>Ga0308160_10001345_pt1 | contig 35221 bp, 39 predicted proteins | sample PhyFR1_FD_201036 | JGI IMG/M metagenome (GOLD analysis project Ga0308160, IMG submission 201036) | Phyllosphere microbial communities from UC Gill Tract Community Farm, Albany, California, United States - DLSLF.R1 | ecosystem: Host-associated > Plants > Phyllosphere > Unclassified | place: USA... | reverse complement strand
TCGCGGTGCCGACCGGCGTGAAGGTGTTCAACTGGGTCGCGACCATGTGGAAGGGCTCGATGACCTTCGAGACGCCGATGCTGTTCGCGGTCGGCTTCATCTTCGTGTTCACGATGGGCGGCTTCACGGGCCTGATCCTGGCCGTGACCCCGATCGACATCCAGGTGCAGGACACCTATTACGTGGTCGCCCACTTCCACTACGTGCTGGTGGCCGGTTCGCTGTTCGCGCTGTTTGCCGGCTTCTATTACTGGGCGCCGAAATGGACCGGCCACATGTACCCTGAGCTGCGCGGCAAGATCCACTTCTGGAACTCGCTGTTCTGGTTCAATTTGACCTTCTTCCCGATGCACTTCCTGGGCCTGGCCGGCATGCCGCGCCGTTATGCCGACTATGCCGTGCAGTTCACCGACTTCAACATGATCGTGTCGGTCGGCGCCTTCGGCTTCGGCCTGACCCAGGTCTACTTCCTGCTGTTCGTGGTGCTGCCGACCATCCGCGGCGGCCAGCCGGCCGAGGCCAAGCCGTGGGAAGGCGCCGAGGGCCTGGAGTGGACCGTGCCGAGCCCGGCGCCCTTCCATACCTTCGAAAATCCGCCGCTGGTCAAATAAGTAAGGGAGGAGGCCGCGATGGTCGACCGTAAACAGAATCTGCGCACCGCCTTCTGGGTAGGCGGACTGGCGCTGTTCTTCTTCGTGCTGCTGTTCGTCAAGCGGCTCTGGCTGGGCTGATTGCGCATGCACGCACACGCCGGACAGAACGAGCGCCTTCTCAACCGCACCGTGCTGCTGAAGCTGGTGGTGATCGCCGTCGTCATGTTCGGCTTCGCCTACGCGCTGGTGCCGGTCTACCGGCAAGTGTGCGAGGCGTTGGGCATCAACGTGCTGACGCAGAAGGACGGCACCGTGGCGCCGCCCGTGAACACCCAGGTCGACCTGGCGCGCACCGTCACCATCGAACTGGACGGCAACGCGCAGGGACCGTGGCGCTTCCGCCCGACCCAGCGCAGCGTGGACGTGCATCCGGGCGAGATGACGACGGTGGTGTACGAAGTCGTGAACACGCAGGCGCGCACGGTCAAGGCGCAGGCGATACCGAGCTATGCGCCGCAGTCGGCCATGCCGCATTTTAAGAAGGTCGAGTGCTTCTGCTTCCAGGAGCAGGTGCTGGGACCGAACGAGGCGCGCCAGATGCCGGTCGTCTTCTTCATCGACCCGGCGCTGCCGCACGAGGTGAAGAACATCACGCTGTCGTACACCTTCTTCGAGATCGGCGGGGCGGTGGCGGCGCAAAAGGTGGCAAGCAAGGAGTGACGATGGACGAGGGCAGGGGCCGGGCATCGCAGTCAGCCTCATTTTTGAGCACGATGAAGGCAGTGTTCTGGTCCTTCTTCGGCGTACGCAAGCGCAAGGATTACGAACGCGATGCGGCCAACCTGAACCCGGTCCACGTGATCGTGGGCGGCCTGATCGGGGTGCTGGTCTTCATCGGCATCCTGATGCTGGTGGTGCGGCTGGTGGTCGCCAGGGCATGAATAAAACGGAAGTCGACAATATCAACAGGCTTGATTGAGGAGATCGGAATGAGTTCGCCACACAACGAGGCACACAGCGTCGCCCATGGCGCGGCACACGGCGGGCCCGCCAGCGCACCTTATTATTTCGTCCCCGGCCCCTCGCGCTGGCCGATGATCGCCGGCCTCTCGATGCTGACCACGATGGCCGGCGCCTCCGGCTGGGTCAACGGCGCCGGCTGGGGGCCGGGCGTGTGCGTCGCCGGCATCCTGGCGATGCTGGTCGTGCTGTATTTCTGGTTCGGCGACGCCATCGGCGAATCGGAATCCGGCAAGTACGGCGCCCGCATCGACCTCTCTTACCGCTGGTCGATGAGCTGGTTCATCTTCTCGGAAGTGATGTTCTTCGCCGCCTTCTTCGGTGCGCTGTTCTATGCGCGCGCGGTGACCATGCCCTGGCTGGCCGACCTCGACCACAAGGTGATCTGGCCCGATTTCGCCGGCCACTGGGGCAACGTCGGCCCGGCCGGCACCGTGGAAGGCTTCAACACCATGGGGCCATTCCCGATCCCGACCATCAACACCGCACTGCTGCTGACCTCGGGCGTGACGCTGACCATCGCCCACCACGCCCTGCGCGCGGGCCACCGCAGCAAGACCGCCTTCTGGCTGTTCTGCACCATCCTGCTGGGCGCCGTCTTCATGGGCTTCCAGGCCTACGAATACCACCATGCCTACACCGAACTGAACCTGAAACTCAGCTCGGGCATCTACGGCTCGACCTTCTTCATGCTGACCGGCTTCCACGGCTTCCACGTGACCATGGGGGCAATCATGTTGTCGGTGGTGCTGTACCGGGTGCTGCGCGGGCATTTCACGGCGGACAACCACTTCGGGTTCGAAGGGGCCGCGTGGTATTGGCACTTCGTGGACGTGGTCTGGCTCGGCCTGTACGTCGTCGTGTACTGGTTATAAGCGTCACCACAGGGCGGGCCTGCTAGCGCAGGCCCGTCGGCTGTATCCACCCCATCTTGTACGAAAACAGCACCAGCAGGAACAGCGTAATCGACAATCCCACCCGCATCGCCAGCGCCTGCACCGTGCGGTTGCTGCGCCCCTTGTCGCGCATGAGGAAGAACAGGGCAGAGGCCAGGCTGCCGATGATGAGCACGAAAGCGACGGCGACGACGATCTTCATGGCTTGCCCTGATATGGAATTATCAAGACTTTATTGTAATGCGATTGCGCTTCCGCTTTAGAACCATTCCCTTCCTGGCGATGCTGGTGCTGGTGGCGCTCGGCATCGCGCTCGGCAACTGGCAGACGCGGCGCGCGGCCGAGAAGACCCTGCTTCAACAAAAACTGGCCGAGCGCAGCGCTGCGGCGCCGCTGGTGCTGGGCGCTGCGCATCTCGCTACACTTCCCGCTGCACTGCCCGATCCGGCGGCGCTGGAATACCGCCGTGTCATTGTGAGCGGCGAGTTCATCCCCAACTGGCAGGTAGTCCTCGACAACCGCCCGAACGAGGGCCGCAGCGGGTTCGTTTTGCTGATGCCGTTTACAATAGCGGGTTCGCACAGGCAGGTGCTGGTCGCACGCGGCTGGTTGCCGCGCGATCCGGGCGGGGCCGCGCGGGTGCCGCAGGTCGCTACGCCGGCGGGCCGCGTCACCATCGAAGGCATCGCGGTGCGGCGGCCTGCGCGCGTGATGCAGCTGGGGACGCCGCCGAAACTGGTGCCCGGCGCCATCATGCAGAACCTCGAGATCGGCGACCTGGCGCGCGCCAGCGGCCTGGACCTGCAGCCCTTCCTGCTGGAGCAGACCGGACCGAACTCGCCGGGCGAGGTTTTGGTGCGCAAGTGGCCTGCACCGGGCATCGACGTCGACCGCCACAAGGGCTATGCCTTCCAGTGGTACGCGCTGGCCGTGATGGCCTTTCTATTTTTTCTGATAACGGGATACCGAAGTGGAAGCAAAAGTGGACCTGGAACCGATGGCTGAAGGCGCCAAGAAGCGCGGACGCGGACGCGGGATGCTGCTGCTGGTGCTGCTGGTGTGCGCCGCGCCGCTGATCGCGTCCTACTTCACCTATTACGTGCTCAAGCCGGAAAAGCGCAACAACTACGGCACCCTGATCGACCAGCGCGCCCACCCGGTCCCAAGCATGGCCAGCACCACGCTGGACGGCCGCCCGATGGCGCTGCAGCAGTTCAAGGGCAAGTGGGTGATGCTGATGACCGGTTCGGGCACCTGCGCGGACGCCTGCCGGAACCAGCTGTTCGCGATGCGCCAGCTGCGCCTGATGCAGGGCAAGGAGATGGACCGCATCGAGCGCGTCTGGCTGATCACCGACCGCGAGCCGCTCGACACCCTCGTCATCCGCGAATTCGACGGCACCCACATGCTGCGCGCCGCGAGTGAAGCCGATGCTGCGACCGTCAAAACCTGGCTGCCGGCGGACGCGGGCACCACGTCCGACCAGCACATCTACCTGATCGACCCGCTCGGCCACCTGATGATGCGCTTCCCGGCCAACCCTGAGCCGCGCAAGGTTTACAAGGATATCTATAAACTGCTGAAGGCCTCCGCCGTCGGCTGAGTATTAACGTACCAGGCAACTGTACCAAGTATGCAAGTCTCCAATTTCGTATTGCTGGCGCTGACCGGCTTCCTGGCGGCCTCGGTGCCGCTGGCCCTCGTCTGGACCGCGACCGGTGTCAACAAATACCGCAAGCTGGCCTGGGTGATCGCTTTCATCACCTTCGACCTGATCGTGTTCGGCGGTTTCACGCGCCTCACCGATTCCGGCCTCGGCTGCCCTGACTGGCCCGGCTGCTACGGCGAAGCCAATCCCTTCCTGGCGCACGCGCACATCGCCGCCGCCGAAGCCCTGATGCCGACCGGTCCGGTCACCCGGATGAAAGCCTGGATCGAGATGATCCACCGCTTCCTGGCGATGGGCATCGGCTTCCTGATCATCGTGCTGGTGGTGGCGTCCTGGCGCCAGTGGGCGCGCGTGCGCAAGGGCGGGGCGGCCGGCAATGCGGCGCGCGGGCCAATTCACGGCCCGATTCACGGCCCAGCCCTGCCGACCGTACTGCTGCTGTGGGTCTGCGTGCAGGGCGCGTTCGGCGCCTGGACCGTGACCCTGAAGCTGCAGCCGGTGATCGTCACCCTGCACCTGCTGTTCGGGATGACCATGCTGGCCATCGCGGTCTGGCTCGGCGGCAGGGAAGACAAGCTGCTGGCGCCGCCGGCCGCCGGCACGGCAAACGTTCAGCATGCGTTGCGCCGCCTGCGTCCACTGGCCTGGCTGTCGGGCGCCGTGCTGCTGCTGCAACTGGCGCTGGGCGGCTGGGTCAGCACCAATTACGCCACGCTGGCCTGCAACGACTTCCCGTTGTGTAACGGCCAACTGGTGCCGGAGATGGACTTCGAACACGGCTTCACGCTGTGGCGCGAACTCGGCAAGACCGCCGCCGGTCACTACATCCCGTTCTCGGCCCTGACCGCGATCCACTGGGTGCACCGCAATTTCGCGGCCGTGGTGGTGCTGGTGCTGTGCTTCACGGCGTGGCGCGCCTGGCGCGTCCCCGGCCTGCACAAGACCGCGCGCAACATCGTGCTGGTGGTGATCGTCCAGGCCCTGACCGGCATCGCCACCGTGTTCCTGAACTTCCCGCTGGTGATCGCGGTGCTGCACAACGCCGGGGCCGCGCTCCTCGTCCTGCTGGTGACCATGTTAAACTACAAGGTACAGTATCAACTCGACCTGGCGCCGCGCACGCTGCACGATGCGCAGCAAAAGCGGGTGCCTGCGAGCCATTCATGATTACCCAGACCGCCACCCACAAACCACCCAACCGGATTGCACAATACTGGGCGCTGACCAAGCCGCGCGTCACCCAGTTGGCCGTCTTCTGCGCTGTGATCGGCATGTTCCTGGCCACCGACGGCTTCCCCGGCTGGCACGTGCTGGTCTGGGGCACGATCGGCATCTGGCTGCTGGCCGGCGCCGCCTTCGCCGTCAACTGCCTGATCGAAGCCGAGATCGACGCCCGCATGGCCCGTACCGCGCGCCGCGCCACCGCCATGGGGGAGCTCAGCACCACCCAGACCCTGATCTTTTCCGCCATCATCGGCGGTCTCGGCATGGGGGTGCTGTACACCATGGTCAACCCGCTGACGATGTGGCTGACCTTCGTCACCTTCGTCGGCTATGCGCTGATCTACACGATCCTGTTAAAACCGAATACGCCGCAGAACATCGTCATCGGCGGCCTGTCCGGCGCCATGCCGCCGGCGCTGGGCTGGGCCGCGGTTGCCAATACGGTACCGATGGAAGCCTGGCTGCTGGTCCTGATCATCTTCGTCTGGACCCCGCCGCACTTCTGGGCGCTGGCCATGTACCGGCGCGACGACTACGTACGCTCCGGCCTGCCGATGATGCCGGTCACGCACGGCATGGCCTATACCGGCCTGCAGGTCTGGCTGTACTCGATCGCACTGGCCGCCTGCACGCTGCTGCCCTTCGCAGTCGGCATGAGCGGCATCTTTTATCTGGTGGCCGCCGTCGCGCTGAATGCCGTGTTCCTGCGCCACGGCTGGCTGGTCCACAAGCATTACAGCGACCAGATCGCGCGCAAGGCTTTCGCGTGGTCGATCGTCTACCTGTCGCTGTTGTTCGCGGCGCTGCTGGTCGACCACTACCTCAAACAGTATTTAAGCTTTTGACCCGGAGCTTCCGACAATGAAAAAACTGCTGCCCGCCTTGCTTGTCGCCTGCACCCTCGGTGTGTCCCTCACTGCGTGCGACAAGATGCCGGGCAAGCCGCCGGGCAAGGCGGCCGCGCAGCAGACTTTCCAGAACACCGACATCACTGGCATCGACTACGCGAAAAACTTCATCCTGACCGACCACACCGGCAAGCCGCGCACGCTGGCCGACTTCAAGGGCAAGGTGGTGGTCATGTTCTTCGGCTATACCCAGTGCCCGGACGTGTGCCCGACCACGATGGCCGAGATGGCCGGCGTGATGCAGAAGCTGGGCCCGCAGGCCGACCAGGTGCAGGTCCTGTTCGTCACCCTGGATCCCGAGCGCGACACCCAGGAGCTGCTGGCGGCCTACGTGCCGGCCTTCGACAAGCGCTTCATCGGCCTGCGCGGCACGCCTGACCAGACCGCGAAAGTGGCCAAGGACTTCAAGGTGTTCTACGCCAAGGTCCCCGGCAAGGAGCCCGGCAGCTACACCATCGACCACACCGCCGGCAGCTACGTGTTCGACCGCGAAGGCCGGCCGCGCCTGTTCATCCGCCACGCCGGCGGCGCCGATCCTATCGTCCACGACATTCGTCAGTTATTATCCTGACAGGGCGCCATCCGGCGCATCGATCAAACGATCTGCGCCGCATGGACCCACGACACAACCCTGGCCAGGGACGCAACTACACCCGCGCCGCCGCCATCCTCCTGCTGACGCTCGGCTGCCTATACGTGCTGCGGCCCTTCCTGGCCGCCATCCTGTTCGCGGCCGCCGTCGTCATCTCCTCCTGGCCGCTCTACCTGAAACTGCTGCGCCACATGCGCGGCCGCCGCACGCCGGCCGCGCTCACCATGACGCTGAGCCTGACGCTGGTGGTGATCATCCCGCTGGCGCTGGTCGCCTGGAACCTGGCCGACAACATCGCCGGCGCCTTCGAACAGATCAAGGCCGCGCTCAGCCACGGCGAACTGCTGCCGCCCCAGTGGATCCGCGAGATCCCGCTGCTCGGCAGCCAGATCGACGCCTACCTGCGCCAGCTGGTGGCCAGCCGCGAAAGCATGATGGAGCTGGCCCAGCGCCTGGTCGAACCGGCGCGCCGCACCCTGCTGGCCGGCGGCCTGATGCTCGGCACCGGCGTCGTGCAGATGAGCCTTGCCGCCTTCGTCAGCTTTTTCTTCTACCGCGACGGCGCGGCGCTGTTCACCGTCATCGCCGCCGCCATGCGCCGCATCATGGGCGAGGAAGCCGAAGCGGTCACCGGCATCGTCAGCCAGACCGTGCGCGGCGTGATGTACGGCCTGCTCGGCACCGCGCTGGCCCAGGGCCTGGTGGCGGCGCTCGGCTTCGCCATCGCCGGGGTGCCGGCGATACTCCTCCTGTCGGTGCTGGTGTTCGTGTCCTCGCTGATCCCGGTGGGGCCGCCGGTGATCTGGGGCGGGGCGGCGATCTGGCTGTTCTACCAGGGCAGCACGGGCTGGGGCGTGTTCATGCTGGTGTGGGGCTTTTTCGTGATCAGCGGCGTCGACAACGTGGTGCGGCCGATGCTGATCAGCCGCGGCTCAAGCCTGCCGTTCCTGTTGACTTTACTTGGCGTGCTGGGCGGCGTGATCGCCTTCGGCTTCGTCGGCCTGTTCATCGGGCCGACGCTGCTGGCGGTGGGCTACTCCTTGATGAGCGGGTGGACCCATACGAAGGACCCGATCGTCAGGCAGAAGGAACAGCTCTGACGGCGGCGTGCATCCCGCTCAGGTCTTGTCCGTCTTGTCCGTGCCGGCCGGCACCTCGCGCCAGGCGCAGCTCTGCGACGCGGCGACCCCTTTCAAAAAGGCGCGGCGGACCGAACCCGCCATGATGCAGGCCGAGACGTGGGACGAATGCCGCTCCGCGCCGCTGAGTTTGCGCACCCAGCCGCGGAAGGGGATCAGGTCCTGCGCGGTCCGCTGCACGGCATTCACCGCCTGGTCGCTGGCGACGCCGGATGCCTTGTGCATCAGCGACGGCTTGTCCCCGGTCACGGGCGCATCGAGGTCGGCGCCGAGCGCCTCGTCCAGGTCGCGGATCTCGAGCGCGATCGCCACGCAATTCTGCGGCGCCGGCATCCGGTAGGGGTTCTTTTGCGCGCTCACGAGTACCGCCGGAATGTCCGCCTTCTTGATATTCAGGTCGCTGAGCGGCGTGGTGGCGGCATCGCCCACGCGCGAGGCCGTGTTCGCGGCGCACCCGGCCAGTGCGAGGAGGGCGGCAGCCGTAAGGAATGTGAGGGTGGGATGCATGCTGTGCGTATCCTGAAGGTGGAGGGGAAATCAGGTACCGGGTTTGCTGCAGACGAGGCCCGGGTTGGTGGCCAGGTAGCGCGCCCGCAGCGCTGCCGCCTGCGCGTCTTCCCGGGCATCGAGGGGCTGGTACATGCGGCCGTAAGTCCAGCCGTAGCCCCAGCGGTAAGGCGTGACGAAGTATGGGCCGCCGCCGGCGCGCACGCCGGCCAGCATGGCCTGCGCCAGGGCAGGATCGTGCGACGACGCCGTCACGCACTGCGCCAGTTCGCGGTCCGCCGCCAGGCGCTCGGCAGCGGTGCCGCCGCGCCAGTAGGCCAGGTCGTGCGCGACGCAGCACGCGCACCAGTCGGCCTTGCCGGCCAGCGCGCGGTCGGGAAACATGCTGCAGCCGTCGGTGGAGAAAGGCTGCAGCGTCGGCGTGCCGTGGCAGCCGGACAGGCCGGCCGCGATGCCGATTGCGGTTGCCGCCTGCCGCAGGCGGCCCATCCATGCAGGACCCATGAGCGATCGAATAGTTGCATCTTGGAAATGATGCTCAGTCTACCCTGCAAGCTCACGGGCGTCCATGTTCATGCCGCCATGCGTTTGCGGCGCGTTGCGCCCGCACAAGCTGCCGCCCCGATGCCGAGCAGGAGCATGCTGGCCGGTTCCGGCACGTCGGCCGCGGCGGCGGCGGCCCAAGTGCCCTGGTTGTCATACACGGATGCCGCGCGCAGCGGGTTTTGTGCGAGCGCGATGTCGCTCGCCTGGTTAGGCGAAAAGAAACTGTAATTGGCCGACAGCGACTGGATGCTGTCGTCGGTGACTGCATCGGTGCCGTTGAAATACCAGCCGGTCACATGCATCGCCGTATCGAATGAAAAAAAGCCCAGCATGTCGTCGCCATTTGCCGAACTCAAATGGATGGAGCCGGCCTGGATATCCCAGCTGTTAAAACTGTACAGGCCAGCCGATGCCAGGGGCGAGTTCGCGAAATCGAAATCGAATTGGGCGGTGACGTGGCTCGGCGTGGTATTGATCGTATCGAAATCGAAGGTATTGCCGGTATAGGTATAGACGGTTGCCTGGGCGGCGAAGGACATGAAGCCAAGCGCCACTGCACAGAACAATTGACGAACTTTCATATGATCCCCCTTGGTTTGGTTGCATCAAGATTAACTTTTAAATTAAAAGATGACAACTAATTATTGGGATAGGAATATTCAAGAAACAGCCTTGTATTCGCTGTCGAATGCCGTCGGCATATTATGCGCAACGCATTACAATTTAGTTCGCGGCAGGCAGCGCACGATTGAAATGCATTCAATCCAGCTGGCAGAATAATATTTCATCAATATTATTATTCCGGAGACTTCAAATGAAGAAAACCGTCGCCGCATTGGCCGGTGCAGCATGCGTATTGCTGTCGACTGCTGCGCAAGCCACGCAATACCGGCTGGATTTCACGGTCGGCAGTTTCACCAACAATTTCATCACTCTCGACCACGCGCCGATCACCGGCTCCATCCTGTTCACGGCCGATGCGATGGGCGCGGCAGTGAGCTCGGTCGATGCGGTCGACCTGGTCATCGACGATCACGTCTATACGCCCGGCGAGATCGGCGCGGAACTGTGGGGCAGCAATTATGCGTTTGGCGGGAACATGGGGACAATCGGCAGCGTCGAGGCGCTCACGAATGACTTCTATATCTATGTGAACGGCTTCGGCAACGATTTCCAGTTCGCGACGGACCAGACCTATCTGTATTTCGGCCGCGATATCTCGGCCGTCATCAGTGAGGCCGATGCAAGCGCCGACGTGCCGGAACCGGCGACTGCCGCCCTGTTGCTGGCCGGTCTCGGCGGCGTGGGCCTGCTGCGCCGTCGTCGCCGTTGATCCGATGAGGGGCTAACTCGGATGGACCGGGCGCCGGTTCCACAGGTGTCCGGCGCACGCCGCCACGGCCCCCATCGCGCTCCACGCCAGCACCGACATCAGCGTCGCCGTGCCGTGGAAGCCGATCACGTCGGCCATCGGCACATGGTGGATCTGGATGCCCATGTACAGCCCGAACAGGAACAGCACCAGGAAGGTGCGGGCGCTGCCGCTGGTACGTCCGAGCATGGTCGCGAACGCGGCCAGTGCGAACAGGCCGCCGGGCAGGGCAAGGGCGCGCAGCGGCTCGGCAGCAAGCAGGCGCAGCGCCGCCACGCCGGTGAACATCAGCCCCAGCAGCAAGGTGGCGGCCAGCTGGCGCCAGTAGCGGCGCGCGGCGCCGCCCGGGACCGCGGTGCCCAGCACGGCGGAGCCGGCATCAAAGTCGCGGGTCGACAAATCGCTCACCAGCACGCCCCAGAACGCGACGCAGGCCAGCACCAGCGGCGCCAGCATGGCCGTGGGCAGTACCAGGGCCAGCAGCTGTGCCGCCAGCAGCAGGGCGATCGCCGTGGGGGCCGTGCCCAGGGTCAGCGCGACGTCGGCCATGGCCTGGCCCGGGACGCCGGGCAGGCGCGCGGCCAGCCCGAACAGCGGCTGCGCCAGCCGCGCCAGAGGACGCAGCCAGGCGTCGAGCACTGCCAGCGGCGAGCGGCGCGTGCCGGCCCGTGCCGCTTTCACGCGGTCCGGCGAGAAGCGGTGGAACAGGCCCAGCGCCAGCCACAGCGGCAGCATGGCCAGCAGGGCGCTGGCGGCGCGCATCGCCACGATGTCGGCGCGCAGTAGTAACAACGACGGCGACGCCGGCAGCGTCAGCGGCGTCAGCTTCGGATCGAAGTCGGCGATCCCGAGCGACATGTTGTGGATGTCGACGTGCGCCGACAAGGCGGCGATGACCGCGCTCATGCCGCTGAAGTCGAAGGGCAGGGTGGCCGCCACCGGCCCCTGGGTCACGGCGGGCAGCATGCCCATCTGGCCGGCCCATACGACAAAGTACAGCAGGTCGCCGCGCTTGCCCATCAGCGGCGCCCAGCTTTCCCACAGCACGGCGCAGCCGGCGGTGAACAGCGCCATCGGGCCCAGCACCACCAGGTAGGTCGACAGGTAGACGTCCAATTCGACCGGGCCTTCGCCGCGCACCAGATGGCAGGCCAGCACGGTGGCCATCGAGGCGCCGATCAGCGCCAGCAGGTAGAGCACGCCGCCGCACCAGCGGCCCAGCACGAACGCGCGGCCACCCAGTGCGCTGGCGCCGATCACGCCGCCCAGGCCACTGCGCTGGTCTTCAGCCATGCGCCCGCGCAGCAGGTAGAAGCCGGCCAGCGCGAACAGCAGCGAGGCCTGCGCCGCGCTGCCCAGCGCCAGCATCGAACTGGTGTAGCGCACGCGCGCGCCGCCGATCGCCATCAGGGTCTGGCCGCCGGCGGGGTCGACGACGATCAGCCAGCTCAGCGCCGCCACCGCCAGCAGGGTCACCAGCGTCGACGTGCGGCGCAGGCGCACCCTGGCCTCCAGCAGTGCCAGCGTGCGGACGATGTGCATGTTCATGCCGCCTCCCGCACCGCATAGCGCTGCGCCATCAGCGCTTCTTCCAGGCTCGGTTCGGATGGCTGGGCATTGGCGCAGGGCAGGCTCGGATGGGCAATGCGCAGCGCGATCCGCTCGCCCTGGCGCAGCGCCTGCAGCACGTGGGTGGTGGCGCGCAGGACGTCGTATTCGGCAGCGTCGACGCTGGCCGACCACACCTGGCCGCGCGCGCGGCCGAGGATGGCATCCGGGGTGTCGCAGGCGACCAGGCGCCCGCTCTTCATGATGGCGAGCCGGCCGGCGATGGTTTCGACGTCGGACACGATGTGGGTCGAGATGATCACCAGTTTGTTGAAACCCAGTTCGGCCAGCAGGTTGCGGAAGCGCAGGCGCTCTTCCGGATCGAGGCCGGCGGTCGGTTCGTCGACCACCAGCACGTCGGGGTCGTTCAGCAGCGCCTGGGCGATGCCGAGGCGGCGCAGCATGCCGCCCGAGAAGGTGCTGGCCATGCGGCCGGCCTGCTCGTGCAGGTTGACCAGTTCCAGCAGGCGGCGGATGCGCGCCGGGTCGCGCACGCCCTTCAGCGCCGCGAAGTACTGCATGAATTCGAGCGCGCTCACGTTGCGGTAGACGCCGAAGTCCTGCGGCAGGTAGCCGAGGCGCCGGCGGATCGCTTCCGGCTTTGCCGCGATGTCGACGCCGTCGAACAGGATGCGGCCGCTGCTCGGTTTGGTGAGCGTGGCGATCATCTGCATCAGCGTGCTCTTGCCGGCGCCGTTGTGGCCGATCAGGCCGACCACGCCGGGTTCCAGGCGCAGCGACAGGTCGGCGACTGCGGTCAGGTGCTTGCCGAAGGATTTGGTGACGTTCTGCAGGTCCAGCATGGCGGTCTTCCCGGGAGTGGCGATGCGCCTACTCTAGCCAGGGCAAACGCGGCGGGCCAGCAGTAAATGACGGACGGCGGATTTGGCAGGATGAACGGTTGGCCGACCCGACGGCGGTCAGGCCGGTACGGCGGCAGGGGTGCTGCAGGACCTGTGTGCCAGCGCTTCCGTCAGCGCCGGCATGTAGGTCCGGCTGGCGCGCATCAGCGTACCGTCGCGCAGGCGCAGCAGGGCGTCGCGGTTGGTGAGCGGACGCAGTTCCGCCACCATGTCGATGCGCACGATGGCCGAACGGTGCACGCGCTGGAAACGGGCCGGGTCCAGGCGCAGGGCCAGCGCCTGCAATCGCTCGCGCACCAGGTACGTCCTGCCCTGGGCGTGCAGGGTGGCGTAGTCGCCGTCGGCCTCGATGCGTTCGATGTCGGCGGCGTCGACCAGCACGATGCGGGTGCCGACGCGCACCGTGAAGGTGCGGGTCCATGCGGCTTCAGGCGCCGCAGGCGTGTCGGCGCGGCGGTAGGGGAAGGCCTGGCGGGCGCGCGCCAGCGCCTCCTCGAAGCGTTCGTCGTCGACCGGCTTCAGCAGGTAATCGATGGCGCCCAGGTCGAAGGCCTGCAGGGCAAAACCGTCGTAGGCGGTGAGCAGGATCGCCATCGGGCGGCGCTCGCGCGGCAGGGCCGCCAGCACTTCCAGGCCGCTCTTGCCGGGCATGTCGACGTCGACGAACACCAGGTCGGGCCGCAGCGCCGCCAGACCGGCGGCCGCCGCATCGCCATCGCCGTATTCCGCGGCCAGCTCGAAACCGGCGTGCTGCGCCAGCCTGACCTTGAGCGCGAGCCTGGCCAGCGGTTCGTCGTCGACGATGGCGACGCGGATCGGGCGCACCGGGCCGTTCATGCCGCCATCCTTTCTGCTGCGACGCTGTCGACAGCGTATGCGGGGGGGGCCACGCAGCGCAGCGGCAGCGTCAGGCGCACGTGGAAGCGGCCATCGGCGCGCCAGCCGGCCTCGATGGATTGCTCGTCGCCGTACAGGTGGCGCAGGCGCTCGGCGACGTTGGCCAGGCCGATGCCGCTGCCCTTGCCGCTGCCATCTTTGCCGCCCGCATCGATGTGCGCCGGCCGCAGACCGTCGTTGACCACCTCGATCAGCAGGCCGGCACCGGCGCGTTCGACGCGGATCTCGAGCCGGCCGGGCACGCTCAGTTTCGCAACACCGTGGCGGATCGCATTCTCGGCCAGCGGCTGTAGTACCAGATAAGGCACGGCGGCATCGAGCAGCTCGGGCCCGGCCGTCATGCCCAGCTGCAGACGGTCGCCGAGGCGCGTCTTTTCGATGTCGAGATAGGCTTCGGTGAGCGCCAGTTCCTCGGCCAGCGCATGTTCGTGGCGGCCGTCGTGGGCCAGCGTGGCGCGCAGAAAATCCGACACGCTGGACAGCATGCGGTTGGCATCGCGGTTGGCCCCGGCCGACACCAGCGCCGAGACGGCGTTCAGGCTGTTGAACAGGAAGTGCGGATTCACCTGCAGGCGCAGGGCGCGCAGTTCGGCGTCGCGCGCGTGCGCGAGGGCCTGCGCCAGGCGCAGCTGGGCGCGCTGCAGCGACAGATAATAGACGGCGACCGCGTGGATGGCGCAGAACGCGATCAGCGCCAGCCAGCAGCCGTCCAGCCCTCGCACCAATTCGTTCAAGTGGTAGCCCTTGGCCATGCCGAGCCCGATCTCCAGGCGCTGTCCGAGCAGGGCATTCACGACCGACATCGCATAGCTGGCAACCAGCAGCACCGGCGCGGCGACCCACCATGACACCTCGCGCCGCCACAACGCGCGCTGCAGCAGCGCCAGCGGCACGATCCACCCCATGCAGGCCGAAAAGAAGAGCGCGCGGAAGGCGGACGCATAGCTGTTGCCGAGCGCCGGCAAACCGAGGATCGCCATGCAGGCGCACACCACCAGGGCGGCGAGGACGGGGACGAGCGGCGGCGCTTGTTCTTTCACGAGGCGGATCCGGTACGTTGGCAACCCGGCAATTCTAACCGCTCAGCGGCCGATCGAATACAGCATCGAGCTGATCTTCCAGCCGTCTTCGGCGCGTACCATCTGCCAGGTTTCGCTGCCGCGGTTGTTGACCTTGCCGTCCTGGATAAAGTCGAAATCGAAGTACACCGATCCGACGGCACCATTGGTATCGATGCGCACGTTGTAGAAGCGTTCCTCGACGGCTTTCGTGCTCTTCTGGATGTCGCCGGCGAACTCCTTCCAGCTCGAGTGCATGACCTTCTTTGCCTCCGGGTGGCGCTTCTTGACGTCTTCCCAGGTCGCTGCGTCGAATACCTCCAGCCAGCTGCCGTGCTCTTGCAGGAACAGGCCGCCGAGGGTCGTGCCGTCGTGGGCGATGATGGCGGCCTGGAATTGCTCGACGACCTGGCGGATGCCGGCGACGTCGGCTGCCGGGCCGCTGTCGGCGGCGTGTACGGGAGCGCAGAAGCAGGCGGCGGTGGCCAGGGCGAGGATGAGGGAGCGGAGTGGGCGCATGGCGGTTTGCGAAGTGATGGAGTCATCACGATAGGGAGGCCGGCGGCGCCGGTCCAGCGCCGTGCGCCGGACCGTGCATGCGTTGCGGTGAGTCGGTTGGCGCCTGCCGCTCAAGCCTGCGCCGCAGCCAGCGCCGCATCGGCCGCCGCCGCCTTGCGCGCGGCCGGACGCGCAGCGGCGCGCTCGACATAATCCATGATCTCGGGCAGCTTCGGCACCAGCCCGAAGGCCGTCATCCAGCCCAGGCCACTGCCCCACAGGACGTCGGCCGCCGAAAAGCGTTCGCCCAGCAGCCAGGGGCCGGCGCGCAGCCGGGCGGCGACGGTGGCCAGCATGGTGTCGTAGTCGCCGTAGGGGCAGAGCGCCGGCATGGCCGGTTCGCGCTTCAGCGCCAGGTCGACCACGGCCGGCTCGAGCGACGCGCCGTAGAAGGCCAGCCAGCGCAGCCAGGGACCGCGCAGCGGGTCGTCCAGGCTCGGGGCCAGTCCGGCCTGCGGCACCAGGTCGGCCAGGTAGATGAAGATCGCCGTCTGCTCGGTGACGAGCACGCCGTCGTGCAGGATGGCCGGCACCTTGCCCATCGGGTTGACCGCGAGGTAGGCGGCATCGCGCTGCTCCTTGCGCTCGAGGTCCAGCACGTGCAGCGCATAGTCGATGCCGAGTTCTTCGAGCAGGATGCGGGCGGCGCCGGAGCGCGATCTGGTGGCGTGGAACAGGGTCAGGTTCATGGATTCCTCGGTATGGATGCGAGGCTTCAGGGTAGGCGCAGGCAGTGGCGGCGTCTTGCAAAAACGCGAATGCTAGAATTTGCGCATCCCTTTTCGCATGAGTACATCGATGACGACGCCCGCCACCATCCAGGACCGCGCCAAGGGCGTGGTCGCGCCCGCGCTCGCCGGCAGGATGTTCCGTATGGAGCGCTACCTGCCGCCGCCCGAACTGGCGCCCTTCCTCGAGCATGTCTGGATCGTCGAGTGGGATTTGCGCGGCCAGCCGCCCTTCGTGCAGCGCACGCTGCCCTATCCCAGCGTGCACGTGGTGTTCGACCGCGCGCGCAGCGGGGTGTTCGGCGTGGTCACGGGGGCCTTCGATTACGCCTTGAAGGATGCAGGCAAGGTATGCGGGCTGAAGTTCCGGCCCGGGGCCTTTCGCGCCTTCCTCGGACGTCCGCTGCACACGATCACCGACCAGGTGCCGGCGCTGTCGGCGGTATTCGGCTGGGATGATGATGCCGCCGTCTCGACGGTGCTGGACGGCGCCGGCGATGCCGCCATGATCGACGCCGCCAGGGCCCTGCTGCCCGCCCGGCTGCCGGCGCCCGATCCGCAGGTGGAACGCATCGCCGCCATCCTGCGCATGGTGGAGACGACGCCCGCGCTGACCCAGGTGGCGGTACTGGCCGATGCCGCCGGCATGGGCGTGCGCAGCCTGCAGCAACTGTTCAGCGAGTACGTGGGCGTGAGCCCGAAGTGGGTGATCCGGCGCTTCCGCCTGCACGAGGCGGCGGACCGGCTGGCGCACGGCGCGGCGCTCGACCTGAGCACGCTGGCGCTGGACCTGGGCTACGTCGACCAGGCCCATTTCACCTCGGACTTTCGCCGGCTGGTGGGGCAGGCGCCGGGGCAGTATCGGGACAGCGCGCAGGCGCTCAGCGCACCGCAGCCGGATCGAACAGCGGATTCAGGATCAGCCCCAGCACGTTCCCGAACGGATCCTTCAGCTCCGCCACCTTGATCCCTTCGCCGACCTCCTGGATCGCCTCGTGCTCGGTCGCGCCGAGCCTGACGATGCGCGCGACTTCGGCCTCGATGTCGTCGACGCCCCAGTACACCACCGCGCCTGCGGTGCCGGGCGTGCCGTCCGGGACCAGGCCGAGTTCGAAGCCACCGACGCTGAAGCCGACGTAGAAGGGCTGGTCGAAATACGGGCCGGCGCCGAGCACTTCGGTGAACCAGGCTTTGGCCCGTTCGAGGTCGGCGACGGGGTACTTCACGGTGCGCAATCCATTGATCATGACGGTCTCCAGTGTCGGGGAAAACCTCATCATGCCATCGCGCCGGGCCGGCGTATTGTAAAAATGGAAGATCGCCACGGACTGCTCGCGCTCCCACAGCGCCGCGGCCAATGCTTCGGCCTCATGGCGCGGCCACAAGTCATCCAGCGCCGGATGTGCGTCCTGCAGTGCCTGCAGCGGCAGATCGAAAAAGGCGCGCGCCGCGCCGGGCAGGAAGCGCACGGCCACCGTCAGGGTCGGCTGCGCCGTCTCGACCCGGTGCGCGCGCGACATCATGCCGGCCACGAAGCCGAGCGGGGCGCGGTCTTGCCAGAGGATGTCGATGCAGTTGTCGGGGAGGATGCGGTGGCGGACCGGGGCGCCGGCGGGAAGCGCACGGCCGGTCCAGAGACAGGCCACGTGGGCGGCCAGGGCGGGATGCGGAGGGAATTCCTGGTACAGGTGCATGCGCCGCCCTGGCCTTAATGGGTGTCAGTCCAGATCATCCTCATCCGCCCCACGCGCCAGCTGCGGAATCACCTTCACCAGCAGAATGCGCGGCCCGTTGGTCTTCTTGACCACCACGTCGAAGCGCGGAAACTCGATCCGCTGCCCCTGCTTCGGAATGTCGCCCAGCTTGGCCATCAGGAGGCCGCCCACCGATTCCACCTCGTCCAGCCCCATCGCCTCGTTGTCGATGTCGATGCCGAGGACGCGTTCGAGCGAGACGATCGGCAGGCTGGCCTTGCCGATGTAGGTGCCGTCGCCCTGCTTGAGCCAGTCGTTTTCGTTGAGGCGGAATTCGTCGCGGATCTCGCCGACGATGGCGCCCAGCAGGTTGTCGAGCGTGATGAAGCCGACCGGGCGCTTGCCCTTTTCGCCGATCAGCGCGAAGTGCGGGGCGCCGCCGCGGAAACGGCGAAACAGTTCGATGGCCGGGGTGCGCGCCGAGATCATGTCCACCGGGCGCAGGTATTCGGTCAGGTCGGTAGTGTCCTTGCCGGCCTGCTCGGCAAAGAACAGGTCCTTCAGGTGGATCACGCCCAGCACTTCCTCGCCGTCCGCGTCGAAGTAGGGGTAGCGCGAAAAGCGGTTGCGGCGCATGGTGTCGAGGTTGTCCTCGAGCGAACGGCTGGCGTACAGGGCGCTGACCTCGTTGATCGGGCGCATCAGGTCGGCCACCGAGTGCTGGCTGAACTCGAGCGACTGGGCCAGGATGTGGCGCTCGTCGTGGGTGAATTTTTCGCCCGGCATGCTGGTGCCGGTACGCAGGATCATCTTGAGTTCTTCGTTCGAGTAATGCGTCTCGTGCCCGCCCGCGCCGGAAAGGCCCGCGATGCGCAGCACCAGGTTGGCGCTGGCGTTCAGCAGCCAGATCGCCGGGTACATCGCCCAATAAAAGCCGTACAGCGGCAGCGCGCTCCACAGGCCGACCGCTTCCGGGATGCGGATCGCCAGCGACTTCGGCGCCAGCTCGCCCACCACGATGTGCAGGAAGGAGATCACGCCGAAGGCGATCACGAAGGAGACACCGTGGATGATCTGCTCGGAGGTCACGCCGGCGAACACGAACATCGGTTCCAGGATGCGCGCGAAGGCCGGTTCGCCGACCCAGCCCAGGCCCAGAGAAGCGAGGGTGATGCCGAGCTGGCAGGCCGAGAGGTAGGCGTCGAGCTGGCTGTGGACCTTGTACAGGATGCGGCCGCGCAGGCCACCGGTTTTTGCGATTGCGCGGACGCGCGTTTTACGCAGGGTGACGATACCGAATTCGGCCGCCACGAAAAAGCCGTTCAACGCCACCAGGATCAGCGCCAGAACGACGAATAATACGTTTTGCATAGAATAATGATTAACTAAAAGGCAAGGCCTGTGCAGGCATTGTACAGCTTACCGTTCACGCCGCTCCAAGTTCACCTTTTTGCGCCGCCGCGAGAATGGCCTCGACGGCCGGGTGCTTGATCTTGCGGTCGTTCGAGATCACGAAGAACTGTTCGCGCACGCTCGGCACCTTGCCGATCCGGACCGCGCCGAACTGTGCCTCGACGTCGGCCGCCAGGGCCGCCGGCGCGAAGAACAGGCCAAGCCCGCGCCGGCCGAAGGTATTCAGGAGGGCATTGTCCTCGAATTCGCCGACCACGTCCGGCCGCACGTGGTGCTGGACGAACCATTCGTCGATCTTGCCGCGCAAGGCATTATTACGTGCCGGCAGTAAAAAGGGCGCGCCGTTCAAGTTCCCGGGGAAGCCGTCGCCGTCGTGGTACTGATCGGCCAGCGCCGGCGTGCCGACCACTACCATCTCGCTTTCGAACAACTGGTGGCTGAACACTTTCAATGCGCTGCTGGCGCGCACCTCGCGGTCGGTCAGCACCACGTCCAGCTTGTGCAGGGCGAGGTCGGCCAGCAGCGCCTCGAACTGGTCTTCGTAGCAGACCAGCCGCACCTTGCGCTCCATCTGCGTGGCCGCTTCCAGCATGCGGTAGGCCGACAGCTTGGGCAGCGAATCCGAGATGCCCACCGTCAGGCGGATGCGGCCGCTGTCGGCCTCGTTCAGCGCTTCCTGCAACTGCTCGCCGAGCAGGAAGATCTGGTCGGCGTAGTTCATCGCCACCCGTCCTGCCTCGGTCAGCACCAGGCGCCGGCCCTGTTGCGTGAACATCGCCTTGCCCAAGGTCTGCTCGAGCAGGGTCAGCTGCGAACTGATGGTCTGGACGGCCAGCCCGAGGCGTTCAGCGGCGCGCGTGATGCCGCCTTCCTTGGCCACGACCCAGAAGTAATACAGGTGGCGGAAATTGATGTCGGTTTTCATGAAAGATGGGTCAAACTCGGCAAGTAGCAGGTTTTTTCGAAGTAATTCTCACAGTATCTTCGCTTTTTCCTTTTGATGCTGATCTTTACACTGCGCCTTGTCAACAAAAACATCAACAGGGGTCGATCAACATGAAGCATTTCAGAATCTCATTCATTGTGACAGCGCTATGCCTGGTCGCGGCCGGCTGGTGGGGTTTCGAGCACGGCGGCATGAGCGGCATGGTGACGGCGGTCGGTATCGCCGCGATCCTGGCCGTGATGGAAGTCTCGCTGTCCTTCGACAATGCGGTGGTCAACGCCTCGGTGTTGAAGACCTGGGACGAGTTCTGGAAAAAACTGTTCCTCGGCGTCGGCATCATCATCGCCGTGTTCGGCATGCGCCTGCTGTTCCCGCTGGTAATCGTCGCCGTGGCGGCTAACCTGAGCATGGGCGAGGTCTGGACGCTGGCACTGGAAAACCCGAAAGCGTATTCGCAGCACCTGACCAACCACCACGCGGAAGTGGCGGCCTTCGGCGGCATGTTCCTGCTGCTGGTGTTCCTAAACTTCCTGTTCGACGACGAGAAGGAACACCACTGGCTGGGTCACTTCGAAGCCAAGCTGGGTGCGCTGGGCAAGGTGTCCTCGATCTCGGTGATGATCGCGATCGGCGCCCTGATGGCCAGCCTGTCGCTGGTGACGGAAGCGCAGAAGATGGTGGTCCTGATCTCGGGCCTGTGGGGCATCCTGGTCTACGTCGGCGTGGACGTGCTGAGTAATCTGCTGGAAGGCTCGGAAGAGGGCGGCGGCGAGGTCGGCGACATGGTCAAGCGCGGCGGTATCGGCGGCTTCCTGTACCTGGAAGTGCTGGATGCATCGTTCAGCTTCGACGGCGTGATCGGCGCGTTCGCCATCACCAACGACGTCGTGATCATCATGCTGGGCCTGGCGATCGGTGCAATGTTCGTGCGTTCGCTGACGGTGTACCTGGTGGACAAGGGCACGCTCGACCAGTACGTGTTCCTCGAGCACGGCGCGCACTATGCGATCGGCATCCTGGCGCTGATCATGCTGGCCAGCATGAAGTTCCATGTGCCGGAAATGATCACCGGCCTGGCGGGCGTGGCCTTCATCGGTGCCTCGGTATGGTCGTCGATCCGCTACCGCAAGAAGCAGGAAGCGTTCGGTCTGGGCAAGAAAGAAGTGGCACACGTCGAGTGACGTGAGGCTGTAAGGAACCTGCGGCGAATGGCAGAACACCAGTTCGCTGCACGTAGTACCAGGGTGTTCACAATAACTGAAGGAGTAACCATCATGGCAATCAGTCTGCAAAAAGGCGGTAACGTCAACCTGTCGAAAGAAGCGCCGGGCCTGTCGAGCCTGAAACTGGGCCTGGGCTGGGACGTCCGCGCCACCGACGGCGCCGCATTCGACCTCGACGGCGTGGCCTTCCTGCTGAACCAGTCGGGCAAGGTGCGCTCGGATGCCGACTTCATCTTCTACAACAACGCCAAGTCGGCCGACGGTTCCGTGACCCACTCGGGCGACAACCGCACCGGCGAAGGCGAAGGCGACGACGAGACCCTGAACATCGACCTGAGCAAGGTCCCGGCCGACGTCGACCGCGTGGTGCTGGCCGTGACCATCCACGAAGGCGACACCCGCCGCCAGAACTTCGGCATGGTCGGCAAGGCCTTCATCCGCTGCATCAACGCCGCCAACAACAGCGAGATCGCCCGCTACGACCTGTCGGAAGACGGCTCGACCGAGTCGGCCATGATCTTCGGCGAGGTGTATCGTAACGGCGCGGACTGGAAGTTCCGCGCAGTCGGCCAGGGCTTCAACGGCGGCCTCGGCCCCCTCGCCAAGAACTACGGCGTGGCCGTTTAATACCTGAGACGCTGCCCGCGTCGCCGTACGCGGGCAGTACCCATAAAGGAACTTACAAATGCCAGTATTTACCGTAACCGGGGATGTCGATCCCTTCCTGCACGTGTCGATGAAGCGCGGCGAGACCATCTACTGCGAATCGGATGCGATGGTCATGATGGAATCGACGCTCGACCTCAAGGGCAAGATGAAGGGAGGACTGGGCAGCGCGCTGATGCGCACCTTCGCCAACGGCGAGTCCTTCTTCCAGCAGCACATCGAGGCGACCCGCGGCGACGGCGACTGCCTGCTGTCGCCGACGTTGCCGGGCGCGATGCAGGTGGTCGATTGCGGCGTGAAGCAGTACATCATCAGCGACGGCGCCTTCGTGGCGGCCGGCTCCGGGGTCGACCTGAAGGTCAGGACCCAGGGCGTCGGCAACGCGCTGTTCGCCGGGAGCGGCGGCTTCTTCGTCACCGAGACGCAGGGCTCGGGCCAGGTGGTGGTGTCCGGCTTCGGTTCGATGAACGAGCTGGAAGTCGAGCCGGGCAAGGACGCGATCATCGACAACTCGCACGTGGTGGCCTGGGATTCGACCCTGCACTACGAGGTGTCGGTGACGACGGGGCAGAGCAGCGGCTTCCTCGGCAACCTGATCAACAGCCAGACCAGCGGCGAAGGCATCGTCCTGCGCTTCTCGGGTCGCGGCAAGATTTACGTCTGTTCGCGCAACCGCAATGCATTCAAGGCCTGGATGCAGTCGCCGTCGCGTTAAGACCAACCAATTAAGGAGTCAACATCATGAGTGTCAACCTGCAGAAGGGCCAGAAAATCTCGCTGGAGAAGGAAGCCGGCGGCGCGCTGTCGCGCGTGACGATGGGCCTGGGCTGGGACGTCGCCAAGAGCAAGGGCTTCTTCGGCTTCGGCGGCGGCAAGGGCGAAGCGGTCGACCTGGACGCGTCGGTCGTCATGTTCGACGAGAGCAACCGCCCGGTCGACGTGGTCTGGTTCCGCCAGCTGAAAAGCCGTGACGGCAGCATCACGCACACCGGCGACAACCGCACCGGCGCCGGCGACGGCGACGACGAGCAGATCATCGTCGACCTGAGCGCGGTGCCGCCGACCGTGAAGTCGCTGGTGTTCACCGTGAACAGCTTCACCGGCCAGAATTTCTCGACCGTCGCGAATGCCTACTGCCGCATCGTCAACGCCGGCAACCAGAAGGAAGTCGCGCGCTACGACCTGTCGGTGCAAGGCACGCACACGGCCCAGATCATGGCCAAGCTGTACCGCCACAACGGCGAATGGAAGATGCACGCGATCGGCGAGAACGGCAGCGGCCGCACCTTCGACGACCTGATGCCGCAGATTACGCCGCATCTCTAATAGATATGTGACGGCGCGCGTCCTTCCGAGGCGCGCCCGCCAAAGGATCACGCGGACTCCCCGGTCCGCGCGATTGGGTGCTTGGGACCCAAACTTTAACGGCTCTGCTTGCAGAGCCGTCTTTTTTTGCCGCGACGCTTTGCGGACACAGCCGCTTCCCCGCCTTGTAAATATTTGTTGACGTAAGCTTATCTCTGTCTTACTGTATCGCTCAATTAATACAGTAGCTTAGATGCTTACCTATAACGTCGACATTGTTTGCAACCCTTTTGAAGGAAGCACATGAACTCGCAGCCCGGTCACCCCATCGTCAGCATGTCCTCGGTATCGAAACACTTCGGCAGCCAGCGTGTGCTGGACGGCCTCGACTGGCAGATTGCGCGCGGGCAGGTGATTGGTTTATTGGGGCGCAACGGCGCCGGCAAGTCGACCCTGCTCGAATGCATGCTCGGCCTGCGCGAGCTGGATGGCGGCACGGCGTCGATGCTGGGCGAGGACGTCGGCCGCCTGTCGGAACAGGCGCTGGCCCGGATCGGCTACGTGCCGCAGAAACCGGACCTGTTCGACTGGCTGACGCCGCTGCAGATGTTCGATTATTTCAAGGCCATGTACCCGCGCTGGAACACGGGCAAAGTGGAGGGCCTGCTGTCGCGCTGGGGCTTCGATGCGGCCATGCGCACCAAGCAGATCAAGAAGCTGTCCGGCGGCGAGCAGCAGCGCCTGGCCATCATCCGCGCGCTGGCCCACGATCCGGAAGTGCTGATCCTGGACGAGCCGGTCTCGAGCCTGGACCCGGTGGGACGGCGCGAATTCCTGCGCGAGCTGGTCGAGCAGGTGATCGAGCGCGGCACCACGGTGGTGTTCTCGACCCATATCCTGTCCGACCTGGAACGCGTGGCCTTCGACCTGGCCTTCCTGAAAAACGGCAAGATCGCGCTGCAGGGCCAGACCGATGCGCTGCTGGAAGGCGCGCGCCGCATCCTGGTGCCGGCATCCAGCCTGCCGGCCGCGCCGCTGGCCGGCGAGGTGCGGCGCCACCAGGACGGCGCAATGGCCAGCGTGATCGTGCGGGCGCCGCATCCCGACGTCGAGCGCCTGGCGCGCGAGCCGGGCGCGCGGGTGGAGACGATGACGCTGGAAGACTTGTTCATCGAGGTGACCCGGTGATGCGCGTCTTGCAGGAGTGCCGCGCCATCCTGCGGGTGACCATGGCCAGACGCATCGACCGGGCGATCAGGATCATGGGCCTGGCGGGGCTGCTGCTGACGCTGGGCGCCATCGTCGCCGCCGGCATCATGATCTGGCGTCACCAGATGAGCGTCGGCCTCGGGCTGCGCATGCTGGCGGGCGTGGCCGCGCTCTGGCTGACGCTGGCCTGGGCCGTCGTGTTCGTGCCCAGGTCGATCATGCTGAATTCGGCGGTCAACGCCAGGATGATGCCACGCCAGCGCCGCCGCCTGATGCAGATGGTGGCCGCCGGCTGGCTGCTGACGACCGGCCTCTTCACGGCACTGTCCGGCCACTGGGCCTTGTTTCCGCTGGCCGGCATGCTCATGCTGGGGCTGGCCATGACACTCTCGGGTATCGTGGCGGGCGTGGCCCTGATCATCTTGCCCGGCAATTGGCCGCTGGTGTCGCAGCGCCTGCTGCCCCGGGCCTGGGTCGAGGCGCTCACAAGCGCGGTAGCCTTGCCTGCATTGTCGGCGCTGATGCTGCTGGCGGCGGTACTCGCGCTGCGCCGGATGTTCCCGGCGGGCGGCGATGCGCACCTGGGCAAGTTCAGCCGGCAGATCGAACGCCTGCAGCACGCGCGCGGCGGCGACTGGACCAAAAACCTCGACAGCGGTACCGTGTCGGGCGCCGGCGTCCTGCGCTTCTATGCAGCCGCGCTGCGCCGCGATTGCGCGCCAGGCTGCCATGCCGAGCCCGGCAAGATGCTGATGCATGCACTGGGCCCGGCCGCGAACTGGACGTTCTGGATTGCCAGCGTGGCCACCGTGCTGGCGATCGGTATCGGGCTTCACCTCATCACGGCCCGGTACGCCGGCGAAAAGGTCTTCGCGTCCCTGGTGTTCAGCTCGATGGGCGGGATGGTCGTGGTGATCCTGATGAGCACCGGCCAACTGGTCCGGGCGATCGACAGGACGCAGGGCGAGCAAGCCTTGCTGCGCCTGGCGCCGCTGGCCGGCGACCAGCGCCTGCTGAACCGCCGCCTGGCCACGCAGCTGCTGCGCCACGCCCTGCTGGTCCTGGCCATGCTGACGGCCGTGATCCTACTGGTCACTTTTCTGGTCGCCGGCAGCGGTGCCGGCCTGATTTTCCAGGCCGGCCTGTGCTGCCTGGCCGGCCAGGTGGCACTGACAGGCGTGCTCGGCAACTACGCCGGCGACGACAGGCGAAGCCTGGCACGGATGCTGCTGGCGGGCCTGCTGGCGCTGCTCGAAGCCGGCGCCGCGTTGGGCGCGGCCCGGCTGACCCACGCATCGTTCGGATGGTGGACGATCGCGATCGCCGTCGTGGTCACGGCCTTGCAGCTGCGCCGCGGCTGGCGCCGCATGCTGGCCGCACCGCCCGCCTTCCCGGCACGCCGCCTGGCCTTATCATAGTGGCGATGATGACGACGCATACCGCCTCCCTGTTCTCGATCGCAACCGGCTCGGCCGACCCGATCTACCGCCAGCTCGTCGAGCAGGTGCGCCGCCTGGTCGTGTCCGGCCAGCTGGCGCCCGGCGACGAGATGCCCTCGGTGCGCGAGATCGCCCAGGCGCTGGCGCTGAACCCGATGACCGTGTCCAAGGCCTACGGGCTGCTGGAGATGGAAGGGATGCTGGCGCGCCGCCGCGGCCTCGGCATGATCGTGGCCGACACCGCCGGCTCCGCCAAGCCGGCCGAGCGCGCCGCGCTGCTGCGGCCGACGCTCGAACGCGCTGCCCGCGAAGCGCGCGAACTGGAACTCGACCCCAGGACTGCCCTCGATCTGTTTGCAGCGATTTTGAAGGAAGCGCCATGAATACGATGACAAGTGCACTGCAGGATTACCGCACCATCTGGCGGGTGACGACGGTGCAGCGGGCCGAAGGATCGGTGAAGCTGGTCCGCCGCCTGGGACTGCTGGTCCTCGTCGGCGGCGCCCTCGCCGTGGCCATCGCCCTGGTGCGCCACCAGCTGGACACCGCCGCCTGCGCGCGCCTGGTGGTGGGCGTCGGCGCGTTCTGGCTGGCGCTGGTCTGGACCTTGTTGTTCGTGCCGGGTTCGCTGCTGCTCAACTCCGCCGCCAACGCCGGGCTGGTGCCGCGCCAGCGCCGGCGCCTGATGCAGATGGCGGGTGCGGGCTGGCTGCTGCTCACGCTGGCGCTGACGGTGGTGGACGGCAGCTGGACCGCGTTCCCCGTGGTCGGCATCTACCTGATCGCGTTTGCCCTGATGTTCGGCGCCGGTAACGTCCGTGGCGCTGCGCCGCGATTGCCTGCAGTGGAAACAGCATGGACGGCAGCGCGCCGATCCCGGCCGCATGCTGATGCACGCACTGGGTCCGTCCGTGCACTGGAGCGCCTGGACCGGCAGCGTCGTCGTCATGCTGGCGGTCGGCATCGGCATCCGCCTGATGCGGATGTGGCAGGAAAGCGGCGGCAGCAGCGAGTCGCTGCACCATTTCATCGACGGTGCATCGTCCGCAGGGCTGGCCATGCTGATGCTGACGATCGTGTTCGCCACGGCGGCGTTCAGCCAGGCGATCACCCGCACCCGCGGCGAGCAATCGCTGCTGCGCCTGGCGCCGCTGGCCGGCGACGCTGCGCTGCTGAGCCGCCGGCTGGCCGGACAGCTGTTGCAGCGCGCGCTGGGACTATGGATCGGGCTGGCGCTGGTGATCCTGGCCGTCAGCGCACTGGTGGCCGGGCCCGGCGTGCTGCTGCGCCAGTTCGGCCTGTGCTGCCTGGCCGGCCAGGTGTCGATGCTGGGCCTGCTGGGCGACTATGCGGGCAAGGGCGGCTGGACGCCGGCGCTGGCCTGGCGGGCCGCGCTGCTGGCGCTGCTGGAAGTGCTGGCCGCGGCGGGCCTGGCCTGGCTCAGCGGCATGTCGATCTGGCTGTGGATGGCGGCAATCGCCCTCGGCATGGCCGGGTTCCGGCTGCGCCGTTCGTGGCTCGGCATGCTGGCGGCGCCGGTGGCGTTTCCGGCGCGGCGCATGGGGTAAGTGGTATGCGGGCTCAGTGCGCCCGCTTCTGCACCAGCGCCGTGCCGATCCCGTGCCGGCGCACCTCGCTCACTGCCGTCACCGTCCCGTCCGGATTGAACACGATCGCATTCGCCGCTCCGATCTCCTCGGGCGGCGGGCTGGCTTCCCACTTGTGCCCGAACGCTTCCAGCGCCTTCGCCTGTTCGCTGCCCGTGAAGCCCGGCTCGACCGAGGTCTCCTTGCTATTGCGCTGCGACAGGCGCGGCGCGGCGATCGCCTGGTCCATCGGCATGCCAAGGTCGATGTAGTTGACGATGGTCTGCAGCACGGTGGTGATGATGGTCGCGCCGCCCGGGCTGCCGATGGTGAAGGCCGGCTTGCCGTCCTTCAGCACGATGGTCGGCGCCATGCTGCTGCGCGGGCGCTTGCCGGCTTCCGGGATGTTCGGTGCCGGTCCGCTGAAGTCGAAGTCGGTCATCTCGTTGTTCAGCAGGAAGCCGTAGCCCGGCACCACGATGCCGCTGCCGCCCCAGGATTCGATGGTGAAGGTGTAGGAGACCACATTGCCTTCCTTGTCCGACACCGTGAAGTGGGTGGTATGCAAACCTTCCTGCTGGATCACGCCCTGGCGCGGGCGCAGCGGAAAGCTTTGGTCGTTCTCATATAAAAAGGCGTCGCCGGCCGGCACCACGGCCGCGGCCTTGTCGGCCCGGATCAGCGACCGCCGCTGGGCCGCGAACTGCTTGGACAGCAGGCCGTCCACCGGCGCGTCGACGTATTCCGGGTCGGCCAGGTAGGCGTTGCGGTCGGCAAAGGCCAGGCGCGAGGCTTCCAGGTACAGATGCTCGACGTTCGCGCGCGGCATCTTCTTCAGGTCGTAGCCTTCCAGGATGTTGAGCGCCTCGGCCACGGCGATGCCGCCGCTGCTGGGCAGGGGCATGCCGTAGACGTCGTAGCCGCGGTAGGTCGAGCGGATCGGCTGGCGGATGCGCGCCTCGTAGTTGGCGAGGTCGGCCAGCGTCATGTTTCCGGTGCGTACGGTTACGCCTTCGTTAAGCGGCGGCCGGTTGACGGCGCCGACGATGGCCTGGGCCAGCGGCCCCTGGTAGAAGGCCTTGTAGCCCTTGGCGCCGAGCTCGCGGTAAGTCTTGGCCAGGTCCGGATTCTTCAGCAGGGTGCCGGCCGGGATCGCCTTGCCGTTCCTCAGGTACAGCTGGCTGGTGCTGGTGAATTGCTGAAATTTTCTTTCATTTTCGGCCACCAGATGATTGAAAGTTTCACTGACCGTAAAGCCCTTGGTGGCGACACCGATCGCCGGCGCCAGCACCTGTTTGAAGGACATGGTGCCGTAGCGCTCCAGCGCTTCGTGCCAGCCGCGCACCGTGCCCGGCACCCCGACCGAGGCGCCGCTGGCGACCGCGGTGTCGAAATCGATCGGCTTGCCGTTTTCCATGAACACCGAGGGGCTGAAGGCGGCCGGCGCGGTCTCGCGGTGATCGACCGTGACCACGCGTTTATCCTTGGCCAGGTAGATCACCATGAAGCCGCCGCCGCCGATACCGCAGCTGAACGGATCGGTGACGCCAAGCGTCGCGGCGGCGGCCACCGCGGCGTCGATCGCATTGCCGCCCTTGTTGAGGATGGCGATGGCCGATTCGGACGCCTTTTCGCTGATGGTGGCGACGGCGCCGCCGGTACCGGTCGAAACCGGGGTCTTGGCGAAGGCGAGGGGCGGAGGCAGTACGATCGACAGGATCAGGGCGCCGGCGAGCGCTTTGGCGGAAGTGGTCATGGGCGGGACGATACAGGTTGGGTAGTCGTTGGAGCGGTGATGCGCAGCGTCACCGCCATCATGTCGGACGTCCGGGCCGATGCGACGCGCGCCGGCGGGACGCTCCCCAGGTCGAGCGCGACGTGGGCACCGTGCAGGGCGGCCGGCGCCGCGACCGGCTGGTCGGGACCGAGGGTGAATTCTTCGCTGCCGTCACGCCCTTGCACGATGAAGCGGAAGGCCAGGCGGCCGGCCCAGATGCAGCGCACGTTGGCCGGACAGCGGCTGTCGCTGAAGCTGTCGTAGGTCAGCGTCAGGCCGCGCGCCAGGTCGAGGGTTTGCTGCGGCTTCAGCACGTAGGTCGCGTCATGGATCGGTGCGGTGGTGCAGGCGGCCAGGCCGAGCAGGGCGGCGGCGAGCATGTGCATCCAGCTTCGCTGTAGATACCGGAACGGCTTCATCGGACCATCCATATGATTGCGAACGTTCATGATAGCAAAGTCGTCCGCTGGGGCCGCATCCGGCTGGGTCCCTTACTTTTTCTCGGCCGGCAGCTTGACCTCGGGCAGGAACAGCAGCGCCACCAGCCCCACCAGCACGATCACGGTACCAGCGCCGAAGATGTTGGCGATCGCGTGGCGGTAGATCGCCTGCATCGCCGGATCGAGGGTGATACCCGTGCCGGCGCTGGCCGTCGCGGCGATGCCGTGCGCATGCAGCTGGTGCGCCAGGATCGCGCCGGAGCCGGTCACGCCCAGCAGGCCGCCGAGCGAGCGGAAGAAGGTCAGCATCGCGGTGCCGACGCCGCGCCGCGCCACCGGCAGCGCGTACTGGACGACGATGGTCATGTTCGGCATCACCAGGCCCAGGCCGGCGCCCAGCATGAAGATCGCCGGTTCGATCACCGCGTAGCCCTGGCCGCTGTCCATGCCCCAGGCCAGCAGGCCGAACGAGAGCACCGCCACCACCAGTCCCCCGATCTGCACCTGTTTGTATTTGCTGGATTTCGACAGCACCTTGCCGTTGAGGGTCGAGGCGATGATCATCCCGACCATCATCGGCACCGTCAGCATGCCGGAATGGGCCGGGCTGCTGTTCATGACGAGCTGGAAGAACAGCGGGAAGAACACGCTGGCGCCCATCAGGCCCATGAAGGTCAGCGCCATCACCAGGCTGGCAATGTTGAACACACGGTTGGCGAACAAATCGGGCGGCAGCACCGGCTCGGACGCGCGGCGCAGGTGGAATACCAGCCAGGTGCCCAATACCACGACCAGCACCGCGCAGACCTTGATCTGCGGCGCATCCCACGGCCACTCGGTGCCGCCCAGCGCCAGCACCAGCAGCAGCGAAACGATGGTGCCGGTCAGCAGCACCGAGCCCAGGTAGTCGATGCGGTGCGCCTGGGCACGCACGGGTTTGCGCAGCGAGCGCGCGATCGACCAGAACGCAAAGGCGCCGACAGGCAGGTTGATGAAGAAGATCCAATGCCAGGACAGGAAATCGGTCATCACGCCGCCCAGCACCGGCCCCAGGATGCTGGTGATCGCGAACACGATCGCGATCGAACCCTGGCGCTTGGCCCGCTCGTGCGGCGGTACCAGGTCGCCGATGATGATCTGGGCGAGCGGCATGAAGCCGCCGGAACCGAGGCCCTGGATCGCGCGGAACACGATCAGCTGCGTCATGTCCTGCGCCAGGCCGCACAGCACCGAGCCGACGAGGAAGGTGGCCAGCGCCGTGAAGATCATCGGGCGCCGGCCATACTGGTCGGCCAGCTTGCCGTACAGCGGCATGGTGGCGGTCGAGGCCAGCACGTAGGCGGTCACGACCCAGGACAAATGGGCCATGCCGCCGAGGTCGCCGACGATGCGCGGCAGGGCGGTGGCGACGATGCTCTGGTCGAGCGCACCCAGGCCGAGCACGGCCATCAGGGCGAAGTAGACGGCGCGGATTTCGCGCTCGGTGGTGGGGGCGGCGAGGGTGTCGACGTGCGGGAGCTGGGTCATGACAGGCACTACAAGACGAAAAGCATACATTATCAGATGGGTCAGCAGCACGGGTAGCCCGGCCGCTCGTTCAGGCGTATGCTTGGCGGCGATACCCGACAACGATCGGGCCAGTGACCCCTACCAGCGAGAACAGGCATGACCCGACTGACTGCAGACGACTTCGATCCCGAAGTCCTGAAACTCTTCGATGGCTATGTGCACGGCCAATTGTCGCGCCGTGATTTCCTGTCGCGCGCCGGACGCTACGCCGTCGGCGGCGCCTCCGCCGCCACCTTGCTGGCGCAATTGTCGCCTTCGTTCGCAGCGCCGCTGGTGGCAGCGGCCGACGCGCGCCTGAAGACCAGCTATCAGGAATTTCCGTCGCCGCAGGGTTACGGCAAGCTGCGCGGCTACCTGGCCATGCCGGCGAATGCCAGGGGCAAGTTGCCCGCTGTGCTGGTGGTGCACGAGAACCGCGGCCTGAACCCGCACATCGAAGACGTCACGCGCCGCCTTGCGCTCGAGGGTTTCATCGCCTTTGCGCCGGACGCACTGTTCCCGCTGGGCGGGTACCCGGGCGATGAAGACAAGGCGCGTGCGCTGTTCCCGAAGCTGGACCAGGCCAAGACCCGCGCCGATTTCGTCGCCGCGGCCCAGGTGCTGAAGACACTGCCCCAGGCCAGCGGCAAGGTCGGCGTGGTCGGTTTCTGCTGGGGCGGCGGCATGGCCAATTATCTCGCTACCCAGTTGCCGGACCTGGCGGCCGCGGTGCCGTTCTATGGTGCCCAGCCTGCCGCTGCCGACGTCCCACGCATCAAGGCGCCGCTGCTGATCCACGACGCCGGCAAGGACGAGCGCATCCTGGCCGGCTGGCCCGCCTACGAAGCCGCGCTGCAAGCCAACAAGGTGAACTACCAGCACTTCACCTACGCCGGCGTCGAGCACGGCTTCAACAACGACACCACGCCGCGCTACGACGAGGCCGCCGCCAAGCTGGCCTGGAGCCGGACAGTCGCGTTCTTCAAGGAAAAGCTGGCCTGAAAAAACAAAAGGCACCCGAAGGTGCCTTTGCGTGTGCTGCAGAGATGAATCAGACGTAAGCGGCCAGTGCCGTTTTCATCTTTTTCAGCGCAGCGGTTTCGATCTGGCGGATACGCTCGGCCGACACGCCGAACTCTTCGGCCAGCGTGTGCAGGGTCGCACCCGAACCGTCGTCGTTGGCCAGCCAGCGCGCTTCGACGATGCGGCGCGAACGCGGGTCCAGCTTGCCGAGGGCCGTTTCCAGGCCTTCCGACTGCAGGCGCACCACTTCTTCGGCTTCCAGCACCTTGGTCGGCTCCTGCTGGTCCGACGACAGGTAGGCGATCGGCGAGAACTTGTCGTCTTCGTCGTCGGTCGGCGCTTCCAGCGCAATGTCGCGGCCCGACAGGCGGGTTTCCATCTCGACCACTTCCTCGCGCTTCACGTCGAGCAGCTTGGCCAGGTCGGCGACTTGCTGCGGCGACATGGCGTCAAGGCCCTGCTTGTTGCTGCGCAGGTTGAAGAACAGTTTACGCTGCGCCTTGGTCGTCGCGACCTTGACCAGACGCCAGTTCTTCAGAATGTATTCATGCATCTCGGCCTTGATCCAGTGCATCGCGTACGACACGAGGCGCACGCCCTGGTTCGGATCGAAACGTTTGACTGCCTTCATCAGGCCGATATTCCCTTCCTGGATCAGGTCGGCGTGCGGCAGGCCGTAGCCCAGGTAGCCGCGCGCGATCGAAACCACCAGGCGCAGGTGGGACATCACCAGCTTTTGCGCGGCGTCCAGGTCATTGGCCTCGCGCAGGCTTTTTGCCAACGAGACTTCTTCTTCATGGGTCAGCATCGGCAGACGGTTCACCGCCGAGATATAGGCGTCGATATTGCCGAGATTGCCGTTAAAACCGAGTCCCAGAGCACGGCTGCCAGCGGGAACCAATGCGGATTGTGCGGACATAGTCATTTCCCTTGTAGAGTGAGCTGTACTGCATCTTCAATCTGCCATACCCTGTACCCCGAAGGCGTTACCGTATGGCTTGTTACGGGATGCGAGACGTTGTGCTATCGAGCCACCAAACGTCATGTACGGACACTATATTAGCACTCTCTTGAAGTGAGTGCTAGAAGCCTCCATGTTCCCGATGGCCCCTTTAAGTTTCATTAAAGTGTTGCTTAAAGGAATCAAATTGAGGTGCGTTTCAACTGTAGGGCAGAGTTGAGCGATGCAGTTGATTTAACTCAAACGAGACATATATATCGTTTGAATTCCGTTAAAGACAGGTTAGGCGACCAGTGATTGGCCTTCTGTTGAATGGCGCACTTAGGGGTGTAGGCGGATGCCTCGTGTCCGCCGCAGGTTTGACTGGCCAGCAGCGGACGAGTTGGCAGAAGAGCAAGCTCGGCAGAGCTCGAAAAAAGCTTATTTCAGGCGCGCCAGATGCCGCTGCACGGACAGCAGCGCCCCCACCAGCCCCAGCCCGGCACTGATCGCCAGCAGGCCGGCCACGCCCAGCGGCGGCAGCGCGCTCAGCTGGAAATCCGACGCATACAGCCGCGCGAACTCGCCGACTGCCGTGTTGAGCGGGCGCAGCGCCAGTGACACCCCACCCAGCGCCACCGCGCCCGCAGCCAGGCCGAGCAGGGCGCCGGTGTAGTAGAACGGGCGATGGATGAAATTGTCGGTGGCGCCGAGCAGCTTCGAGACCGCGATCTCTTCGCGCTGGGTCAGCACCTGCAGGCGGACGGTGTTGAACACCACGGCGATCACGACCACGCCCAGCGTGACCGCCAGCAGCAGCAGCGCCAGGCGCAGCACGCCGAGCATGGCCGCCAGGCGCTTGACCCAGGCCGAGTCGACCTGCACCGAGTCGACGCCCGGCAACTGGCGCATGTGATCGGCCAGCAGGTCGACGCGGGCCGCCTCGGCGCTGCTGGTTGCGGCAAAACCGTCCAGCTTCATCACATAGCTGTCGGGCAGCGGATTGTCGCCCAGGGTATCGATGACGTCGTCCAGGCCGCTCTTTTCCTTGAGGCTGTCGAGGGCCTGTTCGCGCGGCACGAAGCTGATCTTGGCGTGGTTGCCGGCCAGCAGCTGCTGCAGCTGCGGCGCCAGCGCCTGCGCGTTTTCGCGCGGCACGCCGGGTTTCATGAACAGGCTGATCTCGGGATCGACCGACAGCTGTTCCGACAGCGGCCGCACATTCTCGAGCAGGGTCACGCCGGCGAAGGGCAGGGCCAGCGCGACCGCCACCACCACCACGTTGAACAGGAAACTGCCGGGCGCCTTGCGCACCGTGGCGAGGGCCGCGCCGAAGGCGAAGCGATGCTGGCGGAACCAGATATTCATACGCCACCCTCCACCAGATGCCCATGCTCGAGGCGGATCACGCGTGCGCCGCTGTCGAGGATCTGCTCGTCATGGCTCGAGATGACGCAGGTCACGCCGGCAGAGTGAAACGCGTGCAGGGCGTCGATCACCTTGTCGGCCGCTGCGCGGTCGAGGTTGGCGGTCGGCTCGTCGGCCAGGATGATCTGCGGACGGTTGACGATGGCGCGCGCGATCGCCACGCGCTGCTGTTCGCCGCCCGACAATTCCATCGGCAGCGCCCGGGCACGGTCCAGCATGCCGACCTTGTCCAAAGCGGCACGCGCGCGTTCCGCGGCTTGCGCCTTGGGCGCGCCGGTGACGATCAGCGGCAGCATCACGTTGGCCAGCAGGTTGCGGTCGTTGAGCAGGCGCTGGTGCTGGAAGATCAGGCCCAGGTTGCGCCGCAGGAAGGGCACGCCGGCCTTTTTCAGCTTGCCGATGTCCT
>Ga0308160_10001344_pt1 | contig 35297 bp, 44 predicted proteins | sample PhyFR1_FD_201036 | JGI IMG/M metagenome (GOLD analysis project Ga0308160, IMG submission 201036) | Phyllosphere microbial communities from UC Gill Tract Community Farm, Albany, California, United States - DLSLF.R1 | ecosystem: Host-associated > Plants > Phyllosphere > Unclassified | place: USA... | reverse complement strand
GAGATGGGTCGATTGGGATGTTTGAGGAGAGCAGCGATTGCGACGGCATCGATTCCTCCTTCGCTTGTCGTCTTTCTCGCTGCCATTTCCCAGTCTCGATCTTTCCCGTCTTCGTCTGTCCAATCGATCTTTTGCAATTCGATCCACTAGTAGCGAGAGATCAAATTTCGTCAATGACTGGAATCGCAAAGACTCGGGAGGAAGAGGAGGGGACAACTAGACTCACTTTGCCCTCCTTCATGGGCTCGACGTTGCGAATCTTTGCTTCTCCACCATTGTAAGGTTTGAGGTTCAATGATGACATTTTGTGGGGGGAGTTGATCAAGTTTGAGGAGCGAGTTGTCGGAGTTGAAGTGAATGATCGGGTCAAGTGTGTTAGTCTACGCTGTAGCATGCACTTTCTGTTGAGTGCTGACTGGTACAGAGTGTAAAGGGAGAGTTAGACTCGGCCGATTATCGGATTCGAAATCTCTCGCTTTTTCATTTCCAACTTCGTTTGTCACCTCGCGGTATCCCTCTCCTTAGCTCTCTTCTCCCCTCTGCCACCACCATCGGGGAGATGTATCGACCATCTTCACCTTCACCAGCAGTGTTAACCTCACTACCTCCAGAGCTCCTTCTCCGAATCTATCAATACTTCCTCGACCCTCTCTCAATCTCGAGAATCGCTCAAACTTGCCACCTACTCAATCATATCGCAAATTCAGAGCTTATATGGAAGGATCTAGTACTCGATCTAGTCGATACGTTCGGAGTCGAAGTGGAGGAATCAGTTCCGACCTTCATGCACCGCAACTCGCCTCCTGTAGCTAGTTATGATCACGATACAAGGGGAGAATCGACGTGGAGGGAGCAAGCAAAGTTCTTGCTGCCGAATGCACGTCACTTGGGTTACTTTGCATCGTCAATTCCGTTCAGGTTCGTTGAAATCAATTTCACTCAACTCTTTCATGCCGGAACCTCGCTTCTTCGACTCTCGCTGACCTTGGCTGTGATTGTACCTCTATCATATAGCTCTCGAGTCGTCAGAGTGTCGATTGTCATTCCGCCGAAACATCTGAATCCTTCTTCGACTAGTTCCGATGATCCACCTCGATACAGTATTCATGCTGCTCAACTTCGACCTTACAACAAATACACCGTCACTTCCCCTCCTCCTCTTCATCTCCTCCCCTTCGGCGCCAACCTCGAAATCACACTCGATGCCTACAGCATTTCTCGACTTCAGAACCCCTCTCACCCCGATGCCGGACTCTCAATCGACGTTCTTTCCCCTCGATACGATTTCTCGGCCAGCATGTTCGACATCGATTCGACACGAGGAGCGGTTCTCGCTCGACCCGGTCCGTCGAGCCGTCGAGGTCAAGGAGAAGGAGTACCCGTGGTTGCTCTCGATCCATCTTCACGAAATCCCTCTCAGCAAGCGAGACTACAACTACGACTTTCCCTCGAGCCCGTAATACATCTCGTGCACGGCGAGTCTCGTCGATCGGAGGACCCGAACGCAAACTCTGAGCTTTCGAGAGAAGCCCTCCTCGCCCTCTTCAGTGGTCGACTCCCTCAACGATTCTGGCCAACTCTCGAACTCGTCGGACTTGAGGAGGAGGAGCATACTCTATCAGCGGATTCGACACAGTCTGGTCAAGGCAATGGCGCGAGGAGGTCAAGGATCAGGCCAAATGGAGTCGGCGCCTTTAGAGGACTGCAGGAATGGGTATCGGAGAGAGCTATCGAGCAAAGTATCGCTCGGATCGTGAACAAAGGCTCGAATCGGGATGGAGTGCAGGTCAAAGGTCAGGACAAAGCCTACGTTACGGGATTCAGGCTACGTGCAAAGAGGGTCCCGTCTTCCGACACCTCACCAACGAATCCTTCGACACCTACGTCTACCTCATCGACATCTTCGAGTACACCGCAACCTCGTACTCGACGGAGAGGAGTTGGCAGAGACGGAGGAATGGCTGTACTCTGGCAAGGAAGGGAAGAAGATCCGGAAGAAGTCGAAAGAGTGACTATCTTGCGAGCTGGAGATCCGGAACAAGGTGTAAGTCTCTTCATTCATCGTACAGATTCTTGCGCCGTAGCTGATAGATTGCTCTAATCTCGTAGGGTGTGACTCTGCATCTCGAAGGACAACGGACTCGACGAACTCCTTCGCCAAACGACGACGCAGCGAGAGCTACTGGTGCCGACAGTCTAGCAGATACTCTCGACGCATCGGGAGAAGCCTTCTTCCCGATCAAGCCACCTGCGAAATCGATCGGATGGAATGATGCTACTTGTATGTCGGAGGGCGAAGAAATCACCGCAACTTCACTTCAAGGAATGTGGTGCGTCGATTGTCTTGACCTTACACCGCTCTCCATAGCTTGCTGACCTGTATCGAGCGTTCTCAGGGTCGGTACATACGGATCTCACGGTCTCGAATTCGTCCATCTCTCGACTTCTTTCGCCTCTCCCGCTTCTCCCCCGGTTCTTTCACCCGCTTCACCTACTCCAGACGAGACGCTACCGGCCGCGACGAGCTCCAATAACCGAATCTTGACCGCGACAAAGCTCACAGGCGACACGAACGTTCCCTCGGGTGAAACGACTTGGATCGCTTTCCTCGATTCACCAATCCCTTCTCCAGCATCCTCTCTCGACAGCGTAGACGTCCCTGTTCCATCCATCTCCAAAGACAAATGGGACGCAATGAATCAACTCGACCCGATCACAACGGATGCGAGGTATTCTTCGCTAGATTGGTCGGAAGGTACTACTCAAGGTGTCGGTCAAATCGCGCTCAGCGGTTTCCTACAACCGGGATGGACATCAGCTCAAGTCCGATTCATTCGAAGCAAGACCAAGTTGAGGAGGAATCGAGTGACGCGGGAGACTGTGCGAGTCGAGAAAGGGCAGGAGATGAAGGGAGATGTGAATGAAGGAGATTGGCAACTCAAAGCGGTGGAGAGTGTTGAGGAGATTCAGCTGAGATGGGCAGAGTTGAACAAGATTGCAGTTTTCAAAAGAGTGCGAATTTAGCCTCACTCGTTCTGCGCTTAAAGTCCTTCGCATCTCAGCAGAGACTCGATCCTGAGACTGGTAGACCAGCTATCTCATCACGAAAGTTGCTCCTCACTAGCACGTTGTCGCTAGGAATCGATTATTTGGGTACTAAATCACTCATTATTCATATTTCGCAATGCATAGAATAGTCTGCTATGTACTCCCAAAGAACTCCTCGAAACTACTCTATATCTGACTTCCTTCTTTCGGGGATAAACTCGTCGTACTCTCGCTCAACGGATGAACTCCCTTCTTCCCTCCCCTGCTCGCTGTTGTTGAGGAAGACTCGCTCGGCGCGACAAGCATGTGTCCCATCCGTTCGATCTTCGTCCGTAGGTACTTGTCCAATTCTGGTGAAGCGGTTGTCGATCGACCAATCATTCCGACTCCCGAATGTCGAAGCTGATACATGGCGGATGATTCCGATCGATTGTCGTTGTCCTCGTCGTCATCAGATTGGGAAGAAGAAGAGTAGTAGGCATCTTCATCGTCTTGATCGTCGGATCGAGAGGGAGAGGGAGACCGTGAAGGATCGACGTAGAGGTGAGCAGAGGAATCGACTGAATCGGGACGAGAGTAGGGTTCTTCCGTATCTGGTGTCGAAATCGAGCCATTGAGGATTGTTGATCCATTCATCGAAGTAGTGGATTTGCTCTTCGACGTCCTCCTTTGACTCCTTCTCTTCTTGTCCGTTCCTTTGCCGAGATGATGGTGATGATGATGACGATGCCTTCTCCGCCTCGCCTCTTCCCGTTCCGCGAGTACCCAACTTCTCGGAACCATCGCGACTCGTTCCGCGACTCGTACTCCTTCCTTCTCGATCTGAGTAATCTTGTCCGGATTGTTGGTCAACAATCTCACTCCACCCGTTCCCTTCCCTCCCTCGTCTCCTGCTACTCCTAGATCTCTCAAGATTCCTCCTGCGATCCCATACGTCCTCAAATCTGCTCCATGTCCCAACATGAGATTCGCCGTAACCGTATCGTGACCCAGATCCTGCAGGTTGTACGCTCGCATCTTCTCGAGTAGTCCAATCCCGCGCCCTTCTTGTCGTAGGTATACGACGACTCCCCGTCCCTCCGTCGTGATCAATCTGAATGCCTCGTCCAATTGTTCACCACAATCGCATCGTTGAGAACCGATCGTTTCTCCTGTGAAGCACTCGGAATGGATTCGAACGAGTGTCGGGTCGATGGCGGGGAGGTCGGAGATGGATGATGATGGAGAGGAAGGGGAAGAGATGTAATCGGCGAGAGGACCGAGAGCGGTCGAAGCGATTTGTGAAGTCGCCGATAATCGACCAACGTAGGCGCCTCGAATGATCCGTTCTTCGTCGGATTCCTTCTCGTGCCATTTCGCGTCGAGACTTCGACTTCGAATGAAAGGGAGTGGTCGATTTGTCGTTTCGCTGCGGGAGAGAATCGGATCACCCTCGACGGCATTCGTGGTGACGGAAGTCGAGGCCATTTGTGCATGGTCTGCGACAAAGGCGAGATGCTCCTTTGTATCGTGATTGTTGGTGTAGAGGTGAAGGAAGACGTGGCCGTGTGGAGTTGGGATTCGGGTTCGAACTCGACATTGCACTTCGAGTGGCGGTAAAGGGTTGGGAGTAGACGAAGGGAGGGCGGTGCTCGCAGTAGGGAGGGAGGATGTAGCGGCAGGGGGAGTAGAATCGGGTTGAACAGCCGAAGGAGCGGTCGTATCGAAGGAAGGAAGGGAGAAATCGATAGTTCGTTCGAGGAGAGGAGGGGTCGAAGGTTGTCGGAGGAGTTTTGCTAAGGCTTGTTCTCGCAGTGATTTGACTGGTTTGTTCGATGCGACGTCGTTCTCAACCTTCTCCCTCCCTTCCTCCTCTCTCAGATCCGTCTCCAGCTTCCCATCCGACACGATTTCAAATCCACCATCTTCTAGAGGTACTGCAGCAGCTTGTGGTCGTCCCTCGGGTTGTTGCTCGGCGTGGGTAGCGAGTTTCTTGGATATTTCTTGCGCTTTCAACTTGTCTGCGAGAAGTTTACGTTTCTTGTCCTCCTCCTCGACCCTGAGTCTGATATGTCTCGGAGCTTGACGAGATTCCATCTTTGGTCTAGTCGGAGCGTGAGGTATCCGTTCTCCATCGCAAGAAGAGTAAGCGAGGGATTGAGGGAAGAAAGAGTGGAGGTAATGATTTCGAGTGTTACTATCGGAGTGAACAATCAGAGTCAGTGATCTATATTCTACTGCAGATCCTGTTTGATTGAAGTGAAGCATTGTTCGGGGTTATGTAAGATGAATCGGAACTTGATTTGTGACTCACTCTGGACCTGCACTCGCAGCTGCAGCTACCATCAGAGGGTCTACTGGTGGCCTCCTATCTGATTGCTTCTTCCTCTTGTTGTTCTTGTCTTGATTCGATTCGTGGTTGTGAATGCCGGTCGAAGGAGGAGAATCTCCCGTCAGCAGCGAGAGCATACTCAAATCGCTAGCGCTGATTCCATGGTGTTGTTGCTCTCGAGGAGCTTGAAGTGCCGTCATGATTGTGTGAAGCTGTGAGCGTATGGAAAGGAAAGAGAAGGAAGGGAAGATCCGCTTCGGCAGCTCCAAGGTTGCCTAAAATTCGACGGATGATAAATCCGCCGTCAATTCTACCAAGATGTACTGACACGACGTACACCTAAATGATACACTGGAGTAGCCATCGAGAAAGAAAGCGAAAAAATCTGAAGAGAAAAGTGGCTTCGTTGCGAAGACTCGCAAATGATGGTGTGCATCCGAGTAGGGGAATAACAATGAATGTAGAGGACGTTCTAGAATGAGCTAGTACGATAGGGTATAGGTGGAATGAGGGGAAGGTATGAAACGGAGACAAAGAGGGGAATTGCGAAAGAAACAAAATCTAAACGACGAGTTCTATAGCCTAGTTTCGCTACTGCCTGCTCTTCCTTGTTCTTCGAGGTCCATCGTGAGAGTCGACATCGCGTTTGGACTTTGCGATCGGTTCTTCGAAGCCAAAGTCGAGTCGGAGCGCGTGGAAAGAAGCGTGATTGAGAAATCGACGATCGTGTGAAGAGCGGGAGGAAGTAGTCGTAGCGCTCAGAGTGGATGTTGTTGATCGAGTGGTTGTAGCGGTCGTAGCAGCTCGAGTACTAGTAGAAGCAATCGAGGTGGTCGTAGAAGTTCGTCGAAGTGCCGAGCTTGAAACTGAACTTGTCGGAACGACCGTGCTAGTCCGAGCACTGGAGAGTCCGTTCGTGATACTCGTCTCAATCTCCTCGACTTCTGGTGCAGAGATCGAGGTTGACGAGATCCTGCTCTCGGGTTCGGAGAGGATGGACGACTGAGAGGAAATCGCAGGAATCGTCGACGAAAGGGAGGACGCCGCCGAAGAACGCACCTCCTTCGAGTTGAACACTATCAGAACAGCCCGGAATCAGTTCAAGCTGCAATATCTTTGCGGAATCGATGCTAACCTCCGAGATTGGGGATTTGGGGAGTCCCGTCTCCATTCGATTTGTGCTGAACGCCAATGACGATTCCGACGATAACTCTTAAGATCCGCATCCCGTCAGTATTATTCACTTCCGGCGTCTATGGAGAGAGGGACTTACGCGACGACGACGAGGATCGCTGCGAACCAACCCAAAACGTACCACTTCTTCGCCGTTCCCTGTTTCCTCTCCAGCCATTCACTCCTGTTCTCCTTCTCACTCGCATTGACCAAAACCGAGAACCGACTCCAATCGATCCCACTCTTCCTGACATCCGCAGCTCCTCTCCCTCCTTCGATCAATCCCGTTCCACTGCGAATCGAGCCTGCATCTCCGAACGCTTGCGCCTGCCTAATCGATACCGGGGACTGAAGGGGAGACTCCGAATGAGCGAAAGCTGCTTTCGGAGGAAGGAGGATAGGGGAGGGAACCGGCTTCGAACGTTCTCGAGTTTCGTACGAAGGAGGTGAATTCGACCATTGCTGCTGGTCGTATTCGTATCGAGATCGAGTCATGTATGCGTCTTTCTCTTGTTGTGCGAGAGTTCGTCGATCTTGAGGAGGGGACGAGTAGACAGGGAGCGAGGGAGGAAGTTGCGAAGGAGGGGAAGTCGGAGGTGCGTTGATTCTAACTTGTCGTTCTGCCATCGATACTTTGATGATTGGTGGAGGAGAGGTTGGATGCATATTCGTGCTATCTTAGGGAGGTCTAGTCGAGTGGAGGAAGAAAGGGGATCAAGCGACCGAGCGCTGCAGAGTCGGAAAGATAGGGAGGAAAGGGAAGAGGACGAGAGATGTTAAACGAGTGTGAGGTATAAGCGAATGTGTGAAGTCGGACGAGATAAGAGGCTGGGAGTCGAGATGAGGTGAGGAGGAAGAGTGAATAGTTGAAAGAAGAAAGGAACGAGGGGAATGTTGAAGCGGGAGCTTCGTGCACGATTGCATTCAGACCCTGCACGAGTCGACATCGAGCTAGGCATCGAGCAGCATATGGGGAGGCAAGCTGTTCGAGTCAATGAAGATAGTTTCGAAATACGAAGGTCGCAACCAAAATTACGAAGAAAAGTGGATTGAAGAACAACGACAAGCAATGACTACAGAACCTCGATACACAACTCTTATTCCTCCCTGAACATAGATCGAGCCGTCAACTCCTCTTCACAAACATAAACAACTTTCCTCCCATTCTTTCCTTTCCCTCCTTCCTCTGGTTCCGCCGCGACACACATCCTCTCCCATTCTCCCTGATCCATCTCACCTTGTTCGATCACCCGTGTCCTTTCGTGTCGGGTCAGTTCGCTTGGAGTGCCAAAACCTTGAGCAGTGAGGACGGCTTGAGCGACAGAATCCGCGAAAGTAGTCCAGTCTCCCTGAGTTTGAGAGCCGTAGGGGGAAGAGTCGAGGATGAGGCAGTCGAAGGAATCGGGGTAGGGCTCGGGATGAAAGCGTGTTTCGGGCGAAGAAGAACGGAGGAGCGAGGAGAGAACGGTATCGACGGGAAAGTCTGGAAGACAAGAGTGTCAAAGGGAGGGTCAGCTAACGCCGGGAAAGACCGAGTCAAGTCAGTGAGAACGTACAGGAAGTCGTCGACCATCTCGCAGCCTTCCTTTCGATGGGCGAAAGTCCGCTTCGTACTTTATTGAGCCAGAGATCGGACGGACTGCAACAGCTGCATGATCGACCACTCGAGCAGCTATCTCGAGGTTCGTTCGGAGTGTGAGTGAGCTTCTCCGCCTCTTGAGTCTTGCGAGCGAGAACAGCGAATCGCGATGGGAGAGCAGCCAGAGAGTCGAGGAGGAACTCTGATCGAGGGTCGTTGACGGGCTGTCGAGAGACCGGATAGTCAATACACAAGATTGCTCTTCAAGGGATGAAGGAGAGCTTACAAGTTTGACGTAAAGCCACGGTCTCTCCCATGATTCCACAAATACGACTTTCTTTCCCTTCGAACCTCTACCTTTCGGCGCCTTCTCCTTACTCTCAACTCTCTTGACCTTCTGTCCACTCTGCGAAGAGTTGCTGCTGCAGAGGATGATCCCGCTCAATCGGAAGATCTTGTCTGCAGTGCCAGAAAGTGCTTCGGAAGGAGACATCCAAGCGGGATAGTGACCGAGAGCAGCGAGTCGACGATTCCTCGTCCAAGTCTCGATCGAAGGCGTGCCGACGAGTACGCAACCTGTAAGCGACCAGAAGTTAGCTTTCGCAAAGATGGTATCGTAGAAGAAAAGACGAACCTGGACAAGCAACAAATTGATAGAAGAGATCCCAAGCCTCCCTCGACCAGTCTCCCTTGTATCCGTCTTTCCAAACCGATCCACCAAGAATTGCAACTGCGTTATCGTCGGTAACGTGTTCGTCCGGACGGAACAGATTTGCGAAAGCCTCGGCGAGGACACCGACTCCGAGTAAACCGTTTGACTCGTCTTGATCTGCTTCTTCGCCGCTGTCATCCGAGGACACCGAGGAGCGAGCGAATTTGAGGCCTTGCCAGAGCTTCTCCAACTCTCGTGTCCCTTCCGAGGCGAGTCTCGATTCGAGCAGATCGAGGAACGCTTCGATACTGTCGAGGTTCTTGACATAGCTTGCGGATTCTGGTCGTTCGTCGGTGCGCAAGGCGAGAGTGGCCAGAGAGGGAATGCGAAGGATGACATGTCTGAACAGATTCGATATGACTGCTTGCCAAGTCTCAGGTCGAACAGAGGAAGGGAGATCGGACGGAAGGATGAGGTAGGAGCGAAGGCGAGTGAGGAGGTCGGGACCATTTGTTGGAGGGGAAGGGTTCGAATTGGTGAGGAAGATATCGTCGGAAGAAGCGGCGACGATAGAGGATCTTGCTGCCTTGCGTCGAGCGGCTTTGCGTTGATTCTTATTGAGTGACGGCATTGTCGATTGGGATGACTGATCGCTCGGTAGCTCCCGATCGGCGAGAGGAGGCGTCGGAGGCGGAGTGAGTAGACCTGAGATCGATGACTTCTCGCTGCCTTGCGGTGCTGAGGCCGTCGGTTTGTCGTTGCAGACGAAAGAAGGACCTCGAGGAGTAGCGAGAACCCAAGAAGCCGACGAGTTGGCAAGCGTAACCTTGATTGAAGGAGCCAACATCAGAGAATCGTTCGCAAAGTAGAGTCTCTGAAATTATCGACTCACAGCGTAAGCTTGACGATCGAGAGCACGAAGGAAACGTTCCATCTTGATGCTTTCGTTCTTGCTGTGAACAAGCTGAAGATCAGACACTATCCGACCAAAGAGGAGCGGAAAGCAGAAAGCGACTCACAGCGTCTCGACAAACAGGCAGTGACCCCAATCTCCGCCCGCATAGAACTGCTGATGATGTTCAGCACGAGCTACGATAACACGTCTCACTAAACTCCATTTCTGTCGACAAGTTTCGCTCCAATGCCGCAATTTGTTCAGATCGTTCTCGTCGAAGATCGCTTCGGTGTTCTTCGGGAGCAACGAGTCATCAAAGGAGTCGACGGCGAGAGAGTAGCGCTTGTACGTCTTGAGGAGTTTCGCCTGTCGTCAATGCGAAAGATTAGCTGAAGTGCGAAAACGATTCTACCTTTTCCTCCTTACCTGCAGTTCCTCATGAACGCTACACCACTTTGACCGAGGAGAGGGAGCTTGTGTACAGATCGCTCGAGTGACGTTGTCGAAGGCGAGGCAGTGATCGCAAGAAGGAGGACAAGGAGGACTGGAGAAAGCGAATGAAAGTCAGCGAAAGTCAACCCAAACGTACGATCTCAAGACTGAACTCACGGGTGATCAAGGTGCAGCATGGCTGAATTTTGGGTACTTTCCGGAGATCAAAGAGTTGGAGATTGCAGTGTCATCTCTAGCTTGGAGAGGACCGGTCCAGTCTCGAGTAATCTTGACCAGTCATTCCCATTCAGGTCCTCTAGCTTGTCACGTGCGTGTACAGTTCCATTCTGCTTCGCTCTTGAGGCGTTCGACTGAATGTGGATGAAGGTAACCGCTTGTTGAGATGAGATTTGAGATCGAATTTTGAAGTCGAGGGATTCGATTGGGAGTTGTATCGAGCATGATCTACGCGTTCCTGGGTGACTTTTAAGGTCTTTGAGAGATGTCGAGAAGTGTAGGAAGGAAGTAGAGCCGGTGGACGCGCTGTTTCAAATTCTTGGAGGAAAGTTCCAACGAATGTTTGTCTTCCATTCCAACAGCCTACCTTCGACTCCGAACTCCAAGTAACAGTACCAAGCACCTTCAAGAAGTCTCCTCAAGCGACACGACCAACTCCTTCCACTCCTTTCGTCCAACTCGCCCTTCCTTCGTTCACTCAACTTCCTCACTCATTCCTCAGCTCTCACTACTTCAAAGCCGCCCATTCCTGCCAGTCCATCAGCCGCTGAACCAGGAGTAGAACCGCACGCTATAACCTTATCCGGTCGACCTCTCTCGCCTCTTTCAGATGCGTTCGAAACTTTCAACCTTCATCGCGACGGTTTCGCTCTCCTTGGCGTTCAGTACTATCGCGACTGCTTACGGGACTGGATTCACGGGTGAAAAGGTCGTTTCGGGATTCTACCCTTCGTATGCGCAGTCGCCTTCGGTATGTTTTCATTCTTTCGCAAGACTTCCTTCGTAAGCCACAGAAGCTGACCTCCCTCTCATTCTATATCTACAGGACGTCAACTACGCCGCTTACACACATCTCAACTACTTCGTCTTCACAACGACCCCTTCAGCTTCGGCAATCTCGCAAGCCGGAATCGACGACTCGACGATTATCGACTTCGTAGCGAGAGCAAAAGCAGCAGGTGTCAGAGCTGGCTACGTAGTGGGAGGTTTTACTGGCTCACAGTACTTCAGCACCAATGTCGCAACTGCTCAAAACCGTACAATCTTTGCTCAAACTCTCCTCGCGGTTTTGAATCGGTACGGCTTCGATGGCGGTATCTCGATTGATTGGGAGTACCCGGGAGTACAAGGTACGCCTGCTAGTTCTGAATCATCCTGAAAGGCTCCGCTGACGGTCTGAAGTGAACAGGTCAAGGAGACAACATCGTCAAGTGAGCCCACTCGTTTCCTCTGATTTCGTCGCCCTTGGCTATTCCACCTGCCCGCTATCGGATGCAATTTGCGCCACGGCCGAGGAGAGTATGACACTAACAAGACTGATCACGTAACAGTGCCAACGATGCGAGCAACTTTCTCCTGTTCTTGCAAACACTTCGAAACCTCGCTGGACCCAACGTCCGACTTCAGATCGACGTTCCGATGTACGGGATCACCGGTGCCAACGGTATCCTCACCAACATGTCGGCATGGGCCGCTGTTCTCGACTACCTCGCCATCATGACTTACGATGTGACTGGACCGTGGTCTGGTTATTCTGGTCCAAACTCTCCCCTCTTCTCGACTTGTCAACCTCCCGGGAACAAGATCAGTATCAACGACGCTATCAACGTTTACACGAAAGCCGGTTTCCAAGGAAACCACATCACGATTGGAGCTCCTTTCTACGCTTACTCATTCTATGTCAAGGCTCCTCTCGTTGCGACAAGTTGCTCAGACGGAACAACAACGATCATGGCTCAATACGTATGCTCTCTCTCCTCCTTTTTTTCCCTACTAGATGCGAGACTGACCAAACTCGCCGAACAGCCTTCATCGGGATCGACTTGTGGAAACTTCCTTGGCAGTGGTCCTCAATATACCTACGCAGAGCTCGTCCAGAACAGCTGGTTCAAATCCCAGACCGGATTCCGTCGTCTCCGTGATTCTTCCTCGCAGACTGTCGTTCTCTACAACCCGACTACATCAGTCTTCATTCCGTTCGTTCTCGGCCACTTCGACTCGACGCGTCTCGAGTATGCTGACGATATCTTCTACGTTCACAGTACTGAAGATCCCTTGACAATCTTCAACAAAGCACGCTACGCTTTCCGACGACGTCTCGCCGGCCTGACTGTTTTCGATACTTCCGGCGATTACAACGGACAACTCGTGAACCAGATTCGTAACGGTCTCTCCATCGTTAGGGGACAGTCGGCTCCGGTCGCTTCGAAGCGAAAACGCCACTTGGATCACAAGAAACTGCAGGCAGCGTTGAAACTATAGTTCTTCAGAATTGTTCGCAACCCATAACTTATCTTATTTATCGTTTTTCTTTCCTTGTGTGTATATCAATACTCTGGAATAGCAGCTGCCCAAGCGCTCTTGATACCCCTTCGCGCTCTCTCGTTCATCCGAAACGTGCTTCTCAAGAGTCGACATGAGTATTCGTTACAACAGATTCCATGATAAATAAATAAGCTACACCATCAATGAAGCAGACCCCGCGACGAAGACAATCAATCGAACCTCGAGATTGAAGTTTCCGACTTTTCTTCGCTGTCAATATCCCTCACTACTTCCCGATGTACGTTGATTGCAAGCGGAATAACTTGATGTGATGATATCGGAGGTCGTCGGATACTGGTCGAGAGGGATCTTCGAGGGTTCGCATCGTTCTTTTTCGTAGTCGAGCTCGAGGAACCGAGTCGCTGTTCTACGATTTGACGAGTCGAGGTGAGAGTCGTAAAGAGGGAGATGCCGTAGAGTGCAGATGTCGGCACCCAGAATGCGATTGGGATATCGACCTTGTATGGGTCCCACCCAGAGTACAGAGAGGACATTATCGCTGAGGTCGCAAATTCTCAGTTTTGAGTAACGGGGTCAAAGGAGAGAAAAGTTCTCACCTCCTGCGACAGAGAGAATCGAAGTGAAAGCGGCTGTCCGTAAGCCCATCAGGATCAACTTTCGAAGGACCGAATCAGTCGCAGTGTTGAAGTGCGCTATCCGCTGATTGAGGTTGTAGGAGAGTGCGATCGAGATTGAAACATCGGCAGCAGCACAAGCCCACAGCCATAAACTATCAACACGCACGAGATCAGTAGCAGTTGAGAAGCTACGAAACGAAATAGGCGAAACTCACGAAACGGCTGTATTGTAGGGTATTTTCTCCTCGCTGTACGGGCTCACGACACCCTACAAGCGACGAGCAGTCAGCAATTCTCCCTCTAGCAAAGGCAGAGGAGGTTCGACTCACAATGATACCTTGAACGAGAGATCCGATAGATCCGAAGAGCACTAAAATGATCAAACACCCCTGCCAGATGTAGAACGCGAGCTTCGCTGTCTTATTTGCAAAGAACTGGAATTGGCTCAATATTCAGCTTGAGCGAAAGAAAGAGTGAAATTTGAGAGTTTGAACGCACTGCACCTGCTCGCATTGTCAGAAAAGACTCTGCGACTGCCGCGATCAGCCCATTCAGGAAGGGCAAGAATTGCCAGAGGACAGATCCGTTGAATAGGTTGATCACTGTCCGATCGCTTGATGCTGTAGGAGCCCGAAGAGCAGAAATGAGCCCTCGAGGGAGGAAACGGAGCAAAGGAGAAGTTTAAACGTACCTGCCAAATCATATCCGTCATGAAAACATATCGCCGTGAATACGACATTCAGTCCAACGACAACTGCGACCGTAATCCAGCTCAACCTCGAATGACTCTTGAATTCCTCCCCGTACGAGACAACTTGTTGAATGAGGATCCCAAACAATATGAACTGAACTTGATATCCAGCTGTACATGGCCTGTCAGAAGTATGCAAACAGTCTCAGCTGAGTATCCGCATTCGCAACGAGACAAAGAGAGAAAGCGAACGAACCCGATAAGAGCGTTTTGCATTGTAGGAGGGGCTCCAAAGAACTGTACATCTTCAGCGTACTCCGCTGACATCTGCGGCGACCTTGCGGGTGACCACGGGAGATTGAAGGGAAGAGAGAGTTGTGGCCCAAGCCAAGTCGTCAAGGAAAGCGTTTGAAGCAAGAGAGAAGAAGGGGAGAGAAACAGAAGCGAGAACATCACTGCGGAGGCAGTTTCCATGATTTACAGTCATATTCGACGCAAGACCATTCGCAAAGAGCAATTTGACAAGCAAAACATCGATCTTGCTCTGGATGAGGAAGGTTTGGACTTGCGAATCGAGACTTGCGGCAATTGATCGATACAATTGATCTGAATCCTCGCTGTGCCCGGGACTTACTGCCGAAGGTTTATCGCTGTTCGAGAGCGTTTCCGTAATCGCTGCACCTGCCTTGCGAGCGTTGCGAGAGGAAAGAGAGTTTATGTTGCGAAGTAACGAATTTGAAGCTGAGTTCGCTCAACGCGAGCAGCCTGGGTTTACACCTTGCGTGTACACGGCCGTACTTGTCGTAGAGAGGCCCATCTCGACACTGATTGACGAGGTGAAGTGAAGAAAAGGAACAGCTTGATTCAAATCATCCACAACCTCGCAAGATGAAAGCAGTGATCCAACGCTGTAAGAGTGCTTCTGTTACAGTAGATGGAAAGGTCATCAGCTCTATAGGACGAGGTAAGCTAGCTAGATCTCGCTCTCACCTTTCCAAAGTTGACTGATTCCTCCCGCCTCGACAGGGATCCTCTGCTTGATCGGTATCGGCACAAATGACACAGAGTACGAAGCGAAATGGCTGAGTAGTAAACTCCTGGCGATGCGGTTGTTCCCGGAGGAGAAAGAGGGAGAAGAATGGGGTTGGAAGTATTCCGTGAAAGACGCAGGCTACGAGGTATTGTGTGGTAAGTGCAACAGTGTAGATGATCGTTACAGACCGAGCTGACAGCCTCTTCACCCGCAGTCAGTCAATTCACGTTGATGGCGAATCTTCGCAAGGGATCGAAACCTGACTTTCATGGAGCTATGGTTCGTTCACGCTTCCTCTGCATCTCAGACGGCGTCGAACTGACTATGGAGATCGTCTTCAGAGCTCCGAAACCAGCAAGAAGCTGTACCTCGACTTCCTCGAAGATTTGAGAACGAAGCACCAAAGTGACAAGATCAAAGATGGAGAAGTGAGCTCAGCTTCGTTCGGTTTGCGGGTAACAAAGCGTCCAATACTGACAGAGAAGCTCCTGTGATAGTTCGGCGCAATGATGGACGTACAGCTCGTGAACGATGTGAGTTACCCCTCGATTCTATTCTTTGCGAGAGATACCACGAGACTGATTCGACTTGTCTCGACCATCAGGGTCCTGTGACTTTGATCCTCGATTCTACGACCGATGCTCCTGCTGCCCCAACTGCCAAGACACCGCTCAGTAATGATTTGAAGGCGAAAAGGAAAGCCGAACTCGCTGCGAAAGCACAGGCGAAATCTGAACGGATAGCTCGAGAGGCAGCAGACAAGGAGGAGACAAACGGTACTGGGGCAGACAAGAGCCGAGAAGAGCTGATCAAGCAGGAGGACGAGCTGGTCGCAGAGGCGGAGAGGAAATCGAAAGAGCTTGCGGATAGATTTAAAGTCGCAATGACCGAGTCGTACTAGCTAGAACAATGTATTGTATTGTATCATATTCGGTGTTGAAAGAGAGGTCTACTCGAGAAACTTCTCGACAATGTCTAACCAAATTTGCGATCCGTCAACCATCGGCAAGTGACCACAACCCGGGACTTGTTCGAATGCTACATCGACTCCATCTTTCTCGAGTGTCTCCTTCAACCCCTTCAACACTCCAGGTAAAGCTCCATCCCTCTCTCCAGCCATCAATAATACTTTCTTTCCTCTCAACTTCTCGCTCAACCCTGGTAGAACATCGTAACCTTGAAGCGCTGCTGCACCCGCTGCGAATCCTTCCACAGGAGTAGAGATGACCATGTCGTGGATGAAGAATTCCCTTCGACCTCCCTTGTTGAACTCGGAAGCTGGACCAGAAGGGAACCATCGAGGAACAGTAACGTCTGCCAACGAGTTCATGGACTTCTCTGACCTGGCGAGAGCGATACGTTCGTCCCACGCCTTCGCGTTGGCAGCGGGAGAGGTCGCTTGAGTGTCGCAAGCGATGAGACGGGAGAAGAGCGAAGTGTGGTGGTGAGCGAAGGAAAGGGCGGTTGCTCCTCCTTGTGAGACACCGATGATGGCGTGAATAGGAGTTGGGATAGAGAGTTTGGTGAGGATGGTTGAGATGTCATTGGCGAGAACTTCGAGAGTGCAAGGTTTCGAGGGAACCGATGACTGTGAGGAACTCTACGTCAATCGCAAGTCGGAGGGAGAGATGCGAACGAGGAGCTTACCTTTCCGTGACCTCGTTGATCGAAAGTGAGAAGATTGTACTTCTTGCTCAGGCGAGGAAGAACGCCCTCCCACATCGATTGATTCGTCATGAGTGAGTTGACGAATACCAACCAAGGTGCTCCTTCATCCCGTTTCGCGAGCCTGACGTGTAGCTTGACACCTTCTTCGACTTCGACATCATGTTCCGACTCTTCCGTCTCGGGAAGAGGAACGCTTGAAGAAGCCAGGTCTCCAACGTCGAGGGAAACGAGGAACCTCGAGACCATGTTGTAGGTAGCGACGACTGCTGCACATTCAAGCAGTTGTTGATCGTCTTTGAGATACTCCTTGAGGTCGTCTAATCGAGATTGAGGTACTGAAACGGTGTAAGTTGAGGCATCGGCGAAACGAAGTGCGGCAGCTTGGAAAGCGGAAAGAGGAGCGGGTGAACTAGGGAGAGGGAGAGGAGTGTTGAGGTCGCGAATGATCGTAAGTTGTTGAGGAGTGAGACCGGCATCCGTTCCGACGTGAGCGTGATCTATGAATGCTCGTTGTCAGTTTCCGCGCTCCGTCGCTTGCATCGAGATCTGGCGGCTCACGAATCCACTCGAACTTCGCCGAATTCCTCGCTGCGACACGAAGGATCTGAGTACATCACGTAGTCTTAGTCAGCTGATCGGTGCGTCTCGAATGAAGGGAGAAGAGGAACAAACGCACCATGAGTTCGCGAATATCATCCGGTAAACTATTCTTTGTCCTGACTGCGCCGAGGAGAGTGTTCCATCCGTTCTACATCGTAGCGCTCTGAGTCAGTTTGAATCGTCTTTCGCGAGTTTGAGGGAGGAATCGGAAACTAACAGCAATTTCGGGAGCGTTGAGGAGGGTTTGGTCGAGTGGAGTGAGACCTCGAGCACCTCTGCGTTGGCGAATAGCATCTCCTACTACTGAAGTGCCTGGTGCAGGATTCTTGTAAGGGATTCGGGGCATTTTGGAAGTCGATTCGTGTTGAGGGAAAGGTTGTGAGGTTTCAGGGGAGAGGCAGTGGATTTGGTCAGCGGCTTATTGGTCCGATACTACTGATTTGCTTGCTGATCGAAAGTGCGAGCAATTGGAGTGGGCAGAAGGAGGGAAAGAAGGAAGTTCGGATTGAACCGCGGCTGTCTCCTCTCCCTCGCTACATCACTCGCAGTCTTCATATCAGCTATGTAAGTATCAAGAGCTGCTCAACTGGAGATGTAGAAGCTACAGACCCGTCCCCAACCAAACTTCGCTGTTCCTCGACCTCGAATTTCGTTTCATCTCGGCTCGCTTCTCGCTCTCTCGTCAAGCTACGAGGAGGCCGACATTTGTCTGGGGTATAGTACAACTGTAGTGGACGGGAGTATAGGGGGTCACATAGGGGCAATAAGCGAGTTGGAAAGGTTGAGACGATGCTTCGATTGGTCGAAATCTGCTCAGATCAGGCTACCTGGGCCAGATGAGCGGGTCGAATTGTAAGAAACGCAATAAAGGTTGTCGTATTACCTTACCACTCGAGGCTCGGCGAAAATTGGGTCGGATCTGACTCTTCAACCTTTCGCAAACTTCAAAGCTGTCGCTGACAAGCGTCCTATTCTCCCTCGTTACAGCTTTCTATCCCTCGCCATGTCATCGCCTTCGTCACAATCCTCTCCAGGCTACCTTTGGGTTTTGAGCGATCCAGGAGAAGCCGCAACTCTCGAAGAATTCCAAGGTGAGCCCAATTTCACTCTGCGTTCCGTCGCTCGTTCAAGCACTCCGAATACAGTATTGACATGTCCTTGAATAGACTGGTACGACAACGAACACGTGCCTCTTCGAATGGAACAGTACGAACTCTTCGTCCTTTCGAAACCTACGAAACGCTTCCAAAGACTTACCTCTCCCATCATTGTTCGCAGTATTCCCGAATTCCTCACCGGAGCCCGCTACGAAGCTTCCGACTCTCTCGAACCCCGCTGGTCAGCAGCCTACGATATCTCCTCTGTCGCGCTCTTCTCCGATCCCAAATACACTCGACTTCGAGCGAACCGATCACCTCGAGAAGGAGCTCTCGTCGTACGCTTGGGAGTACTCGATCGTCGTACGTGCGAAACACTCGGACAGACTTCAGATCCGATCGAAGCGAAAGAGGCCGCAAAGTTTGTCGTTACTATCGCTGGGAACGAAGAACTGGGAGATGGCGAGCTGGAGGCGCTGAAAGGTGTTGAGGGGTGGAGAAGGAGTAGTAAACACAAGGTCTACGATAGTTTGATCATTGGACATGGGAAAGAAGCGAAGAGCAACGTTGCTCCCAAGTTTGTCGTAGTTCATGGTAAAGCTCCCTCTCTCGTTCAACTTCCGATCTCTAGACATTGAAGCTGACGACCGGTTTGTCTGTGTAGAGCTCGATTCGGAAAAGTATGTCGACTCGCCAGACTTCAAGAAGGCTTGCGAAGGAAAGTCTGAAGTTCGTCGATGGAAACTTTACAAAGCGACGCCCAATACCGCTTCTAAGGATGCATGAGATTAGACCGGAGCGGGTCGTAGAATATGTTGTATCCTAGACTATGCATTGGAGGAAGGGTCATTCTACGTTACGAGCGTCACAGACCGTCGTCGTTTTCGCTTCGCTCTTTATTTTTTCGATGCCAAGTTGTCGGAGCTGGCGGGAAGCTGAGCCTGTTCTTTGGAGTCGTTCCAGATTGACTCCAAGTATAAATGGGATCACGAAACGAGAATAGAAACTGGGTGTTTCGTCTCAGACTGCGACAAGTCGAACGAACTTCTAGCTTCTTTCAATTTCTCCACTTGCCACCTCCCGACTCGACTCTACCTAATGCGCTCATTCTCTCTACTATTATCGATCGCACTAGTATACATCACTTTAGTCGTTACTCTCGCTCTCGCTGAGCCAGTTCCGATCCAACGCAAACTCCCTCAAAAATTGATCCGAGAAAGGTCGAATGGAGAACGGGTTGGAATCGCATTTGGTAGACCTGGGGATGGATATATTAATCAGGGCAAAGGGAATGAAGCCAAAGTGAATGGAGCGAGTAAGAAAGGAGATGCAGCGTTGAATGAGGATGGAACTAGCAATTACGTGAGTCTCCTACTCCTCCCGATACCCTCCTGCGTATCTGAAGTGATGGATGAGAGCTGGTCGCTGGCCCGTGAGCCGGTCGAAGCAGCTGTCGTCGACTAGTTCGCTTCTTTTGTTCCCTCGCTGACTTCTGCTCTTCCTTTTTACAGCTCGTTACCCTTGAAAGAACAGTATCGAATACAGTCAAAGATAAAATTCTCGACGTGCTGCTGAGAAGTGGAGCCGTCGTCAAGCAAACTTATGATTATCGAGTGAGCCTTCGTTACTTCCTCTCTCTGTTCCCTCTCCTCTGGTTCCTCCCCTTCCTCCTCAGCCTGACGAGGCGTCCAATTCGATGACGCGACGACGCTACCTCGTCGAAACAGCGACTCACGAGGCACAACATCGAAAGCTTCTCGGGGACAACGAATACTAAAGCTTCTTTCTCTCTCAACTGTTGCAGGTGTTCAAAGGGATTCTGTTCACGATTCCAGCAACATCAGATAAAGGACTCGAGTCATGGCAGCAGTCTTTAGGGAAGCAGGAAGGGGTGAAATACGTCGAAGAGGACAGTGTCGTCAAGATCCAGTGAAAGAATTCCTTCGCATCTGTATCGAATCAGTTCCTTTTCGGTTTTGTATATAGTCATTTGTACCCTCTCGTACCTTGTCGGGTTGTCGTAACATGCCAATTCATCAGTGATATCTGTACGGACGAGTGTTGCGAAGAGAGGGGTCTTTTTTTGTCTTTTGTTCTACCTCGATCGGTCTTTTTTCTTTCGCGCTACAAAGAGAGTTGTATGCTACGGCCTACGTAGCTATTGGGCTCCTGAGTAAGGATGTTGGAAGTTTGTTGTATTTTTTTCGAACCCCAGATCCATTTCGAAAAAACGGTTTCCAAGTTTGTTGGCCACCAAATTCTCTCCTCTCCTCCCACCCACAGTCACTCAGTCTCTCCCCCTAGCGGTCTATCCATCACCTGCAGTCCTCTCCATTCCCTCTCTACCTCCTCCTTCATTTACTGCGCCCTCTTGCAACTCGTTCGAGCACTCGACCCCTCTCTTCTCTTCTCCTCTCTCCCCTCGACCTCTAGCCTTGACAAAGATGCGTTCATCTACATCAACACGGTCTACTCAACCTAGATCAATGAGATCTATCGCTTCAATCGCTGCCGTAGCTTCATTAGCCGTGTTAGGAGGAGTTACAACAACGCGTGCAGCTCCCGCCGAACCTCAAGGGAATCAAGTAATGTTGGGATTCTGGTTCGATTCTGCTGATCGTAAGTCATACTCCTATCCCTACTTTGAATGCACTGTCTCTCTCGAAGGAGTGTGAGGGAGACTTGGCGCGAATACCGAACGAATCAATTCTTTCAACTTTGAATCACACAAGATCGAACACCCTACGACTACATCCAGCTATTCACAGCACTCAACAGATCACCTAGCAACTCGATCCTCGTCGATGATCGCGCAAAGAGCGAAGAAATTCACCTTCGACGCGAACCAAGCGAGGGAATTCACATTAGGGAAAAGTTGAGGTCGGGAATCGGATCCTCTGGAGAATCGCAACGATAGAAAGATACAGGGATATTTGGTTGAGATGGTGAAAGGTAGAAGGAGAGCGGATTGCAGAGTCGAGGTGATGGGAAATTTAGGCAACTTTTACGAGACACCGCCTTTTCGCTCAACAAAACGAACTCCTCTTTCGCTTGTCCAGACTGAACTGACCCCATCTCTGATCGTCAAAACAGCTTATCACGACAGTCCTAGTATCATCAATCAGAAACTAGGATACAACGTTCCCGTTTTCCAAATGGCTCAAGCGATTCCTTTACCAAGGTACAACTATACGACTGGTGCTGGTGGACCCGCTCCTGAGAACGTACGTCTCTCCATACTTCCTCATCCATTCTCGAGACTAGGACTGACGAGAATCATTTTGAACTCCGACAGCAAATCGAACGATCTTCGACAGACGCTCACGTTTTCCTGACGGTTTACCCTGTCGACGGGTTCCAAACAGTGGCAGAATCAGACTTCACTGCTCTCGGTCAACAAATTCTCGATTGTACGTTCCACCTCCCAACCGATCTTTCGCTCGAAAACTAATCTCGAATCGTTCTCGAATTGTTCAGATCAAACGAACCTGAATCGAACAGTCTTCCTTCGTTACGCTCCTGAGATGCAAGGAAAGTGGATGCAATACGGTCAACAACCTACAGCATTCCGAGCAAGTTGGACACAGATGTACAACTCGGTGAAAGCGGTCGCTCCTGAAACTATCATGGTTTGGGCTCCCAACACTCCTCAAAAGTTCGTCCCCTTCACCTTGACTTCTGCTCGAAAACGAGACTGACAGTTTCGTATATCGACTTTAGCTACCCTTACGGTCAAACACAAGATTTCACTACCCTTTCAGCTGCCGATCAAACTCTTCTCGATACCAACAACAACGGTGTATTAGATGCCGGAGATGACGCTTTCTCTCCTTACTACCCTGGAGATGACGTTGTCGACTGGATCGGTCTTTCAATCTGTAGGCACAAATCCCGTCTCTCGCTTACTTTCGATTGAAACTGATCTCGTCGATCCACCTCGTCGATAGACTACAAAGGAGCTTACGTCAACGGTGCGACCGCGGATACAACCAACTCAGTACAAGATAGTGGATACTGTGCGCTCGCTATCAACGGAACCAACCCTGGAGACAACGCAGATATCACTCCTTGGTACGAGAACTACTGCGAGACTAAGCCCGACAAGGCTTGTATGGTACGTCTACCTCTTTTCTGCTTCCTCTGTTGCGCGACTCGAGCTGACTCGAGCGTTCGATCGATGGTTCGTAGTTCGCCGAAGCTGGTGCCGCCTACCACGTCAACGATGCTGGAACTGCCGATCAAGCTACTCTTCAACAAGCATGGTGAGTCCTCGACTCAGTCGAGATTGTGGAACGAGAAACTGAACTTTAGATTGTCATACTCACAGGTTGAAGGATTGCGTTGTCAACGACACCATGCTCGACCAATACCCTCGAATCAAGCTCATCATGCAATTCGAGTACGAAAAGGTTGAAACCGCCAACAACGGACAACCCGATCTCCGTGATTACCGATTGACCAACACTACCGCCGTCGTTGACGAACTCCGACTCGACCTCGCCTCGATCGGTGATCGATTCACCTGGGCTCAATCTCGAGCGATCCCTACTTCCATCTCTTCGGCTGGTGCACCCGCAGCGACCAACTCTGATGGATCCTCGATTCAATACGCTATCACCGCCACGACTCGAGCGAAACCTACTGGATTCCCCTCGCTGTTCGGAACCACTTCGGATGGAACCCAACGGGCAGAGTTCATCGAATTGGGTGTTATGGTTGCTGCTGGTATCTTCGGTGCTGGATGGGTTATGAGGAGTCTGTAAATGGAGAATCGAACGATGGTGCTTTACTTCTCAGCGTGTTTTGGTGAGGAAGGGGGAGGGAGGGAGAAGAGGAGCAACACGGGGATTGCTCCGGCAGCGGATAGACTTGAGATGGGCACAAGGGATCAAGAGTCTCCTCCTCTTTCGTCCACGACTCCCATTTTCGCCCTTCGACCTTTTTTTACATACATACATTCCTTTCCTCTTTCTTCATCTCCCCCCTCTCTACCCACTACACTCAAAGATAACGGACATTCATATCCTTCTACTACTTACTACTCACCTTTACAAACTGTTTACTCCTGCCCTTATTCTTCGACTGTTCCCTCTCTCACTCTCTCGCATCTTTCCTTCTAACGCATTGTCTCCCTTTTCACGCCCCCCGCTTTTGCTCTTCTCGTTCCTTTTAGCTCTCTCTCTCTGATGGACAATAAACCTCTATACCCCAGCTTCTCTTTTTACTCGCCTTTTCCCTCCTCTTGTTCATTTCTACTACTACTGCTCCTCCTCCTCCCTCTACAGTTTTCTGGTTTTTCTTATACACTGTGTGCGATTTTACATGCTTCTCCTCATATTCGTTCGCTTTGTGGGCTCGCGAGAACCGAGAGAAGACAGCAGTTCGATTCGGGGAAAGCCAGGTAATGATGTTTCTGCGTTGCGTGCGAACGAAACTTGCTGTTTTGCGAGGATCAAGGAGAAGTACAAAGTATATACAAGGGAGAGGCGTCTGATCTAGAACCCTCTGCCAGCGATCAAGTCGTTGAGGGCTTCCTTCGTGGGTTCTTTCGTTTCCTTCACGAGGCCGACGAGCGAACGGAAAGCTGGGTGTTTAGCGTCGTCTATGTATTCGATACGAGTCGCCGAGTCAGCTTTCGACTCGTGAGATCGAGAGGTGCTGAAACGTACGGATAAGTTGGAAGAGAGCGGATTCACTCGTCGTGACCATGGCACCAGCATCTCGCATTCTCTGCACGCATGCAAGCTTGCGAGATCAGCTGACGAGTAATGAGCTTGAGGTAATATGAACTTACCTTGAGTGCGATTCCTACTTCATCGCCGTTACAAGACGAAACTCCATCTGCCAAAACGTGAACGTCGATCCCCTTGTCCAAGCAATCGAGAGCAGTCTGAAGCACGCAGACATGTGACTGTATAGGAAGAGATCCATCATGAGAAGATTCTTCAAGCGGAACAGGAGGAAATCAACGACTGACCTCGATTCCGAAAAGAACGACAGATTCCGTCTTCCATTTCTCCAACTGATCTTCAACTTGCGGTACCATCATACTGAACAGCGTCTTCTCCAGTGGACTCCAATCGGGATGCAGATGTGGCGGTAAGGTTGAAAAAGGAAGAGGAACGGTGGATCCGAGAGCTATCAAAGCGGTAGGGTTTCCATCGGCGACGGGAAAGGGAAGAGCTGGCAAACGGGATCAGTTCGTCGCATTAGGACGTCGGTATAGAGGGGTGGGAGGAGAGAGGAGAGAGAAGGGAGCGAACGAACCTTGTGGTCTTTGTTCCGTTGCGATTACTGGCACATTGAGAATCGCAGCTGCTCGAATCTGTGGACGGGGCGGTTCAGCCACGTAGAGAACGTCGAGTATAGTATGATGCTCGTACCATCTTGTCTGCTATAGCCATGACTGAGTGGTAAGAATGAATGTGGAATCGAAATCGTTCTTGCTGTTGTTGCGAGCGATGAGGATGTCAGCTGGATTCCCTCAACTCGATAAAGATCTGCTCTCAGCAGAGCTAGTAACCTAGACTCACGATATCACAACATAGGAAAGCGGTCTAGAGAGGAAGAGAAATTCAAGATCAGGGGCTCATTCCAAGTTGAGCGAAGAGAGCAGCGGGGAAAGAACTCACCTTGCTAGGGATCAAGCGAGCTACTTTGCGAGCTATAGCATGAGACATCTTGAGTATTGTCGAGCGAGAGTGAGTGGATGAAGGGATCTTGGACTTCACCAAAAATTCCGATCCCTGAGCGCGCGAATTTCAGCGCGCAGGTCCGTCATTTTCTCGATCAATCAACTCTCTCCTGTTCACTTCTTCGCTTCATACCTCGTTTTGAGCTTGATTCCTGCTTTGACTCTGCTCCTCGCGAAACCTCGACTCTGCACCGATCGATTCTCTTTACATCAAATCTTCGCGGAGGTTTGCTCGCAATGATGTCGAAATCATCTCTACCAGTCGTGAAACCGTACGGAGGAGGTCAAGCGAAGATCCGCAGCGTCGAGCCGATGAAGGAAGGCAAAGTGAGTCTAAGAATCCCTTCCACCTCGTCCGAGATCTCGTTCACTGACAGAAAAGTGACGTTCTCTCTCTCGCTTTCTCAGTGGATCGAATTGCAAAAGATCGATTGGACAGACGAAGACGGGAAAGATCGAGTCTGGGAAATGGCAGCGAGAAAGACGACAAGCGAAGGAGGAATCGATGCCGTCGCAATCGCTGCTCTCCTCAAACATCCCAATCGACCCATCTCGATTCCCATGTAACTTATTCTCTCTACTCTTTTGTCTGACGTGCAGCGTACTTAGATCGTCTTCACTTGACAGCATCCTTCAATACCGTCCACCAATTCAATCAATCTGCGTCGAACTCCCCGCTGGTTTGATAGACAAAGGAGAATCTCCTGAAACTTCTGCTCTTCGTGAGTTGTATGAAGAGACTGGATACGGAGGGGACGCTTTTAAAGGCAGAGTCAAAGTTGTCGAATTGGGAGGAACCGTCGTCAGCGATCCTGGTGAGCTTTCGAATTCTTACGCTCTTGATCTCGTTCGACGATCGTATTGACTCTCTCTAGGTGCCTCGATTGTTGCTTCTTGACCAGGTATGTCGAAAGCGAACATGGTGCTCGTAACTCTCGAGGTTGAGCTCAAAGAGGGAGAAGAAGAACCGAAAGCGCATCTCGACGAAGGAGAGCACATCGAAGTTCGAGTAACCCCTCTCAAAGATCTTTATCGACATCTTCAAGCATACGAGGAGTTAGGATATGTCGTCGATATCTATGCGCATCATTTTGCAGCGGGAATCGAGATTGCGAAACGAATAGGAATCGAATTTTGAACACAGGCTCCCGGACCTGGATTCGCTCTGTGAATCTCTGATCGTCGAGAGGATTCCGACCAGCCCTCAGCGGAAACAAAGTAATTTGCGAAACACGAAAGAAATGCAAGCGAAAAAAAAAGATAGGAGTTCGCTTATTCCAATCTCACCAACCAACGCTAGACATGGCCAGCACCGCTACACCATCAGCTGAGACTACAGCGGTCACTGTGACTGGTGAACAGATTGCGAAACCCTTCAGATCTGCTATTCAGAACACTACTTCATCGCTCTCTCCTCGACCAAAACTCGTTGGAATCCTCGCAAACTCGAACGCACCTTCGAGGGCATACGCTTCATGGACTGCGAAAGCGTGTGAAGCAGTAGGAATCGAATACGAGTTGAGGGAGGTTGGAATAGTGAAAGAAGGGAAAGAAGAAGGAACCGCAGAACAGGGTGAAGTAGAAGAAGCTATCTTGGGAGCGAATGAGGATGATTCAGTAAACGGAATCATGGTCTACTATCCCATCTTCGGTCCAAGACAAGATGGTTACCTTCAACAAGCAGTTTCACCTCTCAAAGATGTCGAAGGTCTCAATTTCACCTGGTACGTCCCTGTCATCTCTGAACATGACGAGATGACAGTCAGCTCATGCAGAAGTGAATCCGGAACGGACAGGCTCTTCTCTCTGTACCACAACATTCGATTCCTTGACCCTCGCAAACTCGCACTCGCAGCTCAAGTTCTCACTCCTTCCCCTTCCCCTGCCGCTTCCGCTCCCGTACCTACTCAATCGACTACTCAACCTACTCCTTCATCCTCTGCCGAATCCGCTCCTCCCGGTCTCGTCAAAGCTATCCTCCCTTGTACTCCTCTCGCAATCGTCAAAACTCTCGAACATTGTCAAGTTTACAGCCCTCTTCGCCCTTATGGTTCTCGAGCATTTGGTCGTACCATCACCGTCATCAACCGATCCGAAGTCGTAGGACGACCTCTCGCTGCTTTGTTGGCAAACGACGGAGCGAGAGTTTTCAGTGTTGATTTGGATGGTGTGCAAGAATTCAACAGGAGGAAACCGGCTCAAGTCAAGGAAGGAGAAGAAGGTACCAACAAACCTAGTTTCCACCCGTATCACACTGTCAAGAAATCCGATATCACCCTCGAAGAGTGCTTGAGAATCAGCGATGTCGTGATTGGAGGTGTACGTTTTCTCTCGTTGCCTACATGGCTTGCACCCACACTGACTATGCCGTGATCTCTCTGTAGGTGCCATCGAAAGCTTACAAGATTCCGACTGCACAACTGAAGGAAGGAGTAGTAGCTGTCAATTTCTCGGAATCCAAGAACTTCGAAGCAGATGTCAAGGACAAGGTACGTCGTCGACTTCTCTCACAACGTCGATGTCGGTCGCTGATGGACATCGTTTCTGCTTTAGGCCTCGATCTACTGTCCTGGTATCGGAAAAGCGACGATCGTTTTGCTGCAACGAAATCTGCTGAGGTTGAGAGACTATCAAGTGGCTCTCAGGAATGGAGGAATTGGTGAATCGGCATAGATGGAGCTCAGCGTGAACCTGTAGAACAACGGAGGCTATCTTAGAAATGTATCGCCTATTCCATTTCTCTTTGACCTGATCTTCGGCTTGCAGAGATTATCGTAGATCTCGCTCGTGTTCGACGCTCAAACAAGCGACTGAACAGTAGACATGCTTGACAAAGGAAAACATAGATGGAACTGCGAATTATGTACGATCTAAGCTCTATTTCGCGTCCCCATTATTCGCCGACACCTTCTCGTTCTCGCTAGGTCTCCTCAGTCCCGCTCCTCCCGTTGCTCCTCCTGCGACAGGTGAAGCTGTTCCTGACCCCGTACCAGATCTCGCCGTCAATAAACTTTGGAAGAAATCGGCGAGAACTTGGTTGCCTCCCGCTGCAGAACCTGCTGCTCCTCCCGCTGAAGAAGTCGAAGGAACAGCACCAGGTGGCGCATTTGTTGGTTGCGATAGTATCGGCGAGCGAGATGGTAGAGATGCAGATGTGGAACCCTATACACGAAATGAAGATCAGTCATTTTGATCACAAGACGCAGAAAGAAGAAGTGAAGTTTCACCTGACGACTCATTCCCAGCGCGCTTCTCCCACTGGCGCTCCCTCGTTCCCGTTCCCGTTCTCTAATACTTCCTTCTTTCTCGCTCCCTCGCTGACTCGTACTTCCTCCACCGCTCGCTCTATCCAGCGCACCTTGAACATTCGGCAAATCTCCTATGCTACCAGCCATAGGACCGACACCACCATGTCTCATTCCGTTTGTCGTTGATGAGGACGTTGAAGAAGAAGAGGGATTCGCTGGTTGTCGGAAAGCTAGTCGAGGATCCTTTTCGAGATCCGCTTGAAGTGCGGCGTAGTGAGTTTGTAGGAAGGATTGCTCGTCATGGGGTGTCACGAGATTTGAAGAGCTTGTGGGCTGAGCGTATAAGAACAGCGATCAGGCGAGGGAAAGTTCAAGAGAGTAGAAATTTGAACTCACTTTATCTTCAGAATCAAAATCGACAATGACCATCTCGTACTCCTTCTGCAGTCTATTCCCAGTTCCCTCTCCCTCCTCTCGATCTCCAATAGTTTCTCTCATTCTGTTCAGATCTTCCTCCCAACCTTGCCCAACTTTTTCACAATCGAATTTCTCCCTCAAGATCCTGATCTTTCCCCAAGAATCCCACCCTGTCGGAACCAAGATTTGGTCTCGATCTATCACGTTCGTTCGATATTGGAAAGGGAAAGCTCGAGTAGATGTTGGTGGAACCGCAGCAGTGTTCTGGACAAGAGAAGAGGGAGAGAAGATGCGATGTAGGATGTATTGTCGGAGTTTCGTGAAAGAGCTTGGGATTGTTTGAGATGTGAAGAAGAGTGAAGCGCCATCTGTAAAATTCGAACGTGTCAGTAAGCCTGTCGTTGCGAGGAGGAAGATAGTACTGACACCGCAGACAAATTGTTCTCAAAGTTTGCTGAATGTAATCGAATTGCTCTTCCGTAAATTCCCGCTCTCGTTCTAGCGTATTGATGTGATCCGCCTACAAGCGTAGCTATCGGTTAACATAGGTTTCGCGCAGGATACGAGCTAAGACGAACCTTCGTGCAAACTACGATGATACCGAGACCTAGGTTGCTCAACAGGGTCCCGGGTGGCAGAGGTGATTCCATGTCGATCGCCGCAGCTGTACTTGATGTTGTCGCTATTGGCAGCGAGCCGTTCGACGCAGAAGTTGGTTCCTGATAATTTCGAAGTTGAGTTTCCACTGTCTTACACTGTCGCACGTCAGTCTTTGTTGAGGCAGTCGAGCTCGTCACAGTACGTACGTCGTTCCCTAGCTTCTGTCAACTCGAAAGTGTCTGTCCCGACCTCCTTCTTGAGCACTTCTTCCAGCATCGCAATCCATTCTTTCAATTCTTTCACAAAGCTCCATGGCCGTTCCCAGTCCAGCACGATGACGACCAGCGAGTCGAGGAGAGTCTTCTTTGATAGCGATAGGGGAAGTAGAGCAGGATATGGAGGTGAGGGGGAAGGGAGTTGATAAATTGATAGTCGAGCGAGAGTTTCTGTATATCGAGAAGCCCGAGATTCAGCTCAGGAATCAGCTTTGTACCGCTATTCGAGACTGACCTTCGTCCCCTGAGCCTTCATCCTTGACTTCTAGTACTGAATAGCTCATCCCTAAATCCAATGCATCTTGTCGTGTCTCTTCATTCGTGGCGAGTTCCCCGTTCGTGGTTGATAATCTTCGTATCATTGTACTCTTGCCGCTATTTGGTGCACCTAGATACGAGAGAGGGAGCAAGGAGAGAGGTCGGAGATGACAGAGTTGAGTGAGCGACTCGCTCATCTTGTGAGACTGTTAGACAGGTTCAGAGGGTGAAACTGACCGAGTACGATACATTGCTTGGTTCCTACTCCTCTAGTACCCTTTACTGAGTCGAGGATCCTACTCCACAAGTCTCCCGTCAAGTTGAGCGAGTTTGAACCCGCTTCACCACCGTTGGACGTGGACGCTGTCGTGTTCGGCGCTGAGCTCATCTGTGAGTAGTCAGGTTGAATTCTTTTGTCGACAGAAGTTGAAGGTTATGGTTGAGAGTAGAAGTTAAAGTTGAAATTGGGTGCGTGCAATCTCCGCTCTTCAGAGTCCCTTTCTTCGCGACTCTCGTCTGTGGGTCGTCTAATGAGCGATAAAGACGCGGCTCACGTGCAAACAGCGAACAAAGACGCGGTTTCTCGCAAAGTCAAGATTCGATTCTTTTCGCAAGTTGTTCTCCTTCTGATGATCAAACCGTTCCCGCTGCCCAGGACTCACTGAGTCAGATAATGACGTTCCATTCCGGATAGAAGCGGCAATACAGTCTCCTTCATGTCTGAACGACATTCTACAATTCTTCATGTAAAACTTCTTCGTGTCCAGCATCGTCCGACAAGTCAGGCAAAACCTTCCCTACCGCTTCTCCAGCAGTCTGGATCTTGTCTTTGATGTCCTTCCAGTCTGCCCAGTTTCCTCCCTTCGTCTCTTCCGCCTCGGCGTTGAGATCAAAGAACGAAGGTTCGTCTTGAGGGGGAGGAGCTGCTGCTTCGGGAGGACCGGACGCTACTGATGGAGCAGGCTTGACGTCGACTTGAGCTTTTGCGGACTCTGAAACTCCGAGAGATCGACGTAGGAGCGATTCGATGCGAGAGAAGTAGTCGGAGGGGTCAGGAATAGTGTAAGAGGATTTGAGCAACGCCGTTTGCCTGTGCGGACGGATCACAGAGCATCAGCATATGATAGATGGGTATCGTGATCGACGATTTGAGACGTACCAGAGGATTTGAACGGTCTCCTTGAGTTCGTTCGCAACCTCTTCATCATGTTCCGAATCTTCGACCTTCTCGAGCAGTCTCTCGACGAGGGGATGCTTGACGTTGAGCTCAAAGTTCTTCTTCTGTTGTTTTGCGAAGTTGAGCATGAAATTCTCGGATCCTCCAGCGTTTTGAGCGGCGAGGAGTCGTTCCATGTTGCCAGTGTAGCCGTAAGTCGAAGCGGAGACGAGACAAGGCGAGGAGACTAGCCGAGTAGAAACCTCGACTATCAAACGACAATACAAGCTGAGTAAGCGTTCTGTGAGGAACTGGAATCGAGTCAAGAGCTTACCTTTATCAACGAATTCTGCGAGCTCCTTCTTGAGGTAGCTGACAAGAGGCTTGAATGTCTCCTTGAGCGAATCCTCATCGTCGTCTTGCTCTGACAGGGTGATAGCGGGATATCAGCGACAAATTAGACTCAGCGCGAGAAGGGAAGTTGCTGACCCTCGTCACCGAATTTGACTCCATCCTTCGCAACGTCAACGAATCGCATGTTCTGATAAGTCTGAATTCCGTTTGCGAGCATTTCATCGATTGGCTCAGTGAAGTAGAGAACCTCGTATCCTCGTGCGAGAATCCTTTCGACAAATGGACTCTTCTCGAGCTGTAGATACAGAGACGTCGGCCCGTCAGTGTGTTGCTCGTGTCTAAATCCTTGGGGACGAGACTCACATCGGACTTCTTCTGTCCAGCTCCGGAAATGAAGTAGATTTGTTCTTGACCAGACTTCCTCCTCGAAACGACATCATCGAGGGTAGTCAAATCGTCTCCAGCCGACGACTCGAATCTTAGGAGTTTGACGATTCGTTCTCGGCTCTTCTCGTCTTCTACTGCTCCGATCTTGAGTGCAGTTCCAGCTGACTTGTAGAGTTCGAGGTATTTCTCAGGTTGTTCGACCGAGATCTTGGCGAAGAGATCGTAGATCTGAGAGAATCAGGATGAGAGTCAGCATCTAGAGTGTCGGCAGAAAGAGGAAGGGGAAGGAATCCCGTACACGCTTGGTGAGGTTCTTCTTGATCTGGTTGATCGCTCGAGTCTTCTGAAGAGAGTCACGTCCGACATTGAGAGGGAGATCATCAACGTCGATGAAGACCTTGATCCAATTCAGATGACGAGGGAGGTAGTCCTTGCCGAGGTCAGAGGTAATGAAGACTCGTCGGACGAAGAGCTTGAGGGATTCCAACGAGACGTAGTCCTTCGAGTAGAAGTCGTTGGGTACGGCTACATTTAGTTGGGATGTTAGCATTCCGTGAGAAGAGATGATCAAGAGTAGACGAACCTGAGGGGAGGAAGACGAGAGCTCGGAAAGCGGTAGAACCGACATCTCCTTTGAAGTGAGACCATCCGAGAGGCGCTTGAGGTGCCTTGAACGTCTTCTCAAAGAAAGTCTGATGGTTGAGTAGAGACTCCGTCAGTGCAAGGCTATGAAAGAGAATGGCGAAGGGAGACTGACCTCGTAATCTGAATCCGAAAGCTCTTTCGGTTCTCTCATCCAGAGAGGAGGCATATCGTTGATCAACTCCCATGATGCCTCTTCAATCTCGGTCTTATCTTCTCCTTCCGCTTCCTCAACCGCTGGCTTTTGCCCCCATAGGTAGATAGGAGCCGAGTTGTACTCCGAATGAGTTCGAATCAACCCTTTCAACCTTTCCTCGTCGAGGTATTCTCCAGCCTCCTCCTTGAGCCACAGTGTAATCTCTGTACCTCTTCCGAGAGTATTGCCTCGAGGATCTTCATAGATACGGAACCCTTCTGCATCCGCTTCCGATTCGAAGACGAATTGAGCCGGAGAATCGATGGACTTTGATGCTACGGTAACTCTTGATGCGACGAGGAAAGAAGAGTAGAACCCGAGTCCGAATTGACCGATGAGAGATGATGAAGCGTCTTTCTTTTCGAGGGACTGGACGAACTCTGCCGTTCCAGAGCGTGCGATGGTTCCCAGATTTTGGGCGAGTTGTTCTTTGTTCATGCCGATACCAGTATCTACAGAGGAGGACGCTCGTCAACTCTCTGCTCGATTAGGAGACGAACAAAGGCAGAACGAAGGAGAGTTGAAGATTTACCTCGAATGACGATTCTTCCTCCTTGCTTATCCGCAAGGACAGTCACATTGAGATCCTTCGCCGGTTCGAGCACTTTCGAGTCGGTCAACGACATCAATCTAACCTTTTCGACAGCATCGTTCGCATTCGAAACTGGCGGAACTCGAAATCAGCTTTCGATGCCAATTTCGACGAGATGAGAGCGGAACTCACGGAGTTCTCGTACGAATACATCTTTGTCGTGATACAGGTGAGATACGACAACTCTCATTAACCGTTGAATGTCGGACTGAGTGAGAGTGCGCGAGGTAAGAGCGAGATGAGGTCAAAGTCACTCAGTCAGCAGTGCTAGCAGTTCGAGAAGGGAGAAGAGTGAGCTCACTTGGTAAGCATGTCTCTCTCCGCCAGCATTCGCTAATTGTTCGGTGCTGAGGAAGGAATCGGAGAGTGGGATTTGATCTTGTGCTAAGACGAGCGGGGAGAGTGTCAAAGCGGCGAGTGCTGGCAGTAGATAGCTCAGCCTCATCTTGAATGCGGTTCAAAGGTGTTCCGAGAAGTGGAGAGTTGGGGGAGGGAGGAAGAGAGGAAGCAGGGGGAAAGGGAAGGATCTGACGTGGCAGTCTGGGTCACTTCTCTCGAAGAATTGGACTACCCTATCATTCGTACGACGACTCAAGATGAACGAAATCGTATTTCGGCAGGCGGGAGGGGAAGAGAAAAGCTACAAATTTCCTCCGATTGCATTCTGCATCACCTCGTTCAGCTCATCCACCGATATGCCGAGGCCATCCAGCTCTTCATACAGTTCCGACAGACTCCTCTTCTTTCCATCGGCTCCCTTCAGTAGGGGTTCCGCGTCCTTCTCAGCATCTACTCGACTGTTTCCTTGCGAAACATCTTCCGATCCTTTCTCCTTCGCAGAGAGATGCCAAGTATCCTCCAACGCTTTCCTGATCGATTCTTCCAGCTCCCCTTCTCCTACTCTGATCTTTTTGACCGCTTCAGTTGCGCCACTCGACTCGTGAGGTGTGAGATTGGGTATCGAAGGGGCGTCCGGAGCTCCTGCTCGCCCTATTCGTCCTTTCTTCGCCGGTCGAACAAGGGTAGTCGATGAGGGTTCAGTCGAAGGGTAGTAGTCGGCAGTATGAGAGGATATGCGCAAGGCAGAGCTGAGAGAAAAGTTCCGAAGAAAGATGAGTCTCGAGAACGAAATCAAAGTCAAAGCAGAGGACGTACTATAGGAGAGCAAGGAGGATAATAGCGAATGCGATAACAGCGGGCCAGAAGAATGGGGAAGTCCTGAACTTGCGAAGGGTTGAAGGAAGAGTTTGAATGGATGCCTTCCGAGATCTTCCCCTCTGACCTGCGGGAGACCTTGAGAGTCGATGTGGCTGACGAGGTGTAGCGGCTGTAGTAGGAGTCTTCAAGCTAGAAGTGGTCGAGCTGGGTTTCATGAAAATCGGGTGAGGAGGGGAAGGGAAAGAGGAGAGAGAAGTGAGAGATCGTTAGTTGTCCCTCCACGTCAACCTGATACGCCACGAATCGCTAATTAGACTAGGCTACCATCAACCTCTACTACCAGACCGTCTTGGCTCAGCTCCTTTCCACCCTCGCCTCTGCAGCGACTTTCAGTCTCATCATCGACTTTGTTTCGCATCGAGCCCACCCACTCTCACAGCTCCCACGGTCTCGGGAGCAGCTCGTCTGGGATGGCCTGTATTGGATACGGGGGCATAGAGCTTTACAAGCTGCATCACTCGAAGAAGGGGAAACGATTATCGAGTCCACCTCGCAGGGTCTTCAGGCGACGAGCGTTGGAGCTCAGTTAGGGTTCACGGGAGCAAGACAGATTCCCTCAAGCTAATGCTAAAATCGCGCAGAAGACTCGGCGGGATTGGCGGATCTATTCCTTCGCTTCTCCGTTTTTCTCCCTCTCGCTTCGCATTCTCAACTCTGGCTCGATCTTTCGCTTGGCTATGCTTCTGCAGACGAGCCGACTTGTTCCCAGCGCCGCTAGGTGATGACGGCGTCTCTTGCTGCTCGCTGTCCTCGACGCTTTCCTCGAAACTATGCCTCTCTCGTTCTTCTTTCTGCGATTCAAGTCTTACTTCCAGGCAAGCTCGGAAAGACAGCTCGGCAAGACAGCAGACTATGCCAAGTAGGATCGCCCGTTGCAGATCTCACACTCAAGCGAGGTCGCAAACAGCTTTGCTGCGTTCGATTTCGCTCCAATGGATCAG
>Ga0308160_10001343_pt1 | contig 35318 bp, 39 predicted proteins | sample PhyFR1_FD_201036 | JGI IMG/M metagenome (GOLD analysis project Ga0308160, IMG submission 201036) | Phyllosphere microbial communities from UC Gill Tract Community Farm, Albany, California, United States - DLSLF.R1 | ecosystem: Host-associated > Plants > Phyllosphere > Unclassified | place: USA... | reverse complement strand
AGCCCCCCTATTCAACCCTCCCCCCCCCCTCCCCAACCCTCCACTGACATCCTTCACGTCCTCTGCCAGCCCTCATCGTAGGCACCAAAGGATCCCGATCGACCTTGCAGAAATTCGGAGCGGCGTTCGGGGCGCCTGGAATGGGAAGTGTCAGTCGGTATTGCGTTTCTCATAGTCCTGTACCCGTCATCGTCGTCAGGTAAGTCTACAAGCGGGCCGGGTTGCACTCGTCATCCCACCACTTCCACGGGTGGTGTCTGATTCATTTCTTTGTTGTTTTTCTTCGTTTTCCCTTGCCTGCCGCCCTCACAGGCCCGAGAGGAAAGTGAAAAAGACTCTGGCTAAACGACAAAACGATCCCAAGCGACAGAAATACAAGGCCATGGTAGGTAGCGAGGCGCTCGGGTTGAGGAGGAGTCGATCGGCCGAGAGTAGGGATCGAGGCGGGGCGCTTTCCGAGTGAGCTGCGTGTCGGGAGGGAGAGTCGGGAATTGCTGGTCATCGTAGGAAAGAGGGTTGGACATGGAAAGATTCTTTGTGTGGAACACTTTGGGTTGTTACAACGACAGGTTTTCTCTGTTTACTATTTCAATCGTCTGGAATTCCGGGAATATGTGCTAGGTTGTATCGTCCGCTTTTTGTCATCCAAATCATTCTACTCATTCATCGCTCATGTGTCCCAATGGCTGTCGGGCGTGGAGTTGCTTCTCATGCTGGGTTTCAGGCAAAGTACGCCGAGTGCGACAGGTCATGCCCATCTGCGACCACGAGGAGAGGAAGATGAGCCAATCACAAGACCTAGTGACCGGTCCCACTCACAATCTTGGATGATGAGATGACCATTGTCATCTCCGCTACCGGGCCCCCCGTGTGATGATCCCGCGTTTCAGCTCGGCGTGTTTCTCTCCCGGTCACAGCACAAGACTCACGCCACAATCCTGGTCGCAGACATGCTCAGAGCGAAAATGCGACCCTGTGCCGTAAAGTTGCATGAACGCATATCCCCTTGGAAAGAGGTGATCTAGTCAGGACGAACAGTGCAGAACGGATCAGCTTGAGTCTCGGCCGCCATCTCACCCGCTCCTTCGATTTGGCCTACCCTGAGCCTCCCAGCGTAGTTGCCCGTAACGACGCGTCGAAGCCCCGGGTTGATGGCCATGGCCCGCACTAATTTACCGTCGGGCTGCTTTGTGTCGACTATGATCCGCCATGTATTGATGTCTAGTCCCTTGACCGTACTGTCGCCGTAGAACAAGATGTCTTCCTATCGTGTCGGGTTGTGTGATGAGCTAGTACCAACAAGCGGTCTCTGCCACGCAACACCCACACAAAACGCCAAACATGCAATCGCTTCAAAGTTATTCGTCTGATAGCTCTGGATGAGCTGTCCGTCTTCAATGTCAAACATAACGATATGTCCTCGGTGATTCGACACTGCGAGGTAAATCTTCGAGTCGTGTAAAGCGAGGCAGTTCAGCGGTCCAATGCCTGGATTGATGACCGTGAGTTGATCATAGGTGGCCTTGCACCACACTGCAAAATCTCGCGATCAGCGGGAACATCCCCTATCGAGGAAACGAGCAGATCCTTCACCTCGAACGTCGCCATCTCTAGAACTGGAATTTCAAGATGAGTGGCTTGTCGAGAGACGGAGATCTGCGCGCTTTCCACCTACCAACTATAGAATCTCCTCTCGCACAGAGCCAGATCCAGTACCCCTGCAGTATGTCCTACCAAAGCACGTATTGGCTTCGGCTTTGTTGTCTTGTGGTCCCATTCGAATAACGTGTTGTCCAGATCCCACACCTTGATCATCGCATCGGATCCTCCGGTAATCATAAGCCCTGTCTTGTGTTGCCACTCGGTGTCCACTACCATGCAAAGCACCGATCCGTCATGCGCCTTGGGATATTTGATGAAATTATCTACGTTGCAGATGTTCTGGTCCCAGTGCCAAAACGAAACCGCATGATCCTTTCCTCCAGTGATGATGATGTCTTCTAGGACAAAGACACAGTATATCGCCAGGCGACTAACCGAAATGGATATAGGCTCCATTGAATCGCTGCCGCGCCTGATTCGCCACCTTCTCTCCAGCACCTCACGCTCCCTGACCATGTCCTGCCAATCGAATACAAACTGGTGGGTCTCTTCATCTAGCTCTCCATTGTTTTCAGAGTAGCAATTGTAAGGGAGTGCGGGCGGCCGGGTCGGTTTTCGGATTCGCCAGCCTGGATGATCGTAGTATATCAAACGCCACGTGGAAGGCGACTGAGCGATATCGCGGATCTTCTTGCTGCAGCATGCGAAAGAGAGGATGTCTCGACGGGGAAGGACGGATGCAATATGGGCAAGGCTTTCGAGAAGAAGGACAGGAATGACCACGAAGATGAGTAGTTGGCCCACGAGAACTTACATCGAAGCAGACAAAAGTTCTCACACATGAAACGGCAACTGTTCCAACTCTACAGGCGGCTCCGAGACTGCGGCTAAGCGAGCATTGCCATCAACATCCCAGCTGTTCTCACGCTGCTATTTCCTGTGAGAGTACTTACAATCGTTCTCTTCGACTTCAACTGCATCACCGATCTGTGCTGCCTCTTCCTGTGTAATCTGACACAAAGGGATTGTGAAGTCTCCTCTCTCGACCTCGTCTGAACTAGCGCCCGGCGCATAACTGGAGGCGTTTTCCTGGGCTCTCCAACCATCCGCCAGGTAGCAATGAAGCTCGGATGTCTTAGGTACGCCATTGTCGAGATGATGATTCGTTGACTGTATGAGAGGAGGATATTGTAGGAGGTGTTTGGAATGGTTGGGGATATCTCCAGCAGGGTTGAAGGTTTCGAGAGGATGACCAGTGATGCGGTTCGAGAGGCGGGAGGAGCCGAGGATGCTCGGACGCGGCGTGGTATTGAGCTGTCTCGATGAAGTCGTTTCGAAGTGCGAAACTGAGGAAGCCGAGATTCGGAAGCGAGGAAGGGTATTCTCTTTGTTTGAGGATGGGTCATCCCCAAAGTCCTGACGGGACATGATCAGGAACCTGTGGGCACAAGTTCGTTGTTTCAGCTTGCGATCAGCTAGGCCACCCAGAAAATAACGGTTTCCTTACCTGAAACGCGGTTCTCAGGAGTTTGATGGGCGAGAGCTATTCCAGAGCGGAACGGAGGTAACGGCTAGCTTCTCCCACGATATCTATAATGACCATGGAAGCTTGCAAACGATTGAAAAGGTTGTAAGCAGGATATAAACGTCTGATGCGATTGATGGCATCTGAGCGCGGACTTGACGTACACCGCGCGAGTAGAATATCATCAAACACGCATGATCACCGAGCATCGATCAACCGATCAAATTGATCGTGTGCAATCTGGCTGATGACACGCACGATTTTATACGCGATCATATGCACAACACCAACAGATTACAAGATGCACATGTCTAGACAGTCTCTGCTCTGCTCCTCACATCGAACCTTTGCCCTCCTCTTGCGTAGGAGCCGCCTCCTTGCTCTCCTTCGCTACCTTCTCGATCAACTCCCTGACTCCCTGCTCTCCCTTGACCCGGGTCACACGCTTCTCCAGGCCAGCAAGCTGGCGGAGGGTATCGGGCAGGACCTGACCATCAAAGTCAAAGTCAGGGAATTCCGAGGTAGGCAGAGCCTTCTTGACGGCCGCATCAAACTTGGCAGGATGGGCAGTAGCGAGGGTGACAAAGGTAGTTCCAGGAGCACTGCATTGGCTAGGCTGATCAGCGGCAGAATATCATCGTCATAGCCGTAAACGATACTCACGCAGTCTTGGCTACTCGCTGAGTAGCTTCCAGACCGACAGCAGTGTGGGGATCAACCACGTAGGGACCGAATTTGGACTCTCTCGAGTAGAAGTGCTTGATTTGCTTGGCAGTTTCATCGTCAGATACTCGCTCCGCCTTGAAGTCCTCCTGTGCCCGCGAAAGCACGCTTCCGAGATCGACGGAACCGTTCTTCTTCAACTCGTCCATCCAGCCCTTGACACTGGCTTGAGCCCGTCGTACCCGGTCTTCCTTGCTAGCAGCATTGCCAGCACCAGCAATCTCAGCCCTGGGCTCCTCAACGTCATCACCGGCAACATTTGATCGAGGTACGGCCTGGGTGTCGTAAGCAAGATAGAACAGAAGACGTTCAAAGTTGGATGAGACGAGGATGTCCATAGCAGGCGAAAGGGTTTCCTTGACACCTCCGTTGTTTTGGGCTTGAGATCCATCGGACGATCCCTGAACAATCTCAGTCTCGGCTACACTCTCGGAAGAGGTGGTAGCAGACGAGTCCTTCTTCTCGTACTTTCCAGTCTTCCAGAACCTCTGCAGAATGTCGTTCTCATTGGTCGCAACGACAAGCTCCTTCATCGGCAAGCCCAATCGCTTGGCGTAGAATCCAGCCAAGATGTCTCCAAAGTTTCCAGTAGGCACAACGAATTGCACATTGGCGATAGGGTTCTCTCGGACGCTCTCCGGGAGGTGAAGGTAGGCGTGGAAGTAGTAGACGATCTGAGCGAGGATACGGGCCCAGTTGATCGAGTTGATGGCTCCGAGACGATGTGTGGCGTTGAAGTTTACGTCCGAGAAGAGGGTCTTGACAGTGTCCTACAGGGGTGAAGCAAAAGGAATCAGCCTGCGAGCGGTACTTCGATAGCATTTTCCTCGTACACACCTGGCAATCGTCGAAAGTACCGTCAACAGCAACACAGTGTACGTTCTCGTCAGGAACAGTAGCCATCTGTTGCTCCTGGATCGGGGACACTCGACCGTAGGGGTACAGAATGTAGATCGCGACGTCCTGCTTTCCCCGCAGACCATAGATGGCGGCACTGTACGGAGTTCAAAGATCAGTATCGCCCCAGAACTGGCCAAAAGAACTGACACCATACCTTCCAGTATCTCCCGAAGTCGCACCGACGACGGTCAACTTGTGCCTAGCCTCGCCTTCTTTCAAGTTGGCGTTCTTCCTCTTCAAACAGTATTCAAACACGTTTCCAAGGAATTGGAGGGCGACATCCTTGAAAGCGAACGTAGGTCCGTGGAACAGTTCCAGGACGAACTCGTTCTCGTCAACCTGTTTCAAAGGCGTCGTTTGCTCGTGTCGGAACGTCGAGTATGACCGGAGCACGATCTCGGCCAAGTCTTCTGCGGGTATGGAGGAGGTGGGGATAAACAGGCTGAGAATACGGAAGGAGAGCTCGTGGAATGAAAGCGATTTCCAGGTTTCTTTCCAGTTGGAAGGCAAGGTAGGGATAGATTCAGGAATGTAGAGTCCACCGTTAGGGGCGAGTCCGGTCAAGACGGCCTGATGCAGGTTGTTTTTAGTTAGCGATCTTACGCTTCGGCCGAAACGAAATCATGTACTCACCTCCTCAAAGGTCAACCGCTCATCGCCGCCTCGCGTGGAAAAGTATCTCATTTCCTCGGTCATTTTGAATCGAGATGAAGTGTCTGTCTATTGGGTATCTGCCGATAGGAAGAAAGATGTTGTAGACCAGATGCTTTCTGGATAATTACACCCTGATACCTTGACTTTCTCGTTTGCGAGCGAGTCAGATGAACCCCTTGCAATGTATTGTATGCGCGTCGCCACGACGATCACACTCACTACTTACTGAGCGGCTGTGACAGGCCGAGGTTTCGCTGCCGTAAATTAGCCCGAGGACGAAAGCGATCGTCTTGTTCTGTTGAACAGATGCAATTGCTCTTCTCGGATTCGACCGGTTTCAGGTCTCGATCAGTCTGGCATTATCTACGACATTACCATACTACAGATATCTCGAACTCGGTCTCAGAACTCGCATCGTGCAAGCCATCATTGAATATTCCGCCGGCAATTCGATCTAGCGGATCGAGGCAGTCGGAAGGGCCTTTCCAACCATGCAGACCCTCTCAACTAGACCCCATCCCGAGGGAGGTTCCTTCACTTCCACGACATTGAACATGGGCCAGCATCAAAATGCTCCAGATTCGCTCGAACATATGGATTCTCCGGAAGAGATGGATTACGACGTATACGAATCGAGCGATACGAAGAAAAGCAAGAAAGAGCCTGGTGGAAAGAAGATCCGGTCGTGCATCTATTGCCGGAGGAGGTAAGTTCAACCTAGAGTTCATCTTACAGGCATGACGTTGGCTGAACAGGTCCCTTTATTGTTCCGTCAGTCACATGGTTTGCGATACTGAACGACCTTGTAGAAGATGGTAAGCTCAGTGCATACCTGCTCAGCGTGATCTTATATCCCTTGCTAACTGGTACGAGCACTTGTGCACAGCAAAAAACGCGGAATCTCTGACCTTTGCTTGGAAGACTCGAGACTAGCCGCAAGGCAGATGGCAGCTCGAGCCGCTCGTGCTGCTTTAAAACGAGGCAACACCGAATCAGGAGCTAGTATAGAAAGCTCTGGGTCTGGATCTGGCACGGGAGCAGCCATGGGGCATAAAAAACGACGGACGTCATCGAATGCTGGACTTGTGGTTGACCGATCTATGGAGGGCAACAGTTTGGCTTCTAGCTGGGCTCAAGGTCAGGCTTTCGCCGGTATGCCGAGCAACGCAGTCAACATGGATGGATTTTATCCTGGGAATGTCGCTGTTCAAAGTCAAGCACAAGCCGGACCCTCAACCTGGTCGTTCGGCACGAACCTCGAACTCGATAATAGCAACTCGAACAACATGATGGACGGCAACAATAATGCAGGTCTTATCGGCAATTCCTCGGAAATGCCCAACATGTGGCCAGCTAGTGACCGTATGAATATGGGTATCGTCAACCCACCTGGATCGAATGGCAATATACCCTTCAGCTCGGCCCTTTACCCCGCTGCTGGACCAGCCTCTTCCTCGTCCAATTATCAAGTCACGGGGGATCAAGATACGTCAGGCGACCAGAACAAATACCTCAATGTTGCTCTGAACAACGTTCCTCGTCGAGCGTCCGCAGAACGGGGAGGTGAATTCGGGATCCTGTCCGAGTACCTGGAGAGTTTGGGCATACCTTCGCTACCAGGCGGCCTCGGCGATGTCTTCACCGAGACGACACAGACGATCAACCCACATTCGCTTTCCGGTCAAACAATACAAGCCGGGCCGTCAGGCTCCAACCGGAATGACAATGTGATGGGTTCTGAACAAATGGAGGGCTCTCGGATGGCTGAGGGAGACCCACTCGGGAATGCTCTGACTGGACTGGAGGATCTGGGGGACTATGGGTTCGATTGGAGCGCTCTAGGGAGTCCGATGATGGGTTTGTTCAACGTCGAAGCGAACCCAAGGCGGGCCCCTGTCGATACTGCGGAGGATGTCAAGCCTTTGATCCCAGAAGCCAGCAGCACGTAAGTGTGGTTTTGAGAGCTATACGTCGACAACAAGAGATTAACCTGATAGGGGTTGTATCTTAAGTGAGAAGTTTTACCTGACTGCAGCGGATCAGCAGTCTGGGACACGAGATGAGAGGCTAAAGAAGGTCATTCAAGCCAAATACGAAGCTGGCCTGCTAAAACCCTACGACTATGCGAGAGGTTACGCCCGAATGTACAAATGGCTTGAAAAGAAGTGAGTCGGCAGCGCTTGCCTCGGCGGTTTGCAATACTCCTGACTTTCTTGCTCGAAGTGTGTCTCAATCATCGATCCAAGCCATCCTACGGCCAATGTCCGTTTTCCGGCCAGCATTCCGCGCTATCGCCCAAAGTCTTAGCGATCTTGACTTGATCTTCGTCGAAGAGGCATTTGAACGCTTGATGCTGGATTACGACCGAGTATTCTCGGCGATCCATACCCCGGCTTGTCTGTGGCGCCGTACCGGAGAGATCTACAAGGGGAACAAGGAAATGTCGAACTTGACTGGGATACCTTCGCAATGCTTCCGAGGCGGAAATCTAGGGATCTTTCAGCTGATGGACGAAGAATCGATCGTCAAGTACTACCAGGTCAGTGCAAAGTTTGATCAAGTAGCTTGATCCGCCCTATCAGCTGACATGAACGACTACAATGGCGATTCTTTAGTTGTTTGGTAGCATCGCTTTCGACATCAGTATGTAACCGTGTCATGATCGCACCTGAATCCTACTAACTGCCCCGTCCTCCATAGATACAAAAAGCGTTAATACAGTCTGCACTCTCCATATCCCAGCACACCTCACACAGACGCCCAAAGGCGATCATACCGTCACCCATACACCCGCGCTCGCCAGCCCAGTTCTTGGTCCCGCGCCCACCCATCCATTCAACAGCACATCCAGCTTTACTTCGCCGAATTCATCACCCCACAATGCTCTTGGAGGGAACCGATCTAGGCTTCCCAACTCGCTCATTCCCACACTAAGCTTGGGACAGCCATCTTCAGCTATGGAGCCAGCCTATGGGACCAAGATCATCAAGTGCGCCTTGAACTTTACTATAAGGCGAGATTCGTGAGTCGTCCTGCTCTCGCGCTTAAGGTGGACCTGAATCGAAAGCTGACTCGGTCGCTGGACGATAGTTGGGGCATGCCGATAGCTATTATTGGGAATTGGATCCCGTATTGAAATAGGCACGAAGATGTCACGTTGTATATCCCATTGTACCTAATGCACACTTGACAGATCGTGATTTGGGTACTAGCATTGACGTCCATCCCAGAAATGTCTCGCTCAGGAAGCGTGCCCACGCGACTTGGCGTACCGTAGCGCGATATGGAATCCGGCCGATTCGTCATCCCTTGTGGTGGCTTTACCGCCTTGTAACTTGACATGGATTCCAAGCTGATCAGTTGATCGATCAATAAACTTCTAGCCAACGACTTCTATATCCCAACCATAATCATCAGACTTTGAATACACAGTGACACATCATAATCGCAGCAAGCGTAACCATTCTTTGACTCCTCCAGAAGCCTTCGGCGCCTGCGATACCCCTTTCTCACTCTCCGCTTCCGACCATCTCGACGCCATGACCTACCTCGGGATCGACCTCACTCGCCGCTTCAAGAGCCTTCGCAAGTCGAGCAGCTCTTGCGCTTCCTCTCGAACCAGCATCGACACCTGCCGCTCCGAGGCATCCTTTGCGTCATTCCCCACCGATCCTCTCACAAAGGCGCCTCTTCAACCACTCGTCAAGAAGCAGGTAGCATGCTCGCCGAGCTGGGGTCTGATCGTTGCTCTCAACCAGTCGGACAACCAGCCCGGACTACCTGACGAAGAACGACTGCAAGAATTTGTCAGACGTAGCAGCCTCTACAATTCCGATCAGGAAGAGACCAAGCCCGCCACTTACAATCCTGCTGCTGCGGAGAACCCTTTCCAAGTACCTGACGCCAAGAACTCCGCGGCTTCGTCCTGCAAGCTCAAGGAGGACAAACCTATCAAAAATGGCGTCGATACAAACGGAGAAACGAAGGTCGGGAACGATGGAAAAGATTTATCTCTCACGACCACCTCTCAGAAGCTTCGACGACTCAGCCATCGAGCCTCGTTCAGCGCTTTGTCTGATCGCTACACCTGGCTCAAATCTCAATCTGCGAGTGCTGCTACTCCCGCCTGCGGGAAGCACGAGTATACTAGGATCGAGCGTGACGAATCCTACTGAAACTCATAGCAAGTCCAGCCTTTATTGAGACATTGTTTACTTACGCTGACTTCTCTCGGACCCAAAGGATACTGTCAACTTTTGCTCAATCAGCTATCCGAACAATCCATTACGCAAATCCAGCAATCTATGCTTGATGCTCAGCAAGTAGCGAACTTTGCTTGGCAACTTTCTACAGGTTATAATGCTGACTAGTCTACGAACAGAGCTCGCACATGCCGACGGATGGCATCGCTCTACGATTCTACACTCAATTATCGTTCGCAGTTTCAATGTTCAACCTCTTCAGGTAAGTCTGCATTCAAGCATCAAACGGCCATTTGGATCTCAATAATGGGCTCTTCAATACAACCTTTCTACAGAATACCTTTGATCACCATTTTCCGAAATCGTCCTATGTTTGCATTCGTTTGTAAAACAAGATATACGCCTTGTCCGGTCGTGCCTGTATCGCTCAAGTTGATCAGCGCTGTGCTCGATCGGCAGTTTGCTCGGCGGGACTTACCACAACATCGTTCACTGTATGCTGGGTGATTTTACTGTCATCACAATACATCCAATTTTTGTCTCCTGAGCCCTTTTGAGACTTCACGAACGCCGTGTCTGATGATGATTTGTCGCAAATCTCTTAGCCTCTAGCGGTCAATGTGCACTTTCAAGATCTCTGAACTCACAATGACCGTTGCTCAGATTGCCCTGGTGATTACTCAACGCGAACAGTTCATACTTGTAAGGACCGTTCATCTGCATTGGGTCTCCGGGGTGGCCACCACCCGTGGCATCCTGAGGCATCCACCTCGTCAAATCTAGAGGGCTCTCCCTCGTCGCCGGAAAGATGACGGGAGTTTCTGACTTGTCATAGAAAAGACCACCACGCCGAGCCATAAAGCGCTTGAAATGGATTAAGAGGACCGGCGGAAGCCTCGCAATCGATAGCGTCTTGGATGACCGTCGTAGTTGCTTGCATCGGGGACAATGCCTTAGGAGCTTGATGTTAGGACAATACTCCGGGACGTCTTGCGTATAAAACTCACCATGCATCGTCTCCGTCCATGATCTCGGACTTAGTAAAGTCGTCAATCAGTTCGTACACCGAAATTTTAGAGTTTTGGCTTGGGAGGGGCAGCGACAGATACATGAACGTGTCGTACGTCGTGGACGTCTGTTGCATACAGGGCGAAAGTCAGCAAAACAGCGACCTAATAGCTTACCGATGCATCATTCGTTCTCACCTTGTGGCATGTCAGACACTCTAGACGGTTTCGATACTGCCCTTGGAAGAGATCTACTACGAAACTGTCGTTCCGCTGCTTGTAGATCCTCCACTCCTTCTCAGCAGCAACGGATGGAGGCAAGGTCTCGAGTGCGGCCTCCCGTTCTGGCGTCATCTCAACCGGAGGTGGTCGTGTTTTGATTCGGTTTAGATCCTCATGCAAACCGTCGAGCAGGAAGCTGAGGAATTCCTGCGAATCGTGTTGCTCGGTCCCTGCGAACGAGGGTGCGAAAGTGCCGATCGATTTCTAAAAGCACAATGTGAGTCAGCCATGCTGTTGACACCCAGTTGTTGGCAAACACACTCACCCTGAACGTGACTGGCGATAAAAAAGTATAGCTCTCCTCCCAAAGCATAGACACCAACGTTGCGAATGCTTTCGCTAGATCCCCCTTCGTTCCGAGCGGGTTCACCGTATTGATCGCTCGCTTGAAGCTCCCATCTATGGTTAACCATATATTAGCATGCGAGGCATCGCCAAAAGACTCCTTGATTCGACACAAACCTCGGAAGAAACGTGCCAGCGGGAAAGTAGCGCTTAAGCACTGCAATGTCGAGTTCATGTAGCAAGTACTGTACAATTTGGATCCTAATCAGCCGAGTGGTCCTTTAAATTGACCGATTTACGTGTTCGCACTTACTTTCCCAAATTCTTCAACCCCGATATCCCCAGACCGACGTCACTCCAGTAAAGCATATCATCTTGGTCCGGGAGTTTCGATAGGCTATCGAAGGAGATGATCGACTCGGACCGAGGCGGTTGTGGTCGAGTTTCCTGTCTACCTGTGGCAGCAGATGCCGCTGGAGGAGGCACCTGAGGTTGGGCAAGATTGGGATAGCTGACCGAATCTTGTCGTGAGGATCTATCGACGTATCCCGAGTACGGCTGATTATGATGCTCGATGTAATCACTTCGACGACGGGACAAGGGCCCGGGGATAGAGTTGCTGGTTGCAAGAGGTGGTGGCTTGGGACCACCTTCCAGATCACGATTGTAACTTGAAGGCAAACGGGAAGGTCCAGCCTGGAGGGACGACGGGATCATTGGTTGACCATTGTAGCCACCGCTATATCCAGCCATCGATTGAGGATATCCTCCAGCGAACTAAGCGCCGCCTATAATCAGTATTCGCAGCTTTGGAAGGACTTTGGCACCAACTCACATTTTCTGTTATATCGCGAGAATAAGCGGCCGATCGGTAGACTCCCGTCTCTCTTCGAGCGGAGCGTCCAAAGTCGGGCGAACCCGGAATGGGAAGAGATGAGCCTGAAGAAGGAAGACTCGTCTTCTTAACTCTGTTCAAAATAAAAGGATACCGCTTCAGTGGTTGATACTAAAGTATTCGGATAAGATGTCTGGGACACTGACGGCAAGACGGGAGGCGTTCCCTTCGCGACTTGCGTATAACCATTGGTTTGACTGGTACTACCTATCGTGGAACGTCGTCGAACCTGTTGCTCTTGTTCCCAGCCTTCGAACCCGCCAACCAATAGAACCGGACTTCGAGGCAGGATTTTACGAAATTCCTTCTCAAAGATCAAAGAAAACAGTGTCGAAGGCGCTGTGGCAGCGGCATCCTTGGGAGGGAACGCTTTCGCAGCGGTGTCATAAATGACCACAAGGTCATAATCTTTTCGACCTTCGAAGGCTCGCTGTTCAGCCGTGGGCTGTAACGAAAGTGCGCTCTCAAGCTTGCTCGAATCCAGCCTAAAAAGGGTGAAGCGCGTGTGAGAGCGTGTACGTGGCTGATTCAGAAAAGATGAGCTCTCACCCTTTTCGTTGCAAGATAGTGGGATCGACCCAAACACAGCCTGGTGCACCTCCCGGATTCGACTGCATGTCAGCACCAATCCAGCCAAGTTTGTGCTCGTTTGAAGGGCGAACATCGACCAGAAGGATCTTGAGCATAGGGTTCTCCAAATAGTCAGCGAGAGTTCCAGGCATGATAGCGTTTGTGAAGGGTAGACTCGGCTTGACTGCAGGAACTGAGGTCGATGCTGGCTTTGAGGCCGAAGGAAGCGGCATAGCAGGCTTGTATTGTGGTTTGGGTGCTAGTGGAGGGGGTCCGGACGCATTCGACTTGGTGACTGGCAGTCCCGGCGATGTCACCATCGGGCTTGCTACCTCAAGATCAGGCATAGGCAGACTAGATGGTCGTTGCGGAAGATCCGGGACCCCGAGACTGATATCGGTAGGTTTGCCATTGAGTTCAGTAATACCCGGCTTGCCTCGCGGCGGCGAAGGCAACCGCGGCATCTTGAAGCCATCTGCCTCATCCTCCTTGGCCTCTGCTATTGTATCGGGTCGTTCACCGCCCTTTGCATTTCCGCTTCTCTGCCGAGGTAACCAAGGCCTATCGCCAGGAGTGACGCTTGATAATGGCGGCATCGCAAAGTCCGGCTTGTGTTCAAACTCGTCCAAAGACGGAAAGCTCGAGGCGAAATGAGCCATGTCATCTTCTTGCTCCGCGACGGAATTGTGCCTAGAAGGGAGGGAGGCGTCTGAGATATTTTGGAATGACCTGTTCGGCGTTGTTGTGCCATTTGAAAGGTGATTGTTCAGGGAGCTGATCTGGCCAGCCTGGTATGACGGCATGTTTGGCAACGAAGCCTTATGATGGTGAGATGTGACAACTGGGACACTCGGTAGCGCTCGAGAGGCATTTTGCGGAGAGCCTGCGGGGGGATCGGCACCAGTATTGGGCGTTCGAGAACCTGATTCTTCCACATCTTGTCCCCCCGACTCCTGGCTGTGCGGCGCCAAACGCGAAGGGAATTGTATCGACTTGATCGAAGTGAACGAAGAACCTGTCTTGTTCTGGTCCAACTGTATTTGAGGGGAATACTGAGATTTCGCAATCGAGCCTCTTCGACTATTCGACTGATCATTCGGTGTAGTGGAACCGAGGCCAGAGCTCGTGATCGGGCTCCGACTGCCATTCGTTATTCCCGTCGTATTACTACCCGCACTGATGGGAGTCTGTAAAGAAGGGCTAGCGGACCCCCCTGCATCCCGACTGACCCGCTTGTGAGTCTGCACCTGCATCCCTGCCCCCCGCAACGCAGCCATTCTGGCGGCGATTGATCCTCCAGCAGAGATGTCAGGTTCCTCGCGTGTCGATGCACTCGTCGGCATGACCGGTGCGGCTTCTTGGTTCACCATTTTGGAAGAACTGGTGATTGTGTCAAATCATCAGTGTACACCCTGTCATGTCTGACATCATTCGGGACTTGCCTCGATTCAGAGTTTTCGATATCCCTGGTCCGGAGCACTTCAGACAAAGCTTTGGCTCTAGCTAGATACGAGCTCCGGCTCTGAAGACCAACAGAGATCCTCGGTCAACGCGGATCAGTCAAAAAGTCTTGTCGGCAGCTCTCACCTGGGAGAAGGAAATGTAGTCATGCCATAAGGGACTAGATCGATTGGCCTTGATCTCTTGGTAGTCGCGGTGATCCAGGAAGAGTTGAAAGAAGCTGTATTTCTGAGAGTGTAAATAGAAGGATCACAACGTGGCGGTTCGGCTACTTACCCGCAAGCCTTGACATATTTCACGAAAGCCTCTTCCTGTCGACCTTCTCGTTCTGCGAGAGCCGCCTCATCTGCGCACTTCTTGGCATGGCTCATCCAACTTTGAGCCGAGTACTGGTTCGGGTCTTTCTTGAGGGCAGCCTGCGCTTGAAGGTCCGCAAACTTCATGTCTTTGTATGATACCGGGGATACCATGATGAAGATGCCTGACCTAGGTGCGGTGAGAAATAGCTTGCACGAGGAGGATGTTCACGGCTTGGTTTAAGGAGTAGCCCAATCGGTCTGAGTCAACCACATCCGCCTTCTCTAGGAGGGTCCGACACAGAGTATTGCGAAGTTCAAGACCAAGATAGCTTAGGGTTCTGTACTCCATTTGCACAGTTGCTTGTGAATCCGAGTAAATGAGAGAACCGACACGATTGCTATGTCATGACGTATGGCCGTATGGAGGTTGAGGGGCACCCACCCACCAGCATCGCCCTCGCGGAGTTGGCAATCACCGAAACGCGAGGCAGAAGGACTTCGATCAAGTCAAAGCTATAGGAGGAGGGAGTTCCTTGTTGCTCTTATTTCCTGATAAGACTGCTGCACTCAAGCTCTCATCGCATTTGTAAGACCATCAGTCGCCTTGAAGCACCTCGGTCGCAAGTGCAGTTTGCATCGGAGTCTCGCAGAACGTTACCAATCGGTATTTCTCGCATCTTCGTCTACCATTTTGGTGACTGGGGATGACGGGTAAGCTGCAGCGGGACAATGGACAACTATAGACAGCAATGGCATAATCAGAGGGAAGATGCCTTGGAGGCTATCACTAGGTCATATCCCTTAAAGGCCCTGCCTCTTCAGATCCGACCAGTTAGTAGCGGTGGAAGCGCTTTCTGAAGACGCCAATATTGAAGACAACATATCTTCAGGTCATTATCTTCATTCTGGCAGCATGGCTCATCGTCTTGGGAATGTTGGGAATGGCTCCTCTTCCTGAACTACCAGTCAATGACAAGGTCTTGCACTTCTTTGGCGTGAGTCATGGGGAAAATTCTGTAAGGAGAGCTTCACACATCTGATACCTTGGCACATTCAGATGGGTATTGCGGTCTTCTTGCTTTATTTCGTCATCGATGTCCCTGAGTGAGCCATCATGCCTTGTTAGTAGAAAATAGCCAAGGACTTCTGTACTGATCTAGTTGCTCGCAGTCACGCCCGACGAATCTGGTACTACCGAAGAGCCCCTTTGATCCTCACGCTCGTCTGCGGTTTCTTCTGCGGAGGGCTCCTGAGCGAAATCGTACAGGGTTGGCTACCAGTACGTTGATCGACAACAAACATTGATTCTGGGGAAAAGACTAAACATTCTGTTCTGACAGTGGAAGAAATTCGACTGGAACGATGTTCTGGTAAGTTTCAGCTGGTATCTCCTTCGATTGCATAGGCCCGGGGCTCATCGTCATGTTCGTTACAACCTGGTTGCAGGCGAATCTTCTCGGAAGCTCGCTCTTCTTTTTCCTCGCTCACACGCTCAGGCAAAGGTCTAGAAAGCGATTCGAGATCTCTAGGCTATACCAGCCAATGTCCACCGAATACAACTTCCACTCCCGAGCGCAAAACCGGTTCCACGATCTGGAACGGAATGGCAGAGCGAGCCCAGATAGCTTCGAGGTCGACGAAGAAGACGTTTGGGGCGATCGACACGGTAATCAAGCTGCTGGGAACGCCCCAACCCACCACACGCCCTCTGGTGGGCACGAGCAGGATCGTGCAGGGGAGCAAATGTTCTCACTGGGCGAGGATGAGGACGAGGTTGACAACGGAGCGGGCAAATCTTGAAGGCCCTCAAAGAACATTCACGATTATTCCTTAATTCCCGCATCTCTTTCGCATAGAATCTTATGCATATGACGACACATGTACAACTACAACATCATGAAGCAATTGTCCGTGAAACCGAACTCCCGCTGGCGCGTAATCTAATCTACACACGGAAGAGCAATCCCTCGTAGGGGCGCAAGGTGATGATCCCATCGTTGAAGCGCGGTTGAAAGTAGTTCTCAGTGGCTTCGTAGCTTCCGAGCACATACTTCGCCTTATCAAGGTTGCTGACCTCCTCCGGTACCTCGTAATCAACGGCATGCTCTCGGAAGTTCAGGATGACCAATACAGTCTCTTCTTCTTCGGTTCCGGCCTTGAGAATCGTCCGGGTGTAGGCAAAGATATCACTGTGTAGAGCCGAAAGCAGCTCAAATCGTCCATAACTCAAGACTTCCATCTCTTTGCGCAGGGCAATCAAGCGCTTGTACCATGAGAAGACGCTTGTTTCGTCCTTCACCTGATCGGTCGCGTTGCAGATCTTGTGATCGGGAGACGGCAGCATCCATGGTCTGGCATCGCCCTTGTAGGTTCCGAAACCAGCGGAAGCTTCACTCGACCACTAGGAAAGGCGAGAGTGCGGTCTTCAGTCAGGACAGGCCGCAGAGTTGCTCGCTCTGCTCGACTCACCTGCATAGGGGCACGCGCGTGGTCCCGGCCTCGACTCATGGCGTATTTGACCTCTTGGTCGACGTTAGAACCGCCTCGTTCCCGGATTCTGTTTGACAGGATGATAGTTAGTTTGATTACGCTGTATATCCGTCAGTCTCTAGAGCTTCACATACCCGGCAATACGGTTGATAGTCTGTACGTCCTTGTACTCCTCTTCGGGATACTCGTCCGGAAGGTTGATTTGACCGATTTCTTGACCTATATGCACAATCATGTTAAGCAAAGCCAGACCGAAGTGCGTTGATTGCTGGCACACCACTAGGCTTACCTTGGTAGACGTAGGTCGTTCCGAACGAAGTCATCTCCATCAAACCGAGCATCTTGGAAGACAGCCATCGGTATTCCGGAGAATCGTTGGTCCACCTCGATGTGCTTCGACATTGATCGTGACTGTCAAACGGAAATATTAGTCAAACATCTCTGGATGTGAGAAAAGCAGACTGACTTCTCCAGATAGAATGCCGCCCAACCACCGTCATAAAGACCAGTCGCCCAATCCGCGATGATCTTCTTCAACTCCCACAATTCCCACTTGAGGGGCTTGTAAGATTCCCCTCGGGAGAGATCAAGATCTACCAGACTGAACTCGAACACCATCTGCAATTCGTTGCGATCTTTGTGGACATATTCGAGAACGGTCTTGGCGTCGTGAGTGCATGGCATCTGACGGAGGATATCGATCAGTTTCAGCTTGCGGACGTACACCGCGATATCATTGGAAACAAACATACCTCGCCGACATTCATCATGTCATACTCTGAGAGATATACAAACACTTAGTCTTGGATGCATTAATGTTATTCAGGCCAACACTCACTGCTGATAACCTTCTCGTTCATCTCCTTGAGATAATCGTGCATCTTCGGGCCATTTGTCATCATATCCCCTGCCGGCTGCCACTTGAGATCGGGCCGGGTGATCTCAACGTCCGGAAAGTCGAGATATTTAGAGATCATGTTGATGACCTAGGTGATGAATCTATCAGAGGATGCGGTGAAGTGCGACTGTAGCCAACTTTGACTCACATCCATCTAGATGAAACGAGGACATGAGTGTAAGCGATGTGTTTGAAAATGAAACCAACTTTTGTGAAAGTCTTACTCGGAAACCATCGACTCCCTGGTCCAGCCAGAAAGTCATTACATCCCAGACAAATTCACGGACTTGAGGATTCTCCCAGTTCAAATCAGGTTGCTCTGCACGTCGTAGCATGGCGAAAAGGCATGAGTGAGGACCCAGCGAACTTCAAGCTGTATTGTACTCACCGGGACAGAAGTAGTGCAGATAATACTCTTGGGAGGGTTCATGCCACTGTTTGAGGTTAAACTGGATCAATCACGTTGCCAAGTCATGGCGGCGGGGCGAATACTCACTTCCCAAACAGACTGGCGGGAATCACACGAAGCCCAAGTTCAGTGATCTGCGGCGCGGGCGGAGACAGCAACCTACTCACCCCTCCGAAACATGCTCCCCAGTTGTTAGGGGGTACACGCTCCCCATGTTCATTCACAGACCCCTTCTTCCAGATGTACCAATCTCGCTTGGAACCCTCCTCGGAAGTCGAGCCAGGAGCAGCCGCAGCCGATTCGAGGAACGGAGCGGCCAAGTTCGATGTGTGGTTGACGACCTGCGTGATCAAACGAACTGTGATGAGCGTCTTGAAGAAACCATTCAAGTCATGCAGACCGCTCGCAAACATACTAGATCCAACAACAACTTCATTCCCCGCTTGTGCAGCTCGGCTACCAAAGTGACAACGTCTTCGTTCTTTCCGTAACGCGAATCGACCTCTACATCAAGCGTCTGATGTCAGCGTTTGCAACACCGATCATGCTCGTATCTCACTTACTCTTGTAGTCAGAGATGTCGTACCCTGATTATTCGAATACGTTAGTTCAGCCAGCTACTTGAAAGAAACCCCAGAACTCGGGACTAACCCATATCGACGAGAGGGCTCTCGAAGATGGGTGAGAGCCAAACAACATCTACACCCAAGTCCTTGAGGTAATCGAGTTTGGAAATGATACCAGGAATATCACCGATTCCGTCCTGGTGAGGCGTATAGGATGATCAGTCATCGAAAGACAAACAACTTCGGACAGAGACCGACTGACCCCATTGCTATCCTTGAAACTACAGGGGTAGATTTGGTAGACAACAGCGGACTTCCACCACTTCCTGGAATCCGGTCTCCATCAGTGAACGGGTATACATAGGCGGCGAGTACAGGGCAGACGCACTTCTCATGTGGCTTGGTCACTATGTTGGAGGGCATCGGACTGGTTGCGATAGGCATGTTGGCAGACAAGGTAGCGAAATCGATTCAATTGACGAGGTTCGCAGTGATTAGCAAGCGATTCAGGCGGAATGGACAAACGAACTCCTGCAGATCATGGACTCGCCAGACTCGCCTGGCATCTACAGCTCTTCAACAACTGAGGCTATATACGTTGGTATCGCGACGAGAGTCGTAGCCTTCGGTCTTGCCGGTAACACCAAATAGTTCGACCGACGACATTCTGCGCCGAAGATCGCCCGGGAATGCGCTTGTAACAAAGGAAACGCCGGGGAAGGCCGAGCGGGGAAGAAGAACGATCGATCACGTGCACACGCATCTAACAATCACATGTCAATCACGCTGGTAGGCAGAAGGTCTATATCCTGTTGGTAGTGGTTACAAAATTCGAGTTCTTCATTTACTGTGGGCCGTCTGTTTGACTCTTCGTGCCTTTTCCGCCTTGGGCATCTTGGTCTGTCGTTTCTCTCGCTTTTCCTCCTTGAGCGCCTTTTTCCGTTCCTATTCGACGAGGATCACGCGCGCGCAAGTTTCATTAGCCACCCAAGGATCAAGAATAATGAAGCAGAACAGCATCCCCCTCACCTTTTTCGCATCCTTGTCCTCGTGTCGGAACCCTCGAGGTCGCTTCTCCTTGTCGTCATCCTCATCCTCGTCCTCGTCCTCCTCATCACTGCCCTCGTCCTCCAGCTCATCCTCCCACTTGACCCCCTTCTTGCCTGCTTCCTCCGGCGATTCTCTCTCACCCTTCAAAGCCGACTTTGGGAGTGCGCTCGAGTCCGCAGAATGGGCGTTCGCCTGTGAGATCCCCGTCAGACCGGCGTAGATCAAATCATCTCCCTTCCCGGAAGCGATCACATCGATATCACGTTCCGGGTCGTACACCTCGCCCAGGTTCCGAGGAATGTAAGATGACATGAAAACGGCCTCGTCCGTCTCCTTTCTCGCGGCTACCTCTTGCGCAGCGTCCTGGACTGCGAGGGTGGTTTGCGTGGGATCCAGCTTGTCATCCTTGAGCCCAACACCGGCGTCCAACCACTCGCCCACGACCTCTTTCATCGAGTCTTCCGTCTCGTCCTCTTCCGCGAGCGTGCCGGTGATTTCGCCATCCTCGGTCATCCGCTTCAACTTGTCACCTACGACGAAATCAAACGTCCCTCGGATTCCTAGCGTTCGGATATCCCCACCCGACCGTCGTTTGAAGAACTCGTCAATGTTCTTGATGTCATGACGCAAGAAATCGAATGCTGATGGGTGATCATGCTCGACGGATTGAGAGACGTCGATGATGTAGAGGTGGGCGTCGTGGTACCTGGCCACAGACAGACTTGTCAGCTCGACTCATCCTCAAACGGTTCCATGCAGGCCTCGACTTACAAGATATTATACTCGCTCAAATCAGTATGTACCAACCGACATCTCCTAAACATCCACCTCATCGCACCCAACAACTCGGCATACAATTCTCTCAACTCTTCCAAATCCACATCAGCATCCTTCAACCTCTTACTCGCACGTGATGATTCCGCTTCATCCTGTTCCCCCGCCGTCCCATCGAGCACTCGATCACCCTGATCCTGATCCCGATCGTTCGCCTGATCTTTGGCGATCAACAACCGAGTAGATCCTTCAGAGTCGCTCGGAGGCGAGCCGAGGAATTCCATCACCAAGACGTTTTCCCTCACATCCACCACTCGGGGACACCTGACCCCACCTTCAAAGAGTCGTCTCAGATTCCTCAACTCCTTCTCCGCCCAAACCTTGACCATCTTCCTCGGGTTGGCCACTTTGGTATAGGCGTTCCTAAACCGATGTTCCCCTTGAATGTACTGACTTCGAGATTTGAAACTCAAGATGGACGTCTTGTAGATCTTGAGGGCCAGCGATTTGGGGTAAGGTTTAGGGTAGGCTTTCCCCTCCCCGACCTCTTCGGGAGGATCAAGAGGACCGGGTGCGAAATACACGTTCGCTTCCTTTCCCGTAGACACGCATCCTTGGACACCCGAGACGAGTCCTCTTCGAATGAGGGAGACGAGGACCGCTCGGGTTCGGGAATCGAGGACTTGTTCCACGGTCGCTCGGTCTGCCTTGTCCTTTTGGTTGGCCGAGAGGGAGAAATGTTTAGGGGCCGAGGGAACCCCACCTAGGAGACCTGGGTTTGAAGGGACACCTCCGTTTTGAGGTTTCCGTTTAGGCGCTACCGTGGCGCTTGGGTTTCCCGTCGTCGAGCTCGTAGGTTTCTTCACGGTCGAACCTGAAGCCTCGCCGCACTCGAGACCCTTCGAACCTTCCCCCTGACCCCCCTCGGCCAACATTCGTCTCTCCATAGCCCTCCTCTGCCTCGGAGTCAACCCCCTCCCTCTCTCCCCTTCTTCCTCCCCCTCCGTCTGTTGAGCTCCACCTCTCCGCACATTCCTCACGGGCAGAGGCATATCAGCCTCCGTATCCGCTTCCCCTTTGATCCCTTGGGTTCCATTCCGGGTGGTAGGGAGGGTGGAGAGGACTTTTTGATGTTGTCGCATTCGATTGTAGAGTTTGGTAAAGTCTACCGACGGGCAAACGCGGTTCCAATGACGATCAGTCGGAATGATTTAATGAAGGGGTTTTGAGGGGTCATATCCACTCACCTCCATCAGCGACCTCCCAATCCTCATCCTCGATATTCAGATCCTCCACTCCCAACTCTCCCATCAAATACTCGTCCTCCTCATCGCTATCCAACTCGTACTGTTCCAGATACTCATCCTCCGTCTCCTCCTCGTCCTCACCCTCATCAGCTTGACGAGCAGAGGCTAGACGCTGGATCTCTTGTTGTACTTGAATGGCGTCGATATTGTCAGAGGCGGTATCATGGGATGGGTCGTCTATCCGTGCCGCGGTTGAGGAGGACATGGTGGTAAGGATGGTGCGTAAGTAGCTGATGAGAAAAGTCCTGTGAGTGGAGTTCGTTCAGTACCAGCAGTGGGATGAGGAGTAAATGGGAGGATATCAACTCCGGTATATCTATGCGATGCAATGGGTCCGAGTCGTTAGGCTCGGCGGTATGGTGTGGTCATCCGACGATTCTTTGGCAGTGACTGCTCGAATTATTCGAAACAAAGTGGAGGTCAGTGAGGCGAGCGAGATTACGATCAAAGGCTTGACTTGGGTTTGAGTTGATGAATGCTCTTTTCACGTGATCAACTTTAGCTAGGGCGACCCAACTTTTTGGGTGCTCCACGAGAGTAAGAATGACGGCATGACCAAGAGTTTGACCGAGCGTTGTTTCCGCTGGGCCGCTGATCACCCCGTAGCAGACTCGCGGTCCCTCTCCCTTGCCCCCTTTGTAATTTTTCTCAACGAGGCGACGCGTGAAGCCGCTCCTCCTCCTCCTCGCCCCCCTTGCTCGGCTCCTAAACCTCTGCACTCGCCCGAGTATATCATCCCCCCCACTCACTCAAACTAGACTTTTTTCCCTCCTTCGCCTCTTACTTGCCAGACTGCTTCTTCTCTTTCTCTCAAAGCGACCTCTCTCCCTTGAGACAACAAACGATTTACTCTCTACATCTCCTTTTTCTTTGTTCATCCTCCATACATTCGTTTTCTATACTTGATTGGTAGACGACGAAATCCACATAGAGGAATATCACTGCAAAAGAAAATACATCAAGAAAGGACTTGTACGACCCCCTTCTCTGGAACGTTACACTACAACACACACACGCAAAAAAAAACAAGAAGCTTTATCTGCAAATATGACGGCTCCTATTGATAACGGTTCTAACGCTACTCAGAACGGCGCTGCTGGTCTTGAGAAGAAGCTCGGTGAGTGTCGCGTGATTTTTCGCATTCCTGCAAGCCCTTTGTGGTCGAACCTGTTTCGCCACTCCTATCGCGCCAACCAAAATCCCCAAAACCGAGATCAACGAGAACAGGCCGCTGACTTTGTTCTTTATACCCTCCTTGATGGTCTTCCCCGTTCCGCAGGCAACATGTCGATCAACAACGCTGCTCCTCCCGCCACCGGCCTCAACCCTTCCCGACCCGCCTACGTTCCTCCTCACATGCGAGGTTCCTCCGCGGCGTCCTCCAACTCCCGCCCTCCTACCCTCGCCCCTACTCTTCCCGTCCACACCGGCGGCGCTCCCGCTAACGGTGGAGACTACGCTCCTCGAGCTCCTGGTGGATTCTCTTCTGCCGGTCGAGGAGGATTCGGTGGACCCGGACGAGGTGGTGCTTCCTTGGGAGGTGGACGAGGTGGATTCTCCTCGGGTGGTGGTGGAAGCGAGAGGGTTCCCGATGGCTTTGGTGCTTGGAGGGATGGACAACATGTGGTTGGAAACAGGCACATGAGGATGGAGAAGGAGTTGTACGGAGAAGAGGGTGATGGTGCTCATCAGGTGAGTTTGTGCACTTGGAAGCATTGTATGATCGAACAAAGCTTATTGGATTTTTGCGTCCATCTCTTAGGCCTCTGGAATCAACTTTGACCGATACGCCGACATCCCCGTCGAGGCCACCGGTCAGGGAGTCCCCGACCCCGTTACCGAGTTCACCAACCCTCCTCTTGACCCCGTCCTTTTGGAGAACATCAAGTCGGCTCGATACACCACCCCTACCCCCGTTCAAAAGTACTCGATCCCCATCGTCGCCAACATGCGAGACTTGATGGCTTGTGCCCAGACCGGTTCCGGAAAGACTGGAGGTTTCCTCTTCCCCGTCCTCTCCGAGATGTTCACCAACGGACCCGCTCCCAAGCCCGTCGAGGATGCCGGTTCGTTCTCCTCTTACTCGAGGGGAAGGAAGCAGTACCCCACTGCCCTTATCCTCGCTCCTACCCGAGAGCTCGTCTCCCAGATCTACGAAGAGTCCAGGAGGTTCACTTACCGATCTTGGGTTCGTTCCGCCGTCGTGTACGGAGGTGCCGAGATTGGAAACCAGCTCCGTCAGATCGAACGTGGATGTGATCTCCTCGCTGCCACTCCTGGTCGTCTTGTCGACTTGATGGACCGAGGCAAGATCTCTTTGGCCAACATCAAGTACCTCGTCCTTGACGAAGCTGACCGAATGTTGGACATGGGTTTCGAGCCCCAGATCAGGACTATCATTGAGCAGAGCGACATGCCCGGTGTTCACGACCGACAGACCCTCATGTTCTCCGCCACCTTCCCCCGAGAGATCCAGGTCCTCGCCAAGTCTTTCTTGAAAGAGTACGTCTTCCTTTCCGTCGGACGAGTCGGTTCGACCTCGGAGAACATTACCCAGCACGTCGAGTACGTCGATGACCACGACAAGAGGTCGTTGTTGCTCGATGTCCTCAACGCCGAGCCCGCCGGAGGTCTCGTCCTCGTCTTTGTCGAGACCAAGCGAATGGCCGATATGTTGTGCGACTTCCTCTGCGCCCAGAGGTTCCCTGCTACCAGCATTCACGGAGACAGGACCCAGAGGGAGCGTGAATCCGCCTTGGCCCAGTTCAAGAGCGGTCGTGCCCCCATCCTCGTCGCTACCGCCGTCGCTGCCCGTGGTCTCGATATCCCCAACGTCATGCACGTCGTCCTTTACGATTTGCCCAACGACATTTCCGAGTACACTCACCGAATCGGTCGTACCGGTCGTGCCGGAAACACCGGTACCTCGACCGCCTTCTTCAACCGAGGTAACAGCAACATCGGACGTGACCTCGTCGACCTCTTGAAGGAGGCCAACCAGGAGGTTCCCGCTTGGTTGGTCGACGTCTCTCAGGAGAGGTCGTACGGTGGATTCGGTGGAAGGTCTGGTGGACGTGGAGGTGGTCGAGGCGGCGGTGGTGGTGGAAGGAGCTACGGCGGTGGACGTGATGTCCGATCCGGCGGTGGTGGTAGCGGTGGTGGTGGTGGCTTCGCCGCGCCTACCAGGAACGGAGGCGGTGGTGGAGGTGGAAGCAGCTTTGGAGGTGGCGGTGGTGGATTCGGTGGTGGATACGGCGGTGGTGCCGGAGGTGGTGGTGGTGGCGGTGCCGGTTGGTGGTAGACACATCGAGTCTGCCTTGATGGCTGTCGCGGGTATGGACATCATTCGATGGACAGTCCTGCTAGTCATCTCATTCGGCTCGGATCATGGCTCTGCTTGCAAGAAAACCCCACAAAACACACACATTCTGCCGCCCCGACTCTTCTCGCCTTTCGCCTTTCGACTTGACTCGATCGCTCGGTCATTGGCCTCGCTCTCGCTCTCATCACCGGAGGACACGTTCACTCGGACAGGTCATCTGGTGGAGTAGCTCTATCTTCTCCCCCTTCCCCCTTTTTACGACAAGAATCTGGTTCTTCTGCATGGGACACTTTACGGAGGATAAATCCCCTCTTCATATGGACATTACGACAATCGACGACGACGACCTCTTTCTGCACCCGTGTTCAAAGGAAATCGATATACTATAATAATTCACGGATTGGAAAGCGTCTGCGCACTACCTCTGCCATTGACGAGAGAGGAATCGAGGAAATCGCCCTCAGTACACATTCTCCCTCGTCAAGGAAATCTAACGACCGTCTATGACCCTTATTGTCACGAAACGACAAACAACCCCTCGAAAAAACCCACAAAACCCAAAATACATGCACGGCGTTTCGACGTCGTGTCTTCTGCTTGTGACGACAATCAAACTATAGACGGTTCTTATCTGCGGTGCGACGAAGTATCAATCAACGGGTTATTATCAACTCGAATCACGTCGACGACGACCCCACTTTGTCCGGATGACAAACTGGCCTTACAACTTGGCCACCTTTTCCTTCGGCTTGTTTTCTCTTTTTACGACACGCACCGTCCCGTGCAAACTATACTTTCAGCAACTTCGGCATTAGTCATTTTCAGACACCGTTTACCGGTCCTCTGCAAGATGTATCGATTGTCGATCCGGCTGGATAGGACTTGCTTCTCTTTCGTATCACCATAGAGCATTCGGCGGGCTTCTCGAGCTGCTACTTGTCATTTCACTAGCTATGCTTGTTTGTATCATCTATCGATTGAATACCTGTTTAGACTTTGCACTGCTTGCTTGCAAGCTGTGCGTGCTCACACTGCTGGAATCGATGTGTTTGCGATGCTTCCGCTCTTACTCATCATCGTTAACGAGATATACGCGCCCTGGAGCAGATCGAGTTTCTGAACATTTTGTGAACAGGCTTGCGTTTCTACGAAACTCAAAATTCGCGATCCAGCCAAAGACGAGAACTTGCGACACATCATCATCACCTTCCATACGACAGGATGCCGGGAAGAAAAGTGCCAGCGTCGAGCAAGCAGAAGAAGGGTGAGCTGTAGTTGTAAACTGGAGACATATGACAGGGCTCTGACCGCTGCGTTACAGCTCAGTTACAGGAGAAGCGTTCAGTCAAGCGGGGGGAGCTTACCCTGGCGGCGACCTTCGCCAAGAAGAACACGGGAGTGAAGGATCATCTCTCAAGATCTGCGAGAGATGCGACTCTCGATCCTGATGCTCGACAACGAGCTCGCGAGCTGCAATCGCGGTTCAAATTCCTCTCCGTCTCGCCCGAGTACCTGGCTTTTACGCAAAGGATCGCCTTCGAGAAGCCTCTAGAGCGACCCATCCCCTCGGAACTCATGCTGTTCCGCTCGGTGATAGAACGAGAACAGACTCCAGAGAAACGGGAACGTGCCAGAATCCTGGATGATAGGCTGAACTGTCCAAGACGTCCTAAATGGCGATACGGAGTGACGAAAAAGGAATTAGAGAAGAACGAGGAGGGGAACTTTGCAAAATGGCTGCAGACAGTCGATGACGTTCAATATGACTACTCGTGTCTTGACGAGGCCGATGCTTCTTCCGAAGAGGAGGAAGAGGTAGTGCTCGTCAAGGAGGAGACCGAGGTCGAAATAAGGTCACCTTCGGTCTTTGAGCGCAATCTTCAAGTCTGGCGTCAACTCTGGCGAGTCGGGGAACAGTCCAACGTGATATTAGTTCTGATGGATATTCGATGTCCTCCAGTGCATTTTCCTGCCTCGTTGAGGGCATATTTGAGGGATCTCGTGGGCCTGTCAGACGATCGAAATGGCCACGACGAGCAATCAGGCCGCAGTAAAAAGCCCAAGAACGCACAGTCCGGACGCAAAAAGGTGGTCCTGGTTCTTACAAAGGCAGATCTAGTGGAAGTGGAACGACAGCGAGAGTGGGTACAATGGTGCAAGCGTTGGTGGCTGTACGGTAATAATCCGCCGCCAGCGGGGATCGAGCCGGACGTGAACCTGGAAGACGTCCCAGAAGTGGTTTGCGTTGAGAGCTACAAACGGGAGCATGGTGCGTGATTTCGTAGCTCTGTAATCAGTGCGGGACTGTCTTTAACATTTCCGCTATTTTCCGCTTTTTCATAGCCGATGTAAAGCGACACCGTCATATTCCTCATATCCCTGAGACGTCCTTGGATGCCTTGATTTCCGCAGTCAAGCGTGCCCATATGAGCTTGCTGGATCCTCCAGCTAACTTGGCAGGCGATCCAGACAAAGTTGCCAGATGGCAGACAGAATGCCATTCTCGCATCAAGCCCGAAATCGACTGGAAGCAGCTATATCAACCTGGTGACATCCAAGCTAGAGAGTTTCAAACATCGGCAGACGTCACACCTGAAGCCGGTGACAGTGACGTGGAAGAGACTGAACCGGAATTCGAGTCCGGTGAAGGGATAGGAGACGAGAATAACGAAGGAACACGGACGCCACGCAAGGCCGCATGCTTGACGGTCGGCTTGATTGGGCAACCCAATAATGGAAAATCATCGCTCTTGAACGCTCTACTTGGACGATCCAGAGTAAGAGCCTCGAAGACGCCGGGCAAAGTGAGTCTCCCTCGGAACCAGAAGCTCTTCTTACGTTGACAATCCCACTCTTGATCAGACCAAACACTTTCAATCAATCTACTGGACTTCAGACGTTTTGATCGTGGACTGCCCTGGTTTGGTCTTCCCGTCACTTACGAGCGTCGAGGTGCAAGTCATGTCAGGTGGTGGGTCTCGGATCTCGATGGGAGTTCCAGGGAGTGCTGCTGATTAGCGTTTTGCAGTCCTACCCATCTCCCAAATCCCTTCGATTCCAGCATGCATGTTCCATACGGCGCGTATTCTGCCCCTAGAAACGATATTGAAGTTGCCAACACCAAAACGCTGGGCGGAAGAATTCGCCGAGCATGAAGCTCGCGAGAGCAAGAAAACCTACAGAGCTGGGTTAGGAGGACCAGCAGCCGAGCGAGACCGAGGATATCATGCCCAGTGGACTACGGGAGACATCATGGTCGGATGGGCAGGGCATCGAGGATATGGTGAGCCTATCTGACAGGGAATGTTTTTGGTATGCAATCCCATAGTGACTTTGATCTACGTTCCCGCAGTGACCGCGAAGGCCGGACGACCCGATACAAACAGAGCGGGAAATGAGATCCTTCGAATGATCGCTGAAGGGAGGATACCTTGGCGTTTCCTGTCTGAAGACGTAAAAGCTAGCACCATGGAGTCTGTCAATGGAGTATGGATTGACCTGAGTCATCTCCAAGAAGACCTAGATGCAAACCCAAGCGATGAGGATGCTGGAGTAGGCAGCGGTGACGATAGCAATGCTCAGGAAACGGGTCCTGGGGTCGAAATGAACGCCTCGACTCGCTCGAAAGAAGCTGGCAACTCCGCGACTGACGACGAATCGTCAGAGGAGGAAGAGGACCAACCTGGAGGCCAAGGCGGGGGAATGTTCGGAGCCCTCGCAATTGAGGGGGGTTCTTCAGGAACCGACAGCGAGGAAGACGCGAACGAATAGAACAGCGACATCAGTAGCGGAGGGACTTATAATTGATGACATTCATGTTCTGGTTGGTCAACCCATCTTTTACAATCACGTCGCGATATACCTGTACAAGTAGAACATGTGATTCACGGAAGCAAATGGTCCCGCACGATCTCGGTCTGCGCCGGTACTCGCAAGTTTCTGGGTTCCGCTAACATCGGAGTTCGTTCTGCAAGAGTATATGAACATACCGAGCTGAGGCAATAGAAGGCTAGCGTACCCCTTGCCGTTTCTGCCCTGCATCGTCTTGCTGCAAGTTACAGGCCTTCATAAGAGATGTGTAGTGGTGACAAATATCCGAGCTTGAGCTCACCCATGGAAATGGAGGATGATGCCGAATTCGATAACGAAAGCCCCTTCGACTCTAGACCGGCTTCCCCAGATATCGATGGGAGTGGTTCGAGCACACCGAACCCTATACCGATCCGTGCGAGGCAGTCTCCTAGTTTCGATTACCATGAGCTTCAAAAGCTGAAAGCTGTAAGTTGCCTGTCTGAAGATGTCCATATTGTAGCTGATTGAATGCGCTTTGACCGGCTTTAGCAAGATGGCGTATTTCTCTCGCACCACTGGTCGAGAAACCATTCCTTGTCAGGCTCTCATCACTCTGACAGCACTCTTCGTCAACCTGGAAGTCTGTCTGGGTCATTGATCTTGCCAGACGCAGCGATACCCGAGGAAGACAACCATTCTACTGCGGCACGAAAGGAGAGCGGAAGGCTCGGCCGTTCCAATATCGACCTTCTCGAGGAACGTCGAGAGCGAGAACTCGTCACGGGCCTTGCTGGACCAAACCAGTCTCAAGGTGTGAATTCCATCGAGAAAGACCTCGTTAATGGATTGGGAGGAGTTGCGGTCTCCGATACGCCTACCCGTCCTCGATCCGGTACTGGGGATGCTCGGGTCCAACAAGCACAACAGAAGGCAGCCGGTGAGTAGTCTTTCGGGTCTTGCAAGTCTGTGACTTGCTTCAGACGCTATAAACAAACAAATGGCGTGAACCGTTGTCATTTCATGACATAGCAGAGCGAACCCCCTCCTTTGTTGTTGGTGTCGGTCTGCGAAAGCTAGCGGAAAAAGAAGCATATAAAGGCGCTCAAGACGCATGCATCCCCTAGTTCGGACCAAAACATGCGTCGTTGGTCGGTCGATCTACTTCTCTAGTCCTTCATCATGCGCCTTCACAAAGATCCCCGAGCGAATGTCGATGGTACCAACCTGAAGTCTAAACTTTTGCTGATCGAGGTCGCGCAAACTTCTTTCGCAGAGAGCGGCATTGCAACGGAATTGGAAGGCCTATAGTGGGTTCAAAGAGAGGCTTATCCCCTGTTGTCTTCACTCATGCGTGCTTTGATACAGTGGCAGGTTCTCCCGATGCTTGGACCTCAGGGACAAGTACATGGAGATCAGCTTACAGCGTCTTGGTGACAATCCCCGCGATCACGATGGGAACTTTGCGGGCTTCAACCCTCCACACAAAGCTGACGTCAACGGTTTGAGACCAGACGTGGATCCTTACAACGCAGACCAAGCACCAGAGTCAGCAGAGAGAAAGGCTTGGAAGATTTACCCGGAGCCACCTCCGCGTCACTGGCATTGGAAGGCGGCTGGACAAGCAGATGGAGAAGGCGGCGAGGGCTATGACGAATCTCAGCGATCCGCTGACGGTCAGATCAAAGGAGTTCCCGTTGACACATTCGCGGAGGAGAAGGCAAAAGCTCGAGGAACGAACGGAAGCGAAGGCTTCGACATGGCCGATTGCGAGATTCCCGGCGCTGACAATAGCGATTGGGACTTCGCCATGGACGAGTCAGGTGTCTATCAGGTCTACGACAAGCCTCATCAAGCAGGTTCGTCTCAGTATTGACTATTGTTCTCGCCACAGTCGTCTTAAATAACTTCTGTTTCTCTTGCTAAAGCCGAGAAGAAGCCGCTGTTCCGCAATGTCACTCTTAGGGAGTACTACACCGATCTAGATTACGTTCTCAATGTTTGTTCCGACGGACCAGCCAAGAGCTTTGCTTTCAGGCGTCTCAAGTATCTCCAATCCAAATGGTCCTTGTACACCCTCCTCAACGAATATCAGGAGATTGCCGATGTCAAGGTAAGCTCACACCCGTTTCACGATTCCGTGCATAGCTGAACTGGATCTTCTCGGAATCAGGCGGTTCCTCATCGGTATGTCAATCTGAGCTCATCAGGGGAATCAAGGTTGACCAAATAAGCTTCACATTCAATAGTGACTTCTATAATGTTCGTAAGGTCGATACTCACGTGCATCATTCAGCAAGCATGAACCAGAAGCATCTCTTGCGGTTTATCAAAAGCAAGATGAAGCACTCTCCTAAGGTGATTAGAAGGATCCGAAGTGTATTGTCGATCGCCAGCCGCTAACTGTGGATCTTTACCATTGCAAATTTAACAGGATGTTGTGATCTTCCGTGATGGAAAGTAAGACCACCTGGCGGCTTACTAACCGTCGAGAATCCATTGATTGACAAGGTTGTCCCCGACCAGATATCTCTCCCTCGAGGAGGTTTTCCAGAGTCTGAACTTGACTGCTTACGACTTGTCGATTGATACGCTTGACATGCACGCCCACCAGGTATGTATCCATTTGGCATACAACTCGCCAGTCGCTAACTGTCATACTGTTGTAGGAATTCCATCGATTTGACAAATTCAATGGTAGATACAATCCCACCGGATCAAGTCGATTGCGAGAGATCTTCTTGAAGGTCAGTACGGTCCCCTCACAAAAGGCAATACGAAGCTAAGCAGCTGAAATTGCCTGTAGACCGACAACTATCTGGGCGGACGGTACCTGGCTGAGTTGACTCGAGGTTAGTGGTCCCTCACTCCCCCGCACTAGATCATTTTACTGAAATGATGTCGCAACTTCAGAGGTCATCGCTGATACGGAACAAAGCAAATACCAGGTCAGTCGAACGCGATGTTCAAACGCCCTCGTTTGTACTGAAGGCCTTCATTCGCAGAACGTGGAATGGCGTTTGAGTATTTACGGGCGAAATGTCAATGAGTGGGACAAGTTGGCAAAATGGGTCGTCAATCACAAGCTATTCTCTCACAATCTGAGATGGCTCATTCAAGTCCCTCGTCTGTACGAGGTCTTCAAGGGCGCCAAGCAGATCGATAACTTTGAGGATATCGTTCGAAGTGAGACATTTTCTGATGCCCTAATCGGAGGACCAAGCTGATATTGCCGTGTAACAGATGTGTACCAACCGCTCTTTGAGGTCACGAAGGATCCATCATCTCATCCTGAACTACACGTTTTCCTTCAGCGAGTCGTTGGATTTGATAGCGTAGACGACGAGTCCAAACCAGAAAGGCGTCTGTTCAGGAAATTCCCCGTTGCCGGAACCTGGAACACTGCACAAGGGCCCCCTTACAGCTACTGGTGAGCCGTCACGTAATCAGATCTATGTAGACGATCGCTTACACCTATTCCGACAGGATCTACTACATGTATGCCAATATGGCGTCTCTGAATGCGTGGAGACGGGCCAAAGGCTTCAGTGAGCGGCAATCATGATAGCTCTGATCGTACCCGCGACTGATCCGATCTGTCGTACAGATACCTTTGTTCTGCGACCGCACTGTGGCGAAGCAGGAGACCCAGACCACCTTTCCTCTGGATTTTTGGCGGCCCACTCCATTTCGCACGGAATTCTCCTCCGAAAGGTACCCGCGTTGCAGGTTAGTAGTCACAGAGTTCACCACGGAATCGGCCTGGTCCACCTATCGACTGACACGTGACTTTTTAGTACCTGTTCTATCTCAAACAAATCGGTTTGGCCATGAGCCCTCTGTCTAACAACGCACTGTGAGTCTGTCTGCGAGTTGATGCAAGTCTTTCGTACTGACTCGTCTCTGTTGAAGTTTCTTGACGTACGAAAGGAATCCTTTCAAGGACTTCTTCCGCACTGGTTTAAACGGTAAGAGGCCGGAATCCATGCTTAGCGATCTGTGGATCTGAAAGGGTTTCTGCTTGTCGCTATCAGTATCACTGTCGACCGATGATCCGCTGTAAGTCTGGGGTTCGTCAATCGGTTCGACTCGAATTGTTGGACTGATCCTCGACTGCGAAATACTCAGGCAATTCCACTTGACCAAGGTGAATACCAGTGGTCCTTTCTCGGTCTTTCCTTCGGTACTTCATACTGATTGATGATGTTCTCATATGCATAGGAACCCTTGATGGTACGTCATGGCTCTCCAATGAACATTTCGCAGAATGGGTCGCTGACGCGAACGCCCCGGCTTTCAGGAGGAATACTCCGTCGCGGCACAGGTCAGTGTGAAATGCGATGCTCGGCCAGATGACGTTTGGGACCCTGATGTCTTTCATGTTCGCGTACAATAGATTTACAAATTCACTCCAGCTGGTGCGTTATCTTGATACGCCTCATTAGAGCCAGTCACAATGCTTAAGGGTGTGCGTTGACGACGTAGATATGTGCGAGCTCGCAAGGAACTCGGTGCTTCAAAGCGGCTGGGAAATGCAAGTCAAGAAGCACTGGCTCGGGAACAAATGGTACCTACCAGGAGTGGCGGGGAACGATATTGACAAGGTACTCTCAACGCTGTGGTCCTGTCATAGAGCTTAGGCTGACCTGCAATGGTACAGACAAATGTGCCGAACATTCGATTGGGGTACAGGCACGCAGCTCTCCTAGAAGAACTGTAAGCGAAGCACAAGGCCGTTGGACAACTGTCGTTCTGCTGATGACAGTCGGTTTCACAGAGCTCTGATCAAAACCAATGGCAAGGCGGCTACGTCGCCTTCGGAAAATCTCGCCAAAGCTGGGCGTCAGACTGCAAGTGTGCCTGTCACTGCCAAGGGATACCAGAGCATGTCGGATGCTCAAGTGGGAGCGGCTGCCATGAGCGGCTCGCCCAATTCGATGTTCCCCAAAATTCCTATTCCTCCTGCTGAGGTAAGCCGGTCGCTTCGAATCGTCTCATTACGAAGTTCCAGTCGAAATGGGTCTGACCCTTTCTCGTAATAAAGGTGGGCATGGGTATATCGGCGCTCGATGAGCGTGTTAGGCAAAGCAGTCTGCGTGGGCACTTTGGCAACACTCCGTCAAAGAAAGTGTAGTGGCAAACTATCATATGCGCATGTCACATCATGGTATCGGGATGGCGTCGAGTGCTCAAGCGTCTGCAGCCGGCGCTGGTAAAGCTATGACGCTGTTGAGGCTGATAAAGATATACATGTTGACTCAACTCAATCAAGTCGCGATGATCGATGATGCGAGAATACTTACTAGGCTATTAGCGGCTGAATTGCCCTAGCTGTCTCCAGCATATGCTCCATGAAATTTGGTTGCAATACTTGCTCGTCCGGGAAACTGTGGATGGTGATGGGTCAGATGCATGTTGAAACCGTTGTTTTCGGATACTCACGTATGAACGGCTGCTACAGACCGTAATTTGAGAAGCTCGATATCGGGATGGTCCTTTGCCATTCCTCTTGGTGCTGTTTTCAATGCGTCCGAATGACCAAAAACATTTGTTCTCTCCCCTGATGTTTTGAATTTTCCGAACTGATCGGTGAAGGTCTTGGCTGTCAATATCTCTCGCAGAGGGCCAGAGTCCTGGGTTATTGCATGTCTGACGTAGAGCCACTTTGATCAAACAACGCTTGCGCACCCATCGGCTCGGGAACTCACCGGATCGAGGACAGCTCGTTCTTACCGGGTCCCCATACGCCCCCGGCTAGGATGGATTTATTTCTTGGCTGGACTAATTCATATATCGATAAGAAGGGAGAACCAATTAGGCTGGTATGGGGAAACGGACTCACTGGAACTAATTGCAATCGATCGCGCATCGAGAATAAGCGATTAGGCTAAGTCAAGTCTATCTTGATCCGCTTACATGAAATCTGGCATTGAAGCAACAAAGTCTCTTAGTATCGCCTAACTAGAAGCGTTGCACGGATGATCTTACATCCAGCCCAAATCCCCTTCCTGCCACTTCGGGTGAAGCTCGCCGAGAAGTGCCTCTTATACTATATGACGCATTGAGTAGGTCAGGACACTTCGCAAGGCATGAAATAACAGTACAGATTGGCTCACTGGTGTCTTGTCATTCGAGAACCGCACATCTGTAAGGGAAATATTCGAGTTGTCAGGCCCTCAATCAAAGCATCCAAGTGCTCACAACCACGAGCCCAACTGACCTCGGTATATGCGGTGTATCCTGTCAGGTCGATCAATGAGCCACTCGTTTCGATGACACCAAAATCCTCACTTACAAATCTTTGGGTG
>Ga0308160_10001341_pt1 | contig 35340 bp, 39 predicted proteins | sample PhyFR1_FD_201036 | JGI IMG/M metagenome (GOLD analysis project Ga0308160, IMG submission 201036) | Phyllosphere microbial communities from UC Gill Tract Community Farm, Albany, California, United States - DLSLF.R1 | ecosystem: Host-associated > Plants > Phyllosphere > Unclassified | place: USA... | reverse complement strand
CACATTGCTAGAAGCTCTCTTGTTGCACTTTATATAATATCGCAAGCATCGTTACCTCTCATTCGCAACTGAGGGAGACGAGAGGAAGCGAGAGACGTTCGGAAAGAAGAAGCGAAAAAATGTACAATTATCGAAAAGAGAAGAGAACGAAGAGCAAGGTTGTTAAGCAGGAAAGCGAAAGGAAGAAAGAAAGAAGAAGCACAAAACATAAAACTACTTAAAACCAACTAGCCCCCTCCTCTTCTGCAACTATATCTCAACCTTTAGGGAAAAGCGATTCCCCTTTTTCAAACCACGAAACGGCCGATTAAGCGTGAACAGTGATAGGCTTGACATCTCCATCAGCTCCGGTCTTTCCCTCAACGAACGCTTTCTGTAAACGAGAAACGAATGCGAATCAGTTGAATTCGCAGCGAGAAGACAGAAAAAGGGAAAAAGAGAAACGCACGGTGCAGTGTCCCATTGTCACTGAAGCCCTCGAGATAGCGTCCGTTCGGTAGAAGTTTCCAATAGGTTTCTTGAACGCTCCCTTGTTTCCATCGAGACCCTTTCGCTTGTCCCCTTCCCGTTCGGCCTGTGCCCTCAACGCCTGCAACCCCTCGAGAACTGAACTCGGTCGTTCGAGTTCCCCATATCTCACCAACGAAGGAGAGATGTCCCATAATCGATCACGAATAGCTCCGGTATCATCATAAGGTAAAGTTTCTCCGACGACTTCTGACAGGGCTCGAATAATCTTCCAATCTTCTCGAGCGGCACCTGGAGGAGGAACGGCAGTACGTCCTAATTGAGTTCGTCCTTCAGTGTTGACCCATGTTGCGGCCTTTTCGGTGTAGGCAGCTCCGGGAAGAACGACATCGGCGTATTGAGCACCGGCGTCTCCGTGGTGACCTTGGTAAACTACGAAAGCGTCTCGGGGAATGGAAGCGGGAGAGAACTCGTCGGCACCGAGGAGGTAGACGAATTTAGGTTCGGTAGAAGAGGCGGAGGCAGAAGGAGCGAAACCAATGTCGTAGGCGGCTGTTCGGGAGGCAGCCTGAATTGAGATAGAAGAGGAAGTCAGCGAAGCGGAATCCACGTCGGAATGAGGGAGAATCAACTCACTCGTTGGAGAACAGAGTAACCAGTCCATTCTTCGGTAACGAACTTCGCAGAGTTGGCTTCAACGAATTTGGCGACCTCGGCGAGAACCTTGGCACCATCCTCGTGTTCAGCGATGGCAGAACCGACGACGATGAGAGGTCGTTGAGCGTTCTTGAGTTCCTTCGCCCATTTCGAGTTTGCGTCTCCGAGAGTCTTCTTGACCGCTGCGAGGTCGGCACCCAAGTGATCGTAACCGAAAGTCGAATCGAACTCTTCACCGATCAAGGCCAAGTCGGTCTCGTGTCTCAACCAACTCTTGCGGATACGAGCGTTGATGATGGCGGCTTCGTGACGAGGGTTTGTACCGATGAGGAGGATTCGATCGGCGTGTTCGACACCGGCGATGGTAGAACCGAAAGTGTAGTTGGATCGGAAGTCGACACCGTGAGCGGGAGGAGCGGCACCGAGCGGTTGATCGAGAGCAGTGTTGTCGGATCCGAGTCGGTTCATGAGATCTTTGAGGGCGACGAGGGATTCGGTATCGGCGAGGGCACCAGCTACACCTTGAATCTCGTTTCCGGATGCACCTGAAGCGGCGAGTCCCTCCTTGACGGCGTTCAAAGCTAAAAGAGAGAGGTAGAGAGATGTGAGCAGAGTTTCGAAAATCAAGTCGAGAAAAGTCGAGGTTGCTTACCAGTGGGCCAGTCGGCGGATTCGAATCGGTCACCACGACGAATCAAAGGAGTGTTGAGACGTTGAGTCTTGAGTCCATCGTAAGCGTAACGAGTCTTGTCATTGATCCACTCTTCGTTGATCTCATCATTCAACCTCGGTTCAACTCGCATCACCAATACACCCCTCGAGTCGATCCTGATGTTGGATCCAACGGCATCGAGTACGTCGACCGATTCAGTGTTCTTGAGTTCCCAAGGACGAGCTTCGAAAGCGTAAGGTTTCGAAGTGAGGGCACCAACTGGACATAAATCGACAATGTTTCCCGACATTTCAGAGTTGATCGTCTTCTCGATATAAGTTCCAATCTGCATATCGTTTCCTCTTCCCGAAGTTCCCAAATCTTGGACACCTGCGACTTCGTTCGCGAATCGAACACACCGAGTGCAGTGAATGCATCGGTTCATCGAAGTCTTGATCAAAGGTCCGAAGTTCTTGTTCTCTGTCGCACGCTTTCCGGTAATCTCGTGGAATCGAGTTCGGTCCGATCCGTAACGCATCGATTGATCTTGCAAGTCGCACTCTCCTCCTTGGTCGCAAATCGGGCAGTCGAGAGGGTGATTCGCGAGAAGGAACTCCATAACTCCTTCACGAGCCTTGTGAACGGTAGGTGAATTGGTCTTGACTTTTTGTCCGGGCCTGCAGAGTTGCGAAGTTAACAGAGATTTCGAGAATAGGAGGAAAGGAGAATTCGACAAACATGGCAGGGAGAGCGCAAGAAGCTTGAGGTTTCGGGGGTCCAGGAGTAACTTCGACGAGGCACATTCTATGGGATTCAGAGAGGGTTGTGAGCAATCAGGCGAAGGGGAAGAGGAGAATGAAAAGAGGTTTGATTTACCGGCAGTTACCAGCAATGTTCAATCGATCATGGTAGCAGAAACGGGGAATGGTAGCACCTATTCAGAGTAGGTAAAGAGGGTCAGCGCGAGTTCGACGAGGTCCTCTCGAGTGAAGTTGAACAGATTCGATCCTTCGCTTGCTCTGCGATTCTCGTCGAAAGTCCCGAATCCATCTTGCCACCTTCGCTCCGCGTCTTTCTCAGAGACTCTATGGATCTCCTAGAGATGCCATGCCTTCCCAAAGACCTCGCTAGGGTGTTTCGTTGATTGCCCCTCGCTCGTTTCGGTTCTCCTTCTGAAATTCTCCACCTCGCACTTGCTGCTTCCCGATCGAATCCGTGTTGTAATCTCCGTGAGCTGGCATGACTCTGCAATCCACCTCGAAGCATCGCGAGATGAAGGGTAGAAGGTTTGCCTCCAATCGGGTCGAGTGGAATTGTAATCTCGTAGAAGGAGAGTTTGATGAACGTACCAGCTTTCTCACAAGCTTGGATGAGAGCGGTTCCTTGTGGTACAGTAACTGATACGCCGTCTACCTCCAAAGTGATGTCTGATTGTCTTTTGGCGGTTGAACTGAGGCAACGAGTTGAACTGGTGGAAGGGATTCGACGAGCTGCCAAAGATGCTAGGTTGGGAGTTCTTCGAAGCATGCTCGACATTTCTAGAATGTAAAGGAAGTAAGAGAGGAGAGAGGGAGAGAAGCAATCGATGCGACCAATCGAAGTGAACTAGACTCGCAACCTCTCACTCCTCACTTGATCACTCTTACTCTGACTAGATCTATTCCAAGGTACGTTCTCATCCATTCTAGACCAGCGAGCGAGTCTTTCATAGTTGAATCGCTAATCTTGATTTGCCTCTTCCTTTCACAGAATGTTGACCACTATCCGACCCACCTCCCTCCGAGTACTCCGATCAACTCAGTCCACTTCACTCCGTACTGTCTCTACTCTCATCACTCCCTCTTCCCACCCTCAACTATGCACCTGCGCCCGATGTGCTCCTCGAAACTGTCCCATCTCTTCCCTCCCGACTCCCAATCACTCTCGCCAACTCTCCCACTTGACCGACACCTCTGCCTCTCACCCTCGATCCTGTGGTTGTGCGAGATGCGCTGCTAGATTATCCCCTATTTCAACTATTATCACTCCTCCTTCGAGACCACTCTCGTCCTCATCGATCAAACGACCAGAAGTCAACTCGGAGGTCGAGAAGAAGGTAGGAGAGACCGGAAAGAGGGGTATGAAGGTTAGGAGTAGTATCAAGAAGTATTGTGAAGGTTGTAGTATCGTAAAGAGGCAGGGAACTCTCTTTGTCTTGTGTTCGAGAGACCCTAAACACAAGCAGGTAAGCTACTCTGTTCTCTACAGCTCGTGTGTGTCCTCGGCTGACCCATTGTCTCCTCATCAGCGTCAAGGATAGACACCACTTTGCCTCGATTCTCGATCTGCTTTCTGTACCCCCTCTCCTCTTCCCACTGTAACGATCCTCTCAAGAATACCACAACGTTCACTCTCGTCGTCTTCGAGCTTCTCAGAGTATGCGGAGACCCATCTTCCGTCAAAACAACTTCCGAAGAAGATTCAAAATCTCCTGTTTTTCCTTCGAAGAAAAACTTTCCTTCCTTCCTTCGGTCTCCCTCATCTTCCTGCCCACCCTTTGCTCAGTCCCCTTACTTCCAATCGACCTTACAGACCGTATCTCTACACCTGACACCATCATACAGGTGCATCTCTCGAATCACCCACTTTGTTCCGCTTTATTCGTTCTCGCAATTCCCGAGATCCGCGGCATTTCCGTTCCCTTCCCCTTTTGTACACGCGGCTTGCAAGACTCCTTGTTCTCTCTCTCTCTCTTCTTCTCCCTCTAATTCCCTCTCTTCCCACTCTCCTGCGACTCGAGAGACAGAACGAAAGTAAAGGAATGGCCTCGAAACCTGATGATCTCGAACGAACTCTCGCACCACTCGTTTGTCCCCTAACCCCTCTTCTCCTCTCCTCTCCCCTCATCCACGCAGATACTGAACAAAGATGAGGAGGGGTGTGTTGAAATAGCTCGTAGGAGGCGTTTTATCATGTATCTCGTCAGGACTAGTTCTATCACTCGGTATCGTTCTCTCTAACCGCCTTGAAAGGAATCCTGTATTACTGATTTTGGGGAAATGAGTTAAATAGCTACTACTTATTTTACGAGGTTCAATTCGGACGGTTGGTGGATCAAGTCGAGTGTTTTTGGGTTGACTTTGTTGGGGTTGGTTGGAAGTGGAGTTGATACGAGTTGGTGAGTTTCGAATCCCTCTCTTGCTCTCAAGGCTGATAGGACGAGGAAACGCTGATCAGCGAATGAGTGTGAAACGAGGAAACAGGGTTTATTCTTGGACTGGTGAGGGTTTTTCTCACTTTGCGAAAAAAAGAAAGCTCGAACACATGGAAACTGACGCTGTTCCGATTCCTTGACTTCTTTACTTCTTCTGCTGCTGAATGTATTCGACAATCACTCCTGATGTTGCTCCAGTCACTCATTTCTTGAATCCCCAAGAACTCGATCATACGCCTTGGGAATTAGCAGCTTATCATTTCCTCAAGTACGCCTTCTCCCCTTCTCCCACCTCGATTTTGACTCACACAGTACCTGGTGATATCACAGTGGATTGGTTGTTGTCGTTGTTCAAGCGTTCTATTTATGGAGAACCTGGTTGACTTCGGGTAGATCGAAAGCGTTCTTGAGATTCGCTGTGATGCCCGTTTCGATCGTCTCATTCGCTTGTTTCGGTGAGTCCTCATTTTCCCTTTCACTCTCGATGGGGCCGCTGGAAGGCCCTTGGAGAGGAGGTCTTTCGCGCATGTGAGCTGCGAAATCCGAGCTGAGAGTTTGAGGTTTCAATGATAGGTGTGTCAGTTTACATGACGGTGTTGCTATCGATCGGTGGGCCTCACGATATACAGTTCGATCGTCTACGCGAGGTGGGTAGGCTCTCGACGAGCGTGTGTGGTTTCGTCGAATTCGAATTCGTCGCTGACTGCAAAACGTTTCTTGTTCGAACATTAGGTCTCATATGGATGGTACTCGGGTGTTCTATCCGTCGGTAAGCACCAATAGTCATTGTAGCCACGAAGCTTTGCTTTCTACGCGAGACTGAATCTTCTTTCGACTTCACCTTGCTCCCCAGATCTTTTCATCTTGTAAGTTCTGTCTCTCCAACATATCTCTACCTGTATCGACCATGCTCTCGAATCTATAGCGTCACTATGCTCAATCACCTCGTCTACCGTACTCGCCCGACTCCAAACTTGACGACGAAATCCTCCTCGAGCGACATTGCTCGTCGAGACGAATTGCGTCAAGCGACAAAGTGGAGGACACTCTCGAATAGGATCTTCCATACGAATTCAATCTCACTTGCAGTACAAGCAATCGTTCTAGCGTGCGTCTCAAAGACTCATATTACGACATTCTTGATCGAGTAGCTGCTGATTCAGTCAGATTCATTTGCGCTTTTTTCCCCAGACTCTTCGTATCTCGTTCGAACGGACTTCAATACACCGTGTACGTCCTCATCTCTCCTCCTGGTTTCCTACCTCAAGGTCTTTGCAGACCGAGCGCTCTGATATAGCTTCGCATTCTTCTCCCCTAAAATCTACATCATTTCCCTCCTCGCGACCTTCAACTCCCGCTCTCCACACGGGAACGGAGCCCTCGACCCGATCGAGAAGTTTACACTCGAACGGTTCAAGTCTCGCCATGTTGACGCTCCCGTTCGTGTCGTGGTCGAACACGAAATGGTTGATGAAATTGGAGAGGACGAGGAAGACTTCGATGGGACGAGGAAAGGCAGGATCGATTTGAATGGAAGTAGTGAAGTCGGGAATTATCAGGTTACGTTCGATAGGTTGAGGGGTGGTGGAGAGAAGAAGGGAGGAGAGAAGAATGAATTCGAGATGGCTAAATTCGCTTAGACGTCTCGAGGAGGTTTCGAGGTTTGAACAATTTGTCGTAGTTACCCACACTCGTTTATCTATTCAGTCCAATCAGTCTAAGATGGAGTTGGAGTTGTGCAGTTGAGAGACTTCAAAGCGAAAAAGAGAGAGAGCCTGAGAGAGAGAGAGAGAACGACGAGATGAAACGAACGCGGGCGGCGGTTCTGACAGTCTGCTCATTCGCTAGTGATCTTCTCAGTTGATCCAGAGCAGTCATAAGTGAAACGAAGTGAAGTGTAAGAAACGAGATTCCTTTCGATCGATTCGTTCGTTTGTTTCCGACCTAGCACCACCTCCTACTCTCCAATCATGTTCCGACCCGCTTTCCGAACTGCATTCCGCCAAGCTGGACCCGCTCAACGTCGTACTATCGCCAACGAGGCTTCCATGAACGCAGGAGCCGAGACTGAATTCATCAAGTCTCGTAAAGCCGTCGCTGATCACGCTGGACACTCTGCTGAATTGTGGAGGAAACTCACGTAAGTCTACTATTCTACTGAATGAACTAGTGAGCTGTGAAGAGGAGAGAGATGAAGCGGAATCGACTTGTTTGGGAAATCAACTTCATCAATCGGGACTAGGACTAGTGGAGGGTAGGACTGGATGTTGGGATGGTCTAGTGACTCCCAAAGAGCTATAGAGCGACACGCAACTCTATCGGATCCCCTCAGAGATGGTTTAGCTGACCTTCTCTCGTCTTCTCCCCCTAAACAGTTACTACGTCGCTTTCCCTGCAGGTCAGTAACCGCTCTACAATTGCTCAATCATACAGATAAGTGCTGCACAAAGTCGACGGGCCGAAGAGCCAGACGAGGATTACGAAAGTTGCGGGTAGACCGGTCAAACTGTGAGGGAAGGAGTGGACGAGATCATAGGCCTAGGCCGGAGAAGTGCTCGTCGTCAGAAGGATGATTCAGGGATGGATGCGCAAGTTCACATAACAGCGAAACGAGATGCTGACGATTTTTCTCCCTTTCAACACTTTCGTGTCCCCTGCCTCTCGCAAACAGTTCTCGTCGGTCTCCTCAACGCCAAGTCGATGGCTGATGAACACGAAGCTCATCTCGAACACATCAAGCACGAGAACGGCGGAGACCTCCCTCCTCGTATCAAGTACCCTTGTAAGCTTCCCTTTTCTCTTTCAACCTCATCTCTCTTTGAGCGCATCCGATGTTGACCCTCGTACTCTATGTGGTCAATACAGACTTCAACAAGCGAGACAAGGATATGCCTTGGCCTTCGAACAAGACCTTGTTCTGGAACGAAAAGGTTCAAGTTCCTCTCGATGATTAGGGTTTCTCCTGTGTAGATTCGGGGAGTCGGTTGTTATGTAAGGAGGGGTTGTGAAAGGATGGGTGCAATCTCGATGGTATACTCTTCAAACATCTCTACGGGCGAGAGAGCGAGACAAGAAGAAGCTGATTGCATTCTCGTTCTGCATTTCTCTCCGACCTTCTCCCCCTCGGCCGTCCTATCTCAGGAAATACAAGGGCCGACTACCGTATTACCCCAATCGTGGAAGCGACGAGTCCACGACTCGGGAACTCCGTGGTCTCTCTCGGAGAAGCTGCGCTTTCGCTCACTCTTCCCCTCTCTTCCCTCTCCTTTCGACTCACGTCTTTCCGCTCATGCAGACTCGACATCAACCCAAGAGTAAGATGCCGATCGCTCCCTCCGAACCAGGTTCGTCCAGTCAACGTCAACCGGCTCCAGACAGGTTTTCTCTCGCCGCGTTAGAAACCGTTGTGGATCGAATCGCGGAACGATGGAGACAAGAGAATGACGACAACGACACCCTTCGCACTCACTTCGGTACGACTTGGAGCATCGAGGTTTGGGCTGAAGACTTCAAAGCAGCTAGCCGGGGCGAGCACGACAACCTTACCCAACAGAGGAAGCTCTGGAAGGAGCAGAAAGAGGAATGGAGGAGAAGGTGGCTCAACAGGCTCAATAGCTTGCTCGAGAGTGATCACCTTTCGACGGATATTTATTCATCGAAATTCGTAAGTCTCTTATCTTTCATCTTCAGTTCACACGCTCACTCCGAGCGACACAGCCTGCATTTGAAAGACTAAAAATGTCCATCAGACCTCCTGACATCTTCCAAAAGATCGGGACATCATGGGTGAAAAAGGTGACTGTGAGTGCTAGACCGCTTCGGAGCAGGTTCTCACCAGCTGACCTCTCTTTACTCCGATCCAGTCAAGAGATGTTTCCAGGATTACAAGGCAACTCATCAGAAGCGACCTCAGGCTTTATCCCAATTGGGAATCGGCGTTGAACGCTCTCTACAGCTTCGAAGACGGCGCTTTGAACGTCCATCATTCAGTGGAGGTCATCGCAAACGCCATCAGCAATCAGCAAGAGGTGACCGACGCAATCTTGAACGACGAAGGGACAATTGTAGTGCAGGGTTGTTTGGAAATCTGCCGAAGAGCTCACAATGAGGGTACTGGGAGAACCTTCCTCGGAAAGCTTCTCGTCAGTCACATCTCTAACAAACCTTGCACACTCCATTTTATTGACGTCTCCCTTGTGCTCTGCTTGAATGGTAGCCATACTGCGAGGTTGTGGTCCAGCTGATCAAAGAATTGGCCGAGCTTCGCGAACAGCCCGACTTTCGACGAGCTCACACCGAAATCACCGTATGTCACTTTTGTCTTTCTGTGTGTTGGAACCGTGGATATCGAATGCTCATTTCTTTCTTGAAACTTCGGCAGACCCCAGCAGTTTCTCAAGTTTTCGTTCCTCAGAACAGGCGAGCTGGAGATGTCCAGTCGTATGTAGATGCAGAGGCAAGGCTTCATCCCATCGAGGATGATCCCCAGGATGACCGAGATCTCGTCCCACGAATCGATCGAATTGCGAAGAAGTATGCGACTCATCGCAGAGATCAGACGGAAAAGGACGCGAGAGAAGCCCTCGACGCCCTTCTATACAGCTGTTCGTCACACGATCTCAACCTCTTCAGATGGCTTCTCAATGGATTAGAGCGACTACACGAATCCCAGATGCCCATTCCTCGAGGTCTCGTACGTTTTCCGTTTCTGCTCCAAGCTCGCAGCGCAAAGCTGACTTTCTGTCTCTTGCCGCTCTATAGCCATCAACAGCTCAAGAGCTTGAGCAGCTGTGGACCAGTAGCTGGAAGTTGTACAAAGAAGAAGCTTCGAGAAGTAAGCACCTCTAAATCTCTTCTTCGCAGACTCGACCTCACTCTTCCCTCACAGTGGCGCCGAGCTTTGTTGAACTTGATCGCATCCGTCGTCGTCGATGAATGAATTGTGTTTGCTATCAAAAATTGGTTCCTGTCTGTACTTTCGCATTCAGCTTTGATTCGTATTCTTACTTCAACAGTTCAATTCTCTATCTCAATGATGCCATCTATCATTGCAACTCTGTGAGAAGTCTCAACGAGGAAGATCTCGTCAGAACAGCAGCGAAATTGCCTTTCGAGCTTTGCGATTGTCGCAAGTTCGAAGCGACGCCGAATTATGTCATGTGCCAAAGTCGAGCACTGTACCAAGCGTCAGACACGAAGCGAACGAAGCTAAGCAAAGACGAGACGGAACGCAAGCCTGCGGTCGTCGAAAGAGAATGTATCTTCCCGATTTCCGATTCAAGCGACGTTGTTTCTTTCGAGATGCAACACGAGTCGTCGTGAGCTGAAGCTCCAGGATAGAGCCAGTGACGACGTACTGATCAAGCTAATGTCCTTCCTTCCTTCCCGATTGCATCTCTTGGAACCACTTCAATCCGTTCCCTTCAACATCCAACAATCCCTGCGTCTCCCTCCCATCTTCATCCTCTTCCTCTTCCCCCTTCTCAGCATCTGTCGTATCCTCTTCATCATTCAACTTCTTCTTATTCCCCTTATCCTTCGCACGTCCTCGTGGTTTAGCTCCTCCTTCTTTCCCGATTTCTTGCATTGTTCGACTTGTCAAGAGGGATTTGAGGGGTGAGAGAGAAGAGTTTTCGATTCTCGAGAGAGGAGTGTTGCCAGATGGGTCGGAAAGCGTCAAGTACCACTGAAAAGGAGACGAGTTCAGCGATTAGGGAGAAACGAGCAGTGAGAAAGGGAACGAACTCGTGCAGTTCGGACATTTTGTCCAGAATCTTTGTGCCTGTGAAAAGAAAGTATGATTAGTGGTTGAAGAGGAGAGAGGAGAGATCGAGAGAAACGAAAAGTCTTACCTGACATGCTTGAAATCTGATGAATTCCTTGCGAGCGTAAAACGCAATCCTTGGTACCTCGCACCAATCTACTCCGAAATGGTGAGAGTTTGAGTGATAGTATCAGACAACGACCTTGCAAAGAATAAGATGAGATAGACTAACCAATTCGAGAATGAAACCGCGATATTCACCTTTGTCAGGTTTCAACTCTCCTTCTTGATTAGTCACTTCCAGGACTCTCCCAGACGAGAACGAAGATCTCTGCAAAGCTGTCATCAACACGGTCGACAATTAGTCTCGACGGGAAGTCCAAGAAGTGAGGGATCCGAGAGTGAGCTCAACCATTCTTGAGTAAATCTTCTTGTCTCTCGTCCTCTTCCAATTTGACATCCCCTTCCTCATCATCATCCTCATCGTCCGTAGTCTCTTGATCGTCGAACCCTTGATCCAATAATCGCTGTCGAGCTTGTTGTTTCTTCTTGCTCAAGTGAACCTGTCACTCTCACAGATTTAGCTCTCCCTCCTCGACTCGGTGTTGAGGCAAAGTCGACTCACTTTATACTCCCCGATATCCCAGACGCCAGTGGTACCCGTACTTCCGACTCCCTCGAAAAGAGCGTAATTCAAAGGATGAATCGTCGTTTCGACAGCTAACCTCTTGAGACCGATATTGGAAGAATCTCTTTCAGATTTGAGCACGAGTCCTCGAGGGATCGCGAATGAGAAGAGACCACCGAAGAGGTGGAGGCGGAGATCGAAGTGTTTCGAAGTTGCGTCTGCGGGAAAAAAAGGGAAAGTTGCGTTTCAGCGGAATGCAGGGATGAGAGGGAGAGCAGGGATAGAGAGGCGAGCTAGAGCGACGTACGGTGATTCTGTACGGTGTAGAAGTTGCGTTTGCGAAGCTGTCAAAAGCTGGTAGTGATCAGTTTCTCGTGCGAAATCGACGAAATCAGGAAGTTTTCGTTTCGACGTACGACTGGATATTGGAGGAACCAGGCTGTTTATCCTTCACACCCTCTTCAGTAACTGATAGTGAGCGTACTGACAAAGGGGAGAGACTCACAGTCGACCTGTTCTCGCTGACTAGTCTTGTAAGTGAAATCTTCCGCTTTATACCTTTTCCTCTTCTCACGTTTCAATTCTACCGGTTCCTCGTTGTCTCGTGAATCCTCTATAGCCTTCTCCGTCGTCGTAGTCGCTTCGAGTCGAATTCGTTTGGGTAGAGGTTCTTCCTTTTCTGCTTCCTTTTGAGCGTCTTGAAACGTAGCTCGTGACATGTAGCCCATCCTCTTTCTGTCTACATGTCGTGAATCAACATACTTCTTGTCCATTTCGGAAGGGATTTCAGGGGGGGGGGGAGAGGAAGAGGAAGAGGAAGAAGGGAAAAGAAGAGCAAGAGAGAAGCTAGAGAAGTTTCAGGGGCTCGCTTCCTTCCCTTACCTCCTTTCACTCCCTCTCACTTTCTGCTCAGACTAGACCCTTAATACAATCCTAGACTCTTGATTCATCCTCCAAACCTCAAGCGTAACTCCTTTGATGTCATCTCCGACTCCATTCCACCTCGGTTCCCACTGTTCCCTCACCTCCTGTTCAACTCTCGATTTCCTCCCACTCCACTGTTCACACTGCTACCTCCTCTACTGCAAACTTCACTCGACTCCCTCTTCTCACGATTGCCCAAACGATCCATCACTCAACTCGAGCACTCGCTCTCTCCCCCTAGGAGAGACACGAACGAGGGACGGACCAGAATTGAAAGAGTTATTGCCGGATCCAAAGAGGGGGAGAATGGAGCGAAGGGAAGGAGGAGGAGAAGAGAAGAAATCGTCGAAACAGGAACTTGCATTAGAGGCACTCAAGAAGAGAATCGATGCGAAGAAGGCTCAGTCGACGACGATAGGGACGAAGGGAGGAATCGGAGTGGAGCAGGACAAGGAAAAGAAAGTGAATCCGATCATTAGGTTGATGAAGTTGAAACAGAGGGCGAAATCGGCGGATCCGAGGAAACGAGAAGGGGACGTGGCCATGGGGGAGAGGTTGTACTTGACTGTCAAGCTCGTCGAGGGAGAACGAATGGAAGACAAGGGATTCAAAGAGGTTTGGATTCAGAAAGTGAGCACAATTTTCACCTTCTGAGGTCGTCCGAAGGCAAAGTTCGACAAGTTCTGACATCTCACTTACTCTGTGCAGTCTATATCTAGTGGCAAAGCTCTCGATGTATTTGCTGATCTCTTCCAGGTCACGAACGTCAACAACATAGCGAATTCGGATCCTTCGAAAGTGAGCCCGCTTGATTCCTCCTCTGTGCAACGCTTCCGTGACCTTGCGAGCATCTCGGTATCGATGAGGCTGATCTTATTCTCGTGTGAATCTTGCAGCGTCTATCACTTGCCCTTCCGACAGACCCACCTTCCCCAATCGACCTTTCAACGAGAATCGATTCTACAGTCCCAAACGGCTCGACGATACTTCTTTGTAGAGGCATTCTCCCCCTCGCATAGATATGATCCTACGACGATCGGGCAGTCTGGTTCAAGTTGAAATCACAGAAAACGAACCCGATTGCTTTCTCGCAGACCCCCTTTCGAATCCTCCCTTTTTTTCACCCTATCACCATCTCACATCTCTGACCCATTGTTCGAATACGCTGTTGTTGTCAATATTACTCTATCGCCTAGCTCCCTAACTCTTCACTTTGCGCTCAATCATAGGTTCCCTTCCTTTCGCAAGAGAATCTCGCCCCGGACTGGTTTCTTTCTCACTCGTCGCTCGCGCCGCCTTCGAGTTATTTGATGAGTTCCTAGAGCAGACAAGGCCCGACTCACTTCTGTCGAAAGAAGGGAGAGAGATTCCCCTCCCCCGGCTCGCTGTTTTGTTCCTGGTCTCCCCTCTTCCAACCACTTAATTTCAGATCATGCATCTCGAGAATTCGGACGTGAGCTATATCAACCCCTTCTCATGTTGCTGCTTTTCCCTACTGATTCCCTTTCCCTCTCATCAATCCTCACGCGATCTCTTCGATTTGCCAGTTCCTCACCCGCCTAGCCGAGCTATTCGAAGCACGCAAGAACAAAGGGAGTGTATTCCTAACAACCAAACGCCGTACGTCTCTTTGTCACCTCCCTCGTTACCATCTGAAATCTCATCATTCCATTTTCTCTCGACTCCATCTTAGTGACCTATGAATCCGAGTCTACACCAGATCCAGATGCTACCATGTCAGATCCCACTGATGCTGCTATTCCATCCACTTCAAGCTCTACCTCTACTCGAACCGTTTCGAACGAAAAAGAGTTCCCTATGATCGTGAGAGCTACTGATGGGAAAGGCAAGAAAGATATAAAAATCAAACTATCAACTATCGTGAGTCCTCCTTTTGCTGTCAAACTCAGAGTCTCGCAAAATTGACAAGGGGGAGAGAATCGGTTAAAACAGGTTCAACCAAACGATTACCTCTCTTTCACTGATCAATACACTTCTATCCTACGATCCAACCTCACCTCCGGTTTACGTCCAAAACGGAAACGAACAACTCCTAGTTCAAAGAAATCGAAATCGAAATCGACTAGTTCGAAAACGAAGAAAGAAGGAGGAGGAGAGGAAGATTCATCTTCCGAACGACGGAATTTGTCGAAAGGAGTTGGGTCATTCGTTAGTAGGTTACCGAAAGTTGTTGGACCGAGGAGAGGGAATGGGAGGAAGAAGAGAACTGCCGCGCAGGAGAGGAGGGACAAGGCCGTCAAGAAGATTAGGAAAGCTAGGGAAGAGAGACAGAGGAGGAGTGAGGGGCAGGCTTTGTAGAGCAATGCATAGGTGCTGTTTGATATCGATGTTAGGAAGACTCGATTGTGTCGGAATTACGAGAGTGAGAGATTAGTAAAGTACGACAAGGAGTGAAAATAGTCTGCTACAGAAATGGTAAAGGTGGGTTGCGATAAAGAGAAGGAAAGGGGAAAGGGAAAGGGGGGGGAGAACTGAATACAACAACGAAGAGCTAGCTAGCTTTGTGCAAAAAAAAATGAAGAAGAACAAGTCCACCTCCTTTCGATTAGAAGACATCAACTCCTTCAACCTTGTCCTCCGGATCCACCTCGATTTTCCTCTTCCTATCATCGACCGAAGCTCTCCTATACATATTCGGTACTGCCTTTTTCCCTCCTCCCTCTTCCCTCAATTCCTCAGGAGTTGCTCTCCCCGATTTCTCGGCACCCCAAACTCTCGTCGTAGCTTTCGTACCACTCTTCTCGTACTCCGCTAGGAGAGCCTTGAAATCTGGATGACTCGAAGACCTTGCGTGAATCAAGGGTACCTGCTTAGTTGCGGTTCGAGGGGAGAGTGCGATGGTTGCTCCACGAGAACGATGTCTTGGAGAAGTTGGGGCGGAGAGTGGGGAGGAAGATGTAACGGTCGTGAAAGGGAGGAAGGCTGAAGAGTTAGATCGTTCTCGTTTTGACATGTGCAAGTCTCGGGCTGAGGCGTAGGCTCGGAGGATTGGTCGATCGGTTCGATGAGTGGGTATTGTCGACGCCGTGGAAGATAGGGAAGAGGAAGAATCACCACCGAAGAGGAAGGACGAGGTGGGAGTGAGAGGTCGAGATGCAGGAGGACTGATCGTGCCAGTTGGAGAAGGAGGTTCTTGTTGATTGTCGGTGCTTGGGCCGAATGGTGGACTTCGATCGGGAGATACAGTAGAGTCGGATAGTCGCTCGTCTTCATCGCTGTCGTTCGTCGAACCTTTGCTCTCGTCGGCGAGGTTTCGTTCGCTGAGGTTTGGAGTAGGAGGGAGACTCTCTTCCTCTGCCCTCCCTTGTTCATCTACCTGATGAGCATCTTTCGTGATCTCTTGATCGACCTGAGCGAGGTCAAAGGAAGGTTGAGGAGTGGTCGATCGAGCGGCACGGAGTAGACGAGGGAGAGTGTGTTTGACGAAAGTTCGTTGAGATTGGAAGGATTTGCGAGATGCCTCGAGGAAAGTAAAGGCTTGGAAGACGTGAACGCAGTCCTGTCATTCGAAGTGACTGGGATCAGCTGTAATTCTCAAAGTGTGCAGGAAGAAGCGTTGCTTACCTCGAAGATTTCGTGTTCGACTTTGACTCCTGCGAGACTCGCTTTGTGAGCGAGTAGAGTGATCTCATCTCGCAAGACTTCTGCGTCTCCCGCTTGGATGAGTAGAGGTGGTAGACCAGTGAAGTCGCCAAAGAGTGGTGAGACGTAAGGGTGAGTGAGGTAGTCGGAAATCGAGTTGCCGAGTAAACATTTGACAGGGTGAAAATGATCGTCTTCAGCACGAGGGTTGGGGAGGTAGTCGAAGGGCTGTCAATGAAGGGGCGTCAGATTCGGGAATGCGTCAAGCAAGAAGAACAGGGAAGCTTACTCGATTTGTTGTCCAACTTTCGCAAGACCTGATCAATATTGTCGATGTCAGCGTTTCACAAGCAAGCCTTGACATCAGAGAACGACTCACATCGTCAGATCGACCCAAGGGGACATGAGAATAGCTCCAGCAGGTAAAGGATAACCTTCATCCCTCAAATACAGCAGAGTAGCGAGAACGAGGCCTCCTCCCGCTGAATCTCCTGCGAAGATGATGTTCTCTGGAGGGATCTTGAGGTCGACGGTGAGTCGCATGTAAGCTGAAACTGCGTCGTGAAGCTGACCGGGGAATTGAGTTTCGGGAGCGAGACGATAATTGATCGCGAAGACTCGAGCGTCGCAGTATCGAGAGACGGCGATTGTGAGGAGTCGATGTGTCTCTACACTGAACATGTAGTACGCCCTATTAAAGAAGACAGATATCAGCTTCTGCTCAGCTGGAGGAGAGAGAGAGGCAGATTCGAAGTTACCCTCCATGCAGATACAGACAGACCATTCCTTGATTCCCATCATCCGCTTTCCCATTCGGATTTCCATTCGCCGTCTTCTCATCTGCCGACTTCTCCGATCCTTGTTTCCCTGAAGCCTCTTCCTTCGCTTTCGATATTGACCATTCTCTCGTCATTTTCCTCCACAACCGTTTATTCGTGACCCATTCTCCCGTAATCTCTCGATTCCCTTGCTCTTTCGAATCCGCGTCGGCAAGGAACCCTCGTAGCTGTCTCCGTTTGACTCTGAACGAGATAGGCGTAACAATTCCATCTTTTGGCATCGGCAGTAACGATCCCAATTCGACGACGGACCTATATAAGGGGATTCTTCTCAGTCATGGGTCTATAATTGAGGAGTATGGAGGTACTGTGACGTACCGTAGTCGAGCTAGAGTTGACAGGTGCGAGTAACTTGAAACTTCTCGAAGAAAAGTCGTAAACAAAGTCAATTCGACTCCCCAACTAGGTTTCGGTGGACCGTATAGATGATGCTGAACGAAGGCTTTCGTCAGAGATGTCCCTGTTCACGAGACGAGACGAGACAAGAGGAATCAGCTGATTTGTGTCTTGCGAAACAACCTCTCGAAAAAGATGAGCGTGAGAGAGGGTCCGAAAAAAAGTGTAAGACTCACCATTCGAAACGAAGAATGGTACATACTCGAACAGTCTACTGAGCGATAAACCGTGATCCCCTTGATCCTTGATCAATACAGAGGGATCCGTTCTCGCTTTGTCTGGAATCCTTCCTCCAACTTTGAACGGTTCGAGCATCGTCGTGACTTGTTCCAGGGTTGACTCTTTCCCATCTGTAGCTCCTCCTCCTCCCTGTGATGAACTGATAAAGGTACTGTGCTGTTTCGTTGCGGCCGAGTTGGAAGTTGAAGAAGGCTGGCTAGACTCTGGAGAGCTAGTCAACAGCCAGTTCAGTGGCCATACTGCCATGTTTGCTATCGAGTGCGTGCTATCGAGGTGGTGTAATTGAATCCAGTGTGAGTTGGGAGAGAGAGAAGGCGAGAAGTTCGGAGATGAAATCGGACTCGGGCTTGTTGGGGAAAGCAGAGAGAGTGCGGGGTAGGGTCGGAGAGGGAGCTTGACTTGTTGAGAACGAGCGTTGAGTGTAGTGTATGGAGGAGAAGAGAGCAGATAGTCAAGAGTGTTGGCTTCTTGACGAAGGCCCGAAAGTCACGAGTCTTCGCTGATGAAATCGACGATGATCCCCGTCCGTCTTCGCTCTCTCCTTTCTTCTTTGTTGCTCGTTCGTACGTCGCTGATGAGTAGAACGACGTCGAAAGAAGAACGACGACGACGATCCTGCAATAGAAAAAACAAGCTGCAGGACGCGAAGCAATGGGTTTTCATGTCGATCTTTCCCATTTCGCAAGCCCATCTTCCGCACTTCTATACTTTGAGCATCAAGGAAGTCTCTGAGTAGAGAAGATTCTATAGACGAAGAAAGATCTCGACGGGAGGCTGAAGCTTCAATGAACAAAGCTCTAGGATTCGTCTTGCGATTGTTCCCGTTCGGTGAAGGGAAGGAGAAAGCTTCTCTCGAATTTCTCGACTGAGCGCAATTCTAAGAGCTGTTCACACGTGTCTTTCATTTGCTACGGGAACATCTAGTCGACGTTGACCGGGTTCCAGCTCACTGATTTTCCTTGGTCAAGAGAGTCGAGTTCTTTCATGTCAGATTCATCGAGCGTGATCCCAAAGACGTCAAAGTTCTCTTGGATACGTCCTGTGGTGTCAGACTTTGGTAGTGGTACTATCGCGGCGTGGAAAGATTAGCTGGCGAGCGGAGTGAACACAGTCGCGAAAAAGCTCACCGAATCCCTTCTGGAGAGACCAACGAATCAGGATTTGAGCGACGGTAGCTTCGTGCTGAGTCGTAAGGAAGGGTTAGTGATCGCATATGTACGGTGAAGGGAAAACGGCCCAGAGCTCACCTTCTTCGACAACTTTTGAAGGACAGGGTCATCGAAGTTTTGAGCTCGCATTATTGGGCAGTAAGCCTCAACGACGACATCGTTCTTCCGACACCATTCGACGATAGGCTTCTGTTGGAGGAAAGGATGGAGCTCGATCTGTATAGCAAAAGAAGTCGATCAGTGTCATTCGAAACGACTGAAATTCAAAATGTACGAACCTGATTGACTGCTGGGATTTCGAGACCAGCATCGACGAGCTGCTGAAGGTGCTTCTCGCTCTATCAAGCCGATCCGCGTCAGTCGAAGCAAACATAGATAGCAGAGAAAGTTGTCTCTCACAAAGTTTGAAACTCCGATCGACTTGATCTTGCCTTCATCTCGCTTTCTGATCAATACTTGCCACGCTTCCTTTCGTCGTTCCGGTCCACTTGTAGCGTCATGAAGGAGGAACAAATCCTATCGAAGCGATATTCAGCTTCGAACGATTCCCGCGAAGCAGGAGAAGGGAAAGTTTTGCTCACCCAAACGAGACCATGTTCGTTTGCTCTCTGGACACTCTCTTCGACAGCCTTGTCAGTCTTGTCTGTTCCATGTTCCTTTCCCGTGACTTTTGTAGTGAGGAAGACGTTTCCAGTCGCCGAATTCGTCGACGAGTTCTTCTGAAAGATCTTGACCGCTTCACAAACTTCACTTTCATTTCGATACACTCTTGCAGAGTCAATATGCCTAATCGCAAAGGCTGGGAGTCAGTGAGGAACCTCTTCAAGTCAAGTGGAGCTCCTGCTTTAGGGTCGACTCACCGGTATCCAAACGCTAAGGCATGAGCTGAACTCGCTTTGGCTTGTGTTGATTGATACACTCCGAATCCAATCCGAGGGATAGTGTGTCCCGATCGAAGTTTGAGACTCGAGGTGAGAAGTGCTGGATTTGCGGGAGCGTGTTCAGCGCCTTGTCGAGAGTGAGTAGGTCAGCGACAGTAGCTATCCGACAAGAATATCGATGCTCACCCATTTTGAAGCAGGTGAAAGAGAAGAGAGTGAAGGAAAAAGCGAAAAAATGACGAAACTCGTTCAACCTCTGCTATTTCGCACAACTTCGCGCTGACAAATTATGTGTGTAGCTCGCGATCAGACTCGTACTGTTGTACACGAGGCGAAAACGAGAAGCATGCCAACAGCTCGCGAATTCCTCATTAACTATTTCGCAAGCTCCTGTTCGACGCATTTCTCGAAAAGCCTCCACGGCGATATCGACAAAACGAAGTCCATTCCATACGTAGCACAACCGTGACAAGATAAGGGAAAGCAAGGGACTGGTAAGTGAGGACAAGAAGAACGATATGAAGAGGAGGGCGGGAGGAAGGGAGGGAAGTATTAGGCGACGATAGGGTTAGAAGGAGGGGTTCAATCGAACAGAGAGCTCGTGGAAGCGAGTAGTCGCCCTAAACCAGGAGAGCCGTGATTGCAGCGAGTCCAGCGAAGAGTCTGTTGCGAAACGGAAAACCTCGTCAGCTGTCGAATCGCAAACAGAGGGAAGCGCGAAAAAGGAAAAAGCTCACTCTCCTACAGCGATGTGAGAGGCTCCAGAGCCTTGGTCAGAGGGAGAGGCGCTGGGCCTGTGATCAGAAACCTCCGAAGAATCAATAACCTGTTTCTACGAATTCCAGGAGAAATCGACTCACGTAGTACCGGAGGCGGTAGTGGTCTGGGGTTGCGAGCGAGTGCTCGAAGGAGCAGAAGTCGTGACGACCGAAGAGGTGGATCCTGATGAGGCAGAGGATGAAGCCGATTGCGAAGAGGCTGATTCACTGGCTGATTCGCTCGACTCAGAGGCGGAAGATGCGGAAGAGCTCGACGAGGAGGCAGGAGCGGAGGACGACGAAGAACCTCCGCCCGAAGATCCACCTCCGGAGCTGGGAAAGGGAGGAAGGAGTTGTGAGCAAAAATTGTTTTCGTCGCACACTCGAAAGAAGAACGAGACTCACCATTCTCCGGTTCCTACAGCAATAGTGGTGGGAGAGTTGTTTCCGAATTGTCCATCAGCATCGGTGATGTAGACTGTGATCGCGGTACCTTGAGCAGGAGTCGCTTGCCAACTCAACGTCGAAGCGCCCTGAGTTTCGACAGTACCGATGACCGCCACGGTTTCAGCGGCATTGTCAGAAGGCCTCGCTGCGAAAAGTGACGAAGGAGAATCAGCGTTAATTCACAGCACGAAATCGAAAGTCGCTTTCTGGTTCTATTTTAACCTTCGAAGCGAGGCTTACCAATAACTTGGCACGGCGGCGCATCGCAAGTGACTTGATACGAGGTAACTGGAGAGCACTGATCCGAAAGAAGACGAAAATGCGACGAATCAGCGATGAGACACGAGGGGACCGTGCATTAGAGAGTGTTCAGATAGAGAGGACGTCTTTGGACTCACCTGGTATACAACGGGTGATGAGATGGTCGGGGCAGCAGCAGAAGCTTGAGAAGCGAGGAGGGCGAGAGCCGAAGAGAAGAGGAGGGTCGAACAGCGAGGCATTGTGATCGGTGTGGTGAAAGAGTGGCTAAGTTGAATTGTGTAGAGGTGGAGTTAGCTTGAGGAGGTAGTCTTGAGATGCGATTCGAGAGTTGCTGAAAGTGAAGTGAAGGAGGAAGAGAGGGATGAAGAGAGTGGAGCAGATTCTTGACCGAGAGGAGGTGCTGGCGACAAAAGAAAGTGGGCGCAAGCTGGGAGGGCCGAGAATCGAGGCGAGGTTGAATGGAAAGTTAAGAGCAGAAAAGGGAGAGAGAGAAAGCAGACTGAGCTTGATTCGTCGACTCTCGAAACTCGTTTCTAGTGAATGGGCAATTTAGGTTGTTACTTCCATGAGGCGAGAATGGGAGGGACAGCATAGATAAGGAGAGAGAGTAAACTACGATACGAAAGAGGAGGCAGTGACAGGGGAAAAAGGAGAAGGAAGAAAAATCATTTCCAAACAATTCGATCGTCCTTCGTTTCGTTTCGTTTCGAGGTATTGAGAAGCAGAGGAGGGTTCCTAGTGTAATTAGTTGTCGTTGTATTGACGTTGCGGAATCGAGGAAGAGGGGAGGGAGCGAGAGGGAGAGGTGAGGAGAAGTCGTTGGTCGTTTAGGCGAGGACAGCGAGACCGACAGCGGCGAATCCGAGAGCTCCTGAGAGAGCAAGGGAAGCGGCGCCGGAGGCAGGGGTCGAGGAGGGAGCGACTCCACCGGTGGCGGAAGAGCTATCGAAAAGAAGAGGGTTAGCGAGGAATCCGAATGGAACCGATTTCGAGCGGGTAATTGACTCACATTTGCGACGCAACGGAAGAGCGAACAGAGGAGACAGCGCTGGTGACGCTCGATTGAGCCGAGCTGACAGCGGAAGAAACCGAGCTGTGAAAGGAGAAAACATCAGTATCGTATTTCTCTGCCTGGCTTGAAAAGGTTGGGGGCAGGTAGAGAAACTCACGAGGCGGCGTTGGTGGAGGAAGCGGAGGAGACGGAGCTATAATGCATAGGGAGAAAAGTCAGTACGAAGTCAGGTGCGAGGGGAACGATCGGAGGGAGACCTACGAGAGAGTGGTAGCGACCGAGGTAGCTGAAGTGGATTGAGCAGAAGTAGCTCCAGCGGATCCAGTGGAAGCGGCGGTACTCGCGTCTCCTCCGACACAACTAGTCGACGAACCGGCTTGAATGACGGTTTGAGCGGAAGGAATCGTTGATCCAGACGAATCCGTGACAGCCAATGTAACGCCCGTGCCGGCTGCGAGGTTCACAGTCCAAGTAAGCGTCTGCGCTGTGGTACCGGTTACGAGAGTTGCGAGAGGAGTGGTTCCGATGTTTCCAGCGGGGAAAACTCGAACGGTGTCTGCGCAAGTGAAGGGAAAGCGTAAGACTCTGTCCCGTAGTCCATCAAGATAAGAGTGAGCACTCACAAGGTCCTGTTCCTCCACTCCATGCGACGAGGTAAGGATCGCAGCTGAAAAAGAACAAAACGAGGAATGAGCGAAAGTGCGACAACGACGACAATGCAACAATGAACCTACGTGAAGAGGGCGGTAGGGGTGTTGATAGTGAGAGCTGTAGATGACCATAGCAAGTCGAGTCAGTAAAGCTATTCAAAGGAGAGATTCTCTGGCTCAGTGGGGAGTCCAAGAGGTAGATTTGTTCCCGATAAGCCGTCATTATCCATATATTCACCTGTCCTTGCTTGCATCTCGTCTCTGAGCTCTTTAGCTCCCGTCTGTTAGCGATCCCGGCTTGTCAATCGTTGTGTAGCCCTTCATCACCTCGAAAAGTGGCAACGTTTGGTTGATCGAAGATTACTGATCGATCACCTCGACTATTCCATCCAATTCCTTCGTTGACTAGACGAGCTAGCCTATCCCTCGATGTTTGTCGAGGTCCGAGGTGCTCCGAGGGCGAACAGGGAGAGCAGAGGCGGAAAAACACTGGGAAGAGGGGAAACAAAGAGAGGTCGACTTACCGCTTTGAGCGACAGCGGCGGTAGCAGCGCAGAGGGTGAGAGCAGCAGAGGTGAAGAATCGCATGTTTGATGGAGTGTTGAAGGTACTGCGAGGAGGGAAGAGGAGGAGGAAGAGGAGGTGAGCAGATGGGATGGAAATTTCCAACTCTTCCAAAGAGCCGAGGTTCTCAATTCCCTTCAAAAGTTGCTTCTTTGGGTAGTAGTCGGCAGCGATCTCATCTCTTCCTCTGCAACGTTCGCTTCTTCCTTCGTCAAGATGCACTGATCGCTTTTCAACGTAGAATCTCCCTCTCTCATCCCGCTCTCCTCCTCCTCACTCTCTTCCCCTTCCGATGACAACTTCCGACGACAAGAGTTGCACCGCTTTCCCTATCGTTCAAATTTCGCACGCTATTCTTGTCCAAATTTAAGCTTTCCTTTATCCGATTATTCGAAGTAGTCTCACTTCCTGCAACTCCTTGCTTGAGTTGCACAGCTTCTTCTTCGGCTCATTCACAAGCCGTATGAGTGTGGGTTGCATCGGCAAGTCGTCGGAAAGAAACGGAAAAGATTGCGAAGAACTCAAGTTCGACTTTCGTCCTTAGTGGCAGTCGACAGCTCGTTTCGAAGGCCCTTTGCGACGAGAAGTGGTCACAAGTCCTATATCGCGACGTCGTTTGAAAACGACGGTTTCGACAGTTGTAAAAAACAAGCAGTTCTGAAAGGAAGGGAGAGGAAAGATAGGAGACGAAAAGTGACGAATTTTACGTCACTCTCCTCAAGATTGATCGACCTCTCTCGCTGAACCTCTCTCGCTCTGCTTTCCTCTTTCTTTTTCCAACTTCCACCACAACCTCAATAACAAACAATGTCTGCCTCTCGAACAATCTTCAACGCTTCCCGACCTGCCGCTCGCAGAAGTCTCCCCCGTCCTCAAGCGTACCGTCACTACAATGTTCAAGCTGGTGTTCCTCAACAATCAGCTAGTTCATCTCACGTTCTTTCGGGAGTAGCTGGTGGTGTAGCAGTCCTCGGTGTAGCGTGAGTTTCCGAATTCCTCCTCCACCTCCTCCCTTTCACGGGGATTTTGTCTCGCCTCCTCCGGCCTCTCTGTTAACTCTCGACTGACTCAACCTTCTATTCCACATAGTTACGGTTACTACCACTACTCTGGAGCGGCCAAGGCAGTCGCCACTGCTCGTTCAATCACTGATGGAGCTGCCAACGCAAAGAACAAGTTGATGGAGAACACTCCTTCCGGTAAAGAAGCGATCAAACTCGCCAAATCTATCGCAAAGACCTACGCTGCTGCTATCCCCGGAGGTTCTTACGCTGTCGATCAAGGTTTCGATCAACTCGAATCTTTCGTCGAGACTCACGGAGAGAAGGCTCAAGAACTCGTCACTTCTACCTGGAACGACATTCAAAAGGCCGCTTCTGGTGGAAAGGACAGTGGAGAGCAAATCTTGAAGGCTCTTCAAGTCGCTGGTGGAAAGATGCAAGATCTCGTTGGAGAGGAAGCTAGCAAGGGATGGAACCTCCTCGGTGACAAGTACCCTGAGCTCAAGAACGCACTTGGTGGAGAAGGTGAGGAGCTCAAGAAGCTCACCGAGAAGCAGTATGTCTTCTCTCCGCTTCCTCGTCTTCGAAAACTGTGTGACTGACCACAAAGTTTCGTCCTCTCCAGCGGACCTGAGGCTCGTCAAATCGCTACCGATTTCTACACTCAAGCTTCAGCTCTCGTCGCCAAGGGAGGATTCAACTCTGAGACCTACGAGTCAGTCTCGAAGTTACTCAAGGAGAAGAAGGATCAAGTTGCGAAATTCTCCCAGAAAGCTGGAAAGGACGCCTGGGATTCTTCCTCAAAGGCCGCTTCTCCCTTCTTGGAGAAGATGCCCGATGTTAAGCAACTCCTTGACGAGAACCTCGACAAGGTTTCCGGATATGTTGGAGAGGACCGAGTAAAGGTGAGTTTCTCATTCCCTTCGCCTTCGGTCTGCGTTCGTAGTTACTGATGGTTCTTCTATCTCGATAGATCGTCAAGGACGTCTACGCTGAACTCGCCGATATCGGAAAGAGCAACAAATCGGTCGAGGAGAAGACCAAACTCGCTAAGAAGCTCGTCGAGGAGAAACTCGGTACTACATCTCAATTCGCCTCTGTCGCTCAAGACAAGGCTTCCGATCTCGTTGGTGGAGGAAGGAAGTGGCTCGAGTCTGCTGTTCCCGGTCTCGGTGGAATGACCAAGGTGAGCAACTCTCTGTTTCCCATCTTCGCTGCGACTTGTTATTGACGACTCTCACCCCTCTCTGCAAGGTCTTCGACGAGGTTGACATCAAGGCGATCAAGGAGCTCGCTTCCAAGCGAGGAGAGGATGGTGAAAAACTCCTCAACTCGACCTACGAAGGTAAGCATTCCCGTCTACTGCGCTCTCTCCTCGCCTTCTACGAGTCACGGGAGCTGACGTTGACAATTTTGCTCTCACGCTACACAGAGATCAAGCAGATCCTCTCGAAGAAATCTGAGGAGGCGAAGAAACTCGCAGAGAAGTCGGCTGCTGAAGCCAAGGACGCAAAGAAGTAAAAGGGTTGATTTGGGAGGAAAGGACACTGTATCTAGGCTTATGCTCAGTAGTATACCGAAAAGTAGTTGGCAGTCACAAAGGATCTCTCTTTTATTTGTAGTAATAATTCGCAAAGAACGTCAGCTATTTCGCAATGCACTTTCTGTCGTCGCCTGCGCCTGTTGAGAGTGGTACGTTCGACTTTGCGGAGTCGCGGAATCGCAAGTTTTGCGTAATTTCCTCTTCGCTTTCCACTTCTTCCGACGGAATCCTTCTTTCACTTGAACTCGGCGCTACACTAGCACATCGTTCGACTCTCTCTCTCGTACGCAAGACACTAGACAACCCCGTGAATCCGCTCTTCGTCGAAGGTCGTGCAGTGAGGTCACGGATTCGCGAGTCTCGTGAGGAGTTGCAAGGTGCAGAGGGATTCCCAGGTACGCTTCTATCTTCACTACTGTACTCGTGCTGTCAAGTGGTATCCCCAGAGCTGTCCTCGAGTGATTCTGGTGAGGAGGAATGATGAAGTGAACGAGGACGAGATAACGAATTGGAAGCATCGGGAGGGCGTGGAGACACTCTGAGATACTTGAGAGAAGTCTACTGACTCTCATAATACTGCTACAGAGCTATCCGCCATGCAACATCCCCTCTCCCCACCCCTCGAATCAGCTTCTCGTTCCTCCTTCCTTCAAGACGCTCCTTCCGACCTCCTCGACTCACCAGATACCACTATCAGAAGCCCTTCATCGTCTACGAAACCTCTCTTCCCGCCCTCACCGACAGATTCGCGGGATGAAGAAGAATCGCTTTCGAAAAGGGGTTCAGGCGAGACAGGGAGCGGGAAGAACGAGGTTGGAATAGGCTTAGGGTTCCCTTCTATAATCTCTAGAACATCTCAAGCCGAAGAAGAAATGCGGCCACTGTCTCCTCCACCGTCACATCTCACTTTCCCTTCTCCTCCTCACCTCCTTCGACCACCAACTCTCGCTGCTCTACCTATATCTCACCTCGTCGCCCTCGCCCAGAGTCTCTCGAGGGATCTCGAACTCGTCCATGCAGATCTCGCAGCAAGGAGAAAGGAGCTCGAAGCGATTGAACGGCTCGCGATGGAGAAAGGAGCGAGTTCAGGCGAGATCGAAAGGGTCAAGTTACGGTTGGAGACGACGGAACCTGAGTTGGAACAAGACGAGCGGACTCGGACGTTGAAACGGAGAGGGAAAGAGAGGAAGAGGGAGACAGAATGGCGGATAGAAACGGGTAAACCTGAGCCGGCATTCGAAAATCAAGCTAAAGTTGAGGTAAGTGGACTGTTTCCGACACTCTTTTCATATCATTGATTGGCTGATGTGCTATCGACAGGTCGACCTCGATATTGAAGACTTGACGGAGGCGATTTCCTCAAACGCTTTCGACATCGCAACGAGTCCAGTCCTAGACTCTTCAGATGAAACTTCACTTCGAAATCGCACCCTTTCGCTACCACCACCTCCACCTCCTCATCTCAGCGAAACTGCCTCCATCAATTCCGATCTCAGCGTTTCTTCCGCACCCCCTGCCTCTCTCCCGATCCCAGCCTCGTCCGGAACAATTATCAAACCTGTTCGCGGTCGTAATGCTTCTCTCTCAGCGAGATTCTTCGGCTCGCTCGGTAGCTCCTCGATTCTATCCGCTCCACCGTCGAGCAATCCTGCCGGTCTTCCTCATTCACCTTCGACTCCAACCCTGTCCACTCCCGAATCTTCCCTGTCTCCTTCCACTGCCGATTACAATCAATCTTCGCGCACACCGAGTGTAACACAACGAAACGGTCGGTCAGGAAGTATTCGAAGCGTGAGCAGCGTCAAATCGAATTCTTCGAAAACTTCAGAAGTCGGAAGCGATTCGAGTCGGAAAGGGGGATACAGCGAGTGGTTCGGATGGAAAGGCTGGAATGGAAGCGCGAAGGGAACAGCAGCTCTGACGGAAGAGGACACTCGCGAAGATAATGCAGAGGATGAGGAGGAGGAAGCGGAGATTTCCGCTCAATCTGAATCGGAAAACACTACGAAAGGTCAAATCGAAGCTGGAGAGTCCGGTGCGGAAGACGTTACGACCCCAGTCCCCAGACGGAGCCTTGAGTTCTTCGGAGAATCGAGCGCAAACGATCCTTCAACCCCGACCTCGAGACAAGCCAAGCCGACTGCCGATGCCACGGATTCGACAGACTCCATAGCGACCCCACTTCGAACCTCTTCGCCTCCTCCATCGTCCTCTACCCAAAGCAGTTCAAGCCGACGAACCTCTACCACTACTCGGTCAACTCTCGGCAGTACTCTCGACGATCCCTCTTCTTCCTCACAGTCGACTCTGTCGCCTCGACTCCTCGCAACGCCTGACGAAAAGCGTACATCTCCAGCAACGACTCCTCCTGAATCCCCAACTCCCTCTCGAAATCGCTCACCTGTACCTCCTCCTTCCCTCGCAACTCGCCAAGCGATCGCAAGTCCTACTCTATCAACTCCCATGACCACCTCGACTCTATCGACTCCCTCTGTTGCGTCACCTCGTCGTCCCCTCCCTTCACAGTCCCCGAAAGGATCTCAAATTCTGCAGCTTCCCCACTCGTCCTCCTCCGACTCGGCTGCGCCGATTTCCACAGGCGATAGGGACGATGTGGACAGTCTCAGAAGAGGTTCACTGCAGGAGCAGTCGAATCGAGGAAAGGAGGATGACGAAGATCACGATGACTCTCAGGCCACGCTCAAGGCTAGAACGAAGCGCACTGGTTCCGCACCTCCGACTTTTGTTCCAGGAATCCCTCTGTACTCGGCGCCTTCGACGGATGATCCCCGAAGTACAGACCAAGGCTACGTCGCTGTTGCGAAGGGAACGATCGGTCGAGCTCTCGGTCTGGCCACCGCGGCAGCATCATCTAGTCAAGCTACCTCGAGCACTGGTATGATCCGTTCGTCCTCGGATGGTGTACGAAAGGCTCTCAGCGATGTAGCAGCCGCACCACGTCTCCCCTCTCTTTCGCTCTCTCGATATTCCCTTTTCTCCCAACCGAATACATCGAATCCTTCCACTTCCGCCTCGACGAATTCGCCGACAGTTGTTCATGCGGCAACATTCGCTCCTCCTCCTTCTTCTGGATCACCGATCACGATGGAACTCGACACGATTTCGGCTGAAGCTGCTCCTCCTTCGCTCACTTTGCTCAGGCCGACGAACGGTACAGCACAGGCAGAGGAGGTAGCCAACGAGGAGGAAACGCCTGACGATGGACCGCTGATCGATCGTTACGGATTCATTTACGACGTTCACAGCGGAATGGAGTTATTGAAGGAGAATCGAAGGCGAGCGAAGGAGAAAGATGGAACCGGTTCGAAAGGGGAAGGCAAGAAGAAGCGGGAGAAGAAGGAGAAGGCAACATTGGCCTTGTCCGAAGCTGAGACGTCGACGATCGAGCAACCGAGTGGCATCGCGACGCCGACTCAGCTGGAGGTTCACCCTCAACTCGATGCACTACGAGAAGCGATGGGTCTCACTCCAACCATCGAAGGTCCGAACGTCTTCTCTCCCCAGACCGAGCCCCCTTCCCTCGACTTCGACTCCTCCTCGCCTTTCTCTGCACCAGCTGAACCACCTCGACCGCCGAAACTCGTTCGAGCTCCAGATTCAGACGACTCTACTCTGTCTCGCCTATCTGGACCTCAGTCGATGCGAGCTCTCCTAGGTCAACTTCGCAACATGTCAGACACCGTCGAACGAACACAACAAACCGAGTGGGACGCCTTCATTCGCAAGCGACAAACGAAACTCGCCAAGATTCGACGTCAGCAACAGAACGCTCTCCAAGAAACAACGTCGGGTACCAAGGGGAAGGGAAAGCTGAAGAAGGAGAGACCGAAGACGATCTGGGGTGCGAATGCTCTAGCGGAGGAGAAAGTCGAAGAAGCAGATGCTTCACGAGAAGAGGATTGGACGGAGAATCTTGTCGGAGTAGCGCAAATGGGGAACGAGGGGAAGAGTAAGAAGGAAGATTGGAACGAGTTTAAAGAGCTCGTGAGAAAGGGAATTCCGATCTCTTATCGACCCAAGTTAGTCGACTCAATCATCTTCAATTGACGACGAGACTTACTGATGTGACTCACTAGGATCTGGGGGGAATGCTCGAGCGCGAATGAGGCACGAGAACCGGGAGTCTATCAAGATCTGCTGTTTTCACCTCGAAAGGACGAACAGCAGTGTCTGAAGCAAATCGACATGGATTGTGAGCTCATCGGTCCTTACGAGTCGAAGCGCTGTTACTGATTGCTCTCCCGCGGCAGGTCATCGAACTTTCCCGACAAATGTCTTCTTCGCTGGAAATGGTCCGGGAGTCGCGAAACTTCGCAACGTCCTCGTCGCCTACTCTCGTCGTAATCCAAAGATTGGCTGTACGCTCTCTTCTCTCTCTCTCTGTCATCATCGGCTTCCATATTGATGGTCCGCTGCTTCGAACAGATTGTCAAGGAATGAACAATCTTGTCGCTACTTTGCTACTGACTCATCCTGCTGAAGAAGACGCTTTCTGGGTACTCGTATGCATTGTCGAGGTATGCTGAACCTGGTCTCGACATTCCTATCGCATGAGCTGACGAATCTACTCGGATTCAGAACATTCTCCCCTCCGACTACTATACTTCTCATCTCCTTGTATCTCGAGCGGATCAGCAAGTACTGAACGATCTGGTCGCTCGACTCTTACCCTCGATCTCGGAACATCTCGAAGAGCAAGGTGTCGAACTCTCGGCGATCAGTTTCGGTTGGTTCCTGAGCCTTTTCACCGATGTTCTCCCAATCCAAGTGAGTATCAGTCCCCTTTCTCTCGAGACTCTCGAGACATGCAGCTGATCTAGTGATCTCAAAAAACAGACTCTCCTTCGAGTGTGGGATCTCTTCTTCATCCATGGAACCGTTCTCCTCTTCCGAGTCGCCCTCGGAATCCTCAAGTTACATGAAACCGATCTTCTTGCCTGCGACTCGGCTGCTGGTCTCTACGGTCTCTTAGGAAGTCTTCCTGGTCATGTTTATCATGCAGACAAACTTCTCAAGGTGAGCAGTGAAAGCTCCCTTCGTTCCCAGCGTTCACCCAAACTGATCGCTTTTCCTTCACAGATCGCTTGTGAAGATCTTGCAGCTACAGTCAAGGATCGCGAGATCGCTACTCTGCGTCGAACACACGTCGCAGCCTTGCAAGAAGAACTGGGAATCACGGCTTCCGATTCAGATTAAACCTTTCCTACGTTTTCGTTTCTTCGTCTTTCTCCCTTTCCTCCGGTTCTTTATCGTTTCCCCGTCGTATTCGCATCGTTCTCTCCTCCGTCTTTCAGTTGTTGTACTTACCTCTTACTTCGCAAAATCGTTGTTGCATTAGCGTTTTCCTGTTACGCTACGGGATGATCGAGCGAGCGTGAGCGAAAGAAAGCGAGATTGCACGGAGATCTGGAACAATTCAAAGCGTAAAGTGTAGGAACAACAAAAAGGAGGAAGAGGAGTACGAGGGTATAGAGGGAAAGGTATTTTCATCAAGCGGTATCTTCTATCAAGCGTTACTTCGTACTTCAATCCTCGTCGATCCAAGCGCTGTCTTCGTCGTCGATGAGAGTCGAGGGCGCAACTGCGATGAGAAGCCCCATCAGCGATTGAGTAAGCGTTGAAAGAACTCGGAAACTTACCCTTTTTCCTACTCTTACTCGTTTCCTGTAAGGTCCATCCGAATCGAGCAGGCATCTGACAGCACGCTGATACTTTAGCTTTCTTCTTCTGTTTTAAGGAGGTTGAGGCTTCTTTGGGTTCGACAATGATAATGTCGTCGTCGCTATCCTCTGCTCGAACGTTCGAGCCAGATCCTCCTTGACGATCATCGTACTTCTTCTCGAGTTGAGCGAGCAACTTCTTGTCGGCCTCAGTCAATTCCTCGTCTCCCTCATCCTCGCTAGATTTCCCTCTCCTCTTCGATCCCCCTCGAGCTCGTCCACTTCCTCCACCATAACGACCAGCAGTATCGACTGCATCATTGATTTCGTTCTCCCATCCTCGAATCTCGTTCCTCAACCATTCCTTTTCATCTTCTCCATACCTCTCTCGAACCATTTCCGGTTTGTCCTCCTGTTCCTCCTCCTCGAATTCCCATTGCCCATCTTCGAAATCCTCTTCATCTTCCTCGTCTTTCTTGCCTCCTCCGTTTAAACGAGCTTCAGCAGCTTTCGCACGTTTCTCAGCGTCGAGTCTTGCAGAAGCTGCCAATTCCCTTGCTGATCTAGCCGACTTGCTTTGAGTTTGACGTCTACTCGAGACACACTTTGATTCCTCAGAATGACTCCTCAGCGCGAAGAGGGAGTGAAAAGAAGAACGTACCCTTTCGTACTCATATCTTCATCAACTTCTTCCTCATCACTCTTCGCACCCAAAGCCCTCCCCTCTCCAACGAAAGCTCCTTTCTTCGTAACTCTCCCTCCCGCTTTCCTCGCGATTCGAGTTTGTCGACCCGTCGTTCCGAGCTTGACTGCACTTCCTCGCTCACGACGAGGCCCTACGTACGCTTCTTCTCCGTTTGCAGGGAGTCGACGTTTCCTACGACGTTTCTTGAGCGCTCCTCCGCTATTCATCGAATCGATTCCATTCATCAGCCGATGATTTTCCCCTCGATTTTGATTTTGAAGTGGAGTTTTTTGCTCACCAAGTATAAGTCGGACCATCAGTCGCTCCCAAAGCATCGATGTTGCCTTGATAGTCAGGATTCAAGCTACGTCCTCGACTGTAGAACCCATCTCCAGTGTAACCTTGTTGACGAAGAACAGAGAGAGCTTGACGAAGTTGTTTGTTGACTTTCTGGAAAGCCCAACTATGATCTGAGCGCAGCGGGGAAGAAATGAGAAGAGTCAGTGGTGTCTCGACTTGGCGCATCGCACCGAGAGTGCGACAAGCAGCGTTCGAGGGGGCAAACGAGAGCTTACTCATTTCCTGAATACGAAAATTCCGTCAATTTCCGAGTAAGACAGCGAGTGGAGGTACGAGGAAGCTCACCTTGATATGAGCTTGTTCATGACACATGACCATGAGAATAAAGTTCCAAGGCAAGAACGTTCCATCTCTCCTTCGCAAAACGATTTCAATGATCTCTCCTGCATTCCAATTCCTTCCTGCGAATTCAGGGTTCGGTTCGTATTCGACAAGTGAGTTGACCTGGAGAATGAGTGGTTGGAGTGAGTCAAGATTCGACTGGAAACGAGCAGGAGGAAGTTGGTTTATACTCCGAAACCCCTACGAAAGTATCTACTCATCAGCACTCGCAATGACAGAGCATCGGGATACAGCGGATAGCTCACCATTCCTTCATGATTGGCTTGAACTGAGCTGCTAGACATTTGAGGAGGTGCAAAGCCTGTGAAGAACTGGGAGATGAGAAAAAGGCGAATAAATATAGGTTAGAGGAAAGCGCGCTTGGTCATGATTAGGGTAGCCTTCGAGTGCTCTGATGAAGGTGATGTGATCGTTCTGTTCGTAGAGAAGGAAGAAGGCAAGAGTTAGTCGGGATCAGAAAAGCGAAGTGGGGCGAAACGAAGGAGAGGAGAGATCAGACGAGGTAGAGGAAGATAGCTTACAGGATCCTGTTCTCTGGCATTGATTCGCTCATGGCCCACAGGCATTGCTTGGGATGGTAGAGGAGAAGAGAGATCAACCTTGAGGAGCGAAGTTTGAGCCGATCTGAAACGATTCTTGTGGTACACTGGTGGTTGTCGAGCTCAGTAGTGCGCTATAAGGATACTACTAGGCTGTCTGGGAGATGATCTGAGAGTCGAGTGAAGTGGGAGAGGTCAAGAAATGAAGTCATCTCTCTTTCGTTCCTACTTCTCACTGCACAGGTATAGATGCTTGCAAGACCTCTTTGGACCTTCAAGAGGTCTTTATATAGCTCTGTACCTCTGCCTTGACTGTTCCCTTCGAATCTTCGCTTCGCAATTGCTTCGCTTCTGGTGGCTCTTTCGGTCTCAACTCGATAGCTCCTGTACTCGCCCATCCGACATTCTACTGATAACATATCCAGCAGGCGAGTAGAGACAGGCTTCCCGACACCGCTAGGACATAAAGTAGAGAGATTGAACAGAGATTGTCAAAAGGGGCACAAAAGTAGTGGTACAGTGCGTTAACGACAAGGTAAGGATGCACAGATCAGGATAGTGGAGCAGTAACGGAATCAGAGAGTAGGAGAGAGACTATAGATCGCCCGCTTTCGATGCGAGAGTGATTGTTCTAATCTCCCAGGCCTTCGAGTACCGATATTGAGATGTGCGAACGGGTCCTGCGGTTACCGATGTTCAGCTGATTAGGTGATGCAGAGCCGGAAGTAAGGAAACTTACAGGTTGTTGAGCGGGTGTTTCGCTCAAGAGCTCACCCAAAATCGGAAGGAAAGGGTCGGGCTTTACCAGGGGTTTGGTTGGGTCTCGCTTGGGGGGACGCTGCAAATGCGAGACTCTCAGCTTGACGTTGCAGCTTGGCAAGGACCGATGAGAATATTGGCATAAACGAGACTCACGGCGTAAGTTCCGTTGTCGACGAGAAGAGTTCTCAACGCGAACAAAGATCGACGAAAGGTATGCTCATCGACCAAATTGACTTCGTTGTATACGCCTTGGCGCTGTTGAATTGTCATTGTATCCCAATTACGCTGAAGAGAGTGATCGATCTTGCTGAGGACCGCAATCAAACCGCTGTGAACCGCGCCTCTCGTGATTGCATTGAGTTGTTGCACAGTAGGTACTGTACGTCCGGATGTCCTCTTCTGGCGGTTTCGACGTCTTTCCAGAGCTTGAGCTTCTCTTACAGCTTTGCGAATGAAAGACCAAAGCTTGACACTGATCTGACACGATGCAAGCAAGGTATGAGGTGAAAACGATGACAAGCGAAGCGGTGTAGATATTAAAGCTCACAGCGATTGAAGCGGATCCTGGACCTATTCCATTTGGGCAAGAGAGGATAGGCTAGGCAGCGAAGATAAGGTCTGTTAGTGAAGCGTCTTCACACTGAGCTGAGACAGATTATCGTACCAGCTTATCCGGTTTATTGTAAACAGGTGAGATTGGACCCGATGTAGTCTTGAGCTTGTGGAACCAGCCACTGATACTCACGTAGGCTTCGCGAGGGAAAACCCACACCTCTTCGACCTCTTCTTTACTTCCCTTTTGCGTTCCTACAAATATACCTAGTTTCCTTGCAAAGTCGTCCTTGACAGAGCGTATTGCTTCATTACACCAGGCGTCAAGATCCTGCTGCTCGTCTTCAGTAAGGAGTAGTTTTGTGTTGGAAGCTGATTCTGTCGTCTTCCAATTATCGCGCATCGAATCAATGGAACGGCGAAGCGCCTCGAGCGTCGTCTCGATTATGGCTGATGGCTCCATAGATATTTGGGCGAGGGTTGGACGAGTGAGAAGTAGGAAGAAGAGGAGGTGTTTCGGAGATGGTCAGATCTCGTCCCATTTTATCCGCGGACCCGTTGCCTCGTGGTGTGTTCAACTTTCTTGAGTACTCGAACAACATACTCCTTGTATCTTGAAGGAGAGGTGCTCGGGCCTGACCTTCGTACCGCCACTTCAGTATCGACACACCTTCGACGGATCACGGATTTCGCCTCTTTTCACCTCGTCATGCCGTCGTCCTCGCTCGCCTTCATCCCGCAACAGCGATCTCGAATCCGTCATCTACTC
>Ga0308160_10001339_pt1 | contig 35366 bp, 22 predicted proteins | sample PhyFR1_FD_201036 | JGI IMG/M metagenome (GOLD analysis project Ga0308160, IMG submission 201036) | Phyllosphere microbial communities from UC Gill Tract Community Farm, Albany, California, United States - DLSLF.R1 | ecosystem: Host-associated > Plants > Phyllosphere > Unclassified | place: USA... | reverse complement strand
ACTCGCGTCGCACCCCGACCAGCGCGACGGCGCTGACGTGTGCCGCCGACAGGCACACCATACACACACGCGGCGGGCGGCCACCTCACGGCGGGAGCCCGGGAGGCGCGGTGCCGGTCGGCGGCGGTCCCGCCGTCGCGGAGGCCCCCACGACCACCCCGGCGAGGCTCGTCGTCACCCTCACGGTGACGACGAGCTCGTCGACGCGGCAGCTCGTCAGGACGACCCCGTTGGCCGCTGCGAGGGCCCCCGCCCGGTCGCAGGGCGAACCCGCGACGAGCCCGGCGGCGGCGTCGGCCGCCGCCAGAGCCGTCGCGTCGGCGGCGCCGCTGACCCGGCTGCGCTCCGCCAGGGCGCGCCCACCGCCCACGACGGCGACCGCCAGGACGACGACCCCGACCAGGACGGCCACGACCAGTACGGAGGCGGCCCCGTCGTCGCCGCCGACCCCGACCGGCGCCCTCCCGCCCACCTCAGCCACCGAGCGCCGGAGCGCAGCTGCGGGAGGTCAGGACGACGACTCCCGTGAGCGGGCCCGCGTCGACGGGTCGGCGGAGGACCACGCAGACGAGCCCCTCGCCCTCCGACGACTGCACCGTGGCGCCCGGCGCGAGCTGCCCGAGCACCGCCGCGGCCCGCCCGCCGTCGCCGCGCGCCGTCTGCCGGGCGGTCACCGCCGCCGCGTCGGCGAGGCGGATCGACTGGGCGGCGGCGGACGACGCCCCGACGACGAGGGCGAGGAGGAGGAGGACGGCGGGCAGCACGACCGCGAACTCGACGGTCACGCTCCCCGCGTCGTCGCGGAGCCCGTGGGGCACCCGTCAGCCCACCGACAGGGCCGACCGCACGAGGTCGCTGAGCACGGCCCGCACCTCGTCGCTGCGCATCACGGCGAGCAGCACGCCGGCGAACCCGACCGCGGCCATGATGACGATCGCGTACTCCGCCGTCGCGGCGCCGACCTCGGAGCGCAGGTGCTGGACCAGTCGGCGGCGGCGCGGCGCCGCCCCGGGCAGGCGGGCCGCGACACGCTCGCTCGTGCCGGCCTCGGCCGACGACCGGGCGGGCGCGGTCGAGCCGCCGGTCGCCGAGCAGCGCCCGGTCGCCGAGCAGCGGCCGGGCGCCGAGCAGCGGGCGGCGGATGTGGGGTCAGTGGTCATGAGGTCCTCTTCTTCTCGTGCTCCGCCGACCCGGCCGGGCCGACGGCGGCCGCCGCGGCGACCTGCTCGAGTGTGCGACCGCCGCGGGCCGGGCCTGCGGACGAGGACGCCGCCCTGGGGAGAGAGGTCACAGGTCGCCGGCGGTGGAGGAGACGAGGGCCGCGACGAGCGGAACGACCCCCACCAGCAGGAAGGCCGGCAGGACGCAGGCACCCAGCGGGAGCATCAGGGTCGAGCCGAGCCGCGCCGCCGCCGAACGGGCCGTGGTGGCCGCCTCCAGCCGCTCCTCCGCGGCGGCGGCGCGCAGGAGCTCCGCGGCCGGGGCGCCCGCCCGCCGAGAGAGGTCCAGGACGGCGGCGCCCCGGTCGTCTGCCGACGGCCCGTCGACGAGGCACTCCTCCACGGCTCGGGCCACGAGCGCCACGGCCCCCTGCCACGAGCCTCCTCCCGCGAGCGCCACGGCCAGGAGCTCGAGCCGCAGGCCGGGCACGTCGCCCCGGGGCACTGCTCCGCGGACGAGACGCGCGTTCCAGGCCCGCGCGGCGGCGACCAGGGCACCGCCTCCCACGAGGCACGCGACGCCGAGGGGCGACACCAGCACAGCTCCGGCGTCGACGCCCGAGCCGAGCGAGAAGAGGAGGCCGACCACGGGCAGGCCGAGCACGATCCTCGCCGCGGCGCGGGGGCCGGCGAGCGCCACCTCCACCTCGCGACGAACCTCCTCGGACTGGCGCAGGGCCCGGGCGAACGACCTCAGGCAGTCGGCCAGGGGCGCGCCGCTCTGCTCGGCCACCCGCCAGGCGCACGCGACCTGCCGCCACTCCCGGTCCGTGCGGCTCCCGTGCGGGACGGCCGCGAAGGGCTGGGTCTCGAGGGCCGCGAGCAGGGCGACGGAGACCGGTGTGCCGCGGGCCGCCGCGGCGCCGACGCGCTCCGCGACGGCCGCCACCAGGGCGTGGCCCTCCGACCGGGCGAGGTGGCGCCACGCCGATGCGGGGGCCACCCCGACCCCGAGCAGGACCGCGGTGCGCTCCAGGACGACGGCGACGGTCGTGGGCGGGGCCCGGCGGGTCGGCCGACCCGACCCCCCGTCGGCCGACCCGCCGGACCGCCCGGGCCGCCCGGGCCGCCCGCGCCGCTCTCGGGCCCGCCTCACGACGCCCCGACCGGGCCGAGACCTGCCCGGGCGACGAGCTCGCCGGACGGCCCGAGGGCCAGCGAGCCGATCTGCGCGAGCCGGCGACGACCGTCCCGCCGCTCGACGTGCAGCACGGCGTCGACGGCGCTGACCGCCTGCCGGGCGAGCGCTCCCGGGGTGAGGCCGGCGACGGCCCCGAGCGCCTCGAGCCGGGCGGGGACGTCGGCGAGACCGTTGGCGTGGAGCGTGCCCGCCCCGCCGTCGTGGCCCGTGTTGAGGGCCGACAGCAGGTCGCGCACCTCCACGCCCCGGCACTCGCCGACCACGAGCCGGTCGGGACGCATCCGGAGCGCCTCCCTCAGCAGGCGTGCGGTGTCGATGCCGCCGACGCCCTCCAGGTTGGGCTGTCGGGCCTCGAGCGAGACCACGTGGGGGTGCCGGAGCCTCAGCTCGGCGACGTCCTCGATCAGGACGACCCGGTCGGCCGGGTCGGCCGCGGAGAGGAACGCCGCCAGGAAGGTGGTCTTGCCCGCCCCTCCCGCACCGGTGACCAGCACGTTCGCGCGCCTCTCCACCAGCCCGCGCACGACCGCGTCGTCGCCCGGCGCGAAGAAGCCGCTGGCCGCGAGCTCGTCGAGGCCGAGCGGCTCGGGTCGGGGCAGCCGGACGGAGAGCAGGGTGCCCGTCGTCGAGACCGGCGGCAGCACGGCGTGCACGCGGACGCCCCCGGGGAGCCGCACGTCGACGCACGGCGTCGCCTCGTCGACGTGCCGCCCGCCCCGGGCGACGAGCCGGGCGGCCAGGGAGCGCACGTCGCCCTCGGAGAGGTGGACCCGGGGATCGGGCCGGGCGCCCGCCCCGCGGTCGACCCAAGTGCCCGCCCCTCCGTTCACGAAGACGTCGGTGACGTCGGGGTCGAGCAGCGCGGAGAGCGGCCCCAGGTCGTGGCCGGCGACCCGCTGGCGGTCGTCGTGAGGCCCGACGACCCCTGTGACGGCGTCGACCTGTACCCCGTATCGGTCGCCCGTACCCCGATCGCGACGCCCTCCGCCCGGCACGTCAGGCACGTACCGCCCCGGCGGCCACCCGCGGGTGAGACGAGGGTGACGTCGGGTGGCGGGGGGATCGGTCTCGTCCATCCGGCGACGCTAACGAGCGGCGGGGGCGCAGACAGATCAGTGCACGCACACCGCGGAACGATCTGGTTCGGCGGACCCTGGGGAGGGACGACGCCCTGGCCACCCGGGGGCGACGACCGGGTTAAACGAGAGGGGCGGCACCAGTCGGGGGGAACGGGTGCCGCCACGGCAGTGCTGGATCGGGGGGAATCGCTGGCACTGCCTGTCAGGACGAATCCCGACGTGGATCACTGTACCCCAGCCACCCGCTCCCGCGCCACGGGTGACGAGGGCGGATCTCGGCGTGTCGCGACGTCGTCGACCCACGGGGCGTCCGGTCGACGACGGCCGCCGGAGTAGGGTCGGCGCGACGGCCACGGCCGCCGCACCGCGACGACGCGAGAGGACCGACATGACCGACGGCACCGCCCCCTCCACCCCCACCGGCGACGACCACGGGGCCGCCGCCTCCCCCGGCCTGGTCTTCCGCCCCTCGGCACGGTTCGTCGAGGAGGCCGTCGCGGGCCCCGAGCTCGCCGCCGCCGCCGCCACGGACCGCGAGGGCTGGTGGCTCCGCCAGGCCCACGAGCGGCTCACCTGGCACCGCCCTCCCGGCGAGGCGCTCGACTGGTCGGGGGCCCCGGTCGCCCGCTGGTTCGCCGACGGCACGCTCAACGTCGCCTACAACTGCCTCGACCGGCACGTCGAGGCGGGCCACGGCGACCGCGTCGCCCTGCTCTGGGAGGGCGAGCCCGGCGACAGCCGTGCCGTCACCTACGCCGAGCTGACCAGCGAGGTGAAGCGCGCCGCGAACCTCCTCGCCTCGGTCGGCGTCGGGGCGGGCGACCGCGTCGTCGTCTACCTGCCGCAGATCCCGGAGGCGGTCGTGGTCATGCTCGCCGTGGCCCGTCTCGGCGCCGTGCACTCCGTCGTCTTCGGCGGGTTCAGCGCCGAGAGCCTGAGGGCCCGCATCGACGACGCCGGGGCCACGGTCGTCGTCACCGCCGACGGCGGCTGGCGACGGGGAGCCGTGTCGCCCCTGAAGCCCGCCGTCGACGCCGCGCTCGCCACGGGCGGGCCGTCCACCGTCGAGACCGTGCTCGTGGTGCGCCGGGGCGGCCAGGCCGTCGACTGGGTCGAGGGCCGCGACCTCTGGTGGCACGAGGCCCTCGAGGGCGTGAGCGACGACCACGTCGCGCAGCCCTTCCCGGCCGAGCACCCGCTGTTCATCCTCTACACGAGCGGCACGACGGGCCGGCCCAAGGGCATCCTGCACACCTCGGGCGGCTACCTGACCCAGGTCGCGACGACCCACGCGACGGTGTTCGACCTCCGCCCGGCCACCGACGTCTGGTGGTGCACCGCCGACGTCGGCTGGATCACCGGCCACAGCTACGTGGTCTACGGGCCCCTGGCGAACGGAGCGACACAGGTCCTCTACGAGGGGACCCCCGACTCCCCCGCTCCCGGACGCTGGTGGGACATCGTCGAGAAGTACGGCGTCACCCTCTTCTACACGGCGCCGACGGCGATCCGGGCGGCGATGAAGGCCGGGCGCCAGCTGCCCCTCGCCCGCGACCTCTCGTCGCTGCGCCTGCTGGGCTCCGTGGGCGAGCCCATCAACCCCGAGGCCTGGCTCTGGTACCGCGAGGTGATCGGCTCGGGCCGCACCCCCGTCGTCGACACGTGGTGGCAGACCGAGACGGGCGCGATCATGGTCTCCCCGCTGCCCGGCGTCACGGCCGCCAAGCCCGGGGCCGCGCAGACGCCGGTGCCCGGCGTCGTGGTCGACGTCGTCGACGACGAGGGGGCCCCCGTCGGCCCCGGGTGCAGCGGGCTGCTCGTCGTCACCGAGCCGTGGCCGTCGATGCTGCGCGGCATCTGGGGCGACCACGAGCGCTACGTCGAGACCTACTGGGGCCGCTTCGGCGACCGCTACTTCGCCGGCGACGGCGCCCGGCGCGACGCCGACGGCGACATCTGGCTGCTCGGGCGCGTCGACGACGTGATGAACGTCTCGGGGCACCGGCTCTCGACCGCCGAGATCGAGTCGTCGCTGGTCGCCCACCCCGCCGTCGCCGAGTCGGCCGTCGTCGGCGCGACGGACGAGGCGACGGGGCAGGCCGTCGTCGCCTTCGTCGTGCTGCGCGACGGCGCCCGCGGCGCCCAGGACCCCGAGGAGGCGGTGGTCGCGCTGCGCGAGCACGTCGCGCGCCAGATCGGCACGATCGCCCGACCGCGCACGGTCGTGCTCGTCGACGAGCTGCCCAAGACCCGCTCGGGGAAGATCATGCGACGCCTGCTCCGCGACGTCGCGGAGGGCCGTGCGGTCGGCGACACGACCACGCTCGCCGACGCGACCGTGATGAGCGCGATCAGCGCCGGGCTGCGCTGACCCGGTCGGCGCGGGGCTCCCGCCCGGGAGCCCCACGGCCGGGAGGGGTCAGGCCACCTCGAGCACGAGCTCGACCTCGACCGGGCTGCCGAGCGGGAGCGCGGCGACGCCGACGGCGCTGCGAGCGTGACGGCCAGCCTCGCCGAACACCCGGGCCAGTAGCTCGGACGCGCCGTTGACGACGCCGGGCTGCCCGGTGAACGCCGGGTCGGAGGCGACGAAGCCCGTCACCTTCACCACCCGGACGACCTCGTCGAGCGACCCGAGGACGGTCGCCGCGGCGGCGAGGGCGTTGAGGGCGGACCGTGCCGCGAGGTCACGGGCCGCCTCCGGCGTGACCTGGCCGGGGGCCTCGCCGACGACGCCGGTCGTGGGGAGGGCACCCTCGACGAACGGCAGCTGGCCGGCGGTGAAGACCAGTTGCCCGCTGCGGACGGCGGGGAGGTAGTCACCCGCCGGGGCCGCCACCGCGGGGAGCTCGAGGCCGAGGTCGGCGAGGCGCGCGGCGACGTCGACCATCAGGCGCCCTGCGCCTTCTCGCGCTTGAACCAGGCGACGGGGCCGCCCTCCGGCCCCTGCGTGACCTGCACGAGCTCCCAGCCCTCGCTCCCCCAGTTGTTCAGGATCGCGGTGCTGTTGTGCACCATGAGCGGCGTGGTCATGTACTCCCAAAGGACCATTTGTGGTTCCTATCAGCTCGGATGTCGTCGGTGTCACTTACCCTGATCTTATGTCTGCCCAAAAATCGAAGCCCACGTCCGTCATCGGGGCGCTCTTCGGATTCGTCGGCTTCAGCGTGCTGGCCGGCCTCCTCGTCACCATCGGCGTGACGCCGGCGATCGCCGTGGCCGGCATGACCGCCTCGAGCTCGATCGGGGTCTTCGAGTCGATCCCCGAGTACATCGAGATCGGCAAGCTGTCGCAGCGCAACACGCTGTTCGCCAAGCAGGGCGGGCAGGACGTCCCCTTCGCGACCCTCTACAGCGAGAACCGCGTCGAGCTCAAGTGGGACCAGGTCTCGCCGAACCTCAAGAACGCCGTCCTCGCCGGTGAGGACCGCCGCTTCTACGACCACGGCGGCGTCGACGTCACCTCTCTCGTGCGCGCCGCGGTGGGGTCGCTCGGCGGCGGCGAGCTCGGGGCGAGCGGTGGCGGGTCGACCCTGACGATGCAGCTCGTCCGCAACATCCGGATCGCCCAGTCGCAGCAGCTCGACACGCAGGAGGAGCGCGACGCCGCCTACAAGGAGGCGACCACCACGACCCTCGACCGCAAGCTCGAGGAGATGAAGTTCGCGATCGGGCTCGAGAAGAAGTACACCAAGGACTCCATCCTCCTGGCGTACCTCAACATCGCCTACTTCGGCGACCAGACCTACGGGGTCCAGGCCGCCGCGCAGCACTACTACAACAAGTCGGCGACCGACCTCACGGTCGAGGAGGCCGCGAGCCTCATCGCGATCGTCCAGTACCCCGACACTCGCAACCTCTCGACGCCGGAGAAGTACGAGGGCAACAAGGCCCGACGCGACGTCATCCTCAAGTCGATGAAGGCCGAGGGCTACATCGACGAGGCCCAGATGCAGGCCTCGCTCGCCTCCGACATCGCCGGCTACGTGCACCTCACGACGCCGACCCAGGGCTGCGCCGCCGTCACGGCGGCCGGCGCCCAGTACTTCTGCGACTACGTGAAGAAGAACATCAAGAACCTCGCCGTGCTGGGCTCGTCGCCCGAGGAGCGCGAGAAGAACTGGGCCACCGGCGGCTACAACGTCTACACGACCCTCGATCTCGACCTCACCGCCAGCGCCAAGGAGAAGGTCGACCGCTACGCGCCGGCGACCGAGACCCGCCTGCAGCTCGGCTCCGTGGTGAACACCGTCGAGGCCGGCACCGGCCGCGTGCTCGTCATGGCCCAGAACACGACCTTCTCCGAGGTGGCGTCCGACGACCGGACGCAGACGTCGGTGAACTTCAGCACCGACCAGCAGTACGGCGGCTCCGGCGGCTTCCAGCCCGGTTCGACCTACAAGCCCTTCACCCTGCTCGACTGGCTGGAGCAGGGCAACGGCGTGAACCAGTCCGTCAACGCCACCCCGCGCACCTTCCAGCTCACGGCGGACGGCCGTCCGACCGTCCGCTGGACCCCGAAGAACGACGCCGGTGAGAAGCCCGGGAGCATGACCGTCGCCGCGGCCACCGCGCAGTCGATGAACACGGCGTACGCCGCGATGGCCTCCCAGCTCGACCTGGCCGACATCGCCGGGGTCGCCGAGAAGCTGGGCGTGCACCGCGCCGACGGCAAGCCCCTGGCCTACGAGAACCCGTCGTCGATCCTCGGCTCGAACGAGGTCGCCCCGCTGACGATGGCGACCGCCTACGCCGCCATCGCCGCCGGGGGCAAGTACTGCGAGTCGATCATCGTCGACAACATCAAGGACGCCGCCGGCACCGACATCGGCGGCCAGCCGCAGGCCTGCACGCAGGCGCTCGACCCGGACGTCGCGGCGGGCGCCGCCCGGGCGATGTCCGGCCTGTGGACGTCCGGCACGGCCGTCGGCGGCCTCCCTGCGGACGGCATCCCCGAGATCGGCAAGACCGGCACGACCGACGACAAGGACCAGATCTGGATCATCGGCGCGTCGACCCGCGTCGCCACGGCCATCTGGCAGGGCAACTACGACTTCAACGGCGGCAAGAAGAGCCTCCGCGCGTACTCGTCGCCCGTGCAGCCCCGGAACGGCAGCTACGCCAACGCCCGGTCGGCCTTCTTCCGCGAGGTCCAGACGGTCAACAACGCGGCGTACCCGGGCGGTGCCTTCGCGGCCCCCTCCAACGCCGTCCTGCGCGGCACCGGCGTCAGCGTCCCCGACCTCGCCGGCAGCACGCCCAGCGCCGCCCAGACGCTCCTCCGCAGCACGGGCCTCAAGTACGAGGACGGCGGCGTCCAGGCGTCGACCCTCCCGGCCGGCCAGGTCAGCGGGTCGGACCCCGCCGGCGGCACGCTCGTCGCCAAGGGCTCCACGGTGCGCGTCTTCACCTCGGACGGCTCGCTGGCGACCACCGTCCCCGACCTCGCGGGCCAGGACCTCAAGGGCGCCGGAGCGACCGTGGCCGGGGCCGGCTTCACCACCGCCCTCGGCGTCTCCGGCTTCACCACCGGCGACGGCAAGAACCAGTGCCGGGTCGCGAGCAGCGACCCCGCGCCGGGCACGTCCGTCGCCAAGGACACCGCCATCTCCGTCGTGCTCTACGGCGGCAAGGACGGCAACGACCCCGGAGGGTGCTCGTGAGCCCCGTCTCCGCCGGACGTCTGACGGCCGCGACCGCTGCGGCGGGCGCGGCCGTCGGCCTGGGGGCGTTCGCCTGGGGCGCCCTGGTCGAGCGCAACCGCTTCACCGTGCGCCACGAGGTCCTCCCGATCCTCGAGGCGGGGTCGCGGTCGCTCACCGTCCTCCACCTGTCCGACCTGCACCTGGCCCCGTGGCAGTCGGAGAAGCAGGAGTGGGTCCGTGGCCTGTCGGTCTACGAGCCGGACCTCGTCGTCAACACGGGCGACAACCTCGGCCACGCCGACGCCCACACCGCCCTCGAGTACACCCTCGAGCCGTTCCGCGGCGTGCCGGGCGTCTGGGTGAACGGGTCCAACGACTACTACGGCCCCGTCCCCAAGAGCCCGCTCCGGTACTTCGCCGGGCCCAGCCGGCCGCACCGGGCCCCGGCACCGCTCGACGTCGACCGCATGGAGGCCTTCTTCGCCGACCTGGGCTGGCTCGACCTGAACAACACCGCGCGCGCCCTGGAGCTCCGGGGCAACCGGCTCGAGCTCTTCGGCGTGAACGACGCCCACCGGGGCTGGGACCGCCTCGACCGCCTCCCCGGTGCCCTCGACGACCTCCGCGAGAACGTCGGCTGGCAGGACGACCGGGGCGGGCCGGACCCGATCGGCATCGGCGTCACGCACGCGCCCTACCAGCGCGTGCTCAACTCGTTCGTGACGAACGGCGCCGACGTCATCTTCGGCGGCCACACGCACGGTGGCCAGGTGCGGGTGCCGGGCTACGGCGCGCTCGTGACCAACTGCGACATCCCCCGCAGCAAGGTCAGCGGGCTGTCGACCTGGAGCCACGCACGGCGCACCGCGCACCTCGAGATCTCCGCGGGGCTGGGCACGTCGATCTACGCCCCCGTGCGGTTCGACTGCCGCCCCGAGGCGGTCGTCGTGACGCTGACCGCCTGAGTCGCTCCCCCGGCGATCACCGCTCGGCGGTGGCACGCGGAGCCCGATTCATCCGCTATCCTTGTACACGTTGCTTCGACCGGCAGAGATGCCGATCGAGACGACGGGGTGTGGCGCAGCTTGGTAGCGCGCCTCGTTCGGGACGAGGAGGTCGTGGGTTCGAATCCCGCTACCCCGACACACGACGAATGGCTGGACCTCAGGGTCCAGCCATTCGTCGTTCTGTGCTTTCTTCACGACGCTGAAGGCAAGGGCTGGACCCTGCGGGTCCAGCCTTCCTGTCGTTCTGTGCTTTCTTCACGACGCTGAAGGGGAGGGTGGACCCTTGGGTCCAGCCTCCGGGCGTGCCGTGCCCGTCAACGGTGAGCGGGAGGCGGGCGACGGGTCAGGCGAGGCGGCCGCTGCTCTCGGCGAGGTAGCAGGCGCCGCAGAGCGACTCGTACGTGACCTGCTCGCCGTCGATCGCGACCTGGTCCCCGTCGAAGACGAAGCGGTCACCGACCTTGCGCGCGTTGAAGACGGCCTTCCGCCCACAGCGGCAGATCGTCTTGAGCTCCTCGAGGCTGTGCGAGACCTCCATCAGGCGCCGGCTGCCCGGGAACGCCAGCGTCCGGAAGTCCGTCCGGATCCCGTAGGCCAGCACGGGGACGTCCTCCAGCACGGCGATGCGCAGCAGGTCGTCGACCTGCGCCGGCGACAGGAACTGCACCTCGTCGACGAGCAGGCAGGCGAGGTCGGAGCCGGTCTCGTCGCGCACGCGCGCCCGCTCGGCACAGAACACCGACAGCACGTCGTCGCCCGGCGCGAACGTCACGTCGACGGTCCGCGTGACGCCGAGCCGCGACACGACCGCGTCGTCGCCCTTCGTGTCGACCCGGGGCTTCGCCAGCAGCACGCGCTGGCCGCGCTCCTCGTAGTTGAAGGCCGCCTGCAGCAGGGCCGTGCTCTTGCCGCTGTTCATGGCCCCGTAGCGGAAGTACAGCTTCGCCACTACTGGAGGTAGCCGTCCTCCGCCGCGCGACGGATCAGCTCGCTCTTCTTGCTCGCCGGCCGGTTCGCCTTGGCGTACTTCTCGCGCACCCGGCGCAGGTAGGTCTTCGCCGTCTCGTACTGGACGTTCATCTGAGCCGCGACCTCGTTGGTGCTGAAGCCCGAGACGTAGAGACGGAAGGCCTCGGCCTCGCCGGCGCTCAGCTTGGGACGACTCTGGTTCGTGGCGCCGACCGGCAGCGGCCGCCAGTCGCGCTGCGGCGACGAGTCGCGAGCGACGCCCATCACCTGGCGCGCGGCGTCCATGACCTCGCGCATGGGCAACGACTTCGACAGGAACGCGCTCGCCCCGGCGTCGAGCGCGCGCTCCCGCGACTCCCGCGTGTCGAGGCTCGACAGCACGACGACCTTGGCGCCGGCGGCACGGCAGGTGCGGACCCGGGCCTCGATCGAGACCGGCTCCTTGAGCTGGAAGTCGAGGAAGACGAGGTCGGTCGGGAAGTTGTCGCTGTGCACCAGCTGCAGCCACGTGTGCGCCGTGAGCACGAGGTCGAAGTCGTACGCGTTGACGTTGATCCAGCTCGAGAGGCTGTCCAGGAGGACCTCGTGGTCGTCGAGGATGGCGAGGCGCACCCGGCGGGTGGCGGGCGTCTCGTCGCCGGGGCCGACCGTGCTCCACGACGGGGCGGCGGCGGGCCTGCCGAAGCCCGGGCGGAGGGACGAGCGGCCGCTCGACTCAGTGCTGGTCATAAGAAAACCTTAGTGTCAGGAGGGGGGAGGTGGCGTCGACCTGCAGGTCGCCGAAGACGATGCGGAGCACGGCGAACCACGGTGCGAAGCGTCGGCGGACGACGAACTCCCCCACCGTGGTCGGGACGCTGACGAGGGCCTCGACGCGCTCGTCGACCCGTCGGAGGTCGACGCGGACGTCGTCGGCCTGGACGCCGTCCCGCTCGCCGAAGGCGACCAGCAGGGCGCGCAGCGACGTCCGGTGGTCCGGGGTCATCGCGGAGGCGACGAAGTCGGGGTCGACGACGATGCCCGAGACGCCGCTCGTCGGGCTGACGAAGAGGTGCTCGAGCCACGACCGGTCGGCCTCGGCCACCATCGACACCCGGAGCTGGTCGGCGATGTCGCGGGCGCGCTGGGCGTCGGCGGCCGTCACCGCCCCGCGGTCGACGAGCGACGAGAAGAACGGCACGACCTCCCGGTTGAGGATGGTGACGCGGTCCTGCTGCACCGACCGGGCGATGCTCGCCCGGAGCTCGTCGGCGCTGGCGCGCCGGAAGGTCATCGCGCGGTCGATCCACCGCTCGACCAGCAGCGTGAAGGTGCGGGAGAAGGAGGCGGCGGCCGCGGAGAGCGCCACGACCGGCACGACGGCGACGATCACGAACGTCGTGGTCGGCACGTCGGTCACGAACCAGGGCCGTTCGAGCAGCACGACCACGGCCACGACGACCGCGACGACGAGGCCGGCGACGAGGATCTCGGCGGCGGGTCGGTAGGGGGCGACGCCGAGCAGCAGGACGCCGACCGCGAGCGACGACCAGTCGTCTCGCACGAGCGCGTTCTGCCCGAGGAGACCGAGCGCCTCGAGGGCGACGGCGGCGCAGGAGAGCACGACCACGGCCAGCAGGGACCGACGCCGGAACGGCGCCCGGAGCGGGCTGGCGGAGAGCACGAGCACGAAGCCGGCCGCGGCCAGGGCCGCGACCGCTCCGACGGACGCGGCCGGGTCGACGATCTCGTCACGACCACTCAGGGTCGCGGACACCGCCACGACGAGCGCCGCGAGGACGGTGATCAGCGACACGGGGCGCGAGGCGAGGGCGCCCACGGGGTCGACCTGCTGCGGGGTCCGCTCGCGGTCGCTCATGCGGCGTCGCCCGTCCGGTCGTCCGAGCGCGCGACGTCCGACGCGCCCTCGGCGCCGGGCACCGGGACCGTGGCGCCGGTCGCGCCGGGCCCCTGGGGCACCTCGGGGCCGTCGGGACCGGTCGCCGGGACGCGGATGACGACCGAGGTGCCGCTGCCCGGTGACGACCAGACCTGGGCCGAGCCCCCGACGCGCTCCATGCGCGCCCGCACCGAGTTGCTCAGGCCGAGCCGGTCCCGCGGCACCGCGTCCTGGTCGAAGCCCGCACCGTCGTCGATGACCATGACCGAGAGCTCGCCCCCGTCGCCGTAGACGACGACCTCCGCGCGGCGCACCCCGCTGTGCTTCTCGACGTTCGTCAGGCACTGGGTCACGGCCAGGCCGAGCGCCTGGCCCACCACGGGCGCGAGGCGGGCGACGGCCCCCACGTCGCCCGTGACGCCGATCTCCAGCCCCCGGGCACGCCCCTGCTCGACCGCGCGGGCGAGCAGGCTGTCGTCCCACTCGGCCGTCGCGGCGTCGACCCCGGGCGGGGCGGGGTCACGGAGCCACTCCTGGCCGACGAGGGTCTCGAGGTCCGCCGCCATCGACGACGCGAGCGACCCGTCGAGCCGGCCGGGGCCCGCGGTCGCGACGGCGGCGAGGTGGTTGAGGACGGTGTCGTGCACGAGCGCCGCGGCCTGCTGCTCCATGTCGTGACGGATGCTCTGGAGCTGCTGGTCGACGGCGGCGCGGTGGATGCTCGGCTGGGCCCGCCGTGCCCGGTCGCGGGCGACGAGGGCGTAGCCGAGGGTGCCGACCACGACCGCCCACGCCACGACCGTCGTCACGTCGACCTTCGGGGCGGACCCGGTCTGCCACGTCGCGAGCTGGGTGGCCACCTCCCCCAGCACCAGGCCGCCCGTCGCCCAGGCGATGCTGTGACGCGGGCGCACCCCGCTCGCCCCCACCATGACCAGGGCGATCTTGGGGAGCGACAGCGAGAAGGCGTCGGAGGCCTGGATCGACGGGACCTGGGCGAAGAGGGTGAGCGCGTACCAGTAGAGGCAGGCCGAGCCGAGGAGGAGGTAGGCGGCGTAGCTCGTGGCGCTCCGGTAGGTGGCGACGACGAACACGAGCGCCGCCATCGTCACGACCGCGACGAGGGCGGGCCACAGGATGAGCGACGGCATGCCCACCTGGTTGCTCACCAGCAGGAGGGCCGCGCCGGCGAGGACGACGCACGCGATCACGTGACAGGAGCGCGCGAGCGCGCGACCGGTGCTCTGGGGAGCGAGGTGGGCGGGCAGTCCGAGCAGCACCGTGCCTCCTTCGCTCCGTGGCTGGCCTGATGATCATGCCAGAACACGGACCGGCTCATGTACCCCGTTATCTGGGGCCACCCCCGGATCGACTCGGAGGAGGGTCGCGATCTGTGCCCCGGTCGTTCAGAACAGCCGGGGATGCGCGGAGCGTGCCCCGCCGGGGAGCTCCTCCGCCAGGAGGGACCGGGGAGCCGACGTCGGGGTGAGGTTCATCAGCCGCAGCGACTGCTCCGCGTCGTCGAGCACCCGCGACCGGGTCGAGCCCGTCGCGGGGTCGGCCTCGCCGCGCTGCAGCCCGTGCTGGGCCAGCAGCGGCCGCATCCGCCCCGCGAGCCAGCGGCGGTAGCCCGTGGGCGCGTACGTGCCGTGGGCATAGAGCTCGCGGTACTTCGGCAGCAGCTCCGGGTGCTCGCGCTCGAGCCAGGCGAAGAACCACTCCTTGACCCCGGGCTTGAGGTGCAGCGCGCTGTAGAGCACGGTGGTGGCGCCGGAGTCGCGGACGGCCTCGAGCGCCGTGGTGAGGTGCTCGCGCGTGTCGGTGAGGTACGGCAGCACCGGCATCATGAAGACGGAGCAGCGGAGGCCCGCGTCGGTCGCCGCCCGGACGGTGGCGAGCCGCGCCGCGGTCGTGGGCGTGCCCGGCTCGATCGACTGCTGCAGCTCGTCGTCGTGGACGGCGACGGACATCGCGATGTCGACCGGCACGTGCTCCGCCGCCTCCGCCAGCAGCGGCAGGTCGCGCCGGAGGAGGGTGCCCTTCGTCAGGATGCTGAACGGCGTGCCCGAGTCGGCCAGCGCCGCGATGATGCCCGGCATGAGGCGGTAGCGCCCCTCGGCCCGCTGGTACGGGTCGGTGTTCGTGCCGAGCGCGACCGGGTGGCGCTGCCAGGACGGCCGGGCGAGCTCGCGGGCCAGGACCTCGGCCACGTTGACCTTGACGACGATCTGGCGGTCGAAGTCGTCGCCGCCGTCGAGGTCGAGGTACTCGTGGGTCGGCCGCGCGAAACAGTAGACGCAGGCGTGGCTGCAGCCCCGGTACGGGTTGACCGTCCAGCCGAAGGGCAGGGCGCTGTCTCCGCCGGGCACGCGGTTCAGCGCGCTCTTGGCGAGGATCTCGTGGAAGGTGACGCCCGCGAACTCCGGCGTCGTGACCGACGCCACGAGGTTCGACAGCTTCGCGAGCCCGGGCAGGGCGGAGTCGCTCTCCGCCGCCATCGCCTGCCCGCTCCACCGCATGTGTCCATTAGAACACATGTTCGAGCGAGCGTCGCTCGTGGTCGGGTCAGGCGTGGATGCGGAGCGCCTCCGCCGTGGCGCCGAGGGTGGCGGCCGCCCGCTGCTCGTCCGTCGCGACGGCCTCGCCGTAGGTCGGCACGAGTCGGCGGAGCACCGGGGTCCAGCCCGCGATGCGGTCGGGGAAGCAGCGCTCCAGCACGTCGAGCATGATCGGGACGGCCGTCGAGGCCCCGGGCGAGGCGCCGAGGAGGCCGGCGATGCTGCCGTCCGCCGCGGCGACGACCTCCGTGCCGAACTGCAGCACTCCGCCCTTCTCCACGTCGCGCTTGATCACCTGGACGCGCTGGCCCGCGGTGATGCGGTACCAGTCGGCCGGGTCGGCGTCGGGCATGAACTCGCGCAGCGCCTCGAACTTGGTCTCCTTGCTCGCGGCCAGCTGACCGACGAGGTACTTCACCAGGCCGAGGTTGGCGAGGCCCGCCCGGATCATCGGGTAGAGGTTGTGGGGTCGGATCGACAGCACGAGGTCGAGCACGGAGCCGTTCTTGAGGAACTTCGGGCTGAAGCCGGCGTAGGGCCCGAACATCAGGCTCGCCTCACCGTCGACGATGCGGGTGTCGAGGTGCGGCACCGACATGGGCGGCGACCCGACGGCGGCCTTGCCGTAGACCTTCGCCCGGTGCTTGGCGACGACCTCGGGGTCGTCGGTGCGGAGGAACTCGCCGCTGACCGGGAAGCCGCCGAAGCCCCTGATCTCGTCGATGCGGGATTTCTGCAGGAGGTGCAGCGCGCCTCCCCCGGCCCCCACGAAGACGAAGCGGGCGTCGACCGTCGTGGGCGTGCCGCCGACCTGCTTGCGCATCTTGATGCGCCAGGTGCCGTCGCCGAGCTTCTTGAGGCCGGTCACGCGGTGGTCGAGCTCGAGGCGGGCGTCGTTCGCCTCCAGGTGCTCGATGAGCAACCGGGTCAGCGCGCCGAAGTCGACGTCGGTGCCCGCCTCGATGCGGGTCGCGGCGATCGGCTGCCCCTTCGAGCGGCCGGGGATGAGCACGGGGGCCCACGACCGGATGACGGAGGCGTCGGTGCTGAACTCGAGACCGCGGAAGAGCGGGTGGTCGCGCAGGGCCTCGTGGCGCTTGCGCAGGTACTCGACGTTCTTCTCGCCCCAGACGAAGCTCATGTGCGGCGTCGACGAGATGAAGGCGGACGGGTCGGGCAGGGCGCCCTCGGCGACGAGGTGCGACCAGAACTGCCGCGAGACCTGGAACTGCTCGTTGACCTTGACGGCGCTGCTGATGTCGATCGTGCCGTCGGAGCGCTCGGGCGTGTAGTTCAGCTCGCAGAGCGCGGAGTGGCCGGTGCCCGCGTTGTTCCAGGGGTTGCTCGACTCCTGGGCCACGTCGCCGAGGGCCTCGTAGATCTGGATCGTCCACGTCGGCTCGAGCTGCTTGATCATCGCGCCGAGGGTGGCGCTCATGATGCCCGCCCCGATCAGGGCGACGTCGACTGGCTTCGGTGCATCGGTCACGGCGTCAGTCTAGGCCGACGCGCGCACGGCGGGGCGAGCGGCCCCGGGGAGCCGGCGCAGGCCTCTCGACGTCGAACGACCGCCGACGACCCCGCCGGTCGGTGCCCGAGCCCGGTCAGAGCCCGAGCCCGGTCAGCGCCTCGTCCATGCGCCGGGCCAGCTCGGCGTAGCCGTCGTCGTTCGGGTGCAGCCCGTCGGCTGCCGTCCACTCCGGGTGGCCGGTCAGCCAGCGCGAGGCCCCCGGCACCTGGTCGGCGTCGATCTCGTCGGCCGCCTCCCGCACCCAGCCGGCGATGACGTCGACGCTCTCGGGACGCTCGTCGGTGTACCAGAACGGCTCGACGACGACGAAGCGCGCCTCGGGCAGGGCGTCGTCGAGGCGGTGCAGGTCGACGCCGATCTGCTCGTGGATCTCGTCGGCGCTGCGGTCGTACGAGAAGGCGTCGTTGAGCCCCATGGTGACGATCACGATGTCGGGGTCGGCCGCGATCACCTGGCCGGGCAGGTCACCGCCCTCGAACGACGTCCGGTTGTTCACGAAGCCGAGGCCGTTCACGCTCTCGTTGTGCTCCCGCCAGCCGCGCTCGGCGCTGACGACGGTCGACCACCGCTTCGACGGGTCGCTCGCGCCGGTGCCCAGGGTGTACGAGTCGCCGTAGAAGGAGACGACCGGCCCGTCTCCGTCGGGGACGCCGGCCCGGCCGTCGCCGGCCGACGGCGCTGCGGGGTCGGGCGCGCAGCCGGTGAGGACGAGGAGGGACGCCGCGACGGCGACGAGGGAGCGGGCGAGACGGGTCACTCTCGCTGTTCGGAGCGCGGGAGGCGCGGGTTCGGTGCCCCGCGCCTCCCCCGCTCCCCTGCCGGGCTCAGGCGGCGGCGAGGCGACGGGCCGCGACGATCTCCGCGATCTGCACCGCGTTCAGGGCCGCGCCCTTGCGGAGGTTGTCGTTGCTGATGAAGAGGGCGAGACCACGGTCGCCGGGCACACCCTCGTCTTGCCGGATGCGGCCCACGTACGACGGGTCGGAGCCCGCCGCCTGGAGCGGCGTCGGCACGTCGGTCAGCACGACGCCCGGGGCGTCGGCGAGGAGCTCCTTCGCGCGGGCCGCCGTGAGGGCATCGGCGAACTCGGCGTTGATCGACAGCGAGTGGCCCGTGAAGACCGGCACGCGCACGCAGGTGCCGCTGACGCGGAGGTCGGGGCGCTCGAGGATCTTGCGGCTCTCGTTGCGCAGCTTCTTCTCCTCGTCCGTCTCGTCGAGGCCGTCGTCGACGATCGAGCCGGCGAGGGGGATGACGTCGAACGCGATGGGGCGCACGTAGACGGCGGGCTCCGGCATCTGCACCGCGCCTCCGTCGTGGACGAGGCCGGCCGTGTCGCCCTCGAGGGCGGCGCGCACCTGGCCGAGCAGCTCGTCGGCGCCGGCGAGGCCGCTGCCGCTCACCGCCTGGTAGGTGCTGACGATCAGGCGCTCGAGGGTCGCCTCCGCGTCGAGGACCTTGAGGACGGGCATCGCGGCCATCGTCGTGCAGTTCGGGTTGGCGATGATGCCCTTGACGGCCTGGTCGATCGCGTGCGGGTTCACCTCGCTGACGACGAGGGGCACCTCCGGGTCCATCCGGAAGGCGCTCGAGTTGTCGATGACGAGCACGCCCGCGGCGGCGAAGCGCGGGGCGTGCGCCCGGCTGCCGGTGGCGCCGGCGGAGAAGAGCGCGATGTCGAGGCCCGTCGGGTCGGCGGTCTCGACGTCCTCGACGACGACGTCGACGCCGCGGAACGACAGGGTCGTGCCGGCGGAGCGCGCCGTCGCGAAGAAGCGGATCTCACGGAGCGGGAAGTCGCGCTCGTCGAGCAGCGTCCGCATGACCTTGCCGACCTGGCCGGTGGCACCGACCACGCCGACGCGCAGCCCCCGCTCGCTCAGGGTGTCGGACATGTCGTGCTCCTTCGTGACGGGTGGTGCGGGGACGGGGGCGGGGCGGAGGCGGGGGCTGGGCCGGGCGGCGCGGTCAGCGACCGGTGCCGGCCCAGACGACGGCCTCGACGTCGCCGTCGAGCTCGAACGCGGTGTGGACGACGCGGAGGGCGTCGGCGAGCGTGTCGGCCCGGGTGACGACCGAGATGCGGATCTCGCTGGTCGAGATCATCTCGATGTTGATGCCGGCCTCGAAGAGGGCCGTGAAGAGGCGGGCCGAGACGCCGGCGTTCGTGCGCATGCCCGCGCCGACGAGCGCGAGCTTGCCGATCTGGTCGTCGTACTGCAGCGACTCGAAGCCGATCTCGGCCCGGTCGGACTCGAGCGCCTGGAGGACGGTCGCGCCCTCGGACTTCGGCAGCGTGAACGAGATGTCGGTCCGACTGGTCGACGCCGCCGAGATGTTCTGCACGATCATGTCGATGTTGGCGCCGGTCTTGGCGACCGTGCGGAAGATCTGCGCGGCCTTGCCGGGCACGTCGGGCACGCCGACGACCGTGATCTTGCCCTCGCTGAGGTCTCCGGCGACGCCGCTGATGATGGGCTCTTCCACGTTCTCTCCCTCTTTCGGGTTGACGACCAGCGTGCCCTCGCCGTTGTGGAACGACGAGCGCACGTGCAGGGTGACGCCGTGCCGCCGGGCGTACTCGACGGCCCGGATGTACAGCACCTTCGACCCCGCGGCGGCGAGCTCGAGCATCTCCTCGCTGGTGATGCGGTCGAGCTTGCGGGCCTTGGGCACGACGCGGGGGTCGGCGGTGAAGATGCCGTCCACGTCGGTGTAGATCTCGCAGACGTCGGCGTCGAGCGCCGCGGCGAGCGCCACGGCCGTCGTATCGCTGCCGCCCCGGCCGAGGGTGGTGATGTCGCCGGTCGTGCGGTTGAAGCCCTGGAAGCCCGCGACGATCGCGACCGACCCGGCGTCGAGCGCGTCGCGGATGCGGCCGGGCGTCACGTCGACGATGCGGGCCTTGCCGTGCTGCGCGTCGGTGAGCATGCCGGCCTGGCTGCCGGTGTACGAGCGGGCCTCGACGCCGAGGCTGCGGATGGCCATCGCGAGCAGGGCCATGCTGATGCGCTCGCCCGCGGTGAGCAGCATGTCGAGCTCGCGGCCCCCGGGGATCGGCGTGACCTCGTGCGCGAGGTCGAGCAGCTCGTCGGTCGTGTCGCCCATGGCGCTGACGGCCACGACGACGTCGTTGCCCGCCTTGCGGGTCTCGACGATGCGCTTGGCCACGCGCTTGATGCTCTCGGCGTCGGCGACGGACGACCCGCCGAATTTCTGCACGATCAAGCTCACGGGGACTCCAGGGACGGGTACGAGGGGCCGCTCGCGGCGGGCGGGGCCCGCGCGGGCGTGGTCCGATCCTAACGGCGCGGGCGCCGTGTGACGTCGCGCGGCCCGCGACGCCGCGCTCCCCGTACGGTGGGGGCATGCCCGACACCGACGACGCCCGCGGAGCCGCTTCGCGGGTCCAGGACAGCCGCGCCCTCCAGACCCTCGCCCGTGTGGGCTTCGCCATGAACGGCGTCCTGCACGTGCTCATCGGCGGCATCGCCGTGGGCATCGCCTTCGGCGGCGGGGGCGAGGCCGACCAGGGCGGCGCCCTCGGCCAGCTCGCCGCGCAGCCCGCCGGGGCCGTCGTGCTCTGGGTGATCGTCGTCGGCCTCTGGGCCCTCGGCCTGTTCCAGCTGCTCGAGGCCGCGCTGGTGCGCGGGACGGACGCGGAGGCGTGGGGCGCGCGGGCCAAGGAGGGCGGCAAGGGCGTCGCCTACCTGGCCGTCGGCGCCACCGCGTTCACCTTCGCCCGGGGCGGCTCCTCCGACAGCTCCGACCAGACCGAGTCGCTGAGCGCACGCCTGATCGCGACGCCCGGCGGCGTCGTGCTGCTCGTCGTGCTGGCCTTGGCGATCGTCGCCGTCGGCGTCTACTTCGTGGTCAAGGGGGTCAGGCAGAAGTTCCGCCAGGACCTCGTCGTGCCGTCGGGCAGCGCCGGGCGCGCGACCGTCGGGCTCGGCGTGGCCGGCTACGTCGCCAAGGGCGTCGCCCTGGCGGTGGTCGGCGTGCTCTTCGCCGTGGCGGCGATCACCTCCGACCCCGAGGAGGCCAGCGGGCTCGACGGGGCCCTGCGGTCGCTGGCCGAGCTGCCGTTCGGCACGGTCGTGCTCACGGCCGTCGCGGTCGGGCTCGTGGCGTTCGGCCTCTACAGCTTCGTCCGGGCCCGCCGCGCCCGGCTCTGACCGCCGGGCGTGGTCGGCCGCCGGCTACTCGCCGACGACCCGGCGCCCCTCGAAGGCACGGCCGAGGGTGACCTCGTCGGCGTACTCGAGGTCGCCGCCCACGGGCAAGCCCGAGGCCAGCCGGGTGACGCGGAGCCCGAACGGGGCGAGCATCCGCGAGAGGTACGTCGCGGTGGCCTCGCCCTCGAGGTTCGGGTCGGTCGCGATGATGACCTCCTGGACGGTGTCGTCGGCGAGGCGCTGCACGAGCTGCCGGATGCGCAGGTCGTCGGGCCCGACGCCGTCGATGGGGCTGATCGCCCCGCCGAGCACGTGGTACAGCCCGCGGAACTCCCGGGTGCGCTCGATCGCCTGGACGTCCTTCGCCTCCTCCACGACGCAGATCGTCGCGGGCGACCGACGCGGATCGCGGCAGATGACGCAGGTCTCCTGCTCGGTCACGTTGCCGCAGACCTCGCAGAACCGCACCTTCGTCTTGACGTCCACCAGCAGCTCGGAGAGCCGCGTCGTGTCGAACGACTCGCTCTGCAGGATGTGGAAGGCGATGCGCTGGGCCGACTTCGGCCCGATGCCCGGGAGGCGACCGAACTCGTCGATCAGCTCCTGGACGATTCCCTCGTACACGGGCTACTCGCTTCTCTGAGGCGTGACGCGGGGGGCGACCGTCTCTTCTTCGATGAACTGGGCGCCGAGGATCTCGCGGACGACGGCCTCGCCGTAGCGCGAGCCGTTCGGGATGCCGCGGCGCGGGTCGCCGGCGGCGGCGCGTCGGGCGGCCGCGGGCGGACCGGCGGGAGTCGCGGGTCGGCCCTCCGGGGCCGGCCCGGTGCCCGAGGCGGCCGGCGCCGTGCGCGGGGCGACGACCTCGGCGGGCGGGGGCGCGGCGTCGACGGTGGGGACGCCTCCCGGGGGCTCCTCGGTGATGTGCTCGGGCTCGTCGGGCTCCGGCGGGGCCGACTGCGGGATCGGGGCGACGTCCCAGCCGGTGACCGGGTCGGACGACGTCGCCCGCGTCGGAGCGGCGGCGGGGCGGCGGGGCGGCGCGGCCGCGGTCGTCGGGGCCGAGGCGGTGGGCGCCCCGGCTGGCTCCGCGGACCGGGCCGGCGCCGGCGCCGGCGCGGCGACGGGCGCCTCCCGGCGAGCCGGAGCATCGACCGGAGGGGCGGCAGCAGGAACGGCGGCAGCAGGAGCGGGAGCAGGTGCCTCGACGGGCGCGGACGCCACGGGCGTCGCCGACGCACCCGTGGGGGCGCCCGGGGCGTCGGTCGGGCCCTCGACCCGGGCGATGTACTTCACCTTGACGCCGAGCACGTGCTGGATGGCGCGTCGCAGGTGCTCGCTGACGCCGTCGCCGGCGCCCTGGGGCTTCTTGAAGCTCTCGACGTCGTGCGCGCTCGGGAAGGTCAGCGTCAGCACGTCGTCGGCGAAGGCCTGCACGGTGGCCGTGACGACGACCATCCACGCCGTCCGCTTCGACTTCTCGACGACCTCGACGATCTCGGGCCAGGCGTCGCGCAGCTGCTGGAGGCTGACCGGCCCGACCGGCGACGTGGCGCGCTCGGGCTCCGGCGGCACCGCGTTCTCGACGGCGGGGGCCTGGGCCCAGGCCGCGGAGTGCGGAGCGCTCGGCGGTGCCGGCTCGCTCGCCGCGGCGCCGGCGCTCCCACGAGCGGCGGGTGCGGCCGCGGGCGCGACCGACGACCAGGCCTCGGCCGCCGAGGCGGGCGACGCCGACGACGTCGACGCCGAGGACGAGGCGGCGGGGGCCGACTCGACCTGGCCGGGCGCCGACGCTCGCGGCGCTGCCGGGGCCGCGCCGCGGGCGTCAGGCTGCGACGACGCGGGGGCTGCGGCCCGAGGGGCCTCCGCTCCCCCGTCGACCCCGACCCGGCGCTCCAGCCGCTCGACCCGGGCGAGGGCGCCGCGGGTGGTCTCGTCGGACTCCGGCACGAGCACGCGCGCGATCATCAGCTCGAGGTGCAGGCGGGGCGAGGTCGCCCCGGTCATGTCGGTGAGGGCACGGTTCACCACGTCGGCCGAGCGCGAGAGCTCCGCGGCGCCGAAGGCGTGCGACTGGGCCGTGAGCCGGTCGAGCTCCTCCGGCGTGACGCCGCGCAGCACGGCGGCGGCGCCCTCGACGGTCGCGCCGACCACGATCAGGTCGCGGAGCCGCTCGAGGAGGTCCTCGACGAAGCGACGGGGATCCTGGCCGGTCTGGACGACCCGGTCGACGGCGGCGAAGGCCGCCGCGCCGTCGCGGGCCCCCAGGGCCTCGACGACGTCGTCGAGCAGGGAGGCGTGCGTGTAGCCGAGCAGCGCGACCGCGCGCTCGTAGTCGATGCCGCCGTCGTCGCTGCCCGCCATCAGCTGGTCGAGCAGCGACAGGGTGTCGCGCACCGAGCCTCCCCCGGCCCGCACCACGAGGGGCAGCACGCCGGGGGCGGCGGCGACCTGCTCGCTCGCGCTGAGCTCCTGGACGTACTCGAGCATCTGCGCCGGGGGCACGAGGCGGAAGGGGTAGTGGTGCGTGCGCGACCGGATCGTGCCGATGACCTTGTCGGGCTCCGTCGTCGCGAAGATGAACTTGACGTGCTCCGGCGGCTCCTCCACGACCTTGAGCAGCGCGTTGAACCCCTGCGGGGTCACCATGTGCGCCTCGTCGAGGATGAAGATCTTGAACCGGTCGCGGGCCGGCGCGAAGACGGCGCGGTCGCGGATGTCGCGGGCGTCGTCGACGCCGTTGTGGCTCGCCGCGTCGATCTCGATCACGTCGAGCGAGCCGCCGCCGTCGCGCGCGAGCTCGACGCAGGAGGGGCAGACGCCGCACGGGGTGTCGGTGGGGCCCTCGGCGCAGTTGAGGCAGCGGGCGAGGATGCGCGCGGACGTCGTCTTGCCGCAGCCGCGCGGGCCGCTGAAGAGGTACGCGTGGTTGACGCGGTCGGTGCGGAGCGCCGTGCGGAGCGGGTCCGTCACCTGCGACTGCCCGATCAGCTCGGCGAAGTTCTCTGGCCGGTAACGGCGATACAGGGCGGTGACCACCCCCCAAGAGTAGCCGCCGCCACCGACAGGGCGACCCGGCCGGGCGACCGCCCGCCGGGCACGGCGACGGCCCCCGTGCAGTCTGCACGGGGGCCGTCGGGGCGTGCCCCGTCCCGACCCGAACGGGACGGGGCACGCGGGGTGCTACGCCCTCCTCGACCGGACGGCCCGGCGCACCCGGGCTGCGGTGAGCAGCCCCAGGCCGAGCAGGAGGAGGCCGGCACCCGCGGACGCCCACCCGAGGGCGTCCTGTCCGGTGAAGGCGAGGCCGGACGACCCCGCCACGGTCGGCGCGGGCGAGGCGCCGCCGGGCTGGCCGGGCGTGCCCGGCTGCCCCGGGGCCCCGGGCTGACCCGGCGTGCCCGGCTGCCCGGGCAGGCCCGGGAACCCGGGCTGGCCCGGCGTGCCCGGCTGACCGGGCGTGCCCGGCTCGCCCGGCTGGCCCGGCTCGTCGGCCGCGACGACGCTGAAGCCGGTCGTCACGGGGTCGCCCGTGGCGCCGTCGACGGTCTGCGCCGCCGAGACCACGTGGTCGCCGACCGGAACGTCGGCGAACGCGACGCTCCAGGCGCCGGTGGCCGGGTCGGCCGTCACGGTCGCCGTCCGGTCGTCGTCGAGGACGACCGTGACGAGCGCGCTCGGCTCGGCCGAGCCCGACACCGTGACCGGGGCCGTGCCCGCGGCGCCGGCCGGGAGCTGCGCCCCTGCCGCCGGGTCGTCGATGACGACCGGCGCGACCGCGGCGATCACGAGGCCCTGCGAGACGACGCTCGTGACCCCGTCGACCACCTGGGTGGCGATCACCTGGGTCGCCCCGACGGGCACCGCCCGGAAGGGCAGCGTCCACCGGCCGGCCTCGTCGACCACGACGCTCTGGTCACGACCGGCGACCTGGACGACGACCACGGCGCCCGGCTGGCCGGTGCCCGAGACCACGACGTCCTCGAGCCCGTCGCCGTCCGCGTCGCGGATCAGCTCGTCGGGGGCCGGGGCCGTGATGGTCAGGGTGCCGACCGCGGCGGCCGGGGCCACCGAGAACGAGACGGTCTCGGGGGCGGAGGTCGCGCCTCCCACGGTCTGGGTCACCGCGACGGCGTGCTGGCCGGAGGCCAGCCCGGCGAGGGGCAGCTCCCACGTGCCGCCCGCCGTGACCTCGAGGGCGACGGGGTCGCCGCCGTCGAGCACCAGCGAGAGGGCCGCGCCGGGCTGCCCGGTGCCCCGGACGAGCACGTCCGCGACGCCGTCGGTGCCTCCCGGCACCACGTCGCCCTGGGCGGGCGAGATGATCCGGAGCGGCGCGACCGTGGCGGCGGGCGCCACCGTGACGGGCACGGTGACGCTGCCGACGACGACGCCGCCCTCGGACTGCTCGACCGTGACCACCTGCGACCCGACCGGGACGCCCGGGACGACGACGGTGAAGTCGCCCTCCGGGCCCACCTGGCCGGTGGCCCCGACGCCGGCGCCGAGGTCGACGGTCACGACCGCGCCCGGCTGGCCGGTGCCCGTGACCGTGAGGTCGACGGTGCCGTCGCCGTCGGCGTCGACCACGAGCTGGCCGGCGGCCGGCGAGGTGACGACCAGGGGCGCGACCGGCACGGTCGGCGCCGGGTCGACCACGAACCGCACCTCGACCGGGGCCGTGGCCCCGCCCACGACGACCTGGCTGGCCGAGGCGAGGTGCACGCCGGGGCGGACCTCGACGCTCACCTGCCACGCGCCGCGGGCGTCGGCGGTGACCGTCACCGGGTCGTCGCCGTCGAGCGAGACCGACACGGGCGCGCCCGGCTCGGCCTGGCCGCGCACGACCACCCCGGCCGTGCCGGCCCCGTCGACGACGAAGCGCTCGTCGGTGGTCGGCGACGTGATGACCACGGCCGCCGCGACCACGACCTCGAACTGCGAGGTCACCGGCTGCGAGTCGACCCCGCCGACGGTCTGGACGACCGACAGCTCGTGGGGCCCGACCGCTAGGCCCGGGAGGGCGAGGGCCCACCGGCCGTCCGCCCCGGTCGTCACGGTGACGGGGTCGCCGCCGTCGAGCGAGACGCGCACCGGTGCACCCGGCTGCGCCGCGCCTCCGGCGGTCAGGTCGGCGGTGGAGTCGGCCGTCGCGACGGTCGTGCTGCTGCCGTCGAGGGGGGCCGTCACCGTCACGGGCGTCGCGGCCTGCAGGACCAGCGTGCGGGTCACGGGTGCGGTGAGCACGCCGTCGAGCCGCTCGGAGACCGAGAAGACGTGCGTGCCGACGCCGACCGCGAGGAAGGTGGTCGCCCACCGACCGGTCGTCGAGTCGGCCGAGACCGTCTGGCTCCGGTCGCCGTCGAGACCGACCACGACGCTCGCGCCCGGCTCGGCGGTGCCGGAGACCAGCACGTCGGTGGTCGCGGCGTCGTCGACGACCACGACGGGCCGGTCGGCCCGCGGCGTCTCGACCACGACGGCGGCGGCGACGACGACCGTGAGCGGCTGCTCGACGGGCGGCGTCGTGCCGGCCGGCACGGTCTGCGTGACGCTGACCACGCGGTCACCGACGGGCACGCCGGCCACGGGCACCGAGAACGAGCCGTCGACGCCGACCGTCCCCGTGCCGACGAGGCCGTCGCCGAGGTCGACCGTGACCGACGCGCTCGGCTGGGCGGAGCCGGCGACGACGACCGTGGTCGTCGCGCCCGCCGTGGGCACCGTCACGACCGTGCCCGCGGGCGGCGTCGTGATGACGACCGGGGCCGCGACGGCGACCGTCAGGTCGACGACCACGGGAGCGGAGGTCGAGCCGTCGATCGTCTGCGTGACCGTGACCGTCGTGCCGCCGACGGGGAGGTCGACGGGCCCGGTGGTCCAGCTGCCGTCGGCGCCGACCGGGAGGTCGACGGTGCGGCCGTCCCCGAGGTCGACGGTGACCGTCGCCCCGGGCTGGGCCTCGCCGCGGACCGTCACGGGTGCGCTGTCGCCGGGGGCGAGCACGACGACGGTGTCGCCGTCGGCGGGCTGGTCGACCGAGACGGGCGCGGCGAGCGCGACCGTGAGGGGCTGCGCGACGGGGGCGTTGGTGACCCCGTCACGGACCTGGCTCACGGTCACGGTGCGGTCGCCGGCCGGGACGTCGGCGACGGTGACGATCCAGGCGCCCGTCGTCGGGTCGGCGGTGACGACCTCGACCAGGCCGTCGCCGAGGTCGACGGTGACGGTCGCGCCGGGCGCCGCCGTCCCGCTCACGACGACGTCGGCGGTGCCCGACGGGTCGGCGGTGGTGACCACCGCGCCGGCGGCCGGGGCCGAGACCACGACCGGGGCGAGGGCGACGACCCTGAGGAGTCGCCGGTCGGGCGCCGAGGTCCGGTCGCCGACCGTCTGGGTCACCGAGACGGTGCGGTCCCCGGCGGGGACGCCGGCGATGACGGCCGACCAGGTGCCGTCGCCGGACGCCCGCACGGTGCGGACGAACCCGTCGCCGAGGTCGACGCGGACGGTCGCGCCGGCCTGCGCACGGCCCGAGACGGTCACGTCGGCGGTGCCGTCGGCCGTGGGCACGGTGACGACCTCTCCGTCGGCCGGCGACTCGACGAGGAGGGCCGCGGCGGGCACCACGGAGAAGTCGCGGGTGACGGGCGCCGAGACGGCGCCGTCGAGCGACTGCGTGACCGAGGCCCGGTAGGCCCCCACCCGGAGGTCGGCGAAGCGGACCGACCAGGTGGTCGACTGGCCGAGGTCGGCGGTCAGGACGCGGCCGTCCCCGAGGTCGACCCGGACGACGGTGCCCGGCTGAGCGGTGCCGCTCACCGTCACGTCGGCCAGGTCGGCGGCGGTCAGGACCGCCACCTGCTCGGCGGGGGCCGGCGCGGCCACGACGACCGGGGCGGCCGCGGCGACGACGAGCGGCTGGGTGACGGGCGTCGTGACGACCCCGCCGAACCGCTGCACGACCGAGATGGTGGTCGTGCCGACGGGCACGTCGGGCACGGTGGCCGTCCACGCCCCCTCGGCGTCGGCGGTGACGACGACCGGCGGGAGGCCGCCGACGGTCACCGTGACCTCGGCGTCGCCCTCGGCGGTGCCGGTGACGACGACGTCGGTCGTGGCCGCGGCGTCGATGACGACGAACGGCGTGCCGGCCTCGGGCGCGGTCAGGACGACGCCGTCGGCGACGACGACGGAGAAGTCGCGGGTCACGGGGTCGGAGCTGCCCGCGGGCACCGTCTGGACGACGCTCGCGGTGTGCTCCCCGACGGGGACGCCGGGGACGGTGACGGTGAAGCCGCCGTCGACGCCGACCGTGCCGGTGCCGGTGTGGCTCGTGCCGTCGTCGTCGACCACGACGACCTCGACCGAGGCGCCGGGCTGGGCGGTGCCGACCACGACGACGTCGGCGGTGCCGCCGGCCGTCGGGACGGTGTACGAGGCGTCGACGTCGGGCACCGTGACCACCACGGGGGCGGCCACGACGACGGAGACGTCGGCGGTGAGGGCGGCGGAGACGCGGCCGTCGACCGTCTGGGTGACGGTGGCGGCGTACTCGCCGACGCCGACGCCCGGGAACGTCGTCGTCCAGGAGCCGTCGACGTCGTCGGCGACGACCGTCCGGGTGCCCGCCGCGCCGAGGTCGACGGTGACCGTCGCCCCCGGGTCCGCGGAGCCCGAGACGGTGACGTCGGTGGTGTCGCCGGCCGCGATCAGCGGCACGACGGTGCCGTCGACCGGCTCGTCGAGGACGAGGGCGTCGGCGACCGCGACGAGGACGGGGCGGGTCTCGGGGGCCGAGGTCGCGCCTCCCACCGTCTGCGTGACGACGAGCTCGTAGCGGCCGGCGGGGACGCCGGGCACGACCGTGCTCCACGCGCCCTGGTCGTCGGCCTGCACCTCGACGACGCGGTCGCCGCCGAGGCTGACCCGCACCGTGGCGAGGCGCTCGGCCGTGCCCGAGACGGGCACGTCGACGACGCCGGCGGGGTCGACGAGGGTGGCGACGAGCTCGTCGGCCGGCCGCTCGACGACCAGGTCGCCCGCGGCGCGGACGGTGAGGTCGACGGTCACGGGCGTCGAGGTCGTGCCGCCGACCGTCTGGACGACGCTGACGACCTGGTCGCCGACGGGCACGCCCGGCACGGTGACCGACCAGCGGCCCTCGCCGTCGGCCCGGGTCGGCACCGTGGTGCCGGCCAGGGTCACCGTGACCACGGCCTGCGGCTGGGCCGTGCCCGAGACGACCACCGAGGCGGTGGCGTCGGCGTCGATCACGACGACGTCGTCCGCGCCCGTGGGCTCGGCGACGACGACGGGGGCCCCGGCCACGATCTGCAGCAGCTGCGTGACCGGGGTCGACGTGGCTCCGCCGACGACCTGGACGACGCTGATCTCGCGGTCGCCCACGGTGACGTCCTCGACGAGGAGCGTCCAGGTGCCGGTGCCGGAGCCGCCCGGGGTGCCGGTCGCGGTCACCGTGCGGGCGGGCAGGTCGCCCAGCTGCACGACCACGTCGACGCCCGGCGCCGAGGTGCCGCTGAGGGTGACGTCGGTCACCGAGCCGGCCTCGGCCAGGACGACGGGGACGCCGGCCTGCGGGGTGGCGATGGTGACGGGCGGGGCGGCCGCGACCGTGAGGGTGCGCTCGTCGGCGGCGGAGGTCGTGCCGCCGACCGTCTGGGTGACGCTGACCACGTGCACCCCGACCGGGACGCCGGCCACGTCGACCGACCAGGCGCCGGTCGCGTCGTCGGCGTCGGTCGAGACGACGCGGTCGTCGCCGAGGTCGACCCGGACGCGGGCTCCGGGCTGGGCGGTGCCGGTCACGGTGACGGTCGCGCGGGCGGCGGCGTCGGGGACGGTGACCGTCGCGTCGCGCTGCGGGTCGACGACGACGAGCGGAGCTCCCGCCTCGACGGTGAACGCGACGGTCTCGGGGGCCGAGACCAGGTCGCGGAGGGACTGGGTCACGACGACCTCGTGGACTCCGGTGCGGACGCCCTCGAGCACCGTCGACCAGTCGCCGGACCCGGGGTCGGCCTGGACGGTCGCGGTGACCGTCTCGTCGAGCACGACGGTGACCGTCGCGCCGGGCGCCGCGGTGCCCGAGACGGGTACGCTCGCCGTCGCGTCGTCGTCGACGACCACGATCGGGTCGCCGCCGGGCTCGACGACGTCGAGGTCGGGCAGGGCCACGACCTGGAACGTCGTCGTCGCGGGGACGGCGGAGGTGGTGCCGCCGACCGTCTGCACGGCGGTGACCGTGGCGCTGCCCGCCCCGACGGGGAAGGTCGTCGACCAGGTGCCGCCGTCGGCGACCACCTGGCGGACGACGCCGCCGAGGGCGACGTCGACCGTCGCGCCGGGCTCGGCCCGGCCGGTGACCGTGACGGTCGTCGGCAGCTGCGAGCCGAACGCCTCGACCACGGTGCCGGCGACGGGCGCGTCGACGGTGACGGGCGCGCCGGCCTGCACGGTCAGCTGCGCCGTCTGGGGCAGGGAGGTGCGGCCGCCGAGGGACTGGACGGCCGAGATCTGGTGCGTGCCCACGGGCACGTCGTCGAAGTCGGCCGACCACGCTCCCCCGGTGGCGGTCACCGTCACGGTGACGCCGTCGAGGCTGACCGCCACCGACGCCCCGGCAGCGGCGGTGCCGCGGACGGTGACGTCGGTCGTGGCGAGCTCGTCGGCCAGGGTCACGACGTCGGGCGTCGTCACGGCGAGGGGCGACGCGACGACCGAGAAGGTCGCCGGGCCGGCGCCCTGGCTCGTGCCGCCGAGCAGCTGGGTGGCGGTGACCTCGTGGTCGCCGACCGGCACGGCCTGCAGGAGCTGGCTCCACGCGCCGGCGCCGTCCGCGACGGTCCGACCCACGAGGGCGCCGTCGAGGCTGACCTCGACCGTCGCCCCGGCGGCGGCGCGGCCCTGCACGAGGACGTCGGACACCCCCGCGGCGTCGAGCACGACGTAGTCGGGGTCGCCGAGGGGCGTGTCGATCACGAGGTCGTCCGCGCGCTCGATGCGCACGACGACGGTCTCCGGGGTGGTCGACGTCGAGCCGCCGACGGTCTGGGTGGCGCGCACGGTGAGCGACCCGACGGGCAGCCCGGTGAGCACGGCGCTCCACGCGCCGGCGCCGTCGGCGGTGACCGGGGCGGGGGCGTCGCCGACGGGCTCGTCGTCGGCGTCGGTGACGGAGAGGGCGACCACGGCACCGGGCGCCGCCGTGCCCGTGACGGGCACCGACGCGGTGCCCGGGCCGACGATCCGCACGGGGTCGTCACCGTCGGCGGGCGAGACGACGACGAGGGGCTCCGCCGCGACCACCTGGAACGTGGTGGGGGCCGCCGAGAGCGTCTGTCCGCCCTGCACCTGCCGGGCCTCGACCGTGTGCGTGCCGACGGCCAGGCCCGTGACGGTCGCCTCCCACAGCGCGCCGTCGCGGGTGACGGGCCCGACGGCCCCGCCGGACACCGTGACGGTGACGGGCACCCCGGCGACGCCGGTGCCGCGGACGACGACCGAGGTGCGGCCAGCCGCGTCGGCCACGGTGAGGCGGCTGCCGGTCGCGGGGGCGGTGATGACGACGAAGCCGCCCTGCTCCACCACGATCACTCGCGTCCTCGCCGACGACGTGCTGCCGTTCACGGTCTGCGTGGCCGCGACCTCGTAGCTGCCGATCGGCACGCCGGCCACGTCGACGCTCCAGGTGCCGACCGCGGTGGCGGTGACCGGCGCGGTGCGCCCGCCGCCGAGGTCGACGAACACGGCGGCGCCGGGCTCGGCCGTGCCGGTGACCGGGACGGTCGCCGTGCCGGTGGCGCCCGGCACGTAGTAGACGGTCTGGTCGGCGGGGCCGGTGATCTCGATCGGCTCGCCGACCTCGACGGTGAGCGGCTGGGTCACGCGGGGCGACGTCACGCCGCCCACGACCTGCGTCGCGCCGAGCGTGTACGTGCCCTCGGGCACGCCGGTGATCGTCGCCGTCCACGCTCCCGTGGTCGGGTCGGCGACGGTGGAGGCGAGGAGGGCGCCCAGGCCGACCTGCACCGCGGCGCCGGGGTCGGCGCGGCCGGTGACGACGACGTCCGCGACGTCGCCCGCCTCGGCCACGGCGACGACCGTGCCGGGGGTCGGCGAGTCGATCAGGAGCGGGGCGCCCGCGACCACGGAGATCGGCCGGGTCTGCGCCGGCGACGTCGTGCCGCCGATCGACTGGGTCGCCGTCAGGGTGCGGCCGCCGACGGGGACGGCCTCGAAGGTGGTCGCCCAGGTGCCGTCGACGGCGACGACGGTCTGCGTCGGCAGTCCGGTGCCGAGCGACAGCGAGACCGTGGCGCCGACCGCGGCGGTGCCGGAGACGGGCACGGTGGTGACCGAGCCCGCGGCGGGCACCCGGTACGCCTGGCCGGGCGTGGGGGCGTCGACCACGAGGGGCGCGCCCGCCGTGACGGTGAGCGCCCGGGTGACGGGGCTCGAGACGACGCCCGCGACGGTCTGCGTCACGCTGACGGTGCGCTGCGGCCCGACGGGCACGCTCTGGATCGTCACGGTCCAGTCGCCGTCGGCGTCCGCGGTCGTGGTCGCGAGGTGTCCGTCGCCGAGGTCGACGCGGACGGGGGCGCCGGGCTCGGCGGTGCCGGTCACGGTCACCGGGGTGACGGAGCCGGCGTCGGCGAGGGTGATCACGGCGCCGTCGTCGGGCGAGGTGATCGCGACGCCCTCCGCGGCCTCGATCGTGACGTCCGTGGTCAGCGGGGCGCTGGTGGCGCCTCCCACCGTCTGCGTGGCGGAGACCGGGTACTGGCCGACCGGCAGGGCGGTGAAGACCGTCGACCAGGTGCCGCCGGCCGCGACGGTCGCGGTCTGCGTGCGGTCGCCGGGCAGGGCGACCGTGACGGTCGCGCCGGGCTGGCCGGTGCCGCTCACCGTGACGTCACGGGTGGAGTCGGCACCGGGCACCCGCAGGACGCTGCCGGGCGTCGGGGCGGTCAGGGCGAGCGCGGTGCCCGCCTGCACGCTGAACGCACGGGTGACGACGGCGGAGGTGTCGCCGCCGAGCGACTGCGTGACGGAGGCGGTGTACGAGCCGACGGGGACGCCGTCGACCGTGGTCGTCCAGCTGCCGTCGGGGCCGACGGTGGCGGTCGCGGTGCGCCCGCCGCCGAGGTCGATCGCGACCGCGGCGCCGGGGGTGCCGGTGCCCGCCACGACGACGGGGGTCGTCGACGCCCCGTCGAGCACCGTGTAGACACGGCCCGCCGTCGGGCTGGTGACGACGAGGGGCTGCTGCGCGACGACCACGAAGGCGCGCGTCTGCGTGCCGGTCACGGTGCCGCCGACGGTCTGGGTCACGGTCGCCTGGTACTGGCCGGCGGGCACGGCGGCGACGGGCACGCTCCAGGTGCCGTCGCCCGCCACGGTCGCGGTGCCGGTGAGGGCCGGGGCGCCCGCCGCGGAGGCGGGCACGCTGACCCGCACGGTCGCGCCGGGCTCGCCGGTGCCGGTGAGCGTCACCGTGCGGGTGGCCCCGGGCGTCGCGGCGACGACGAACTGTTGGCCGGGGGCGGGGGTCTGCACGGTGAGGCCGACGAACGCGGCGGCACGGGCCGTCGACGTCGCCAGGTCGACGCGGAGCCCGCCCGCGAGCGCGGGCAGGACGGTGAGGCGGACGGCGTGGACGCTGCGCGAGCCGGCGTCGGTGCCGCGGGGGTCGCGGAAGCCGGGGGCGTCCTGCGCGTTGATCGTGACGCCGGCGAGCTGGCCGAGCACGGCCGTGAGGGGCGACAGGGTGAGCAGCGTCGCGCTGGTCACCGTGGTGATCGCCGTGGTCGTGGCCGTGAGGCCGGCGCCGGTGACGAGGGGCGAGTAGACCGCGCCGACGGCGGGCAGCAGCGTGCCGGTCACGACGGGCACGACGACCCCGCGGAGCAGGGGCCGGACGAGGACGGTGTCGAGGGCGCCGGTGCCCGTGACCGAGACCGCGGAGGCGGGGGTCGTGCCGGCCAGGAGCTGGCCGATGGTCGTGTCGACGGTCGCGGTCAGGCCCGCGACGCGCACGGGCGGCAGGATCCCCGTCTTCAGCTGGACGTCGGTGGTCAGGCCGACGCGGACGGCGGTGGCCTTGACGGCCCGGTCGACGGCAGCCGTCACGTTCGTCGGCAGCTGGACGTCCAGGATGTCGGCGATGCCGTTCGTGATGGCCGTGACCCGCTGGGTCGTCAACAGCTCGCTGTTCGGGCCGAGGTTGTTGAGCGCACCCACGTCGATGACGACCTGGCCGGTGCTCGGGGTGATCGTCACGGGGCCGGAGGTGAGCGGCTTCGCGAGCTCGGCGGCGACGGTGGAGTCGAGGTCGACGGTGGCGGTGGCGGTCACGGCCGTGCCGTCGAGGCTGACGACGCCCCCGAGCCCGAGGGTGCTGAGGGCCGAGGTCAACGGGGCGACCACCCCGGTGGTCGCCCCGGCCAGCCCGGTGCCGCTCGTGGCTCCGTTGATGCCCGTGCTCACGCCGCGGAGGCTGGCCTGCAGCTGCCCGGTGAGCGCGGAGACCGCGGGGCTCGTCATCGTGTAGCGGGCGCCCGCGACCTGGTAGGCGGTGCTGACGTCGGAGCCGGCGGCGGTGCGCGTCTCGGTGATCGACGACGAGAGCGCGCCGAGGCCGAGGGTGACGTCGCTGACGACGCCGCTCGCGGCCGGCACGCGACCGAGCAGGGGCGTCAGGTTCAGGGTCGCCCCGGTGCCGGGAGCGCCGCTGCCGACGGCGATGGCCCCGTTCGCGCCGACGGCGCCGGCGCTCGCGTACGCGCCGGTCGGCGTCGTGCTCGCGTACTGACCGGCGACGCCGAGCTTGAGGATGCCGTTCGACCCGAGGAGGTCGACGGGGCCGAGGCCCACCTGGAGGGCGTTGAGCGCCTCGACCGACAGGCCCCTGTTCACCACCCCGCCGGAGCCGGCCGCACCGGTGGCGGAGTAGGCACCCTGGAGCTGCACGATGCTGTCGAGGCCGACGATGCCCGAGCCGCTCAGCAGCGAGGCCTCGGCCTCGCTGACGTCGGTCGTCGCGGCCTGCGCCGGGACGACCGCGAGGGCGCCGACGACGGCCGCGATGGCCGCGGTCGCCGCGATCCTGAGCCCGAGGGCCTTGCTGAGGGTGCGCT
>Ga0308160_10001337_pt1 | contig 35443 bp, 21 predicted proteins | sample PhyFR1_FD_201036 | JGI IMG/M metagenome (GOLD analysis project Ga0308160, IMG submission 201036) | Phyllosphere microbial communities from UC Gill Tract Community Farm, Albany, California, United States - DLSLF.R1 | ecosystem: Host-associated > Plants > Phyllosphere > Unclassified | place: USA... | reverse complement strand
GTGGTCAGCGGCTGCTCGAAGGAAACACCCACGAAGCTCTGCGCAGCGAGGTTGTACACCTCGGTGGCTTCGGTGGTCTGCAGCAAGCGGATGCTGGCGGACAGATCGGTCAGGTCGTACTCAACCAGGTGCAGGTTGGGGTTGTTCTGGATACCCAGCTCTTCGATACGCCAGAAGTTGACGGAGCTGGTGCGGCGGTAGGTGCCGTAAACGGTGTAGCCCTTTTCCAGCAGCAGTTCCGCCAGGTAGGCGCCATCTTGACCAGTGATACCAGTGACAATAGCTTTCATGCGAATTAACCAACTCCATTTAGTGCCGACGAGGCAGCGAAAGAGAAACCGAACCACGCTTGCGGCTGTGCAAAGCACCGGCGCTCGAATATGCAAAGCGCGGAGTATACATATACCCGCCAGCTCAGCCCAGTCTCCCCGCGCCTGGCGCCTGTCACCCGTAGGAGCGGTCATCGGCCGCGAAAAGAACACCGCGGACTTACTGATGTGTCGCCGTGTGCCGTTCGCGGCCGATGACCGCTCCTACGAGGTTGTTACGTCGGCGATCCAGCATCTATCAGGGTTTGGTTTTCACCTTGGCAACGTCGCCGCCGGGCAGGCCTTGCTCGGGCTCTGGACTGAGCCAGACGTTGACACTGTCGACACTCTCTTGGTTCAACTGCCCGCTCCAACGATTCAACATGAAAAGGTTGGTAATGAAGTCATATTGGGATTTGAGCAAATCCCTGCGCGCTTTGAACTCATTCTGCACGCTGGTCAAAACGTCCACCGCATTAACCACGCCATAGGCAAAGGCTTTCTGAGCTGCAACGCTGGACTGCTGAGCCGAAGACAAGGCGTTCTTGTTCGCACGGATCTTCTCGACGCTGGCCTGCGCGGTCAGATAGGCCGTGGTCGTCTCCTTGACGACCTGACGCCGGATGCCTTCGAGATCCTGCTCTGCGGCCAGCTGATCATCATAGAGACCGCGCACCCGCGCAGAAGTAGACCCACCGCTATAGATGGGAACCCTTACGCCCAACGTCGCAACATAACTATCACTGCGCGGCGTCAAGGTATTGTCGTAACCCACGTCACTCTGCTGAGCACTCAGACTTACGCTCAGCTGCGGATAATGCCCACCCTTCCCTTCACGCACGGCGGCATCTGCGGCATCGGCACCACTTTGGTAGGCCTTGAGCAACGGGTTGGCCTCCATTGCCTGGGACACGAAGTTGGCTAAGGGCGCGACCGGCGCCTGCAATGCCACGTCGTTACGCACCCGGCTCAAACGCTCATCAATGCGCCGCCCGACAATCTCCGACAGCGCTTCGCGACTCACCTGCACCTGGTTACGCGCATCCACTTCCTGCGCTGCCAGTGCATCGACCCGCGCCTTGAGATCCAGCTGATCGGTGATCTTGGCCATTTGCCGTTCATACAGCATGTTCACCCGATCAAGGTTCTTCTGCGTCGCCCGGCGTTCGGCTTGCACCAGTTCCAGTTCGTCGTCGGCAGCCAAGGCAATGAAATAGCGCTTGGCCAAGTCAACTGTTGCCTCGGCATGGGCGTCCTCAGCCTGCGCGCCTTTCTGCGCAGTGACGCTCTTGGACTTCTGCCAGCCCTCCCAAGCCGTCTTGTTATAGAGGTATTGGGTCAGGCTCAGGGAATAGCTCTTGTTGTCATAGATTTCCCGCGCGGCGTCGTCCTTGCGCAGGATCCGGTTGACGTTGCTCTGCGCCGACAACTGCGGCAGCAAGCCACCAAGCGCCTCGCGCTGTTGCTCAGAGGCAGCACGGGCCCGAGCATAGGCTGCCAGCACCCGTGGATCTTCCAAGCGCGCCTCGCGATACAGGCCGGCAAGGTCAAGCGCGTAGGTCAACGCTGATACGGGCGGTTTGGGAGGCAAATCCTTGGGCACCACCGGTTCCGCGCCCACTGCTTGCAAAACGAACATGCTCAACATCACACCAGGTAGCAAACGCAGCACGATCATTCCTCGATCATCGACGTGGCGATTAGATTCTGCGCAGGCTTAAGTAGATACTCCAACATAGTGCGGTCACCAGCATTGATGAGCACTTCAGCAGGCATGCCAGGCTGCAATTTACGATCACCGAGTTTCTTCATGCCGTCTTCGGACACCTTAACGCGCACCAGGTAATAGGGATCACCTGAACGCTCGTCCTTCAACGCGTCGGCCGAAATACGGGTTACCTCGCCTTCGATTACTGGAGTAGTAGAGTTGTTGAAAGCGCTAAAACGAATATCTGCTCTCTTGCCAAGCGAAAGCCGATCGATGTCATTCGGTGCGACGTGCGCCTCGACAATCAGCTCTGCGGAAGCAGGTACTATATCCAGCAGTGGAGTAGCAGCACTGACCACACCGCCTACCGTATGCACTTTCATATCCAGCACCATGCCGCTTTCCGGCGCACGAATGACCACGCGGGACAGGCGATCGCTCAAGGCACTCTCTTTCTCCTGCAGATCAAACACCTGAGCCTGCACATCGGAAAGCTCGTTAGCCACGTCCGAGCTGAATTTCTTGTTCAGCTGCACGATCTGCATTTCTGTCTCGCTGATCTGCAGGCGGGTTTTCACAATGGTGGACTGATGATCGGCCACTTCCGTCTTGAGCATGTCCAAACGGCGCTGCTGTTCCAGCAAACGCTGATTGTCGACAAACCCCTGAGACAGCAGGTCCTTGAGCTGAACGATTTCACCGGTATAGGACTTTTCCAGATTCTGCTTGGTCTTGATCATGTCCTGCAGGCCCAGAATCTGCTGCTTCAACTGACTGATGCGCTCGCGCTGGACAGATATCTCGCTCAACCGTGAGTCATGACGCGCACTGAAGACCTGCTGCTCGCCGGCCAATGCCTCTTGTGCACGCTCCGAGTCGGTGCCGGACAAGACCACGGGCGGAATGGCCTGCAACCCGTCGCGCTCGGCGCGCAAACGGGCCTCTTTATAGCGTGCAACGATCAACTGGTTGCGCGTGGACTCATACTCGGCACTTAGTTGTCCTTCATCCAGCACGATCAGCGGATCACCCTTCTTGACCATGTCGCCATCGCGGGCAAGTAGCTCTTTCACGATCCCGCCCTCGAGGTGCTGGACTGTTTTACGGTAGCTCTGCACCGTAACATTACCGGTGCCGTGGACCGCGTTGCCGAGCGGTGCCAGCGCAGCCCAAGTCCCAAAGATACCGAAAGTGACGAAAACAATAGTCATGCCAATGCGCCGAATGCCTCGATCGGAGGTGGGCATATCGTCAAAGTTGTGGTCGAACGTGGTAATAGCCTTGCTGGTCACTGATGAATTCCTTTCAAGCGCCGTTGGGTGCAGAAGCAGCAGGTGCTGGCGCAGCGGGGCCTGCCGGAGGCGCTGGAGGCTTCGGTGCTGCTGGAGCTACGGCGCCGGGAGCGGCGGCCCCGGGCTGCGCAACACGAGCCTGACCTTTGGCCTGCTGAGCGGCAAGCTCGGCGATGACCTTGTCTCGTTCGCCGTAGAGAGAAATCGTCCCGTTCGACATCACCAGGATGCGGTCCAATCGTGAAAGTATGTTGGGGCGGTGGGAAACGATGAACACGGTGGCGCCTGTTTCCTTGATCTTTTGCAGGGCCACGCTCAATGCACGCTCACCAACCTCATCGAGGTTGGAGTTAGGCTCATCCAGCACAATCAGTCGCGGGTTGCCATAGATTGCACGTGCCAAGCCAATTCGTTGACGCTGTCCACCTGAGAGGTTGATGCCGTCGCTACCGATCACGGTGTCATAGCCGTCCGGAAGCATCAGCACCATTTCGTGGACGCCTGCAGTCTGTGCTGCTTGCACGACTTTTTCCGCGTCGATTTTTTCAAAGCGCGCGATATTGTCGCTGATCGTCCCTTCAAAAAGCTCGATGTCCTGAGGCAGGTACCCCACATAGGGGCCTAGTTCGTGCTTGTCCCAACTACTGATGTCTGCGCCGTCGAGTCGTACAACGCCGTGCTGTGTAGGCCAAATGCCCATCAATGCACGAACGAGGGTCGATTTGCCCGCAGCGCTAGGGCCGACGATACCGACGATTGAACCGGCGGGCGCAACGAAACTGATGTTGCGGATGACCGGGGCCTTGGCGCCCGGCGGCGCAACGACGAGATTTTCGACCTGGATATGACCTTGTGGCGCTGGTAGCGGCATGCGGTCAGGCTCTGCGCTGAGTTTGTCCAGCACGCCGTTAAGGCGAGTGTACTGAACCCGCGCAGCAATGAAACCCTTCCAGCTGCTGATTATTTGATCGATCGGAGCTAGAGCACGACCTAAAAGAAGCGAGCCCGCCATCATCAGGCCAGGGTTGATCTGATGGGTGATCGCCAAATAGGCACCCAAAGCCAACATTATCGATTGGGACCAATTTCGAAATGTTCTTGAAATGGAGGAGATAGTTCCGCCTTTGTCGCTGGCGTCCGATTGCAGCATCAACACCCTGCGTTGACGTATCGCCCACCGGTTCATCAGCGTCTCGAGCATCCCCATGGATTCGATCACTTCCGCGTTGCGCAATGTCTTGTTGGTTGTGACATTTGAGCTAACGCTTTCCTTGTTGGCGGAAGCGATCGCATTCGCCGTGTACCTATGGTTGGCGAACGCCAATACGATCAGGACTAAGCCCGACCCCACGGTCATCCAACCAAACCAAGGGTGAAACAGAAACATCACAGCTGTATAGATAGGAAACCAAGGGGCATCGAAAAATGCAAACAGGCCGTTTCCAGTGAGGAACTGGCGCAGCGACGTCAGATCGTTTAGCGATTGAGCTGTTGCGTCCATGCCACCACTGCTCAACGCGCGTTTGAAGCTAGCTCGGTACACGTCGCGGCTGAGCAAGACATCGAGCCGATTGCTTATACGAACCATGATTCTGGAGCGGACCCATTCGAGCGCACCCATGGTGATCATGAGCACAGTCAGTATCAGGGTCAGCATCACCAAGGTAGAAGTGCTGCTTGCTGGAACCACCCTACCGGACACTTGGATCATGAAAAAGGTTGGCACCAGCATCAACGCGTTTACGAAGAAGCTGAAGAAGCCTACCGAGAGGAAGCTGGTTTTGCAGGCCTTTAATGCTGCCTGCAGATTATTTTCACGTGGCCGACTCATAGTATCCGTACTGAAAAAATGGCAAAAACGGCGCTCAGTGTACCACTTGCTTTCATCTGATAGGAGTGAGCACCACAACTACCGACGTAGGCAGACGGCTAGCGCCCTAGCGCAAAACCCGTGGAAGCATATGGAAGCACAACAAGAAGAACTATGATTTTTTTCCTAATTTTTTATTCATCTAGGCCTCGCTGGGGACGCCTAGGCATGTCAAGCATTTCGGTGATCCTACCTAAGGCAACGATCGCGAAGACCCTCAGGAAATTGGTAGTTAAATGCCAGAGCGCCAAACGAATGATCTAGCGTGAGAATATGGCGAAACGCCTCCACTGCAACGACTGAAATCCGTCGAATTAAATTACTACATTCAAATATGATTCACAACCTATTGTTTTTTAACGTTTTTTTATTTTTTGGCGCAGCGTAGCATTTTTCGTAATGAGGCTGTCTGAATATGACGGCGTATGATGAGCTCGCTCATCAGCCGCTCCTGCGGCTTTTCAGATGAGCGTGTAAGAATTTTTACATTGGGTGATTGACATACCCCCCCCTTACGCTCAATCATTCTTGCACGCAGGGACGCCGCCACTGGCCACGTTATTGTTTTAGGGCTTGTCATGTTTTTTAGATGACACAGTGTGTTTCAGCCAACAGGAAATTGGAATTCATGTCACTGCCTTCGCATGCACTAGATGGCCTGAAAATCAGCTCGCGGGTTACCCTGCTAGAGCCAGGAATGTACATCTTCAGGTATGCCTCGCAGCCTCCGGTGGATAAACCGGTGTGCATCGCCCTACAGCAAGCACCATTGGGCAAGGGATCCATTGATTTCTTCCCGGCTGAAGGCGTCAGCAAGAACATGCTGACCCACTTGGGAGACACCATAGTTGCCCGAGTCAAAAGTGGCGTCGCCACTGTTTTAATCACCGAATACCATATGTTCGATGCCGAGATTGATCCTATCGATTTGCGCATTGATCGTATCGACACCTCCCCTGCAATCATGCGAAATTTTGCAGTTGTGGCCACCCCAGAGCCAAGCCCTGCAATCGAGGCAATCGCTTCGCCTGCGTCCTTGAAACTCATTGCGCATCTACAAGGTGCTGGCGATGTGGAATCGAATAAAGGTTGGGTAGGCGAGCACGACGGCACCAAGCGCTTGGAAGGTTTTAGCGTCATCTGGGAGAACAAGCCTGCTGGCGTGGACTTAGTCTACACATCCACCGTCGCAGGCTCCGGGCCTAGTCCAAACGTCGCAGCTGGCACATTCACCGGCACGCGCGGTAAGGCATCCCCGCTTATTTCAGCAGGTTTCAGCCTCGTCGGGCCCAACCGCTCCCTTTACGAATTGTCAGGTCACATCGTGTTTTCCGGCTCCTCGCCGCAACTCGTCGTGCCCAACCAGATGATGTATGGCCCCACTGGCACCGAGCCATTGGTGGCGCTGCATCTCTCTATAGATCCCGTTACGAAGATGAACGCTCCCCGCTATAAGTCTCCTTGGGAAAACTCTGCACTGAAGCAGAAAATCAGCAGCACAGGCCAGATGGCCTGAAGTAACAGGAATTACACATGCAATACGACAGCCCTATTTCGTCCGAAACGTTCCAGACCTCTCTGACCAGCACCAATTTCTCGTCCGCAACTGCGGCCGCGATCAGTTCGTTGCTCAGCCTGGAAACCACCGAAACTGTCAACCTGGCTAGCTGGGATGGCGTTTCTGCACCTCTGACTCCTACTGGTCAGACTGCCGCTGCAGAAGTCGTTACGGGCACCATCGCTGGTCGTACTGGCGACACCGTTAACTTGGCTATTCCTGATTCGTTGGCTTCAGCCAAGGCGTTCGTACTGGACAGCAATGCTAACCTCAACGTTACATTCAATCCTGTCGTAGCTGCGGCCGCTGCAGCAGATGCATCGACTGTAAACGCCTTCAGCATCGCAGCCGCCGCTGTTGCCGCTGATCCAGCAACTGCCGTCGAATTCCTGGTCAAAACTGGCAACGGCGATGACATCATTACTGTAACCGGCGACCAGAACACCTACATCGACGCCGGCTTCGGCAACGACATCATCACTACTGGTAACGGCAACAATACTGTAGTGGCCGGCTTGGGCAACAACGTCATCACCACCGGCACTGGTAACGACACCATCGTTCTGAGCGGTGTAAACCATTCTGATGTCGTCAACACTGGCGCTGGCTATGACGTGGTTCAGCTGGATGGTTCGTCTGCCAACTATAGCTTCGTTGCAGGCAACAATTTCAACGTTACGCTGAACGGCGCTCAAGGCCTTGGCCAAACTGCTGCAATCACCGACGCTGAATTCCTGAGCTTCACTGATAGCGAAGGCGTTCTGAGCACCGTTGCTTTGGCTCATAACGATGCCGAAGCTGTCGCCCTGCGTCTGTATGAAGGTATCCTCGGCCGTGACGCTGACGTTACTGGTGCTCAGCAGTGGACTACTCAGGTCAATGCTGGCACTTCGGTGAACACCATTGCCGAGAACTTCCTGAACTCTGCCGAGTACACCGACGCCGACAACACCGCATTCATCGACACCCTGTACACCACCCTGCTGGGTCGTGGCATCGGTGAAGACACTGCTGGTGCTCAAAACTGGCTGAGCGTATTGGCCAACGGTGGCTCCCTGGTAGACGTTGTAACCGGCATCGCTACTTCGCAAGAAGCCATCGCTCAGGACAGCAGCAACGGCGAATTCGTCGAAGCTCTGTACCAAGCAGCTCTGGAGCGTACTGCCGACGCTGATGGTCTGTCGTCGTGGGTTGGCCAACTGGTGAACGGTGCAAGCCGTGCCGAAGTTGCCGCTGGCATCCTGGGTTCTTCCGAAGCAGCCGAGAAGTCGACCGACAACTTCCTGAACGACCTCTATGTAAAAGCGCTGGGTCGTACTGAAGAGCAGGCTGCTGCCGACGTTACTGGTAAAGCAGGCTGGGTCGAGGCTCTGGCTAACGGCGCCACCCATGCCGACGTTGCCATCGGCATCATCGGTTCGCAGGAAGCCATTGCTCACATCGACAACGTTGTTGTGCTGCACGGCGCGGTGTAATTCACCCTGCTAAGTCGGAAAATACGCTCGGCTGAAAGGCTGAGCGTATGTTGAAAAAAGGGGCGACTTTAGAGTCGCCCTTCTTTTTATTTTGAATGGCGAATCGATCAGCCCATGTCCAGACCCCTTGATCGTGAGCGAGAAACGCTCATGGACATTTTTCACCGTCACCGTCAGGCCAATGAGCATGACCTCGCCGCTGCAGCGCTGGAACGCGCCATGCAAACGTCCGAATACCGACCGGAGGCTTTGATCTGGAAAGGTATCGGGACATTGCCGCATGATCCGCAGTTGGCTTTTATTTTTCTAAGCAATGCAGCGCACCTGCTTCCTCATCGACCAGACGTACACGCCTTGGTCGGCCGAAGCATTCTTCTTCAGCATCAGCCAAAGCTTGCGAAAGAGTATCTGTGGTCGGCCTGGCAGAAAAACCCAAACGACCTTTCTTTGAGAATGACTCTGTGGCAAGCCCGTAGCCAGTGTGAGTCGCCCCAGAAATTGCGCACATCAATTCTGGCGCACCTTCCTGATATCACCGAGGCGAGTGAACTCTCTTTCGTGTTGAAGTTGCTGCTCGCCCAGCCCGATGGCGCTTCTACCTTTGGCGTGGTTCGCTACAGCCCCGAGGAAAAGGAAGTTCAGGGTTGGGCCGTGGATCTACGCAATCCACAAGCTGTGCCCACTTTGGAGCTTGAGTCCAACGGGCAAACGATGTCGTTGACGGCAAATCTGGCGCATCCGCTACTGATTGCCATAGGCCTTCCCGCCACTCACGGCGGGATCCGAATCAAGGTTCCTAATCCCACGCGGGCCGTGAACATAAGATTCTCAGCAGGAGCCTGCTTGCTGGGCAGCCCGGTGTCGGCGATGCCAACGTTCGTCCCGCCCCCTGCAGTTCTTGGAACAGGTACAACTCAGTCAGTCGATGTACTGATTCCGGTATATGACGGGCTTGAGGAAACCCTTGAGTGCATCAACAGCGCGATCGCAGCTCGTAAGCTCAATCGCACACCACACCGGATCGTAGTACTGGAAGATGCCACGCCGATTCCAGGTTTGCGAAAGGCGCTCAACGTCTTGGCAGGGAAAGGTAAGATCAAGCTGGTGCAGAATCCTGTTAATCTGGGTTTCATTAGGAACATGAACCGCGGCATGGCACTCAATAGCTTGCAAGACGTGGTCTGGCTCAATGCCGATACACGAGTCCAAGGCAATTGGCTGGACCGGCTGCATGCAAAGGCGTACGCCTCGGCCGATATCGCCTCAGTTACCCCCTTTACCAACAATGGCGAGCTGATGAGCTTTCCTATTAGCCGCATTAGCGCGCCGATGCCAAATGCCATCGAACACGCCAAGATCGATGACCTAGCTCGAGAAGTGGACAGCCCTGCGGTAGAGCTAGAGACCGGATGCGGCTTTTGCCTCTATATCAAGCGGAGTGCATTGGAGGTCGTGGGCTATTTGGACGAGGTGCATCTGAGTCGTGGTTATGGTGAAGAAACCGATTGGTGCCTTCGAGCGCGTCAGCATGGTTTCAGGCATATCGGAGCTCCCAACGTATTCGTCGCTCACAAAGGCGGAGTCTCCTTCAAGGAGGAGAAAGCGCTAAGGGTGGCTTACAACAACGCAATATTGCGTACGCGGTTTCCTAGCGCCGAATCCGACTACGAGGCCTTCTGTAAGAGAGATCCATTGCGGCCAGCACGCAACGCACTTCAAAGCGCTCGCCTACCTGAAATATACGATTGGCTCGAGAACCGAGGGCTGCCTAGCAACGGTGTCATACCTCTCTATGCCCACAATCAAGTGCCCGTCGATGAGCCGGTGATACTCGAGTATCGCCAAGGTGAAGCTGGTCTGATGATCACCGTCAAGGCAATGACTACACCCTTGATGACAGTACTGGAATACAGCATGCCTAGAGATATTGCAGATTTCCGTCAAACCATAACCGCTCTACTGAACAATGGTGTGCGCGGTTTGGTTTGCAAAGGGACTGCTCAAGTGCCAGTCGCACTACAGGATCTACTGTGTGGATTAGATATCAGTTCCAGCGCCGACGACCTCCCCTCCATTGAGAAGGTGAATATCACGTCAGACGTTCTCGAACATCGCGCGATAATAGCGGACGATCTATCCCAACCCGACGTGCTGCACAAATGGCTTAAAATCGCGCAGGTACTTCGCAAAACGCGTTCAGCCAACGTGCTCTGCGTCGAAGGTGACGGCCCCGCGTTAGCGACGCTTCGTTCAACCGGTGCCGTACTAGGCCTGCTTGCTCCATCTGGACATGACCATGCTCAATGGGCAGCATTGAGCGGTTGCGAACGATTAATCAGCCTTGACCCTGAATCGGCAAGTGATGCCTATTGCCAAACCATGACCAAGCGGTATGGTTTGCCCCTTTATATACTGGATCAAGAACCTTCAGTCGAAGTCGACGCCGGGATCCGTGCACATGGATAAATCAAGGAAATAGGCCCGCAGCCTGACAGAACTATGAACGATCAAAATGCAACCTCTCGTATGTGTGGACTCATTACTGGGCTGTACGGCGACGTACTACAAGGCTGGGCACTAGACCCTTCAAAACCCGCGCTACGTCTGGTGATCGAAGTGTTCATCGATGGACATAGCGTAGCCTTTGCCAAAGCTAACGAATTCCATCCAGGGGCGGATGGGGGCGACGAATTCAATGGTTTCGCCCTTCAGCTTCGTGAAAGCTGGCTTTCAAACGCTAAAACCATCTCCGCACGTATAGCCAATCAAGAGAAATGGCTTGAAGGAACTGTTCACCTCCCTGCGCCCTCTCCTGCTGATCCAGCACCGGCGGCTTCACAGGTATGGCATACCGGTGGACTTAAAGTCAGTGGCTGGGCATTCGATCCTACTGATCCGAATCGAGCAGTGACCGTGACGGTCCGAGAAGGTATCAACACCCTGGCCACAGTCACCGCCGATCATCTGCATCACGCTCTAGCTTATAAGGCCAGCCGGCACCACGGCTTCGAGATTGATTTGCCGTGGGTGTTAGCGGATGGAAAACTGCATAATCTCGAGGTATTAAACGACCGAGGTCAACCCCTGTCTGGTAGTCCACTGCAGCTATGCTGCTGGCCAGAAGGTATAGAGTCACTCGTACGCTCAAATGGCCACACTCGTCTAAACACGCACTGTGATACTTTGTTGGCAACTGTAGCGCGCCACCAAGAACTACTACTTCCAAAAAGTGCTGGATTTGAGCACTATCCAGAGTGGTTTGAAGTATTTCAAGCGCCAGCACCAGCTGTAGAGGGTACACCGCTTAGATGTGGCGTAATGATAATTACCGATGGGAACAGTACGCTTGAGACAATCACTCAATCAAGTGTTGCGAATCAACGGGTCGAAGTTACTCTCACTGTGCTGACTCATGAGGATGACATTACAGCGGCAATAAATAAGCTTGAGGCCCAGAAGTGTGACGCAATTATTCCCGTGATGGCTGGAGACAGATTATCCCCATACGCAGTTGATCAACTGATGGGGTTGATGACTGACGGGGTGATTTGGGGATATGGTGATTGTGATTGCGATGGAATAAATGGTGAGCGTACCTCGCCATGGTTAAAGCCGATTTGGGATATAGACCTGTTTTTAGGCGCTGACATATTTACCCCTGGCGCGGTGATACGGACTGAAGCGATCAAAAGCGTTCTCGAGTGCATTCGAAAAAATACCCAGCCAGCGCGGATCAGCTGGTTAGACTTCGTTAGCGCTCTAGCTTTTTTTAGCGAAACATCAGGCTCTACCATAGGGCATCTCCCCCGCGTAGTTTATCATCGGCATACTAGACTACCTAGAAGTCCTGTTGGGGCTGAAAGAAACATAAAAAGAGAAAAGTCGATTGGGTGGCTGGTTCAAAACCTAGTGCCCGGCTCGACTGTAAAACCAAATCACATTTATCCCGCGCTGCTAGTTCCTCAGTGGGCTCACCCCCAAACGTTTCCTAAAGTGACCCTTATGATTCCGACGCGAGATCGGGTTGATCTTCTTCGGACATGTGTTGAGGGGGTTTTGAAAAGCACCAATTATCCAAACTTAGAAATTATTATAGTTGATAATGATTCCACCGAGGATGAAACGCTCCAATATTTCGACGAACTACAAACACGGGGTGTACGCGTGCTGCCACATCCGCATGCGTTCAACTATCCTGCAGTCAACAACAGGGCCGCCGAGGTATCAACAGGCGAGCTTGTCTGCCTACTGAATAATGACATTGAAATCATAGATAGCAACTGGCTCACCGAACTGGTGAAGCATTGCCTTCGTCCCAACATAGATGTGGTAGGAGCGAAACTCCTTTGGTCGAATGGTATGGTTCAACACGGTGGAGTCGTTATAGGTATCAATGGCCTCGCTGCACACGCAGGGAACAACCTAGAAGATAGAGATCCCGGTTATCTTGGGAACAATCAGATTACACATCGCCGAACTGCAGTGACTGGCGCTTGCATGCTACTCACCAGAGAGTTGTACTTGAAACACCGCGGCATGGATGAGTTCCTTTTTCCGGTAGCTTTCAATGATGTTGATCTATGTTTGAGAATTACGGAATCTGGAGGGCGTATTTTGTGGGTAGCTTCCAGCAAGCTAATTCACGCAGAATCTGCAAGCCGTGGCAAGGACATTAGCGCCGAGAGGCGAAGTAGAGCAAAGCGAGAGCAAGATTACTTCATAAGAAAATGGTCCGTAATCAATAGAAGCGATCCTTTCTATCACCCTTCTCTTTCTCATGATTATTTGACTGGACCATATTCAGGTCTAGCATTACCACCAACTAACAACTCAATCAGATACAGCTACTCAGTTCTAACCTCAACTGAGCAGCGAGAAATGGAAAGATTGAAAGGATGAAGAATTCATTCGCAGAACTAAATGACGGCGAATATAGCCCATGGCGCCGATCCATGCCATTGAAGTCAACGACAGTATCCTTTTGATGAATACACCATTACGTGACAACATGAACGATAGACATTCGTTACCAAGTAGTAACACACACACTCAATTTGATGCTGTATTCTATCGAACTTGGTTTCCCGACGCGTCGCAGCTGGACGATGTAGCGGCTAGGGAAAATTGGGAGGAAAATAAAGCATCGAGGCCACCCAACTTCAATAGCCTGCTGAATAGCAGAGGACTTTCTCTTTCTACCATCCCTAAGGATACAGATTGGGATCTCTATGTTTCTAAGCATCACAAGCTTAAAGAGCCCAGCACATCTCAGTACCATATACTTTTCAGTTATTTAAGGAAACAGCAAGCCGAAAAGCTCCGAGATTTTCAGTTTGTGCGATCCTATTACAAGTCACTTAGCGCATATAACGATAAGGATTTGAATTCACTTTTCATGAATAGTGAACATGGCGCCTATGTGAGTTCCATACGCGAACTGCTAGAAGCCTATGGATTCGAACCAAACGTTATAGGCTACCTATATTCAAAAAATATCATCCCAATTGCAGCATCGGAAAACCTCGGCTGGGACTGGGATAAATTCATTGACCAGCTGATGATGCAACCCGTTCGGAAGCATACCTTTAGCAATAGTGCATTAACAAACGCAGAACTATACATTTTACTTGCGTGGCACGCGCATCGCAGTGGGCTTGAAGCCAAAGCAGAACAGTTATATAGAATTGCAAAGGAAATACATGCTGACTGTGCGATGATTAAGCAATGGACTAGTAAAGTCACGCTATCCACGTCGAGCTACATATTTTCACCCAATAACTGTGTTGATACGCTTTTTTATAGATCTCGTTACGAGGACCTCAGCCTCAGCGACGTTACAGGCTTGGAAAGACATTGGCAAACGCATGGCTTTGCTGAGCATAGAGCTCCGACCCTAGAGCATGAGCTGCATTTATTGCATCTCAACATACAAGATCTGCCCGTGGGTTTCGACTGGCGCAGCTTTTTGAAAGAATATGAGATTGATGGTAACAGACCTTGGGCGAGCAGAAACTTTGCCATAATCTCATACCTCCAGCTGGTTAAAGAGGGAAAAGCGTATGAGCATAGTTTTTATACCAGCTACTACGTGGATGCCCTGAGGTTATCAGCCGATCCAAGCCAAGCTTTCGCTCACTGGTCAACTAGCGTGTCGGGCTCCGATCGTCGTATCGGTAACCTTACTCAATATTTGACAAGCCTAGATTTGCCTATAGGCAAAATTCCGAGTTGGCTTGATTTCGAGGAAATCAAAGAAATCAATAGTGAATGGAGCAAACCATATTGGGATACTATCGCCCACATCCTCCGCTCCGCATCGCTTCCACTACTGAAAGTCACAAAGGACTCGATGCGCAACGCTGATTTTTACTATGAAATCGGCAATCATTACGAGCACTTGGGAAATCTCGATAGGGCACATGAAATCTACATCGGACTACTTGAGTTTGCCAGCCATACATTCACATTAGAGCATCTAGGCAATATATACTACCGCGCTGGATTATATTCCAGGGCGATGAGCAAATACCTGAAGGCAGTTTCAAATGGAAACTGTTCAGAGTGGGCATATATCAACGCCTTGAGATGCGCAGCCAAAAATATCAGCACTGCGGCAATCACAGTGAGCATATGCTCTTCAGCGATCGACAATCTCACAGATCCAAAGCTGATAGAAGAATATATTGGCGAGATCGTTGATACGCTATGGACTGAAGCATCTAAACAAATTGATATTTATTTACATCAAAACAAAAGATCTGAAATAATAGATACCGTTTTTGAAACAGCTAAGGTTATCGATGCTTTATATTCAACACTGACGATTGGGAAATCGAAGCGACGGTACGAAGGAGCGCTTAATTCGGAAAAGGTTCTTATTGTGGGAGATTTCTTCCTACCTCAATGCAAACGATACCGTATTCATCAAAAGCTTGAACAGCTGGAGGCAGCCGGATACAGCGCAACCGCGGTCTCGTGGGTGGATGCCGATCTGGCACTGCAGGAAATCGCTCTGCATGATATTTGTATTTTCTATAGAGCACCTGCGCTCCCCAATGTAGTTAAAGTCATTTCAACCGCTAAAGCTATGGGCAAAGTAGTGGTGTATGAAACAGATGATCTTATTTTTGATGGTGCATATCCACCGCCCATAGAAACATACGGGGGATATATTAGCGAAGCTGAGTACAAAGATCTTGTAAAAGGAATGAGTCTCTACAGGGCAGCTGCTAAGCTCTGCAATTATGCTATTGGATCCACACAACCATTAGTAAATGAGCTCGCCAAACTAGTCACATCAGGCCGATGCTTCCTACATCGGAACGCTTTAGATAAGCAAAACGTGATACCAGGACCTCCGCCCCAGAAAATCAATCGTGACCATGTCAATATCTTCTATGGCAGCGGCACCAAAGCACACAATAGCGATTTTATCGAAACCGCACTTCCCGGCTTGAAAAAGCTAATGAGCGAACACACGGTGACAAGGCTCGTCATCGTCGGTTACTTAAATTTACCAACTGAGTTTTTAAAGCTTTTTTCTGATCGAATCGTACAAATCCCCCTTACTGATTCCGTGGAAACGTATTGGTCTTATCTTTCAGCCGCCGACATCAATCTCGCGGTACTTATTCCAGACGCGTTAACTGACTCCAAGAGCGAGCTTAAATGGTTCGAGGCCGCAATCTACGGCATACCATCCGTTGTCAGCCCGACACAGAACTACATAGATGTTATAAATGAGGGTGAAGACGGATTAATCGCTTTTGACCTTGAACATTGGTATGAAAAGCTTGAGCAGCTGGTGCGCTCGCCTGAATTGCGTCACCGCATTGGCGACGCTGCATATAGGCGCGTCGTGAAAGATTACGGAGTTCCTAAAATGTCTCAACAGCTGAGAAGTACGCTTGACCTATTGGTCGAGCTACAAACGTCTGTCAATAATCAGCGCAGTGAAAGATCCCCGTCATGAGCACTAAGAAAAAAATAGCACTCGTAAATGTATTTTTTGCTCCCCAGTCTATCGGAGGGGCTACACGTGTCTTGATGGATAATTTCGATCTGCTTCGCAAGGGTTATGCGGAGGATTATGATCTCGTTGTTTTTACCAGCGATCACGGTTCTCAAAAACCGCACACCTTAACCACCTATCTTCATGAAGGTGTAAGGGTGTACCGTGCAGGCATCGTCTACAGAATCAATATGGACTGGAACCCCCACGATCCGGTGATGGGAGAATTATTCTCGAAATTTCTAGAGCTGGAAAAGCCGGATATTGTGCATTTCCATTGTATTCAACGACTGGGATCGGGCATTGTTGAAGCGACTATAGCGATGTCTATACCATACATAGTAACTATACATGATGCTTGGTGGATATCAGACTATCAGTTCCTGATGGATCGGGAATCTAATGTTTATCAAGATGGCCACCCTGACGTATTTGCTCCACTGCTAACGCCCGAGGGAGTTTCCACACAAGAGTCGCTTAATCGGCGCACGCATCTCAAAAGTCTTTTGAGCAAAGCTTCTTCTGTGCAAGTTGTCTCACAAGCGTTTGAACAAATTTACAATCATAATGGTGTAATAAATACAGTTCCGAATCCTAATGGCATCAATTCACGCGAATGGAAGAAAAGAGCTACGTCATACACGAATAAAATTTGTATTGCCCATATTGGAGGAATGGCGGAACATAAGGGCTATCATATATTCAAACAAGCTCTTCTTGCGCTACCTTATAAAAATCTCGAAGCGTTAGTGGTCGATCATTCCGTACCCTCAAATCATGTTGCGAAAGACATGTGGGGTACAGTTCCGGTGAAATACATCGGAAAGGTTCCGCAAGAAAAGATTGAAGACCTTTACGCGCAAATGGACGTATTGGTTGCTGTGTCGATTTGGCCTGAAAGCTTTGGCCTCGTGACGCGCGAGGCTACTGCGGCTGGCGTTTGGGTAATAGCCTCCAATATAGGAGGCATCGGCGAGGATATTGTCCAAGGCGTCACAGGAGTGGTGATTCCTCCAGCATTAAACGCGTTAATTGAAGTGTGCCACCAACTCGACCAATTAGGTACTCCACCTAAAGTTCCAAAACATGCAAAGGAGCAGATCCGCACAGTTCGTATTCAAGTTGATAAGGTGGTCGAAACCTATGACCAGATTCTTCATGGAGGCGAGACAACGGGTGATTAAACAGCAACGATCTTATTGGGGTCATCTAGATGGCTACGCCGATGGGCGCATCACGGGTTGGGCGTTAGATCGACTGAACTCCGTTAAAGCCCCAAGACTAATTTTTTTGATAGATGGGAAGCGTGTTGGCTCCTTGAAGCCGCGGCAGTTCCGACCAGACCTGGTGGCGTCAGGCATTGGAGACGGACATCATGGCTTTTCGTTCAAAGTTCCCGATACGTATTTGCGGGCAGAGTCGTTTACGGTAAGTGTATTTTTTGCAGATGATTCTCAAGGACTTCAAGCAATTACCGGCTCCCCTGCAACTTATCAACATGGACCTAACATAAAAATAGTTGGAGCATTCTCCGTTGGTTGGGATGGGGTTGTACGAGGCTGGGCAACCCACCTTCCAGCATCCAAAGAAGATCTAGGTTTAGTCGTTCAAGTAGATGGCATCGCTGTAGGCACTGTTTTCACAGACATAGAGCGTCCTGACGTTAAACTTGCGGGGCTGGCCGATAGTAGGTGTGGCTTTCAGTTCGTATTATCGCCATCAGATTGCTTAAGGGATATCGTAGACGTTTTGGTATTGGACCAAAAGACTGGAGCTAGCCTGACAGCTGGACCAGCCAAATTCAATGCGGGTAGCTCATATCTAAAAAAGCAACGTGCGTCAGACTTAGACTCCTACCTATTCCAGCTAGACAAATCCTCTCCGCAACTGACATCTACGATTTGCATATCAATACTCCTTCCAACCTACCGGTCTGATCTCCACTACCTATCTCTAGCGATAGAGTCTGTGCTGAACCAAAGTTATCAAAACTGGCAGCTTTGCATTGCAGATGATGGTTCCAATTGTGTCAAGCTGAAATCTCTCCTACTGCAATATAGTCAATCAGATCCGCGGATCTCCTGTGTTTTTATGGCAGAAAACCGACACATTAGTGAGGCTACGAATGCCGCTCTCGCTCTCGCACAGGGCGAATACATCGGGTTACTTGATCACGACGACGTTTTGCATAAAGATGCCATTTTTCATGTAGTAGGCGCTATTCAGTCTAATCCAAAAGCCGTGCTCTTATATACAAATGAAGACAAATGCGATGGTACAGGCGCGAGATATGACCCATATTTCAAGCCCGGCTATGATCCGGAGCTTATGTACAGCCAAAACTATATTAGTCATTTTGGTGTGTATAAAACAGATTTGGTGCGAATGATCGGGGGGTTTAGGCGGGGATATGAAGGAGCCCAAGACTATGATCTTGCGCTTAGAGTCACACGCAATGCCTCACCACAGCAGATAGTTCATATCAACCAAGTCCTCTACCACTGGAGAGCGCTAAAGACTTCTACGGCGTCTTCGATAAGTACAAAAGCCTACGCAAAAATCGCTATGCGGAAGGCTATTTATAGTCATATCCGGGCTATGGGAGAATCCGGAAAAATTAAGTTTAGCCACGATGGCCAGTATATGCAGTTCAAACCATCAAACAGCACACGGGAGCAGAAATACATATTAATAATTAGTACTAAAGTCATAAATTACGGCACTTTGAAACTCTTGCAGGACCTCCCTATCGGACTCAGAGACAACATACAAATTCACATAGTACAATGCTCTTCACCTGGGAAAGCTATTGCAGATATTGTCCTTTTTAACTTATTTAAGGTGATGCTGCATCACGTCTCGCCCAACAAATCACTTGCTCAAATCCTTGATGAGGTACTCTATCATCACAAACACGGCATAGTAATTTATTCCTCTTCTAGCGTCACTCGCCATGCTGCTTATCCTCATTGGTTTAAAACTCTGACCAGCCATGCTAACCGTAAAGAAATTGGATTTGTAACTCCGCGAATTCTTAATAGCAATGGAGACCTATTGCATTATGGTGACACTCGCCAATGCAAAAGCAGCCTAAAAGAAACCGCCCCCCCCGACAATGCATTTGGACAACTTGAGCTTGCGAAAACTGCACGATCTATTAGCTCTTGGATGTTTTCAATACGCACTGAGACCTATAAGCGCGTGAGATCACACTGCCCTGAACAGTCTTCCGACGTCCCGCTCAGCCTAGATTCCATGGCTGAGATTAGTACACAGCTAGGCTTACGCAATATAGCTATCCCGTGTAATGTGATTTTCGAAAAAGATTTCTAGCACTTACCGTTCAACATCATCTGAAGAATTTTATGGACAATACTCTCAGCAGCATCGAAGAATACAACGCACTCCTTGTACAAGGAGTACAATGGCGGAACGACGGAAATTTTGAACTAGCTGAAAAAGCTCTGGTTCTCGCATGCAAGTCTATGCCCCTCGAGTGGCAAGGCTATTATGAACTCGCTCTCATTTATGAAATAAGAAAAGATTCACTAAATCTCAGACAGTGTCTCGAACATGCTTTAACCCGCAACCCAGGGCAAATAGATACCATCCATAAGCTACTTACGCTCGTCATACTGGATGATAACGACAAAGATTATTTCAAGTTTATATCAATTATCGATTTTTCGCACGAATTGATCATCGAGAGAGTATGCGCACTTGATGAACTCAGGAGATTTAGAAAGCTGCATCCCATAGCTAGTATCCAAGAAGGTCATCAGCAAATAGTCAAGCAGTCAGAGGGCTGGATTTTCGTTGAGGACGTCATACAACGTATGCGAGAGGCGCTTCATAACCGAGAGGGTTTCGCATTCATCAGACTCGGCGATGGGGAAGGCACTTGGTTGAATCACGACAAAGCAGATGAGATTCTTTATCATACCATGCGAAGTATCAATAGGACTGAATTTTGGAATATATGGTACGGAGAGGAGGTTGCTGTCCATCGATACAGCTTTTTGTCAATTATGCATAACCTGGCGTTCCGATTAGGTGAAGCTGATATTTTGGGGATTCCCCCGTTGACATGGTTGGAACATGAGCACGCTATCGGCAGCCTTCGGGGGCTTCCTGGCACCGTCAACGTAGTGAAATTACTAGCTGCTAACCCCGCAATTCTTGAGAAGATGTCACTGTGCACTCAACTGATGCATTATGAATTATCAAACCATCCCGACTTTTTAGAGTTTCTATGCAATCTTGATCGAATCGCGATTATTTCTTGCCACCCTGAAACCGCCCAACTTATGCAATTGAAATTTGGCATTCTCGACGTTCTCTACATCCCTGTCCCAGGTGAGCCGTCACGCGCACATTTGCTTGGTGAAAACTCTGTTAAAGGCCAACATTATCCCGATGGTTTCTATCAAACCCTAGAATCAATCAATACGGTCGACTTCACCGGACTCGTATGTCTTGTAGGTGGAGGCATACTTGGCAAGCTCTATAGCTTGGAAATAAAAGCTCGTGGCGGTATTGCAATAGATGTCGGCTCTGTCATGGACAAATGGCTGAACAAACCAACTCGTCCGGATTTTTTCTAAATGAAAGCTACCAACATTACAGTAGTTGGCACAGGTTATGTTGGACTTGCGAATGCAGTCATGTTAGCCCGTCATCACAATGTGATCGCTTACGACATTTCAGCATCAAGAGTCGATCTTATAAACAGCAAATCGTCGACTGTCATCGACCCGGATATAAACCATTTTTTCGCAAATGAAGATTTGCGACTATCCGCAACTACATGTCCGCAACACGCATATGCAAATGCAGAGTTCATAATCATTGCAACGCCAACCGACTACGACCCGGAACTCAATCATTTCGACACAAGCAGCGTGGAGCAGGTTATTTCTGACTCTCTCAGAATATGTCCTACTGCGATTATAGTTATAAAATCCACCGTGCCTGTCGGCTTCACTGAAGAAATGAAAACTCGTTATCCGTCCGCAGATATCGTGTTTTCACCTGAGTTCTTAAGAGAAGGCGCATCACTACATGACAATCTGTTTCCATCTCGTATTATAGTCGGGGGTAAGGGACCTTCTGCACATTTATTTGCAGACATTATCCTAAATGCCACTGAGCGCGGTGACGCCCCTACCCTTGTTGTCGAATCAACCGAAGCCGAAGCGATCAAATTATTTGCAAACACATATCTCGCTATGCGTGTTGCCTTCTTCAACGAGCTCGATACCTATGCTCAAATCAAAAAACTAGACTCGCGCAATATAATTCAAGGTGTAGGTTTAGATCCGCGGATTGGCCTGCATTATCATAATCCGTCTTTTGGCTATGGCGGATACTGCTTACCTAAAGACACCAAACAATTACTTGCGAATTACACAGCAGTTCCTAATAATCTTATCAAGGCGGTCGTTGATGCAAATAGCACCAGAAAGGATTATATCGCCGATTCTATCATTAAGCTGAAACCTAAGTGCGCTGGCATCTACAGACTCACGATGAAGACTGGCTCTGATAATTTCAGGGCTTCGTCGATTCAGGGTGTAATGAAGCGACTCAAAGCCAAAGGCATCGACGTGATAATATATGAACCAGCACTTAAAGATGGTTCGTTTTTTAATTCAAGGGTCATCAATGACCTTGAGCTATTTAAGTCTCAAGCAGACTTGATCATTGCAAATAGACTCTCACCTGATCTAGCTGATGTCATAGACAGAGTTTATACCAGAGATCTATTTGGACAAGACTAAACTATAGCCTGTTTGGCCGCGCAATTGTCAGTGGCATTTCTAGATGTCGCTGACAGTAAAAACCACCTTCATGCTCATTTTCGCCATGCCGTAAGTGTGCATTTTTCGCTGACTATTACATTCATGCTTGCACTATTCGCAGATCTTAGGGGCTGCCTCTCTTACGACCCTATCTTCTACATTTTTCCATCCTCTGGCCTACCGATCTCCAGTACGAGTCATTGTCTCTGTGGCCTCGGCAAAGAACAGTTTTCTCCGCCTGCGTCTCACAATTGGCTATACTCCCGCGCATGAATTCGCCCCACTCAACAGCTTTGAACATCGTGACCCTCCTCGCCGGTCATGATTCGCCGCGATTTATTGGTAGGCCCTTGCCGTGAGCCAATATCCCTTCAAGCAACCAACTCTCTTGACTGCGCTCATTCAATGGCGAACCGCTGTCATGCTAGGTTGGAGGTCTTCACCGGTCTGTCGCTCTCGTATGGACCGTTTGAGCTCATATCACTGATGGCCTACTACGCTCTCGTAAATGTGTGGTTGAGACCTGCCATCCAAGCCTCACCCACCCAACCCCGATCAAGCACCACTTAAAGGAAAGTCAAGGGATGCAAATACCGAAAAGCTCACGCGTGAGCGCAGCCACCGTATTGCTGGCCATCATGGTGGTCACCTTCGTGCTGCTGATGCTTCGTTCCAGCGGCATCTACCCCACTGTCCTCGGCGACGAGTACACCTACAGCTCCATGGCGCGCTTGCTGCCCTTCTCAAGAGCTTCTATCCCGAACTACCTGTACTTGCTGGTTTTCAAGTCAACGTTGGTATGTGGCGATGGCTTCATGGCGTGTACCAAGCTTTACAACACGTTTTTCTTCGTCGCTGCCGCTCCGTTCATCTACCTAACGGCACGTCGCTGCTGCGGTGCAGGTGTGTCGCTGCTTATAGTCGCGGTAAGCATGCTTGGACCGATCAACAGCTATACGGCGTATTTCATGCCAGAGGCGCTGTTCTTCTTTTCGTTCTGGGTGAGCATCGCGTATTTTCTCAGCTTGAACGCCCAATCGCCGCTCCGCAAGTGGGCAATTTTCGGTCTCATCGTCGGATGTTCGTCGCTGATCAAACCTCATGCCCTCTTCGCGGTACCGGCATTCTGTGTCTGCATCGTGTTCTTCGCCTATAAATGCGCAGAAAACTGGGTACGCCAATGCACTGCAGCTATAGCAGCCTTTTTGGGTAGCCTTTTCGCGACAAAATTCATCATTAGCTTCCTCTTGGCCGGCAAAGCAGGCTTGACGCTATTTGGTGGCTTCTACAGCTCCACGCTTGAATCTAACGCTACTACGTTACAGCGCTACATCGACATCTTTCTGGCTGCCCCAAAGATCGTCGAGGGCCATTTGCTTGCGAATATCTTGATGTTCGGGCTAGCGGTCGTGATCGTCGTGCTTGGCGCACTCAGGGCACTCTCTTGTAAGCCGCTGCAGGCCCAGGACCGCGTAGCCTTCTGCACGCTGATGCTGTTCATGAACCTGATTGCTATCGTCGCGCTGTTCTCGGCATCCGTTGCCGGGAGCAATGCGATCGAAACGGCATTCAGGCTGCATATGCGCTACTATGATTTCCTCTTTCCTTTGCTGTTCATCGCTGCTGGCTCTCAGATGGGCGTGGCCCACACCGCGCAGTTTAAGTACATCAGATTAGCCCTGGTAATCCTCGCGGTTGCAGTTATTGGCTATGCCGCAGTCAACAAAATGCAGCCGTTTACGGTGAGTTTCATCGACAACCCGGAACTGCGCGGCTACGCCTTGAACGATGTTATGTTCATGATCCTGGCAGGTTTGTCAGCCATCGCAGTGATCACCTGGTACAGAGCCGCAGACACCGGTGTTCGCTTTTTCCTGTTTGTTTATCTTCCACTGGCGGTCCTTACCAGCACGGTATGCAATAACAAGGAGATCCGGCAGCGTATCGAGCCAGATGCCTTCGACAAAGCTGGCTTATTCGCTCGAAGCTATCTGCCAGCTTCCGAGTTTCCGCATCTGTTGGTGGTAGGTGACAACCCGGCGTCGATCTTGCGTACCTTGTTTTATATAGAAGACCTGAATGCCGGTCCCGACCTATCCTACGTCCCAGGGACGACGTATACAGCAGCTCAAACAGCGCCAGACAAGAAGTGGATTCTGATCGTCGGGGATGTCAATCTCGCCAAAGGCGACTTCGATGTCATGAGATTCAATGGCTATTCACTTGCCAAGAAAATACCCGCCCTCTACCCGCTGGCTATCGATCTGCGTACAGGTGTTTTGCCCAGTTCAGTAGAAGCCGTCACCGGGCTGTCAGATCCGGAGCCCTGGGGCACATGGTCCGATGAGTCCAAAGTCGAAATCAGCTTTAAGAAAGCACTGCCTCCGGTCTTCGAGCTAACCCTGACAGCAAAGGCGTTTGGCCCTAATGCCGGTCAATCGTTTGATGTTGAAATAGGTGGCGTTCACTATCCGGTGGAGATCGGTGAGGGTATGGCGACACATGCACTCAAGATCGCAAATCCGACAAGGGCTGACGAATTGCTCATTAAGGTGCCGTTACCCACGTCCCCGAAGCAGTTGGCATTAAGCCAAGACGGCCGCCCATTGGGGATTGGCATTGAGCACCTAGTCATTAGGCCCGTTGAGTGACCGTTGACTCCGTATGAAGTGGAAGGTATGGCAAATTAGCTCATACCTTCCGCGTGGTCGGACGGTTTTCTGGCCAGTTCATCGTAGCCCCCCTAAACGTTGGTGGATCTTTTCGGACCTTCATGATCAATCCTACCCCTCCCCCCACTAGGCTATACACGTTGGATGCGCTGCGCGGTATTGCAGCGCTTTGTGTAGTGTTTTGGCATTGGCAACATTTTTTCTATGTCGGCGATAATCCCGCTGGCTATGTCATAAGCAATCAGCCTTTCTTTCAGCTATTCGCACCGCTTTATCATTATGGCGGTCTTGCCGTGCAGCTATTTTTTTCGATTTCCGGGTTCGTCTTTTTTTGGCTTTTTTCGACTGGCATCGAAAGGCGAACGATAAGCGCTAGACGTTTTGCAGTTGACCGTTTCAGTCGTCTTTATCCACTTCACATTGCCACCTTCGTGCTAGTCGCAACGCTGCAGTGGATCTATGTCGCAGTGCACTCGACTTACTTTGTCTATCAGGCCAACGATGGTTACCACGCACTATTGAACATTCTGCTCATCCCTGCATGGGGCTTCGAAAAGGGGTGGTCATTCAACGCTCCGATCTGGTCGGTGTCAGTCGAGATGCTGCTTTACCTATCGTTCTTCCTGATGTGCCTAATAGGAAGGTTCAAGTACCCACTGGCCATCGCTGCCTGTGCGCTGGGATGGTATCTTTACCCTGAGCAATACAAGTTAGGCAGTGGTGTATTATGCTTTTACATAGGCGGCATCACGTATGGAGTATTTGATGCCGCACGGCGACAGATGAGTAGCGGCAATGCCTGCGTTACGATGACTCTGCTTTGCTTGGCTACATGGGTTTACATTGCCACATCTGGGGAAGTAAATGCGAACGCGGTGATGTGCTTGTGCTTTCCAACGACGATTGCTGCCCTAGCAGCGATGGGCCATCACTGGCCGAATGTACTGCGATCTTCCGCAGTACTCGGAGACATCAGCTATTCGTCATACCTTATCCATTTTCCACTACAGATTGTCTTCGCATTGATAACCGATGGTTTAGGCTTCGAGCGATCGGTTTTCTATCAGGGTTGGACAATGACGGCTTTCTTCGTCGTGCTGATTCCACTGAGTCTACTTTGTCACAGACACCTTGAGCGTCCAGCACAGCGCTATCTACGCTCGCTGGGGCTACACACGATTTGAATCCTATCGATCGACACGATCCTGAAAACGCTAAGGGACAATCAACTGCCACTGCTTGCTGGGTAGATCCAGCTTGCACACGCGGTTTATCTGGTGACTGTAGGCATAACTGCGCATCCTGTTGTCGTAGTCGTCGCTGTCTGGATTGGCGAAATTCCAGTCCGGAGGGTTGAACGACGCAAAACCGTTGATCGTAGGCATCCTCAGAAGCTCGGCTATGATCATCGCACTCACATTATGTGCATAGATTTTTGCTGTAGGGGTTACCTGATCACCCCAACTGCTAACATAAAAAAAGCTGCACTGCTGTGGTGCTCCAACGAGTCCAGTTATCTTTTCAACCTCTGCTTGGCGATCCAGTACGATGTACGCATCGTTGAGCTCCTCCACGACCAATACTATGCCGATCAAAATCAGAGTCACGCTCGAAAAACGGGGCATCCATTTTTCCAAGTACAGAGTGACAACCACGAGGATCGGAAAGATTAGAAAGATCTGGTACGCACCAATCACATTCAGTGCCTTGGCACCTGGAACCGTGTGATAGACCAAATACCACAAGCTGAAAGTGCCTACCTTGATCACGCAAAGCCATGTGATGATCGTGGCCACAGCGACAGACCAAACCAATCTGTTGACAGAGCCACCTTGCCTGCGTGCGTAACTCGTCACTACCGCCAGGCAAAAGAACACAAAAAGAATCGGAGCTACACCGGTGTTGTAATACTCCCCCATGGGCTGATAGCCAGGCTGTGCCCAAGCGAGAAACCGCGTGTAAGCATGGCCGAACATCACGTTGGTCTCACCGACCTGCAAAATGCCCGGCAAGGTAACGGCGAAGTTTAGTGCAGACTCGTAAGGCCGCACGCCCGACTCTGCGGCCTTGGGCAGATACACGCTCAGTAAAGGCAGCATGGAAACAACCGCCACCATTGCGATGGCAAGCAGCGCCAGCCTCTGCTCTTTGACTACTTCCAACAATGCAGAACGTTGCGTCGCGCTGGCGGACACGTACAGCACTACAGAAAGAACCAGGGCAAAAAACAGGAAGAACCATGTAATGTAGAAACATGTGATTGCCCAAGCGCCTAACGCTGCGCCTGCGCCGCTTCCCCAGCCCAAGAGCGATAAGCGCCGACGGGCCATCAAACTCGTATAGGCCTTGTTCAGCAACACAGCTACAAAGGGCGCGAAAGCCAGCGTTGCCAGCTGCACACGAGTACCATGGACAGTTAGATTATTAGCTATCAGGAACAGCCCTGCCGAGAAAATAGCCCATCCATAACCCACCCGAAAAACGCTGCGTATCATCCAGTAGAATCCTAGATAGCCTATGGCACGCACGGTCATGTTGGAAAATTCGGAAGAAATGAAAGGGTCGAGTCCGAACTGCCTGATGATTGAATAAATGATCCCGATGAGGAAATAGCCATCGGTTTGAGCAAGCGTATTTTTGTAAGGGTAGAAATAATACAGTTGTGACCATTGGGAGCTGCCCCTAAAGACATTCGACCAATGCTCGAGTATCGCGACGACAATTGCCGAATCGTAGCTATCGCCATATAGCGTACTGAATCCGTTACCGATCTGCACCCGGAACTGGATATACAGGAAGAAACACATGGCCATTACGATGAGTGCAAGTCTGGCCAATGTTTTTATAGGAGAGTTACTGTGACCGGTGGCTTCCACTGAATGCGCATCCGTTAAACTGAATGAGTAAACGACGGGATCCGTGGACCCCGTGGGATCAACCTTTCAAAGCGACGACAATACCCGCCATGATCAAGGCTACACCGATGAAGTACTGAACACTGAAGCGTTCGCCAAACACGAAATGGCTACCGATAGGCACCAAGATGAAGGCCATGGCCATCAGGGGATAAGCCTTGCCTAGATCGATCTTCTGCAGGACCCAAACCCAGGCGATGGTTGTGATGCCATACAACGCAAAGGCGGTGAAAAGCGTCATCAAGGTGTGCGTATCGAAAATGCTGCCCGAGCGATGCAACGATGCGGCACTCAACTTGAACAGAATCTGGCCACCCGCAATGCCCAATACGCACAGTATGGCTACGAAGTAGATCATTGAAGCTCTTCCCGCGGTTTGACCTTCACTTTCTTGCGAGTCCGATGGAATGGGTGCTTCGGTCCTGAGGCGATGTCATGACCGATGAAGGCGAGCAGTAGTTGCACTCCGATGATCACCGGCAGCGCCGACAGCATTACCGTACCTGCTGGCGTCGGGATATCGGTGTTCATGGATTCGATCCAGTGCGATATGCCAAAACCACCGCCCCAGACCAGAAGTACCAAGGCGATCGGGAGCTCCAGCGAAGCCAGCGACATTCCTCGCAAGTAGTAATTATAGAAAATGCGCTTTCCGAAGTTACGGATGTGCTTGAACAAAAACTCGCCGACCACTTTCGATATCTTGAGGTTGCTGACTTCGTCTTCGTACTTGGCATCCATAGGGATATCGACGACGACAGCCCTCAGGGTATTGAGCCGGAAAAGCATGTCAGTTTCGAAGAAGTATCGACGGCTGATTCTGTTGAACGGCAAGTGACGCACCACATCGGTATGAATGGCCGTGAACCCATTGGTAGGATCGAACAGATCCCAATAACCAGACGAAAGTTTGGTCATGAACGAGAGAACAGCATTTCCGAACAGCCGCATTTTCGGCATGGCCGAAATCTTTTCCAGATCGTAAAAGCGGTTGCCCTTGGTATAGTCGGCATCACCCAGCAAGATCGGAGAAATGAAGCTTTCGATCAACGTTGGGTCCATTTGCCCGTCACCATCAATCTTCACAACGATGTCTACACCGTCGGCCAGGGCGGCCTGATAGCCAGTCATCACCGCGCCGCCAACGCCTTGGTTCTCAGGATTGCGCAGGACTACGACGCGCGGATCCTGATTATGCAGCTCAACGAAATCGCCGGACCCTTCCGGGCAGCAGTCGTCCACCACATAGATGGTCTGAATCTCGGACCCGATGCTCTTGATGACACCTAGAATGTGTGCCTTCACCTTGTAGCTCGGGATGACGACGGCCACCTTCACATCATTTACTACCATTTCCAACTCCATTCAGTGTCATCGGCAATCACTCCATCTTTGCAGGTGATAGCTGCCCGGCTTACGTGAGAAGCCGGGTTAAAAAACGTCTCGCCGGATGTCGAGAGGAACCGGACCCGACCAAAAAAGCCTTTTACTAACCTTTAGCGCGTGGCCACAACGCTCAAGCAGGGCTTGAACCAGCGCGCAAGAATACCTTGATACGACTGGTTTGGGGAGGTCATGCCCTCAGTCGCGGACACCGCGGCTCTTGCGCCGTTTTTCCCTGCCCCGCCCGCGCCATTATCGACTCACTGATCCGCGTCAAGGGTTGGGTCTTCCGCCCTTACTCAAGACTCACCGCTCAGCTACGCGATCCAGTTCATCAATCAGCTGCTGAGCGCTTTGTTTCCACGTCAGCCATGGCATTTCATCGGAACGCGGATGCTTGCTCTCCTGATACAGGGCCAACCAGTCAGCCAGCCTATCTGCGATCTCCTGAGTCTCGGTCCCTTCGAAGTAGTACGCATACTCCCCCGCCACTTCGCGAAACACCGCCAGATCTCGCGCGAAGATCGGCAGGTTGTACTGAGCTGCCTCGATCAGGGGCAAGCCGAAACCTTCGCCGTAGGAAGCAGCCACCAAACAGTCGGCCTCGTTGTAGAGGTGCTCGAGGTATTCATCGCTCACACCTTCCAGCCACAGCAAACGTTTACCCAATTCCGCATGCCCGGTCAGGCGCGCCGCCAGCTCGTCGACCAGCCAGCCATGCTTGCCTACGATGATCAAGTTCGCGTTATGACCTGCCTTCCATAGCAGTTCGAAGGCGTCCAGAGCCTGTGCATGACCTTTACGGGGCTCAAGCGTGCCCACCATGAGAAAGCTGGGGGAAGGACTGAGGGATTCGATACGCAACCCCGGACTTTCAGGCACGCCAGTGGACGGCATCGATTGATCGATGTCAGCCCCCAGGTGGAATGCGCCTATATGGAAAGGCCGGCTGCGCTCTGGCGCATTCTCGACCAACCACTCGCGCAGCTCGTCGGCCACCGCGTGGGAAATACACATCGCACCGTCGTAATGCGCGACGGCGTTAATCCACTTGATGTAGTGCGCCTGCAGGCTTTCCACGAAGCAATGCGGCAGTTGCAGGATGAGCAAGTCGTAGACTACGAAGAAGATGCTGACGCCATGCGCACGCATCGTATCGAGGTAGGACTGATTGTGAGGCAGTACATCCATCAGCAGGTCCAGGCAGATGTAGACGTCGCCGGCGCGGTAGCTTATCGCTTCGTCGATTTCGGCTTCGCTGGCTTCTTTGCCCAGGAACATCGTGGTGAACTTGGCCGCATAGCGGTAGAACGGCTCACCGGCTTTTGTGTACACGGGCTTGACGACGTAGCCTGCTGGGGCGTTGGTCAGCCATTCCAGAAGAATGCTGCGCACCACGCGCTGGATGCCGCTCTTGCCGTCGTGCTTGCACAGCTCAGAGATATCAACGAACAGGGTTGGTTTCTCGCTGACGCCCTGAATCGAATAGTCGATGGCCTTGGCAAGGAGCGAAACGTCCACTGCCCTGTTGCTCAGGTGCCCGGTCGCCGCCAAAGCATCTACCAACGCCTGAGTGGCGTCGATCTGTGTGGTTGCCGTTGCTGCAGGTTTGTCCGAGCGCTCCAACGCCATCTCGAACGCCGCTATGGCTGCCTTACCGCTGCGATCCCAAGAGAATGCCTGAGAGCGTTCCAGCCCGTGCGCGGCCAGTGCTGCGCGGAACTCATCGTCCACCAGTGCCTGACGCAGTTTTCTGGCGATGGCCGAAATTTCGAATGGATCGAACATTGCTTCCTTCCAGCCGATCACTTCCGGAACGCTGGAAGTGTTCGCGCCGATTACCGGTGCTCCGCACTTCATGGCTTCCAGAGGAGGCAGACCGAAACCCTCGTGCCAGGAAGGAAACACGTAAAGTCGGCACATGCTGTAAAGCGCCACCAGCTCTTCGTCGGTTATGTAACCGGTGAAGATCAGATCCGAATTACCCAGGCCCTGTGCGCGCGCCAGCGTCTTGTAGCTGTTGATGTGGTACTCGGGCATCTTCCCGGCGAACACCAGCTGGATATCGCCCAGCTCCGCCTTGATGTTGGCGAACGCCTTGATCAGTTGCGGCAAGTTCTTACGATCGTCGGCGCCGCCGGAATAGAGTACGAACTTGTCATTCAGAGCAAACTTCTTCACGACGGCCGCGCGCTCGTCGAGACTCAGTGAAATAGGTCGGAACACATCGTCGGCCGCAGTCGATACGTTGACGATGTCAGACTCGTTCAGCGGCAGCAGTGATAGCGCTTCATCCCGAGCGAACTCGGAAATCGACAACAGCAGATCGTATTGTTTGAACGCTTCTACCTTTTCCAGATAGTGCCGCTTGTAGCCGGGGTTGGGATCCAGATACTGCTTGGTGCTGACCAGAGGGATGAGGTCGTACAGCGTCGCACTTACCACTGCACCGGTATCCAGTGTTGGACTGCCAATGGCGGCATCGTCGATGTAACCTTCTACGGCACTGGTCACGTGAACGACGTCGGGTTGCAGATCATCGATGCAGGCCTGGCGGATCAATTCTGCCACTTGCCGCCGCGCGGTATTGCCAGGGTCACGATCGCTCACCGGACCTTCTGCGTACCATACGCGGATATGACTCTGCGGCAACAACCCGACGAAGGCGGCGCGGATATTCTCGATGCTCTCGCTGAGCATGCCGTTAAGTACCAGAAACACTTCGTGCTCACCGCGGTTGCGGGCGATGCCCTGCGCGAGTGACAGACTGTAACGTCCAATACCTCTGAAACGACTTTCAGTTTGCGCACCTTGCATGTCAATTACGATACGCATTCAGTTCTGGTCCTTCGTCATGGCTTGCATCAGGGCACGCTCGATATGGCGGCCCCGCTCTGTCAACGGCGCGTGATCGATGACGCCGTGTTGTGGATCGCTGGCATTGCTAGCAGCATCTGCATGCAGGGCGTTTTGGTGCAACTGCCGTAGTTTGGCTGCCAGCCAGGGAGTACGGTTGAGTATGGCCAGTACCGGGCGTTGCACGGCCGGTCGGCGACCCACCCATAAGCGTGCATGAGGGACCACTTTGCGCAGGGTATTGCCCGCTGCAACCTTACCGGACCGAAACGGCCACGAGACTGCATGCACGATCGCACGCAACGGTGCGGTGATGCGCCATGAGGTGCTGCGATGCACGGCCTGCAACTGCTGCTCGTACGCCATGGCTCGCAGGTACCAGTGGTGTGCGTTGCCCAGCGATGCGTTAAGTTCGTGGCGAACATGCTCGGTCTGAGCAAGGGCTTCACTATGGCTTTTTTGCACATTGGTCAGGCTTGTCTGCAGGCCCGAGCAGTGCTGTTGCAGACTCAGGATGCTTTGATTGAACCGCTGCTGCTGAGCATCCACTTCCTGACTGAAGCGCTGTTGCTGGGCTTCGGTAGCATCCGTGAAACGATCCTGCAAAAGCGTCAGCTGTTCGGTATGTTGCCCATGCATACGATCCATCAGGTCCTGCAACCCATCACGGGTTACGAATTCCTCCCGAGCGGTGGCGAACCCACCTTCTATACCCTTCAATCGTCGCTCCAGCGCTTGGTCATAACGAACTGCTAATTGGTCCAACGAGACGCCGTAGGCAGCGTCGAATGCAGATGCAAAGTTTTCAAGCTGTTCAGGCGCGGCCTGCTTCTGGCCTACGACTGCGTAGTCTGGACTGGTACCGGCCAGAACTTCCCACAAGCCAAGGCTGGTGCTTTCATCACGCAGATCAGGGCGCTCTTGCAGCCGCACGATTTTGGACTTGGCAAACCCAGCGTGCTCGGCGAGAAACGACAGCAGCAAGTTGGGCAAAGGACGCTCGTGGGTCGGGTCCAGGTAGAAGGAGTTGGTACCCACGACCAGGCTTTCGGCGTTCGGCGTTTCCAGAATCAGCAAACCGGCTGGGCGCAGAACCCGCAGCGCTTCGGCGACCAGCTCCTGCAATACCGGGAACGGAATGTGCTCGGCGATGTGGAAGCCAGTCACCGCGATCAAGCTATTGTCGGGAAGCTCTTTCAGGGCGGTCAGAGCATCGGCTTTGCGCGCAGGCAGGTTCAGTGCCTGACACGCTTCGAGCATGCCTTCGTCCAGATCCACACCTGTTGGTGCATAGCCCTCTGCCGTGAGCAATTCCAGCCATTCGCCGCGGCCGCAGCCGAGGTCCAGCACAGGATGATCCTGGTACAGGGCTTTGAGCGGAGAAAGGAACGGCAGATAGGCTTTGAGTCGCTCGGTGATCAGTTCGCGCGAGCCACGATAGCGGTCTTCGAACGCACGGTAGAAACCGTCATCCATTACTTGCACTCCACAGTCGGCGGCATCCAGGCCAGGCCTACAAAAGTACTTTTCGACATATTGACTACGTTGAATACGAGAGCGAGATCGCGCCACTCATAGTTATCGGCGATATGGCTATCGGTAGCGTGCAGGGCAACCGCCACCGAATAAGAGCCCACGCCGAGGCTTGCCTTGAAGCGGAACTGGTACGAAAGCATGTCGCCATTGCGCAGGCCCGTACGGACGCATTCGAGGTGGTGGGTGTTGGTGCCGAACACATCTTGGCCAAGGCGGTCCTTGATCACGTAGCCGACGACCAGCTCCGGCAACTCGGCGTTGACCTTGACGTTCACGGTCAGGCACACATCGTCGCCTACGGCCACATACTCGACCGGGGCACCTTCGCCGTTGTAGAGCGCTACGCTATCGATGACTGCCTTGCCACTTCCCGAACGCGTTTGCACGCCACCGTCTGCCAAGGTCTGCACCTCGACGGTCGAGTTTTCCTTCTGAGCGATGATGGCGTTGTAGTAGTCCATCACCTCCTCTGGCGAGCCATCCTTGATGACGGTGCCGCCCTCCAGCAGGATCGCCCGGTTGCACAGCGCCTGGATGGCACCGCGATCGTGGGAAACGATCAGCAGCGTCGTGCCGGCTTTCTGGAACTCCTTGATGCGCCCGAAGCTCTTGTGCTGGAAATAGCTGTCGCCTACCGACAAGGCCTCATCGATGATCAGGATCTCGGGGCGGAACGCGGTGGCTACGGAAAACGCCACGCGCATCTGCATGCCGCTGGAGTACATCCGCACGGCCTGGTCGAAGTATTCGCCGATCTCGGCGAAGGCTTCGATGTCTTCAATGACGCTATCAATCTGGGCCGTGTTGAAACCCATCAAACCGGCTGCGTGGTAAACGTTCTGCCGGCCGGTGAGTTCGGCATTGAAGCCCATGCCCAACTCGAGAATCGCGGCAATGCGCCCGTTCACCTGAACCTTGCCTTCGGTCGGTTGCAGCGTGCCGGTGATCATCTTCAACAGCGTGGACTTGCCAGCACCGTTCTGGCCGACGATGCCGATCGCTTCACCCGCCTCGATATTGAAGCTGATGTGCTTGAGCACCCAGTGTTCCTGGCTCGCGCTAACCGGCAGATAGAACCAGCGCGCCAGGCGCTGCCATTCCGAACGATAGGTGCGGTAGGCCTTGCCTACGTTGGTGACTGCAAGAAGGGTCATAGCGAGTCCACCATTTCTGCGGATGCCCGGCGGAACAGGAACAGCCCCAGCAGCATCAGGCCGACGGCAATCAGGAACGTCACGCCGATCTGCTGAAGATCAGGCGAAACCTTGTAGACCAGCACATTGTGGTAGGCAGTGACGATGGGATACATCGGGTTGATGTCCAGCGTGCCTTTCAGGTAGTCGGGCACGATGTTGACCGAATAGACGATGGGCGTGAACCAGAACCACACCTGCAGGATGATCGGAACCACTTGCCCGATGTCGCGCAGGAACACGTTCAATACGCCCAGCACCAGACCAATACCAACGGCCAGTGCCACCACGGCAAACGTCAGGGGGATGAGCCAGAACATCTGGATATTGGGCGAGTGCCCCAACACCGCGAAGATGATCAGCACTGCGCCAAACAGCAGCAGGTTGTTCAGCAGGCACGAGCCCACGACGATAACGGGCAACGCGATACGCGGAAAGCGCATCTTCTTCATCAGGTTGCCCTGCTCGATGAACACCGTCAGGCAGCGCCCGACGATTTCCGCGAACAGGTTCCACGCCAGAATGCCAGCGATGAGGTACAGCGCGTAGGCGTACTTGTTGTCGATGCCCGGCAAGCGGGCACCGAGCACGTTCGACAGGATGAGCGCGTAGATAGCGACTTGGGCCAAGGGATGAATGATCATCCAGAGACCACCGAGCTTGCTGCGCGCAAAGCGCGCAACGAACTCGTTCTTGATGGAGGTGACGATGAAGCCTCTGTAGTCCCAGATGCCTCTTAACATGCCAAACATAATTATCCTTTGATCAAACGCTCAATCTCAGCAACACGCTGAGCCACCAATTCTTCGCTGCCGCGGCTTTCCACGTTCAGGCGCAGCAATGGCTCGGTGTTCGAACCCCGCAG
>Ga0308160_10001334_pt1 | contig 35482 bp, 27 predicted proteins | sample PhyFR1_FD_201036 | JGI IMG/M metagenome (GOLD analysis project Ga0308160, IMG submission 201036) | Phyllosphere microbial communities from UC Gill Tract Community Farm, Albany, California, United States - DLSLF.R1 | ecosystem: Host-associated > Plants > Phyllosphere > Unclassified | place: USA... | reverse complement strand
CGTGGCCGGGCGCGGCAACACCTCGCGTTCGCTGGAGCGCAACGCCGAGCTGCAATTGCGCCTGGATAAACGCAGCTACGCCAGCGGTGACGAGATCGCCATCAGCATTCGCGCGCCGTACACCGGCTCGGGCTTGATCACCATCGAGCGGGACAAGGTCTACACCCAGCAGTGGTTCAAGGCCGACAGCACCAACAGCGTGCAGCATATCCGCGTGCCGGCAGGGCTTGAGGGCAATGCCTACGTCAACGTGCAATTCGTGCGCGACATCGGCTCGTCCGAGGTTTACATGAGCCCGCTGTCCTACGGCGTGGTGCCCTTCAGCATCAACCTGGATGCGCGGCGCATGGCGCTGAAGGTCGAAGGCCCGGCGAAGGTCGAGCCGGGGCAGACCCTGGATATCAAGGTCAATGCCGACCGTCCGGGCCGTGCGGTGGTGTATGCCGTGGACGAGGGCATTTTGCAGGTGGCGCGCTACCAGACGCCGGACCCGTTGGGCTTCTTCTTCCAGAAACGTGCGCTGGAAGTAGGCACCAGCCAGATTCTTGACCTGATCCTGCCGGAATTTTCGCGCCTGCTCAGTGGGGCAGCGCCCGGCGGCGATACCGACGGCGCACTGGCCAATCATCTCAACCCGTTCAAACGCAAACATAAGCCGCCAGTGGCGTGGTGGTCCGGGCTGGTGGACTTACCGGCCGGCGAAACCACTCTGCATTACGAGGTGCCGGACAGCTTCAACGGCAAGTTGCGCCTGTTTGCGGTGGCGGTGGATACCGACAGCGTGGGCGTCAGCGAGGCCACGACCGACGTGCGCGGGCCCATCGTGATCACGCCAAACGTACCGGCCTTCGTCGCGCCGGGGGACGTGTTCAACGTCAGCGCCGGGGTGTTCAGTAACCTCGACGCGGCGGCGGATGTGAAGTTCGAAGTGCAGACCAGCGCCGGCCTGGTGGTGCAGGGCGACAAGGGCAGCACCCTGTCGCTGCAACCGCGCAAGGAAGGCACTGCCGAGTTCAAGATCAAGGTCGGCGACACCCTCGGCTCGGCAGACCTGCGATTTATCGCGGTATTGCCGGGCGGCAAGCGCATCCAGGTGGCGGAAACCACCTCGATCCGCCCCTTGAGCGAACACCGCGTGGCCCTGAGCCTGGGCCGTTTCGATAGCGCCAGCAAAGAGCTTAAACCGACGCGTGAGCTGTTCAGCCAACTGCGCGACGTGCAGTTGGGCGTGGCCGCTTCGCCGCTGGTATGGGCCAACGGCCTCAAGCATTACCTGGATGACTATGGCTACGCGTGCACCGAACAATTGGTGTCCAAGGCCATGCCGGCGTTGATCTGGGGCGGCACCGCACCCGAGGCCGAACAGGCCTTCGCCGGCGCGGTGCGCATGCTGCGCCAACGCCAGAACCAGGCCGGCGGTTTCGGTTTGTGGGCCGCCAACCCGGACGTGGCGCCCTACGCCAGCCTGTACGCCACCGACTTCCTGATCGAAGCCAGGGAACGCGGGCTGCCGGTACCGGAAGATGTGTTGGTACGCGCCAATACCTATCTGACGGACCTGGCCAATGGCCCCAGCGAAGGCCTGTCGGAATTGCGTAACCGTGCCTACGCCAGTTACCTGCTGAGCCGTCAGGGGATTCTGGTAAGCGGCGCCTTGAGCGATATCCGCGAACGCTACGAAAGCTACTTCAAAGACAGCTGGCAGAACGACCTGGGCGCCGCTTACCTGGCCGCCAGCTACAAGCTGCTCAAGCAGGATCGCCAGGCCGACTCCTTGTTCCGCAAAATCCCGTGGCGTTCGCTTGTGGATAAGTGGGACAGCGACGGCCTGTACTACGACCCGCTGGTGCACGATGCCGAACACTTGCACCTGTTGGCGCGCCACTTCCCCGAGTTGATGGATGATGTGCCCACGGCGCTGCTGGACAAGCTTGGCAAACGTCTCAACGAGCAACGCTACAACTCGCTGTCGGCGGCCCTGTTGCTGCGTGCCCTGGACAACTATGGTCAGCGCGCGCAAAGCGACATGACCCTCAAGGCCACCGCCTGGTTGGGCGACAAGCAGCAACAACTGCTGGAAATGGCCGGCCAGCCGCCGCGAGCCGCCGTACCGGGCACCACGCAAAAGCTGGTGATGGAAAAATCCGACGGCCCGGCGGCGTTCTACATGCTCAGCGAAGCCGGTTTTGATAAAGGCGCCAAGCTCAAGGCCATCAACAACGGCCTGGAAATCATCCACGAATACCTCGACCTCAAAGGCGAGCCGGTAAGCAAAGTCGCGGTGGGCGATGAGTTCCTGGTACGTCTGCGCCTGCGCGCTACCGACCGTGACCAGGTGCAGCAAGTGGCGGTCGTCGACCTGCTGCCCGGTGGCGTCGAGCCTGTGTATAACTTGCCGCCGGAGCCGGACCCGCAAGCCGACAGCAGCGAGGAAAGCGAAGGCGAGGAATCCGAGTACGTGCAAGCCAGCGAAGAAGAAGCCGACACCTGGCAAGCGCCAATCGGTGAAACCGAGCTGAGCAACTGGCAGCCGGACTACGTGGATGTACGTGATGATCGGGTGGTGCTGTACGGCACCGCGCTGCGCGATGTAGGTACTTTCGTTTACCGCGTACGTGCTACCAACGCCGGCACGTTCAATACGCCACCGGCCTACGCCGAAGGCATGTACGAAACCACCCTGCAAGGGCGCGGCAAAGTAGGCCAGCTTGAAATTACCAAGCCTTAAACGTCTGACACCGCTGCTGGCAGCAGCGGCGGTGCTGGCGGGGTTGCGGTGGTGGCCCCATGCGCCGCTGGAACAAGCCGTCACCTCCTCCAGGGTGGTGCTGGCTGACGATGGCTCGCTGTTGCGCATGACCCTCGCGGATGACGGCCAATACCGCCTGTGGCTACCGCTGGAGCGGATTTCGCCGACATTGGTCGAGGCGTTGCTCCTCAAGGAAGACCGCAATTTCTACTGGCACCCAGGGGTCAATCCTGCGGCGTTGCTGCGTGCGGCCATGGCCACTTACAGCGGCGGCCAACGCCAGGGCGGCTCGACCTTGAGCATGCAACTGGCACGACGCCTGTGGGACCTGAACACCCGCCAGATCCCCGGCAAAGTGCAGCAGATGGCGTTGGCGCTGTGGCTGGAGGCGCGCTACAGCAAGCACGACATTCTTGAGGCCTACCTGAACCTGGCCCCCATGGGCGGCAATATCGAAGGCGCCGAGGCGGCGAGCCGCATCTACTTTGGCAAATCGTCGGCGCAGTTGTCGTTGTCCGAAGCCTTGGCATTGGCGGTTATCCCACAACAGCCGGGGCGGCGCGCGCGCTTCGGCCCCTCGCTGCAAACCGCGCGGCTGCGCCTGATGAATGACTGGCGCGAAACTTATCCACACGACCCGCGCAATGACAGTTTGCTGGACTTGCCGCTGGAGGCGCGCAACCGCCAGCAGATCCCGTTTCTGGCGCCGCACCTGAGCGAACAACTGTTGGCGTCCCAGGCCGGCAATGAATTGAATAGCACCCTTAACCTGCCCTTGCAGCAGTTGCTCGAACGCCTGATCACCGGCTTTATTGCCGAGCGGCGCAGCACCGGCGTGGAAAACGCCACGGCGATCCTGATCGACAGCCGCGACCAGAGCGTCAAGGCCCTGGTGGGTTCGGCGGATTACTTATCCACAGGCATCCACGGGCAAGTGAATGGCGTGCTGTCGCGCCGCTCGCCAGGGTCGACGCTCAAGCCGTTTCTCTATGGGCTGGCGCTGGACCAGGGGGTGATTCACCCCATGAGTATCCTTAAGGACTTGCCGAGTAACTTCGGCTACTTCCAACCGGAAAACTTCGACGGCAGTTTTGTCGGGCCGCTGACCGCGCGAGATGCCTTGATCCGTAGTCGCAATATCCCGGCGGTGTGGCTGGCCAGCCAGGTTAAATCGCCTTCGCTGTATGGGTTGCTGCAACGCGCCGGTATCAAGGGCCTGCGCGACGAAAGCCATTACGGCCTGGCCTTGGCGCTTGGCGGCGGCGAGATGACCCCGGAGGAACTGGCGCGGCTGTATGTGATGCTGGCTGGCGACGGGCACCTGCGGCCATTGCGCTACTTGCAGGAGCAACCGCAGGCCACCGGTGCGCAACTGCTCACGCCCCAGGCAGCCTTTATGGTGCGCGACATGCTGCGCCGCAACCCGCGCCCAGATGGCTTGCCCGCCCGACAGTGGCGCACCGCATGGAAAACCGGCACCTCGTGGGGCTTTCACGATGCGTGGAGCGCCGGCCTGGTCGGCCCCTACGTGCTGGTGGTGTGGGTGGGCAACTTCGATGGCCGGCCGAACCCGGCGTTTATCGGCGCCAAGACCGCCGCGCCGCTGTTCTTTCGCATCGCTGACGCCCTGCCGCTGGCCTTGCCGACGGTGGCGATCAAAGCCGATAAACCACCCGCCGGTCTGGTGCGCATCGACGTCTGCGCGGCGTCGGGCGAGCTGCCCAATCGCTGGTGCCCGCAAACCCGCAAGACCTGGTATATCCCTGGCGTCTCACCGATTCGCGTGTCCAACCTGCATCGCCCGGTGCTAATCGACACCCGCACCGGCAAGGCCGCCTGCCCGCCGTTCGACCCGCAGTACACCCGCGAAGAAATCTTCGAATTCTGGCCCAGCGACGTGCAACGCCTGTACCGCGCCGCCGGCCTGCCTCGTCGCACGCCGCCGAACGTGATGAAAAATTGCCGGCCCAACCGCATCAGCGACCAGAGCGAGGCGCCGCAGATCCGCTCACCGCTGACTCAAGTGAGTTATCAGTTGCGCCTGTCCCAGCCCCAGGAAAGCATCCCGCTGAACGCGAATGCGGCCAGCGATGCGGCGACGCTGTATTGGTTTGCTGATCAAACCTTGATCGGCCAGGGCCCGCCGCAAGCCACACTGAACTGGCGGCCGGGCAAGTCCGGGGAGTATCGGTTGCGGGTGAGCGATGATCAGGAGCGCACTGCGAGTCGCGGGTTGAGGGTGGAGTTTGTGCCTTGAGTGCCTCAATACCTTTGGAAGGCTGGTGAGCCGGGGAGGCTACTCAACCAGTTCACGATAATCGGACTCCCCTCCCCCCACCGCACCCGACAACCACCCCCAAACAAAACTCAGGGTAGTGCGCCCAGACTTATCCACAGCCACTGTGCCGCGCGACCAACCGGACAGCAGTTCACCGTCCAGCGTCAGGCACTGGAAAAGCAGCTCGATGGTATCGGCGCCTGTTACGCGTCCGACTTGCGTGCCCAAGCGAATTCGACCGCCCTGGTAGGTACTGGAAATAGCGTCACCCTCGACCCGGTAGTGAAACACCGTGCCGGCGCCGGATAGCCCGTGGGTATTGTGGCTGACCGCAAATCGGCGATTGTGCAAACGCTCGCCGAGTTGGGAAAAGACAGGTGTCATCACTGTCGCATCCTTGCGTGGGCGCCTGGAGATCCAACGGGGTGAATTTAGAGAATTAAAACTGTCGCGACAGGGGCCCGTATTTCGCAGGCTGCAGCCTCTTGTAGAGGAAACGCAAAACTGTCGCAACCGACCAAAAGTCCGGTTCGGGCATATGTTCTAGCGAATTAAAACGGTCGCAGCCAGCAACGACAAGGCTTTGCGGATATCCGACGAACACGATCAGTGCCTACGCCAACTTGGTTTCCCAAGCTCAAGCCAGAATGCGTGTGAGGAACATCGAGCACGCAGAGTTGGGAGCCCAACTAGAACGGTATGTCGAAATCATGTCGCCAAGAGGCGTGGGAGATCTCGTCCTGGTTTACACGGCGACTCCAAGGCATCACCGGTCCTCCGGGGGGCACCTTCGCGCTATCCAATATGATTGCGAACTCAACTACCCCTAGGCCGGCCAGCAGACTAAGAAGCGGTTCGAAGGTCTTGAACACTCTGTCGCCCCCTCGTTGTCGCTGAAGAATATGAACACCTCGATCGGTAGATATCTCTAAAAGAAAGTGCCCCCCAGAAATGCGTCGTGCGTATGGAACCGCGTCCGGCTCTCGCAGCTTTTCTCTCAAATTTTGTTCGACAAATCCCATAATTTCCCACCAAATCAATTTATATCTTTTGATTCATTTTAGCATTTTTGATAGCCATTTTTTGCATGTAAGGGCTGCTAAGATTAACTAATCAAAAATAGCCACAGCCTTTGTTCTATAAGGGATTGCCACTGTTTTTTGAATAATGGACCATCTAGATGCTGTACTCAGTTGGGTGTGAAATGGCTCCATAACTGATTTTGGAGCATGCCAATATGGAATCAATCAAGAGCATTTTCTCAACCGCACTCACAGCAGACCCTCTCAACTTGGCACTGTGTGCAGTGATAATCCTTTCGGTGGCTATGGTTGCCGTCGTATGGAAACGGAGCTGATTTATGAGCATCCACGTCAAGGCTGACTTTGCACGTCTACCCATAAAATGGATTCAAAGTGGTGGCGTCGCGGCCTTCGATAGTCGTGTAGGAGATGAAGCACGCTGCGCACTGCAGCAAAACACCAGCATCGGAGCACTGAGGCTTTTCGTAAGCTTGTGCATGCTTGCGGATTACTACACTGGGCAGGTGAAGACTACTTATCCAAAGCTGATTGCTTTGTCCGGTTTATCGAGGCCGATTGTTGCTCGATCACTCAAGCGACTCGTGGATGAAGGGATGCTCGAGAAATATGACACGCCCGTGCGTGAGGGGACCATATTGCAGATGGCTGGATGGGAGGATGGCTTCCATGGAAAGCTTCCCAAATCCAAACTCTACGACGGAAGCAGGACACAATTGCTCATGTTGCATCAATTTGAATTTAGTGCGTTGAGCCTATACGCGCTAAAGGTATTTCTCGTGCTTTGTGCGTTCAGGAATAGAAATAATTTCAACATCGCAACCATTAACTATTCGACCATTTCGCGCCTGTCGGGTGTACCGATGTACCAGATTCCAAGCTCATTGAATCGTCTGTACCACTTGGAGCTAATCTCCTACAAACAGGCTGACTACTACGAGCCAGGAAACACTGATCAAGATCGGACCAATCGCTACCTGATTCGAGGCCTTGGTGACAAGTGGCCCGCATTCAATCCTGAGAAGTCGACTGGTAAGTCAGGCAAGGCAAGCAAGGCGAAAGTCGCGGCTGCCAATGAATTCGTCGCCATCAAACCCTGAATTCGTAGATGTAAATCGCCCGCATCATCAGGTGTTCGGTCATTCGTTCGTTGTCAGTCTTGAAACGTGACACTGCTCATCGGCTACTTGGCCAAGGTTGCATAGCGCTCAGAAAATCGCCCTGTCCTAGCACTACTGCAGTGCGCGCGGCGTCCGTAAAGCCTGCCTTCAGGGACTTGGTATCGCTCCGATGACGCAGTGTGATTTCGCTAGAGAGATCGCCTCTGGCGACATTGTTGTGTTCGACATTGAGGATGCCGCGCCTCCAAGCCTTCCCATCTGGGAGTTATGGCCATCGTCGAAGTACCATCCACAGCGCAACCCATCTGAGCAATGCCATTTGATCCTGGGCTACTTGCGGGCAGGGGACTCTTCAAAACCAGCGGCAATCAGATTCGGGCGAAGTGCTTTCAAGCAATATGGACCCCAAGGTGCATATTCACCCTTACGCGGAGCTGGGCGAGGCGGTGACAACCCAACCAGCTCATGGTAATTGCACTCCACCTGACCACCAATTTGCATTGCACTTGCCCACTCATTTGCATTCGACTTGGCCAGTCGTTTACATCGGATTTGACCAGCACACTGGGTGGCCCTGATTGGCAGAAGTCGACCCATAGCTGCCTGTCGAGACGGCCGGCAATCGGCTACAAGCTGACGTTGATCATACCGAGCAAAAGCAGGAACATCCGGTTAGTAAAGTGAGAGGCGCTAAGGCTGGACGTGTAGTAGCCTTACGCCATCCAACAAAAAAGGTTCAACAGCATGGAAGCCGTTAATGTTACAGCCCGAACAGTGGGCGTTGCCAAAGCAATGATACTTGTTGCTGCTTTGTTAACAGGTGGTTGCGCAAATTACGCGGAGCCTAAGACAGTCTTGATCGATGGAATAACAACGCCAGAACACTCATCGTTGGTTCATCCGACTCAGGTTCCTGGCGGCCTCATGTTAATTCATGCGGTCGACCAAAAAAGCACCTATACCTTGTCGATTGGGTTCTTTGGTTCGCTTTACGTACCGCCAGGTTTGCATGAGTTTGAAGTAGAAGTTTCCCATGGCTTTGTAGTTCAAGATGCGGGCGGCCCGGCTTGGACTGCTCCACCCGGCGTGCAAGTTTCCGCCGTAGAGGCCAGCAATGCGGGACAAATTCTTAATAAAAAAGGCACGTCCAGGCCTCAATATCATTTGGAAGCCGGAAAGGTTTATGAAATCAAATTTGGCTTTGATAGAGCCGATCCAAAAAATCCGGTTCCGGTAACTTGGATTTCCCCGATTCCAAGCGCGTGACAAGGTGTAAAACGATCGTGAGCGACCGCATTTGGCCGTTTTTTGCCGGTCAAGGCCAACCAGTGCGCGGGTCAAATCCGATGCAAACGACTGGTCAAGTTGAATGCAAATGGGTGGTCAATCCATGCAATTACGCAAGCTCAGGCAGAGGACGTATGAATCAATACCAAGGAGCAGTATTTTTCGTGGATATGCTGGGGGTCGGCGCGCTGACGCAGAACCAGGTGACCCTAGGTGAGGGCGATTTCAAAGCCTGGGGAATGAGTCCATCCATTTCTCCATCAGCGAATCTATTCTGCGGGCAGCTACTCACCACATTTCGATCTTGCTTAGCAGCAGTCAGGACATGCCATAAGCAGGTCAAGATTGCTCAGCTATCAGACTGCGCATACATCTGGTCCGAGAATGTTCTCGCGGTTTTGGATGCGGCTCGCGCATTCATGTGGGAGTCAGTCAACGCAGGCCTGCTCTCTAGAGGTGGAATTTCATATGGGGAGATTGTAGAGCCAGACAAGATCAATCGCGCGATCGGCCATTTCATTTTAGGCGGTGCAGTTACTCGGGCCGTAGGGCTGGAAAAAGCGGGAAAAGGATGCAGAGTTTTTGTTGATGATTTGATCCATCGCCAGATACAAAAATCCGATGCCGTTCGCTTCAAAGATGAAGCTTTTAGCTCACTTAAAAACCCGCTTGACGGAACAGTTGTTAGAGAGTTCTGCTGGTATGCAACAGGTGGAAGCGTGGCAGATTGGTCGAACGAACCACATGTTGCCGCGAAAAAGCTGATCACGATTCTGACTAAGCTGCAATTTTCTCCACGCTTCAACTGGAACCAGGCCAATCAGCATGGCCGGATTCAACTAGCTTGCAGCGTTGACTCCATCTCGGCCGCCACACCAACCTTCATCGGCAATGGAAATTACATACTCAAGGGGGAGGAGTATCTTCTGCAGCTAGAGGCTAATAATGATCGCTTCGCGTCTAATTTCCAGCAAGTTTTAAGCGCGCGTCTCACAGACATCGAAAGATTTTTCGTCGATGGGATTCAGAAAGACCCAATGCAGCGATGGATTGAGCGACGCAGCTGAGACCCGAGATTGCGGTGTGACCTACTCCTCGCCTACTGAATCGCGTGGCAGGCCTTCGGGTCTGCTATTCCACTCCGATCAAGAGTCGCAGTATGCACATGAAATATCCGCTTAAAAGGCTGGAACTGGTGCCCACTTAAAATTAAGTGCACACAATGTCTTGGCGTTGCGGGGCTGAATAGATGACTTGGCCGGACAGTTACGTTTAAAAACTGAATGGATCCCGTCCTTAGGCTACAGAACTGCCCGGAAGGCACAAGCAAATCCGGAGATGACGTGCCAAATACGTCCAAATCGGACGATCAGCGCTCGCACTATGCCAGTCGCCAGTTTCGCCAACAGCTCTGGCATAACCTCATGCGCCCATCAGCGGTTGGTAGAGATCGGCTAAGGCGATCTGTTCATTGACAATCGCTTGGAACACGAGCCCTTAAGTGTCACTGCGTTGCCATGCTAAAGGAGCTCGAGTCGTTGCTTAGCCCTTGCGACTTTTGTCCTAGAGATGCAACATCTGAATGATGGCAAACTGCCAAGTTCGTTTAGTTTACATACGCTCCACGTAAAAACAGGGATGGCACGATGGTATCGACTAGCGGCAGCACAAAACAAATTTTGACATCGGTGAATGCAAAAATTAACTCTACCTCAATGGGTGAGGCCGACACTATACTTTCAGCGTTGATTGAAAGTATCTCTATAGACGAACTAAAGATTATTGCACCCGAACTCCGTGAAACAATTGAACAGTTTTTCCCAAGACGCCGCCGACACTTATCTGAATTACTTCAAATAAGGTTAGCTTCGTCAACGCTTGAAAAGCCAGGAGATATAAAGCGAAGCCCAATAGAGCGTCAACTGGACGATTATGCGAGACGTCTTGAAAAACTCCAGAATTCACATATATTCCAATGGCACACGTTTTATCTTGATACGGTTGGATTTATCTATCGTGAGCTTTATGAAACACTTGAAAATGCTGAAAACTGGTCTGATGCTCTTATAGCAATCCGTAAACAGTTTTCCCACCATGGTTCCTGTATTTCTAGTCGCGGCCTAGCTTACTCTTTGCAACATGGGCTTAACGAAGAGGTAGCTCGATACAAATCTTTGAGCGGACTTCAACAGTTTCTCTATTTGGTAATGAACCTTTACATCGATAGCCAAGAGAAAATCGTCAATGCAAACCAATCGAGATTGCATCGTCGTATTACGTCAGCTTTTTTATGTGGGGTCTTAGAAGGGTACGCCAATACATTAGGTTGGGAAAAACTCATAGTTGGTTATAAGCATTGGCTTCCAGCGCTTGGCTTCACTACTGGTGCAGACGCACTTTCTCTCATGCAAAAATCAGAGACTACCCTTCAACCTCTAATTGATTTATTTGACACTGTAGTCCCGATACTTCTAGCAATTGATAGCCTGGAAACAAAATTTAATGGATCCGATTATCTAGCGACTAGGGTTAGCAGAGTTTATCAGTCTACACCTGCTAATTTGGAGATTACACTACACTTGGTAAATGGGAGCATTGCCTCGGAAGTTTCCGCAGTATGCGTGTTCGCCGAAGAAATATCTGAGCTATTTGAAGTTGAACTCATAGGGCGGCGACTCCCTTCAGTTACTGTATTGCGAGCCAGCTCCATAGTACGAAATTGGATTGAGCAGCATGAAAAAACACACTTTATAGATGCGACATTTATTAAAGGAAAATCTGAAAAAGCTTACGATCTTTCAGAGATAGTTAGGAGTGAAATGGAAAAGCAGATCGAGGTTAACTCCAACCTCAATAAGACGCAATTAGTTCACCACAACTATGCGGCAGATTTTCCACTCGAAGATCCTGACTCAAGAAGATTGTTCACTGTTGAAAGGCACAGTGTAAAAACACTGCTAAAAAAATTCGAACACGGCTCTGGCATTCATTTATGGTGTAGCGTAAGGCGCTCAGGAAAGACAACGGCTGCGACTAGTTTGTCCGGACACTCTAAAGTGATATTCCAAACTATGGATCATGTCACAGATCAATTGCACTATAATATATTCGAGCAACGAATAAAATCCGCGCTGCAATCGGTGACACCAATTGCACATGATTTTTTTGAATCGGTTATTGGCGCTTGCTTAGAGGGCGCAGGTATAGAAAAAAACAAAGGCAAAATTATATTCCTACTTGATGAATATGAGTCATTATTCGGATTGCTCGACGCAATGGTGAATGCAAACCCTTTAGTTAAATTCAACGTTGCACTTCCATTACTCAGTCAAATGGTTAGATTTTCGGCAAACAACTTATTGATTTTTATGGGGCAAAGTCCGGATGCTTACCATATAATTCCGACGCAAAATCAATTAAGTCCTCTAGTCAGACAGCATCATTTTCCACTATTTGAGCATATTGAAGGGGCAGAGGACTCTGAATTCGGTCAATTCATTAAAAAAGTCCTTTCGCAAAACTTGCCCTTCACCCCGTCTTTCGCTGATGCCGTATTCGCGGAAACCAGCGGCCACCCTTATTTGACCGTGAACCTAATGGTTGATTTTTGTGACTGGCTTGCATCTAACAATTCCCCAGCAACGACGGCCTTGGACGCTAATAGTTTCGAACTTTTCACAAAGGCTAGACTTAGTCCTTCGGTTCTGAGCAGGAGCACTTTTTATTCATTTTTCAAACATCAGCTATCCGGATATCTTAGTGAACAAACCAGAAAAGACGAGCTTTGGCTTTATGCAATTGCTCGAGTATTGAACCAAATTGGACAGAAGCATCCTAAAGCGCTTTCCTGCCCAATCGCCCGATACAATGAACTCGCAAACATGTCTCTCGCAGGAAGTACTACCACAGCACCTGTATTGTTAGTATCAGGTGTAAAATCGAACTTTCTAAAACACAATGATGGCCACGTTAAACCAGCTGTTCGCCTAATGGCGCGGTTGGCAGCCTGCTCGATACCGGAGATCAGTTAATGGAATTGGATGCCTCTAAAATAATTGAATTACTGGGCGCTGTTAGTTGGGAAGAAAACTCTCGCTTGCGGTTATTTTGGGTAAAGATCCCTCACGGCTCAAGAGATGCTATAGCTCAAGAGTTACGACAAGCTAATTGCGACAATGTAGTTATCCCTCTTGTTCTGAGAGAAATATTATTTCTAACTGCAAATTCCGTAATGGCTGATTTTTCTCGTCTGCTAGAAAGCAATCGTGAGCACTTCGAGGAAACAACAGTCCCTCCGGGAGGGAAAATTACAGTTATTATACTTTTGAAAGAAAACTTTAAAATATCACAAATTAGCTCACCAGTGACTCTTCCAAGGTGGTTTCCCGTGTTAGGAGGATCTGAAGCATACCTTCATGTCTCAGATCTTTTATGGTGCTCTGAAGTAGAACTTTTGAATTGTGAAGACGCTCAGATTGACCATATGTCAACCTGGCTATACGATCTCGAAAAAAATATCGTTGACCGTCTCAGACAACTCTCAAAAATCAACGATCGAAAAATAAGAAGCTTAATAGACTCAATCCTAGAATTGCCCGGATCTACTGATGAGGTATTGACAAAATTCGAAACAACTTTAGCGAAAATTCCGGATAAAAAAGGTTATCGGCCAAACTCAACTAATAAAAACTCAATAATATCTATTATATTTTCGCAAGTCCTGAGAAGTGCGCCAGATAAGCTTTCGACTCTTGCCACCAAGTTTAGCGAGGCAATGGATGACAAGTTTGACGTCATTCTAAAGCCAACACTATTCACCATTATGCTAAGGCCTGCTCCAAACTTACCTCAACCAACAAAGAACTGGCACTCAATACTTTTGGCTGCCTTTCAAGTTTATCAGTTAATGAATGCCTCGGCACATGCAGGGGAATACCCGAAATATCCTGTTTCTTTGGTCTCTGCTAATTCGCGAGATCTATTGAATTTTCTAGCAATAGCAACTCAACATTTGTCTTTAATATATATAGAAACAGAAATGGCTTCCTGAGCCGACGGAATAAAACATATCAATAAATTCCAGTTTTATTTATTGGTATCAGACGAGTAGATTTCAGTTTTGACTGGTCAGGGCTATGATGGTGCAAGGTTAGGGGTGCTAGACCTCGCAAGAAGTCTAGCACCCCTTTATCTTTTTACGGTAGGGAGAGGCCTTTGCATTCTCACAGATTAACGAACACTAGTTGGGTATCATTATCTGGCGCATACATGAAGAGGTTATCACCGTACTGAGCTATGGATCAGCGTTGCCATTTCAGTACATTGAGCGTAAAGCGACTTCAGCACGACGCTCAATTTTGTGCAGTTGTAACCACCCGTTATCATGGCATCTAGATTAACTTTGTAGAACGCCTTAGCGTAGCTCTCCTTAAATTCGAGTGCACCGTGATAGTCACCCATTGATTCCTTGTAGTTGGTCCAAATTACTTGCGGTGGCGGACGATCCTTTAACCGAAGATCCAAATAGCATTCGATGGCTGCTGCACGACCATTGATATTTACACTCTCGACCCCGCTCGGTCCCCTTGCTGGGAAGCTGCGTAGCTCTTCCAGGACAGGCAGAAGCATTGCTCGCATGTTTGCCGGAAAGTTGAAACGACGGAGGCCTTCAAACGCCTCGAGGTGACTTGGCCGGATGCTTAGAGAGCTGACCCTTTCTGCCCAGGGACAAATCTAATGCTGCTTATCGCTCTAAGTCGGAAGGAGGCTGTTGACGCCATCACGCAAGGGGTAAAAACCGTAGCGGCCAGTACCGTGAATGCGTGTGAAAATGGTGGGTTCGAGCACCTCAGCGATTTTAGTATTTTTTATCGGCTCGTTCTCAAGAACGATGATTTGACCACGCCCACGCCAAGTAGACATCCATGAATAGAAATGATCAATGACCGTCGCAGGCAAAACATCAAGCTCTTCCGTCGAATCGGGATCGGCGTAAGCCTTCAAAGGTGAGTCGAGCACAACGATGCCTAGATGTGGGTGGTTTTTCTCTAGCGCGTGTTCCATGAGTGCAACTACCAAAGAGGATAGATAAAGACCTCTCACACCCGCTCCGTAGCTTAGGCGAGTACGGTCATCGATGCGCAGATCGCAGCGTTCATCGTCTAATGCGATGTTTTGGATGGCCGTGAATCCCCAAGCATTCAACAATTCTTTTGCGCGTTCTGCCACCTCGCGACCAAATTCGCCGCCCGTTCGAGACACGGTGATTCGCTTGCGCTCGCTCGCCTTCTTAAGGCGTCCTATCTCGGCCGTGATGTGCTGGATCTCGCTAAAATAGCTGAGTTGTTCGGAAAGTTCTGAACGTCGATACGCTAACTTTTTCGGATTAGCAGTGAACTCGACACGGGCGTTGTTGAGCACCATCGCCTCTCGATTCTGTAGCACATTAAGCTCGGTAACGAGTTTCGAAGCACGTGCCTTGAGATGTAGGTATCGGTCCCGCTCGTGATTTAGGGCAGCGAGCAAGCCAATACGGAGTGCACTAATTTTTTTTGCTTCCGCTGCGATAGCCGCTCGGTATCGATTAGGTGCTGCAGGGCGCAGATCGTTAGGGTCAACTTGGCTTTCCGCTGGCGTACCGCACAAAGGGCAGTCTATCGTGGGTAGTTCCTGGAAGAACGCGACCCCCTCGTTTGTGCCCCCAAGGCGTGCTTGGTCATTGGCGTACTTCTTGTCGAGCAGTTCGAAGCGGCCAATCATGGACTGCGTATGATTCCGGTCGTTCTCAACTTGGCGCAATTCATCTGATGCGTCCGCAAGCTTCCTACGTAGGTCCTGGAGGGTAGAAGCACGCGCGTCGTACTGGCTCGTCATTGCCGAAAGGGTCGTATCAACTCGCTCGAGTGCTTCCTCCACCTCGTTGCGCTTCAGATCTTTCGGTATCAGCGCTTCAATTCGCTTTAGAGCGGCCTCAGCAGCCTGAAGCTCGCCTCGCACAAGTTGCACCTCTTTTGCGGGTTTCCGCAGTTGAATAGCCGAGTCATCGGAGCCTGTCAAAAACAAGTGGAAGGCAGCTTCATGCTTTGGAACGGAATAGCCTTTGCCCGCGCTGGCCTGCTTGGCAGGCAAGTCGGTTTGCGACCATAACGACCAGTGACGGAGATCGTCACCCGTTACAGCGCCACGCTCACTGTGGTTTCGAAGAATCTGTTTGCCACCTGCGCCACACAACGCAACAAGCAACTCACCGAAATCTTGGTCCAGTTGTTCGAATGCCTGATCCTCATCACTGCCGATTGCGCGTGAGTAGATAGCAGCGACTCCACCAGATAAAGACCTGCGTACTTCGTATTCACGATCGGCTGCTTCAAAATGCAGGCGGAATTCCTCGTAGCCTTGTGTCAACGGGAATGATTCGGGAAGGTCATTACCTCCCAACATGTACCAAAGGCAATCGTAAATGTAAGATTTTCCGGTCTCACTAGGGCCTCGAATCACCTTTCGCACTGGATGGAAACGGATCTCGGCAACCTCTCGGTTTGATCCATGGACCGATAGCGATGTGATAACTATGCCCATAAACCATCTCCATCTCGCACCATCGATTCAAGTTCCGCACCCCATAGGTGACCACTCGCGGCGAATTGAGCGGTCATTACAGTGGAGTCGGCTTGGGCATACCGCTCCGCCGCCCATTCGCAGCGCTGCTCAAGATCATGCAAGTAGCTTGACGTGAGGGCTCCCGTCATCGTCCTTGCGACATCGCCCGCGAAGTAAGTAATTCCATCTTCCCCCCAAGTAGCCGTCACTAGGCCCCGTGTGCTCATGAGATAGAGCCCCTGTTCAATCAGCTCGCGTCTACTCATGAGTTCTGAGCCCCGGAATGGAATGGGTGTGTGTAGGCTGCTCGGCCCATTCAGATCAGCGGAGTACACCACGGCATAGTCCAGCAGAACCAATTTTTGAAGATCCGCCCCATGCGGCAGTAGTGCCTGTAGCAGGTAAACCATACGGATGCCGAGTTCAAATGGGGAGTTGAATACTGGCACTACCTGCCGCCTTACTTGACCCACTGGAGCTTCCTCTGATTAGCCAAATGGTGGCAGGTACCCGGTAGGTCACCAGGCCGCAGTTTGGGCGACAGTACACTGTCGTTAACGACGAGTTTTTGCGCACCCTCGGTGCTGGCTTCGAGTCGCTCTAAGCCGGTCTTATTACGAGGGCTCTTTACCGTTGGCTTGATGCCTGTCAACACCATATCCAATAGTGCGTCGAATTCTGCTTCACCATAGGTATCCCGACTGAAAATCTTCAAACCTTCGGCACAATAGAAAAGCGCTCGTTGGCTCTGAAAGTGTTCGCCGCAGGACTCTGAGACAATCAACTCATCAAGCGTTAGCCCTTCTTCAGTTATCTCGGAGTAAACCTTTAGTAATTGTTCAACGTAGATCTGCTCGTTCGCTGCGGGGGCATTCGGAGTCAAAGGATTATCACCGCGCTCTCCCTCAAAGCCGAAAAGCTCAAAGTGAGCCTTTTGGTCTAGCGCGTGCCACTCCAGAATTTGGCGTGTCTGGCATTCCACGATCCGCTTAAAATCGAAGTCTTGAATTAGATTCTCGATTGCCGGCGTCAGCTCTGAAGCCCGACCTTTGAGTCCAGTTTTCCCAGATTTCCAATCATCAAGAAAACGCTGCTTAAACTCGAAAGGCTGGCTCAAAAGATTGTGCAGGTCATTTCCCACACCGCGTGGAGCACAGAGGTAGTAATACCGAGGGGCGGGGTAAGTCTTCGCCTCCAGATGCTTAAAAAATTTGACCAACTCTTTGAACACGTCGGTAGGCATCAAGGCGTGGTCATAGTGTTTAGCTTGAAAGAGATCCCATTGGTGCTCAGCCAAATCGGAGATCAAGCGGGCTTCAACATCACGCCCACCATCACCGGCGCCACCAAGTTGCTTGACGAACACGTACTTCTTTTCACCATCCAGCGGTCGATTGCGACAAGCGTCCTCAATGAGTTTTTCCCACTGATCGGCGTGTATGAGCAAAATCTGCGATGACGGAGGGATGACGCCGCGTTTGACCGCAAAGCGATTCGACCGCTTTGAATTTCGAGTCGGATTAGTTTCCATTTCATCAGGCGCCGCGCTTTAAGCGGTGGCTGCCAGACCTCCATATCATTTTAGCGTCACCGGCACTCTGTTGGCCTCAAAGCCTATCCAGTTTGTGCAAATACATTTCCATGGCGGCATAGTGCCATAGCTTCGCGAAGCATCCACAGATTTAACCTCTTCATCTTGGCTTTTTTGGCTTAGACGGTAGCGACATTGAGTCTATGTATTCTTGAAAAGCTCTATTCGACTCTTCATCTGTCGCCTACGGCACCGGCGGACGTCGGACTGGCTTACTCGGACGTGCAACGTCACCTGGTGTCAGGTCGATGTGTTTCATCGCCGACCGCTCATTTTCCTTGAGGGCCGAATCACAAACCTTCGCGATCACACGATTATCCCGTTCCGCACAAGCAAATTTCACCACGTTCGACTTCATCTCAATTGGCAGGTCGAAGGGACAACGCAAATCCAAATGGCGACCAGTCGACCACATATGAAGTGGAGCAAGCCCCATTTGAGTAAATAGTTAGCAAGGTGTTGGCGCTGACGTCGGATTGACCCAGTGACAGATGCTACGATGATCCAACACCAATCGGTGAAAATCCAGCACTGGTAATGGTTCTTAAGGTAGGAGCTTGGGTCACTGAGGTTTCGGTAACTGGGTCAATCCTATGCCGGTGATTACACCCTCAGAGCCAGCCCTTTCAAGGTGTTTGCCTAAATCGCCTCCTACGCCCATTCCAGGCTGAAATTAAGTAAAAAACGAGTTGAATTTGGTTCAGTTAGCATCTCTTTTGGTCAAAAAATGATCATGTTTTGGGGCTTTTACCAAAGACCTTGAAAGGGCTGACCCTCAGAGCTGAATTGCCGAGCGAGACGGCTTGGGGTCGAGTTGAATATTCGGGACGTAACGGAAAGGGGACAAACGGTTAATGAGTGCGACAGGTTCAATCCGTGGCGCCGCCGCTGCGCAGCTCGGCTTCGACTATCAACTTGATGTCTCGATCCTCGCCGCTTTTCAACTGCTGCTCATCTCGAAAGCCGCCACCCGCTTGGTGCTTGAGCCCGCTAACGAGGAGGATCTCGAGGTCGATCTTGAACCCACCGTTCCGGGACGAATGCAGCCAAGCGCAATAGTCGCCGGCGGTTATAAGCTTGTAGTCCAGGTCAAACGCAGCACAGGCGAGCCTTGGTCGATTGACGATTTCATAAGGCTGCTAAAGCACGGTTCCGACAAGCCTGGCGGCCGGCGCGAGGCTCTTCACCATCTTGACGATCCTGAGACGCGCTATCTGCTCGTCACCACTGCCAGTGTGAAAGGTGTCGCCCGAGGCCTCTTGGTCCAAGGCTTTGAAGAAGCGGCTGACAAGGGTGAGTTCCCTAGCATTCTCAGAGATACGCTCAAGAAGTCGCCAGAAGGCCGTGTCGCGATCTGGGGCGGCCTTACGGAAAAACACCTCGCATCGGTGTTACGGGAACTGATGTCGGACCTTTTACACGTACCTCGGCCGAACCAAGATAGCCTTCTCGCCACACTTCGCTCTGAAGCAAAGCGGCGCACCCGTGGGGCAGTCCCCGGAATTTGGACCCGCGAGGATCTATTAGCGATCGTGCGTGAACATGAAGGGTTCCTTTCAAGCCTTGCTACCCTAGAGCATTTCGTCCCGCCAACGAATTTCCACGATATGGTTGAGCAACTGACAGATAAGGGAGCCATCGTGATCCGTGGTCCGTCAGGCACGGGCAAAACGCAGGCCGCGCTCAGATTATGCGAGCTCGCGCGACAGCGCGATGGAAGCCTGGAAGTGGTAACGCTCAGCGCCGACAACACTCCGACCAGTGCGAGGAAGCTCATCAATCGCGGACCGACGCTTTTTTACATTGAGGATCCGTGGGGACAGTATCGCCTGCGAGAAGGCGCAGATAGTTGGACCGAGCAGCTACCTCGCTTGTTAGCCAAGGCCTCGTCCAACCATCAATTTGTGATCACATCGCGTAGTGACATCATGGGCAAAGCTCAGGACGTGCTGAGTCAGTGGTCTGTCGAACTAGATGCCGCGCAATATCGCAGCGGCCAGCTTCGAGAAATATATGATAGTCGCATGGACCAGCTCCCGGCGGCTTTGCAGCCAAAGGCCTACGCATTTCGCAAAGCTGTGCTGGCCGAACTCGAGACCCCTTTCGAGATTGATCTTTACTTTCAGCAGATGGCGCAGGGGCCCGAACTTGAGGAGAGCGATCACGCATTCTCCAGGCGATTACTTGAGCGTGCTCATCGAGACGCGGTGGGCGGCGTTGTCGTAAGAGCCCTAGAGGCCAGCGATTCATCGGGAATCGCAGCTATCGTTTGGGCTTTGCTAGCGGCGCGGAATCAGTTCGACCGGAGCCAACTCAGTCCTCTGCAACGATCTTTGCGCCCGCTAGATCGCGATCTGGGCGAAGAATTAGACAAGTTAATTGATCGTATGGTCGCGGCACGTCACCTACGCCAACCGTTGCGTACGATTTCCTTCACCCATTCGAGCGTGCGACAGGGGGTTGAACTCTTTCTAACTCGTCACTGGCTGCGCAGCGAGTGTGCGGTCCAGACCTTGATTTTGGCATTGACACGTCTGCCCGTTGAAAATCGCGCCTGGGGTATGGAAACCGCTGCTCGCGTCGTTGAGGCGACACGCAACTTCGTAGCGTATCGTAAAATCGATACCCCTTTCCAGATTGACGAATCCAGCCAGACCGCCATAGATGCGTGGCTCGACGAGGGCCTAATCGACCCTGCCTCGGATTTCCCCAACCTGCTCGAGCTCGCTTCAGAAGTCGGCTCAACGGCGTCGATACCGAGCCGCGTAGCCTATTGGCTGCTCAAAGGAACTCAGCGTGGCATATCGTTCTTGATCGACAACTGGAAACAACCAGTGTTTGACGACGACTGGTACGCCGGGGTTACGGCAGACCCGCGCTCCGCAGTGGTCGCCGCTCGCTTCATCCGAGAACAATTGGGGTTCGAGCGAGGGAGTTACGGGGGTCAGTTTGCTGCACGCCTCGACCGTATCGCACCTAATCTCACCCAAGCCTATCTGGATGCGGCTCGACGTATGGTCGGCAACGGCTACGAGACGAACGCGGAAGCGGTCGCTACGGGCGCGATCCGAGATCTGGTCGGCTACGAAATTATCGTTGATTCCGCGCTCGATGATCTCGCCGCGATTAAGCGCGGCTATGACCTATCCTACGCGGAAGAGTGGCGCGCAATTGAGGATGGTGAGCGCGACGCTGCTGTCGAAGAGGCGATGCAATGGAGCCACGAGGAAGATGGCTACACCTCGGGCGTCTTCATAGAGGTTTATATTCGGCATCTGCGCTCAGTTGGAGCATGGAAGGCTATTGCCGAGCATCCCCGCATGGCTGAGTTGGTTTTCCATTGGGCACGAAATCTTCGCTTGAACAACACTCGTACCTCACCTGCCGAATTCGCCGCTATCATCACGTGTGCTAAGGGGGGTGATGCCGAATCCGAGGTCTGGGAAACGCTCGGGCAAAATTGGCTGCCTGAAGTCGTTCAGAGGCTAGCGAGAAGGATTGCGGATGGTGTGATGGCAGTCGAACTACGCAAGGCACTCACTGAGACTGCATTAGCTCGTGTGCCAGGTCTTCTGATCAATGAGATCAAAAACCTTTCCGCTAAGCCTAGCAAGCAGCTTATTTTGCTCGCCGATATAGACCGCGCCAGCTACCAGATCAACGTCGAGGATCGAGCGGCAGTGCGGAAAAAGATCACCGATCACCTTCCTGTCGAGCTAGTCGAAATCATCAGTGCTTTCGGGTCGAACCACAGTGGCCCAGGGAGTGTCGGGCTTAACGCGCTCAAGATTCTAACCGAGAACGTCCTAGGGCTAGATTCGGAAACGCTCGGCCTAGTCATGCCAGTGATCGTTGCGAATGGTGGCAATGCTGCGCCGGGCGTCGAGTTCTGGCTCGAAATCGCGAACAGTAAGGATGATGCTCTTGCGGCGACTAAAATGGCGATTGAGATCGGCAACGTCACGCTGGTCAAGCGCTCGCTGCGGCACAATCGGGCGGATGCGCGGCACGCGGCGCTCCTCCACCTTGCATCATCCTTGTCAGATCCGCTACCGCCCCCCCTCTTGGCTTTGTCATCCGACCCCAGCGCAAGAGTACGGCGTGCACTTATTTCGGTCATCCGCGAGAGGCCGCATTCCGATCACCAGAGGACACTTCTAGGATTGGCGCGCGACCAATGGTCGAGTGCCGATTACCATACCCCGATCCGAGACACTTACACTATTGCCCAAGAGGCGGTGATTGCTCTCGCAAACTATGCATCTTTGGTGGATCCCGTCGGCGAAATGCTCCTTGATCTCGCCAGCACAACCAGCGACAGAACTCTCAGCAAAATCGCTCTGATAGTCGCGGCAAATAAGTGCAGCTTCAGGATCCAGCAGAAGATCTCGAACCTCGTGAGTCTCAGAGAGTCACGATGGATTCGCCTCGATGCTCTCGTAGCGCTTGCCGATGCCCCAATCCTCGACCCGAGCGTTACCGAGCATCTAGCCCCAACCTTTTTGACTGATTTACCGCCGATATTGGCCGCTCACGCAGCACACTTCGTCGGCGCGCACGCTACCTCCAGCATCGCCTTGAAACTTTTCACCAGCGTTGCTAGCGTCAACCGTCGCCAAGTCCTACTCCTTGTCGGCGCAAGCGCAATGGCAACACGTGATCGTAAAATCGCCGATCAAATTCTAGACCTCCTCGAACCCGGCCACCCCGCGCGCCGGATACTCGATACATCAGAGCAGCTACCGTTCTCGGTACTTGACGATTTAGGCTCGGTCGCGCTGCGAGAATACGCGCGTGAGCGGCTAGGCGAGCGTATCTCGGAATGAGTCGGGGGCGAGAAAGACACCTGTTACCATTTGAGAAGCTACAAGTGCTCCGCTACTTCTGGAAAACGTAATGCTTCGCTCTCTCTGACCCTCAGCATTGGCTTTTGTCATTTGCCAATCTAGAACTGCCACGGGTAGAGCCATCAGCTTTTGCGGAGCATGTCTTCTGCAAATGCTTGCAAGGTCGTGTAGCTACGGCTGCCAAAACGGGCATGGAAAGGCGCTCAAATGTGTGAATGAATTTCAGCTATCAAATGGATTATTAGCCGGTTGCCGATTAGTCAGAGGTCATTAGATTTGAGCTTCGCTATGCCCTGTTTAATGTGGCCTGCATTTTCACCAATCGTATACAACGCACCACGGATATTTTCACTGATCTCGCTGAATCCCCTATTCTCGACGTGGAGGGTCAGCTCCATCAGCGCAGCCTCAAGCGCCAGTTGGTTTTGGTACATTCTGTCCAGCAGGTCTGACAGGGAATATTCCCCAGCCATTTCGCGTAAATTCCATTCGAGAAACTCCAAGCATAGCAGCGGCTCCACCGCTAGGATGGGTTGGCTATACATAACGTTTTTTCAGAGATTTGGGTGAGTATGGAATTAACAGAAGAAGAGATGCGACGTGCGCTGTTCGGTGGAGCTGTGACCCCAGCTCTTGCAATTGATACACACGAAAAAGACACCGTGCCGGATTTGTTGACGGTGGAAACGCCGAAAGATCCAAAAAAAAAGCAAGTTTCAAAAAGCTTTACGCCCAGGCTGAGAGTCACGCTACGGGTAGGAAACGAATTTGAGGGCAAGATGCACGAGATTGTGCACGAGGCCGATACACTGAGCTCCCTGGTTGCGGAGCAAGAAGCGACTAGGACGGCTAGAAAGAAGTTCAGGTTCGTGGAAGTGGTATCGATTAAGTCGATGTAATTGGATGCACGGACTTCGGTTGTTCGCCTGGTACTAAATGACGTAATCAGTTCCGTACTGGGCTCGATGCGAGTATTTGGGCTTGGTCGTCGAGACTTCCTGGAGAAGGCAATAATTTTGGAAAAATTATTTAGAAGGAGAAGTTCGTATGGTTTTCCTCGCCGAAACCCTGTCTGTCAGTTTTCAGCCCGCGAGAACGGCCGCTATCTTTTTGGCTAACATTGGCAATATCTCGACGGCAGCCCCCACCAGCATGAACTCCTTCTCTTCGCCCATTGAAACGTCAGCCTTGTTCACGTGAATAACCGATGCTCTAGACGCCAATGCAAGGTCAGGAAGCCCCCTGCAGGCATTACAATTCCCGAGCGGCAACCTGAAGGTGCAAGTGATCGAAGGGCGGCTGGAAAGAATGAAGCCCTCGCCGTCGGAGGGCCGACCATCAAAGACGACACAATCCACATCAACCATAAAAGCGTGAATCAACGTAGCCTCCGTCATGGAGTCCCGGGCTTCGCATTGCGAACAGATCCCAGCGCGTTCAGTGGGTATATCTCCAGAGGCGCAAGCATATGAGAACGGCTTGGATAGGTATAAGACTTGGTAGGCATAACCTTAGGGCGCACTCAGTTGTCAGGCGAGTTCGCGGAGCGCTTACCGATCGTCGTTAATTCTTGACCTGGATGCCCGGCCACTGAATCGGGCTTTAAGGAGCGGTAATGGAGCTGGTGGTAAGCGAAGATCAGGTTGCTGAGAACCTTGCGGAGCTTGACCGAGCGAGGCATTCGCCGGGCGGGGATGGAAAAATCTACCGCGACCTCATAAAGCGCGGGACGTGCTATCTGCCCTATTTGACAGATGCGGGTATTGCGTTCGCTCCATCTCGATTTATTGGCTACGTTGGCAACAAGATCCAGATTCACAGCTTGAACAAAGAAAAACACGGTAGCGAAACCAACCTCGCGCTGAACAGGATTTACGGGGCGGATCCGGTTCAGAACGAGAACCTTCAGCTTGCATTCGATAGCTTCTGCGTGTCGGTGGGGATAGCCCCAAGCCGCAAAGGCAGTTTCGGTGTCGCTCGCAAATATTGGGTTACTGACGACGTTTCTCAAGTCATCGCAAGGGCGCAGGAGCAGCAGGTAATGGCTGATGCGATGCTCACTCAGACGCAAAAAAGTCAGATCGTTTTGGCTCGGGTCGGGCAGGGCGTATTCAGAAGGAAGCTAATCAGGCATTGGGGTAAATGCTCGGCTACCGGCTGCTTGCAGATCGACATTCTCAAAGCCTCGCACATCAAACCTTGGAGCGAGTCCAACAACCATGAGCGGTTGGACGTTTATAACGGGCTTCTGCTGAGTCCGAACCTCGATGCCCTTTTTGATAAGGGCTATATCACTTTTGACGATGAAGGGAATGTCCTGATTTCTCCCTACGTTTGTAACAATGACCGCACAATCCTTAACTGCTCAGCAGAGCTGAGAGTGAACTTGGAACCTCACCACCTCAAATACCTTGCGTGGCACAGGGAGCATCTGTTTTGGAGTGATGACGAAGCGTGAATGTCACGCTGCTCTAACATCAAAATCTCAACTCCACGTTCATGTTGATAAGCTGACACGATTTACACTCAATTCTCATAGCGAACTCCTTTCATAATGCTGAGGTTCATACCGATATCAAACAGCGTCAGGGAGCTCAGTGCTTCATCAGCCCGTACTGAGGGATCGGGTCCGGGGTGAGCTAGCTCTACCAGTCCTCAGTCGAGGAGCGAAACACCGTACTAAATGCGCCTAAGCCCAGTTTTCTTGCTTCCTATTCAATTCGGCCAGCCAGCAGAACCTCGCAACCTATCGATATTCTCGTCCGAGCATCAGTCGATGCCTACTGATCGGATCAAGGTCTGCAACACTTCTCCTGCGCTCCCCAGCAGCATAATCTCATTCGCTACGCCTAACCCCACATCCTCAAGATTGACATGAATCACTGTGGCTCCCGCTGCTAAGGCCATGCCTGGAATATCTGCAGCGGGCGTGACCACACCGGAGGTGCCAACTGAAATTAACAACTCACAGCTTCTCACAAGCCTCACGGCCGATCGCCAAGCATCCTCCGGCAAGTTCTCCTTGAACCACACCACCCCTGGTCGAAGTCTGCCGTTACAGCGGGTACACCGGGGAGGCTCGATTAGATCTTCTTCATCAGCGATCTGCAGCTGCTCAGGAGTCAATTCAACCGGGCGATGACAAGCAAAGCATTTCACACTCATTAAACTTCCATGAAGGTGGACCACACCCTTTGAGCCTGCTCGCTCGTGCAAATCATCGATATTCTGGGTGATGACGCAGACCTCCCAGCCAGCGTTAGCCAACCGAGGAATGGAGAAGTGGGCTGAGTTGGGTTGAGATTGGCTAACCTGGCGCCTTCGCCATAGATACCAGCCCCACACGAGGGACGGGTTTTCACGGAAGGCATCCGCCGTTTCTAGACGTTGTGGATCATGCTTCTCCCACAGACCAGTGAGCTTATCGCGGAAAGTAGGGATTCCACTATCAGCGGAGATCCCCGCACCTGTGAAGAAAACAACCCTCTTGGACGTCCGTAACACTTCTGCCGCTCGTTGTATTCCCACTTCAAGATCCTCATCGACTGTCGCCGAATACGTTTCAATTTAACCCTGAGGTCTCTATCCCGCTACTGCAACCGGGCGGTACTGTAAGCGTCGACCAACGGCCGACCAGCCAGGCTTTGGGCATCTAAACTTGTTGTGTGCATTGACGGAGGCTTGGATGGGATGCAAATCACTGGTCGTATAGAAGTCGAAGCTGTGATCGACGTGCGTTGTGACGTATGCGATTGCTCTACCCGTCTAGAAAGCGGCAACTTAGAGTATGGGAGCCTCCATTCGCATTGGGGCTATGGTGCCTTGCACGACGGTGAACGCTATGAGGTGCATCTTTGCGAAAACTGTTTTTTTGCTACCCTCGCTTACCTCAAGCAGGAGAGACGAACGGCGCACATGTTTGAAACTGATCCTAAAAGGCCGGGAGACGATTTCGGGTTGGTCACAAAGGATGATTTTTTCCGTGAGAGTCGCTGACCGATAGCCGTAGTCAAGTCATCTATTTCGGCTTCTTGGGACTGGATGACGGTGACTCCATGTACTTACGGAAAGATCGCATCAAATCCTCGTCGGTCGCCTTTTGGACAGGCGCGCGTCTCGTGGGTTTGGCGGGAGATTTCTCTTCTGGCAAGGCGATATGCTTCAGCGCTGAGCGCTCAGCCTCAGTAGCCGACGAATTAAAAACCCTCGCCTGCACACGCTGATCGCGATCTGCCCGGGTGAAGTTCACTACGTTCGACTTGTACTCAACGGGTAAATCGAATGGGCAACGCAGGTCCAAGCGCTTGCTGGATCCTCTGCTGATCGTCTCCAACTGCAGGTCTTCGACATCTCTCGCGTTGCTGGTATACGCACTGGACCGGTAGGCCGTATGAAGGTCATCGACCTCAATCCGGTGCCTGCCAGCGGCACGACATTCAATGTAAGCAAGCTTCAGCAACTGTACAACGAGTCGCTTAATACCAAAGGTGGAACGGTAAAGCTCCACCGCAAACTCATCATTGCCGACTTTGACACGGCCCCCACTAACCCTCATGCACTCGTCCACATAGTCAGCCCAATCCTGGCTCTTGGGATCATCGGGCAGCATGATCCGTGGCTCGGAAAGCAGTCTCTGCTTATCCTCACTGTTACGACGGAGCAGCTTATGCACCAGGCTGTAATTGGACACAAAGATCATAGGGGGTCCGATGACTGCCATCGTCAGCAGGATGTCGGTCACTTTAGACGCGCCCTCACCGGTGTTGATGTGCTGGGTTTCATCCAGAACGACCAGCGTGACGCCATCCCGGTTGGCTAACCGACGGCAGTCCACGAGCAATTTCTTTAGATTGCCACCACGGCCGTCGTGACCACTGCCATGAACGAAATCCAGGAGAAGCTGCTTACCCCCAGCTTTGCCGCGAGCGCTCGCATACCACAGGGACATCAGCTCGACGGTTCCTTGGTATAGGTCACAAGTGAGTGCTATCGGTGGAGGGAGAGCCCTCCATAGAGCAGCAATCGTCTGGCTTTTACCCACGCCCGCCAGGCCGGTAAGACAGATTGGTGAAACCTCCACCTCTGGAGGTGTGAAGATTCTGGCCGCGTACCCAGCCTCGCTGCTGAAAACTTTGAGGTGGTGCAGATACGCCAAACCGATCATTTCATGGATAAAGTTGAGAGATAACTCGTTGGGGATGTATATCTCCATCAGCCTCTCAGCGAAGAGTTGAGCGCCAATCGAAGGGTGAAGCGCCTCCAAATCTGATACGGGCTCGGGTCGCACGACAACTCGTCTACGGATGCTTTCAATGTCCATATAACCGTCGAAACGAGACTCGATGGTTTTGTTCATTTCGTTGCACCTCTGAAACGGTTGTAATCGGCACTGTCACGCATTGCAGCGCCGCCTTTGGAAGGCCTCCCTATTTTCCGCTCACCAGCGTCCCAATCCTCGCCAGTATTCCGTTTAAATCTGTCTTCGAAATGTTGATCATGGGCAGGCCGTTCTTCTCGAAGATCAGCAGCAGCGTCTAGGCGCAACTGATGAATTTCCTGCAGTTGGCGAAGTGAGATATCGATGGTGCCCTGCGACGTACGCACCGATCTCATAAAATCTAACTCATACAAAAGCCCTTTGACTTCGATCCATATGTGGCGAACACACATGACCAGTACATATGCTGAAGTGTTGATAACCCCTTGCCGAGCTACCAAATCAAACACTCCCGTTTCTTGCAGAGCCCGCGATCTATATTTGCGTCCGTAGAAATAGACGCCATCTTTTCTTATCGAGGCTGGGCGCACATCAAGAAACTGCCTAACAGCCGTATCGAAAGGAACGCCGATCGAAGAGTCTCGACCACGCATGCTCCAGTAGCTGTAGATTTCAAGTGGTGTGGGTTTAATGCCGGCCAGAATCATTTCTTCGTCCATACGCAGCATCGCGTCAGAGCTATGATTGTCTTTCAGAACTTGTGCGATTTCCCGCTTGACCATCTGGACAAAATCCAACCTGCTATGAAAATAGGTCGGCTGCTCGAGTGTTTGTTTATGCCTCGGGTGAGAGGACTCAACAGTGGCCTTAGATTGGCCAGCATAGACAGGTGTCACCTCTACCGACTTCAACCAGTGAATCTCTGGCTCTACCTCGTAGCCAGCAGCGGGGCCTCTATCCAGCACCATCCCACCTGATAGGCCGATACTAGGCCATTCTTCCGCGCTGATCTCCACACCATACTGCTCGCATAATTTGACCTTGTCACACGCCATGGAATAGATCGCCATGCGATAGGCCGCCATATTTTCTCGGCCTTCCGAAAAGCCAATCCCTAGCACCATCCCCGACAGCGCACAGACAGCTCGGACAACACAGAAGCTATCTACTGCGCTACCTTCAGTCAAACCAGAAAGCTTCTCGGATATATTGTAACCATCAAATTCAAGGCGCTGATTAACGTTGATGAGATTGTCGGCAAAGCTTCCTTCAGAGCCTGATTGAGCACGAGCACCATTCTTTCCTCTTAAAGCAATACGACGCTCTTTCGCGCTGATCATTTTGGATACCCAATACTTGAACTGGGCGAAGGAAGGGAAAGGCTTACTTTGCGGATGTCTAAACTCTACTGTCTTACTGCTCTGTTTGGCTGAAACACAACCAAAAACCCCTTTCAGGATTTCGCTGTAAATCTTGTTTTGTGTCTTGTGGGGAGACTTATAAGTCAGAAAGCCTTCCAATATCAGTTGTTGCATGGCTGCATCACAACGATAGCCATGTCTTTTCCCCTTGCGAGAGGGGCGGCCAAGCTTCTTCGTTCGACCAGGTCCTTCTCGACTCCATGCCCCGATTCGGTGAAAAGGTGGCAACAGGGACCATTTGGTCTGGCCGAACACTACATAGGAGTAGAACCAAAGCCTCATCCTTGCAGCGTTCTGATGGGGGCGCAGTGCTTTAGCGTGAGCGTTGATGAGAGCGTCAGGATCAGCGCTCGCAAAAATTTCATCCCGGCGAGCGACCAGGCTCGAGATTGCAGCAAAACGCTTATTCACCTTCTGCTCATAACTCTGTTTCGATGAGGCCCGACGGTTTTCCAGATGCTCGATGGCCACACCTTCGATGGGTATCAGCCAAGGGGGAGTTGAATCGGCCAAGCCATCCTCCGCCAACCATCCATTCTCAACCGCGTCCTCAAAGTCAATCTGGCTCAGTTGAATCAGATGAGTACTGATGCTTTTCCCATCATCCTTGAACTCGACCAGACGAACCCGGTTTCGGCGGCCATCGCTCACGAGGAAGTGGTAGACAATGCCCTGTACGAGGCTGAGAAATCCCTCTGGGGCGATGATCCGTGAACCTGCTCTCATGGCGCCGCCCCTTCGAAAAGCGAGCCAAAAGCCTGAAGTAGATCGCAGCCACCCGTGATGAGCGGGCGATCGATCAGGATAGGTTCGTTGAAGTCGACCAGGAGCTTTCTATCCCAAATATCTTGGTAAATCTTTGCGATGAACTGATCGCGGAAGCCCCATCTAGCGCTATGTTCAATCGCCACATAAGCCACTGGTTTTCCAATTTTTACGGCGTCGGTCACTGCGACACTGAAGTCTTCCAGCAGAGTCGCTTCAAGCGAGAAATCAAGATCGTGCATGCCAAACAAGAGATCCAGATTCGCCTGGATCGTAGGTGATACAAGATCGCGAGAAACTTCAACAGTTCGGATGCCGGCGCTTGCGTAGTAGCGCCGCTCCAATTCGCCCCTTAGTTCTGCATGCTCTCGGTCTTTCCTCTGCTGGCCAGGTGTCTTCGGCGACATGCTACGGCGCTCACGAAAAGCTAGGGCCTGGTCTTTGACAGTCCAGTTTACGGCGAAGGGTTCCCCTCGACTGTTGAGAAGGTACAACAAAAGGTCCCCCTGGTATGGGAATGGCATTTTGTGCCTGTTGCCGCTCGCATCTTCGACTACGATTTCAAAATGCTTAAAACCAATCTCCCTCGCAACATCAACAGTGCCGCGCAGAGGGGGCGGGAAGGTCCCTTTCGTCAGGGGATGTCCTCGAAGTGGATGGCCTGAATTAACTGGCCAGAGCATTTTTTGCTCGTGGAGCTCAAACAGATCAGGGTGATAAAGGGCTAATTGCGTAAATACCTTCTCGGGTCCAGAAAGTAGATGAAGTGTGCGTTTCAGCTTTCGACTGCGCAGCCTACTGATTCGAGATCCCTTTGGCGCCTCGCGGGGAACAGCCAGCGTGGACGGTATGTATTCACCGCCCCATTCGAACCGGCTTTGGCGACTCATAATGAGGGCAAATCTGTCTTGCGGTTTCATCCGAATATTCCAATCTCATCAGGATCGCGCGCGCTACGTTTGCTGGGGATAACAGCATACGCTCCGGCGAAACCCTTACCCTGCGGGCAGGTAACCGCGCGTCCGGTTGTGGATAACGCGCAGCATCTTGTGGATGAGCGAAGCCGTGCGAGACTTGACGTCTCACATGTTAGGGATAGAAAATGGATGAGTCAGGGATCGAAATCTGACTTATCCACAGAGGCCCAAGGTTGCACTTGGGCCTCTGTCTATCTGACATACAGCGCTCACGTTTAACGAGCTGTCATCTGATATTTCTAATAGGGCATACCTTAGGCGTCATCGCCGATTGTGAACCGCCCACCACGACGAAGCCTTATTCAGGCTTTACGAGCATAGTGTTTGCTTCGCTAGCATTTCGATTAAGCAGAATATGTTACAGCCGGAAATTCCTAACTGACAACAAGTTTGCGTACCAACCAAGCATGATCTCAGTCGCTGATAAAAACGGCATCAGTCTCAACCTATCCAGGCGTACACAAGATTCCGGTCCACGGACGGATTTTTTTCGTTTTTTACTTTGGTCGGCGGTACGACGTATCGCCTCCGAAGTTTTTTAACAAAATAAGATAATAAATTGTTTTGTAATAACTTAAAGAGATTTTACAATTCTACACCGTGGAATTATCGTGACTTCCTTTGAGATAAATGGACGCCATCAAAATGCGAATTCCGTATCTCCATTGGTTAGAGGACGAGTGTTTTTTTAGCTTATGTAGTCGGCAGCATTTTCTTTGTGCCAACCATTCATCTGCGGAAACACTACACTATCTCTTTGGAAGCGATACTAAGTCGTTTTCACACGACTTCCCTCGAAGTCTCGAACTACTGAATGAAGATGCAAAATTAACATGGGGTAGCTCAGAGGAAATAATCCGTGAGCATACGATTTCCCCTATATTCTTCCCTTTCCAATCACCTGAACATGTGGATGCTCTTGAACGAGCTATGAACAGGCCGACGTTGGGATCTTTTAAATACAGACTAGGACTTATCACGGGTCGATTTGGAGGGGGACACCCTTTAAAGGCTTGTATTCAATGTATGACCGATGATCGTGCGCTTCATGGAGTCACATACTGGCATCTATCTCACCAATTTCCAGGCGTATCTATGTGCCCATTTCATAATTGCTTACTTATGGAATCCACAGAAAATAGACAGTGGTCGAGACGCTTTCAATGGCTTCTTCCAGATGAAGCGGACCTTATTACGATTGGTCCACGTACACCTAGTCCTCCAACCCTCAAAACGCTGCTGGCTATGTCTGTTGCAGTGATAGCGCTCGGTAAATTGCGTAGCTCTTGTCGCTTTGAGCCCAGCATAGTCGTTCAAGTCTATAAGGGCGCGATCAATCGTCAGGGAATCTCCCCGCATGAGCGAGAGGCGACTGCAGAGCGCTTTGCGGAATATTGCACTGCGCTTCAACCTTATCCGCCTTTCTCTGCATTACCCCGCGACGTACATTGTGCAAAACGGTTCATGACTCAAATGACTCGCAAGCAGCGTGGCTATTGCCATCCGCTGAAGCATTTAACTCTCATAATGTTCTTATTCAGACGCTTCGAGTTGTTCCTGGGCTCGTACCAACAGCTCGCTGCACAGCAGAAAATTTCAGTAGCAGAGAATTATAAACTGATTAGTCAGATTCAACCTAGTGAGTGCCCGCTACCAAAATTAGAATTAAGAGCGCGCACTCTAAAACCCAAAAAGCTTATCAAGGAACTGAAAGATAAAATTATAGAGTCATTGATGGTAGGCACATCAAAAAAAGAGATCTGCTCAAGATTTGAATTATCGATAAGCACAGTGAACCGGGTACTGCGCTTGAACCCCTCAGTTGAAAAAGAATTCAACAAGATAATTTATCTTAAAAAGCAAGAGCAACAAAGAAACAAATGGAGCACCAGTGTCAGTCTAAACCCCAACCTCAGCGCAAATGATATTAAAAAATTGAACCCTAATGTCTACGCCTGGCTTTATCGAAACGATCGTTACTGGTTATCTAATCGGACCAGCAATTTGCCGAGTGGCAGACGCGGAAATTATGTATGCATTGACTGGGACAGCCGCGATGAAAAGTTGCGCACTTTAGTTGAATCAACGCTGATCGAGCAGCCGACCAAACTTTGCAAGAGTGACTTATACCTGTTGGTGCCAAGTTTATTTTCATCACTTGAGAAGAGGTCGCATTACCCTAAAACGAGAAAATTGCTCTCTGAAATGCTGCAGAGTGTCACTTAGCTTCGGGCTACTGGATTCCATATCTCTTTGAGCTGACTTAACAATCATTTTGAGCCGGGGCTCAACTCATCTTCCTCGGTTGAGAGCTTCCGCAGTTCAAAATTTAGATTCATTGGCCCGTATACTGTTCAGCCGCTAGGTATCACTGAGCTAGTCTTAGGCTAGGGAGCTTGCTTTGCCGGCATTATACCCCTCCGATGGGGCGTAAAAAACACCACATAACTCCAACGTGAGCGAATTCCGTATGCCTGTTTCAGCAGCTATTTTTGACGCGTTCGGTACGCTGATCAAAATCAACGAAGGCAGTCACCCCTTTCGAAAAATTCTCAAACTCGGCATTGATCAGGGACGCCGGCCCCAACCTACTGATGCCGAACAGCTCCTTACCTTACCTATGGACCTGCGTCAGGCTGCGGATTTTTTTGGCATCTTGGTCAATCCATTAGTGATGTCACGATTAGAGTCCGATCTACACAATGATTTAGCAGATATTCGAGCCTATCCGGATGGCATTGTTGCGGTAGAGGCACTTCAAGACGCTGGAGTAAAAGTGGTGGTGTGTTCCAATCTGGCTAAACCCTATGCAGCAGCTATCGAAAACCTTTACCCAAGATTGGACGGTTACAGCTACAGCTTTGCTGTAGGCGCAATCAAGCCCACCTTCGACATCTATCGCCACGCGACACAACTAGTATCGGCGACGCCCTTTAGCACGTGGATGGTCGGTGACTCAAAGCGATGTGATTGCGAAGGGCCCATCGCATTTGGTATGCACGGTTTTTGGCTCGACCGGCAAGGCCGTGGCACATATACGTCGTTGCATCAATTCGCTGAGGCAATTTTGCGCACCCGCTGAACTTGGCCAATTAGTGTAGCGAATGAAAGCTTTCCTGAAGCGGCGTTACCAGATTTCCTATTATATATTGAGCGGCCGCTTGGCCCACTTAAAGCATTCATCCGATATCCGCAGAGGTTTAGGGCTTTATTTGGGGGATGCCTGGTAACATCTCGCTCACCCTTCCCACCTTTAATTTTTGCCCCTTAACTTTAGGGGGGGGGAAATTACAACAAGGGTATTGCCTGGGCCGCCGTCTATAATACCCATCGCCACTGCGATCATTCTCAGATAGCGAGCTTGGATAAGGGCAGAACCAACGACCTACCCCAGAGTCGTAATCTTCTTCAACATAGTGAGCGGATTCTATCCCGCCCGACTGATACGTTGCCCATAGCGAGTCTATAAGTCTAGTATCAGACTGCCTCGATCTCACGCCCATCAAGAAATCATCAAAATGCTCATAGTAAGTTGCAATAGCATCAATGATCCAAAGGTTTAAGTAGACTAAGCAATTCGCTTTGTTGTTCCAACGCGATTCAGTCAACATTTTGATGTAGCCATCAATCCTTTGGAGTTCAGACTCCATTTCCACAGCGCGAGCTTTAGGCACGATCGAAATTAGAGACCCGGCCTTTTCCTGCAATACGCGGAGCGCCACCTCATCACAGATGTGATGTGAAGACGAACAAAGTCCATGGATGGTAATGGCACGCTTGAGTTCCGATAAATTATCGTTACGCAGGGAGGATGCTTCGGCAAGATGTTTGCCATCACACTTCCGCCACATTACATCCAATGTATGGCCTCTGCGTGAAAACGGTTTACCGCAAAATGGGCAGTGGTTAAGAAGGACTACGTTGTGCTTGTAGCAGACCGTCACGTACCGGTTGCAGAAGCGTTTCCAATACGAAAAACCGAAGTTCTCAAGATCATCTCTTACGCAGTCAGGGCAATAAGAAGCATCCCAGTCGCTATAGCGAACTTCCTCTGTTGCATAGTGCTTTCCAGAATAGGAAACATCTTGAGAGTTTTTAATTACAAACAGCTTTGCCACATCTGTGTGGTAATGAATCAGGCGATTGAATCCATAACACCCCCGCCATCCTATAGCCGACGCCAATTTTTTTACCTCGGCTCTACTGAATGAAGCACGCTTTGCCAGCTCTATAAAAACCTCCATATCGGATGCATACCTGTTGATAAGGAGGTTTCGCATTACAAAGGAAGTAAGTGACTCATCAGGTCGTATTTGCAAGAGCATCGGAAACGCCAGTGCATTGGTGCCAATTTAGGAACCGGGCGGGAGAACCCTGTCGCGACATCAAGGGGGCCAGCGAGCTCTCCCCTGTGCTGCGACAGTTTTAATTAGCTAGCGACAGTTTTAATTCTCTAAATCCAGGGGCCTCCAGGCGCAGGGCGGGTTATTCCACGGTCACCGACTTGGCCAGGTTGCGCGGCTGGTCGACGTCGGTGCCCTTCAACACCGCCACGTAGTACGACAACAACTGCAGCGGGATGGTGTAGA
>Ga0308160_10001332_pt1 | contig 35509 bp, 44 predicted proteins | sample PhyFR1_FD_201036 | JGI IMG/M metagenome (GOLD analysis project Ga0308160, IMG submission 201036) | Phyllosphere microbial communities from UC Gill Tract Community Farm, Albany, California, United States - DLSLF.R1 | ecosystem: Host-associated > Plants > Phyllosphere > Unclassified | place: USA... | reverse complement strand
CGAGGTACCGTGGGCGGCATAGGTGATGATCCAGGCGACGAAGAAGTATTGACCAGTGCCGGCGTCTTGGCTGTAGAAGACTGTGCCATCTTGTTGGTACTCGAGAATTGAGCAGCTCGATCTCGTTCAGGCGTAATGAAATCATGTTGGTAGAATTGGCTCGTATCGACTTCGATAGGGTGAAGAGGGAGCCCCTGAGTCAACCTGACTCGCTTGACACTGTTTCCGAAAACGTTCTCGTCATCTTCTATACGACGTTTTTCGGAGCCAAAGCGTGGTGGAGCCATGGTGCCATCGAACGAACTGCTGGCTTGTAGTGGTGGTGCCATCGAAGAACCCTGGTCGAAGGAAGGTTGAGGGGGAAGAGGTAGGTGCATCATTTGCGGTGTGAGGGTGCGGGGCGCTACACTTGATGCCATGTGTAGATCGGATTGGGCCGACATTGCTCGTACCATCTCTACTGCCGTAAATGTTTGTACCATGTCGGCGGATTCGTCTTCCTTGTCCTTGACCGTACCCTTCTTGACCTTCTTTGCCTTTTTGGGGATATACACCGTTCCATCCGCGGCAGCCTTGTCGATAAGCGCCTGCTCCTTTTCAGCTTCATGTAGCGTCTGTTTACAATTCGCGTGATGAGGATGAGATGGCGGGAAGTTCTTGACAAACTTGTCGGGAGCCGGCCAATGGCAACGTTCGTCTTCACTGATGACCCAGATACCTCCTTTTCCAGGCGGGTGATCTTCAGTTCGAGGGATAGTTTCAAACATCTTGTGAATCGAGAGGTTGTGTCGAACCGAGTTTCGCCAAGCTGGCTCGCCAGGTGTAAAGTATGGATAGACAGTCTCGACGTATCGATATATGTGATCGAGGGATAGACCGCCGGCGGAAGCAGCGAGGATGGCTTGACCAATGATACAAGCAAACGAAGGGCTTGGTCGTTCCGTGGGTCGAGGACCAGGTGGGCATCCTTCGACTCCGGGATCAACAGCGACTCGAGAGAACTTGGCACTGGTTCGTCCGCCAATGACACCTGACGATCGAGCGGGGCGTACAGCAGGTCGAGACGAGGGCTCGGCAGCACGAGCGACACCGGCCGCTCGAGAGGGCGAGACTTCTTCACTGGATGCCTTGTACGATCGTCGGTCGAGGCTTTCGTGAGAGGCGACCCGTGTACCGAATCCGCTTGACGACGACGATGAGCTGGTAGCAGTCATGGAGGTGGCGGCCGATGATGGCTCTTCTCGTGGACCTCTCTTGTCGTTGGGCGTAACAGCTGGCTGAACGGGGAGATTGTTGGAGCTGAATGAAAAGGTGGGTGGGGGACCGAGGGCTCTGGAGGGAGTGATACCTGGTTGCTCTTGGTTGTTAAAGTACTGCATGTAAGCGAGGAATTGGGTGATGGTGGGATAGCTTACTGCTTCGTCGAGTTCCATGGGAGGTGGTGCCACTTCAAACCCGAGGGAACTGTTGGCACGTCGAATAGGTGATCCGTTTCCTGGCGCATCAAAGATGTCGCCTACGATCTGAGGACTGGCGGATCGTGCTTGCCCGACTTGAAGTGAATGATGTCGTTGCATGTTAGGTCGCTGGACTGGCTGAGTCATTTGTATCGAGTGTCGTTGGGTTAGATTTGGTCGACCCATTTGACCCATTTGACCCATTTGACCCATTTGCGCCATGGCATGCATATGCTGTTGCTGTTGGTGATGCATCATTTGCTGGTGATGAGGGTGCCATCGCGCTCTTTCGTCGGTGGGGGAGATGACGGGGTGATGGGGGTGTCGCAAAGATGCGGCGTTGAGTGAAGGGGAATGCGATCCTAATGCCAGATGAGGCGCTCCTCCTTCGTCCATCGGTTCAAACATTCCATCATCCGTAGCTGGCGAAGGCGTGTATCGACCGTGACCCATCATCATAACTTGTTGTCCGCCCGACATGGGTATCGCCATCCGACCAAGCGGAGTGTCTTGAACGGACATTCGGTTCATGTGATCGGTTGCCATGTTCATTCCACCGTGAGGATGCGAGTAGTCCATTGGCGCAGGTTGGGGATAAAAGACCATTTGGCCCGTGGACGGATTGTACGGGAGCATGTTGTTCATGTCGGCCATTGGGTAGCCCATTGAGTGAGCGGCCGGTCCTCTGTTCATTGTAAGAACGCGACGCGATCTAGTCGCGATGTAGAGAAAGAGTGAATTTGGAGATTACTGGACTTCAAGTCGAGTATGCGAAATGTCGATAATTGAATTATCAACGATTGGGGGGGGAATAAAGATGATGAACAGATCCAGTCCGTTCTCTCTCCCGATATATATATGTATGCGACAGGGCGGCGATGAAAACCAGGTCGCGTCCGCCGAGTCGATTTCCCAGCTTTATGTTCAATCCAAAAGGCCAATGACGATTACTCCGAGATGACCGAGTGATTGTAGCGTGGTGAAACAAGACTGAGACAGAGTCAAACCTTGGTGACTTGGACGAATGGACGGATGCGTAAAAGAGATCGAAATGGAGCTACGAATTGGAGACGCGTCTGTCGTGACTATTGGGAAGTATCAGTTTGTGGCGGCGATGGGATGGTTGATTCAGTTTGATCGTGTGGAGTGGTGTGATGGCGAGGGCGTGGGGTGGTATAGGAGACTGAGTAGAGGTGGAGTATATAGAAGACTATAGTATGAACATGTACGAGTAAATGAGATATAGGATGTAATGTGATCGGGTGAATGTGAAGGTGAAGTGCACGAGGCAGCCCCCCGTAGCTTTGACGCGACTTTCTTTCTTTCTTTTCCTTTTCTCGCCCCTTACCTAATTAGGTAATAACATACGCGTGACGTCAATGTGGCACTGTTATATTACTAACGTTATACAACTTGGACGCGTCTGCTTTTACTGCTTTTACTGCATTCACTGCTTTACACCAAGTACAAGGAAAGACACACCATGCATTATTAGAGCAAACAACAAACAACCACAAACATGTAAGTTATATGCAGAAGTGTACATCTACAAGACGTATATGATTATAACGACAAGAGCACATTCAGCTACAAGATTACCAAGACTAGAAACAAACAATGAAACCTCCCTCTTCAATGAGCAGCACCGACTGCCGACGCGTCCAACCCGGACTCCACTCCTTCCTCTCGCGCTTGCTTGGCCAGAAAGTCAAGTGCAGCTTGGAATGGATCACGCCTAGACGGCGGTGTTGCCTGCTCGTCCATCTCTTCCTCCTCGACATCAACCTCCAATCCCTGCGCCCTCGTTCTGTTTGCTCTGGGAGTGGAAAGCGGGGACAAACTTTCCAGAGGTAGAGGTCGGGCGTAATTGGGCGACATGGGAGCACCGGATGGACCAGCCATGATCGATGGACCTGCACTAACTTGTCGCATATAATTTGGTTTACGCGTTGCAGAGCTGAGGTCGAGGGTGATGGGCCTTTGAGAGTTGAATTCCCGGAGCACGGCTCGGGATGGGAGTTTAGCGAGCCGGCCAGTCACCATCACGATTTCTGCCGATTCCCGTTCCATTCGACTCCTGATAGAGTCAGGAGAGCCGTCGCTGCCAGTCTCCTCTGGTATACAAGAGTCGGCTACGGGTCGCCGAGCTGGGTATTCGGGGAGAGCGAAGCAGCCTAGGGAAGGGGATGGGGTGTATAGTTCACCTCCAAAGTCAGAGGTGGGGGAAGGGAGTGCCGCGATGGGATGAGCGGGGAAGAGGATTTCTTGTTCAAGAGCCGGGGTCGTGACAGGTAGACCGGTGGAGCTGGATTGTGGGGAAACGTCGACTTTAGCGGAGGGAGTGATCTCGTTGCCGGACGCGTCCAGATTCGCGGAAGAAGGAGAAGGAGGGATGATGGTGATTGAAGTAGCCGAGGGTGATGTTACCAGTTCACTGAGTGCGGGCATCGACACGCTGGTAGGGAGAGATGCGGTTTTGGAACCGAATGGAGGTGGGGCAGCGATCGACCTGCGAGACGTCTTGGGTCGGACTGGTTCTGGGACCCTTTTCGGGAAGTTGAACCGTAGTTGGGAAGGGCCTTTGGTCATTCGCAAGATGATCGGTCGCTCGACGGGCTGGGAGGGGGTTGGGGGTGATGGAGATGAAGTATAAGGGAGGAGAGCAGGATACCTGGGGATATCAGATTGTTCTGCGGCTGATGCCTGCCTAGTCACTCCAGGTTCCGATGAGGCTCTGCTCAACATCGGTCTGGATGATTTGACGGGCTGAGAGGTGGAGGATTTTGTTTGAGAATCTACGGAAAGAGTAGATGGTCTAGTTAATGTTTTGGAGGATCCAGCCTCTGAGTTTCCCCGGTTGCCCCGTCCCGCAAACTTCTTCTTGAAGTAGTCCATGATGCTAATATAAAAGAATGAATGAATGAAGAGTGGGTCGTTGATGAGGTCGTTGATTCGTGATGTTCGTGTGGAAGGAGTGTGGTGCGTGTACAAGAAGAGTAAAGAGAATGATTTCTAGGTGAAGCCAATTGACAGTTATATACCCATCATTTTAAGCTCTGGTAGTCGGAGGTTTGATATTCGATCGTTATTGCTTAATTATTGGTAATTACGTTACTCGGTTTAGCGGATCTGGACCTTGTACAACTAGCAAACGGGGTCGAAAGTGTGATGAAACAAGGATGTAATGTTCCAAATTCGGGGGCTAGTTCCGTGTGAAGTGTATATAGATGATCGGGGCGGTTCGATTGTTCCCATATATCTCGAATTCTTGATGGCTTTTTGGATATCTAGAGATTCGGCTCTTTCACCGACGGAGTCGAGGGTAATGGGTTGGTTTCGGGTCTGGGAATGAAACGTCTTCGGATCAAAGTCAGAAAATGCTGTGCCTTTCAATCCCTCCCCATGACATCTCGTCCACGGCATTGTATGGCCCATTCGCCTGAACGTCTTGAATGCCGCAATGGTAATTTTCGTAAACACACAAACAGGCATGGCTTGCACCTGTCTCGGACATTACCGTGTTTGTGTGTATATGTGTTAGTGACCGGGTGGAATCGCGTCATATCGTTTTTCACACCACTCAATACTGTCCAGCGCTAGTGATCTCGAGACATTCCATAGCAATGCGATAAGCATCTCCTATACCGATCGAGGATCTCGATGAGCGGAGCAATAAACAATTTCCAAGTAGGCGATAACATAGAACACGGTGCAGAACAATAGAGGAAGATTCAGCATCCGGAAGTGGCGTTTTCTGGAACCAGGCGGAATTTGTGTGAGAAGGCGGATCTTGTTGTGTGTATAGGTAGGGATTGGTGCATGCCATTGACGTAGTTGTAATCATGAGGCGGTTTCAAGGAGTATTTCGGAATGGCCGGTGGGAAAGTTGGATGAAGTTTGATGAGCCGTTGCGGTGTGCTCGGCGGTTTCAAGGGGTCAAGACGCCGAGGATATTCTCTGGCCAGGCGAGCCGATGCGCGAACCTCGCTGCTGGCCGGTACCCATAGGGTCTAGTCTACAGAGAGAGAGCAAATATGACCTGATCTAGTGTTATCTGCTTGAAACGACGAGCCGGTCAGGATAGGGTCAGATATGAACTCAGCGTCGACAAATTTCGTATAGCATCTTTGAACGCTACAGTACGAAAACTGGGCTCATATGAAAGAAAATCTTCCCCGTGCCCTCATTTCTCCTCATCCTCGTCCCAGGCATCCATCAGCCATTGTGGGTAGGGTGAGAGGGATCTGTGGTTGGTCTCTCCATGCGTTCCTTCTCCTAGAGTTCTTCCTGGCCTCCCCCTGGGCCCACCAAAGCTAAAGAGCAGCCCTGTGGTCTGCAGCTCCCTTGGCTCCTCTGGTGCCAAGATCCGAGCCTCACGGTGGCTATCCTGGACCGATGAGGAAGTGTCCGTCTCTCCTCTGCCTGGACTCCCCTCCCGTGGACGTTTCGGCCTCACTGGAGCTATACACATCGAGTTTCCAAGCTTCCTCGACGCAGTCTTCAAATGTCCTCCCTTCGTCCCCGGCAGCTTTGCTTGTTTTGTCGTTTCCCGTCGCTGCGATACTTATGACAGCCCTGTCGATTGATGGATCCATCCACATGGACCCATATGGCCCAATGCCAGTCTGCTTGGTGGATCTGTCCCTCAGTCCGATTGCGGTGTAAGGCAAGGGATCGATGCTTTTAGGGTGAAAATTGGACGCTCGAGTGGATCGACTGAAGCCTGGTCTGGCGGAGCTCTCCGACATAGCGGCCAAGGGCTCCCCCTTAACTGTAGGTTGTAGACTGATGGTCAGCCACAATCCCCCTTTAAACAGATGGATGGGACTTACAGGTCTCGTTTTCCCCCGTCATACCTCGTCAAGTGCGATAATGACACGCCGTTGGAAGTGACTGAACGCCCAATTTGGTCGATGGTCGAAGCTTCTGTATCGCAGGGTCGACAAAGCGACACTTTAGTCGCTCGTCGAGAAGTCGGCTGCTTGTGGATGTTCGAGGGGAAGCCGTACTCGCTCAGCGGATTATCGACTGGTGAAGGTGGAGTTTCTCCTTCTTGGGGTTCCCAGTTGGAGGACCTGTCTGATCCGGCACGGCTTTCGCTGTCGCTATCTGACTTATCAAATTTCCCGCTTGAAATGAAGTCTCAGTTCTTCCAGTTACCCCAAAAAGGTTGATTCAGGTAATCGGAGTCCGCGATGTTAGTCATTCTGACAGTATGTTATGTGAGTATTTTGACTACTCATTTTGATCTATACCTGGGAACACGCCTTCAAGCAACTTTCATGATCAGCGAAACCGCGGAATCAGGGGCACGACACAAAGGATCACGTTGATCCCCATGAAAGGATATGAAAAGTCCGGTTTGATTACATGCATGACGTCGTATGGAACATTCGAGAGCTGAAAGTGGCCTTCTCTAATGCCCATTAACCTTCTGTCCCGCTGCCAACTTCAGAGCCTCGTTCCCGAACTCGACGAAGTAGTAGTCAGCATCTAATCATCAGCGTCTCTCGCTATGAGGCTGGTGTACATGTGACGTACAGACTAGGCCATGATCCAGAAGGCGCCTTGTAGCCCTCTCATTCCCGTTGATCGTCGAATGCTGTGGTATTAGCTCATTGGGATTTGCAGTCCCGACTGGTCAGAGAACGCACAGCCAAGATTGGTTCCCAGCCATCTTTACCAAAATCCACTTTCCCATCTATCAGAGTGGCATCACTAGCCCAGCACTCCCTCAATGTATCTTCAATCAATTTAAATCCCCTCGTCAAGTACTCCTCGGCGGCAGCCTGGTCGGTGGGAAGTAAGAGCTGATATAACATCTGCAGACCACGAGCGGTGATTGTAGCGGCTGAAGCGTCGTACGGGCATGGCTTGGGTGCGCCAAAATCCCATTCCGGTACACCGGTAGGTCCGAGGAGGGAGAGGAACTTGTCGGCAAGTTTTCGTGAGATGTCCAGGAAGTCCGTTCGGCCAGTTCGTAGGGCTGTCAAATCAGTACCCGTAGGCAGCAAGCTGGGGGTACCCACCACACTGAGCGTACCCGTATACACCCCAAGCCTGACCTCTGGCCCAACAACTGTCGTCGGCGTATCCTGGAATGATCAGCTTGTGCCGGAGAATAATTGGGGGAGCTCACCTTGATGAGTACATTTCTCCAACACAGCCCCTCGAGTCCTCTGATCGATATTGATGACGTGGAAAGTCGTCCAATCAGGTCGGACATGGGTGGTGGATGAGGCTTCGGCCTGAGCACTTGCTATTTCGGCGTACTTCTTGTCTCCAGTCAACTTGGTGGCTTCGTACAGCATGTCAAGATTCATCTGTCTATTTCAGCATTATTTAACGACGGGAAATGATCAAACTCACCATATTGTCGATGATGGTGAGGTAGTGTTCATGCTTGTTGTCCCTAGTGTAGCTGTTTGGGTCTCCAACCTTGGTCATCTGGTCCCATGATCTGATAGCTCCGACCTGAGGTCAGTTTGTAGTCTCACGGTAGAAAGCGACTTACTTTTGGATCATATCGGTCCTCCAAGCTGTCCGAGGCAGTGATCAAGATCTGTTTCCCCTCCTCATTCCCGGTCAACTCGTAATCCCTTTTCTATCAGCTTTTGGCAAAAGAGGCACAGCATACCACTTACTTGCCATAAGATAGCTGAAATCGGAAGCCTTGGTCATGATTGATTGAGGGTCGAGCCAGGAACTTGAAGCTCTCCTGGTACTTTCGAGCGTAATCGATGATCTCTTCTTCCTTGTAGCTCGACTCCACAGTATCAGGAGAGATCCTTTGTCGCTCCACAAGTAGCCATAGGAGACCAGGGAAGAATCCCTGTGTCCATGCTGTCTCGACTGCTCGGTCAGAGTAGTGTCAGAAGAGGGTGGACATACCTTTCGAGCAGTGATAGGAATTTGGCCCTCCAGGCTGAGTATATTCTGGTACCCTAGTGATTGGTACGCCCTAAAGGTCGGTCAACTCATAATCACAGTGAGGCGGACGAGACTCACCTCTGGCGTGTTGTATTTCTTGGCAACCTCAACTAATTTGATCGAGATACTAGGATCCAGTAACTGGGGGACAGTCTTGCAGAGAGCGTTGATATTGAGCATGTTCGTAACAATTGGGAGGTAAGTTAAGACAAGAGAATGAAGTACAGTTTAAAGACCAAAGCGAAGAGATACCTGTCAAACATCGTCAGAAGAATGAAGGGTCATCAAGAGGAGGTGCTGGCGGAAATACGATGCCCGGGCCGGTGGTGTGGAAATAGCCGATGCAGGTATATCCCTAATTCGTATTCCAGCGCAGTCTTAGGAGCTTGTATATCGCGAGTCGGATGCATGCAATGCAAGGTAATCGTATACTCCCAGCGAGGAATTAGCAGACTGAGCATGAAGTCACTAATGATGTGCCAAAGGGAGGCAGTGCCTGCGAGGACAGCGTCGGCATTATATTTTCATTTAATGATAATCCCGTTGCATTGACTTGCAAGACCGCCCGATCCCGCTCTTGAGTCGCGTCGCGTGGCTAGACTCATTTCATGAGTTCATCAATCTTGAATTTCAATTCGGGCAAAGTATTACTATCCAAAATGTGGTAAGTTGCATACATCCGTGACCACCTGGTGTAGACATGAACTGAAGGGGTAGTAAGCATATCTTGAATGCGCAGGTCGCTATCAGGGCACCATGCTGCAAGAAGTTCTACGACGTACGCCGTCATTCTACAAGAAGAAGGGAGTCGTGCTAAATAGCTTAGTGTCCCGAATGTCATGCGGAACTACAAGATCATCCGCTACAGAAGACTATGGAGATGGCATTCTTGTGTAAGAAGGTGAGTAACGGATTTGGAACGAGTATGAGCAAAGCTGATGGGTAGTGTAAGAAGGCTTTCCGGAAGGATATGACAGCATATGAGGAAGCGGACGAGTACTGCCCACATTGCGATAATCAATATGTGAGTTGGCAAATCCTCCGGGTAGCACAACCTGACACTGCACCAGGTGATCGCAGCAAAAGAGCCACAGGCTATGATAGGAGTGGAAGGAGAAGATGCAAGAATGGACTCGAGGTATGTCCGCGCTCTCATGAAATATCGCCCAGCTGACTTATGCTCCCCCCTCCAATCATTCTCATATCTCACACTATCTTACCCTCATAACCTCCTATGGAACCGCTATCACATAATCAGAATGATCAAGGACGATCGAGAAAAGACGAAACCGGAGAGAAGTGTGTTCGCAGAAAAGGATCTTACGGATAAAGTCGATTCATATTGGGGAAGAGCATGACGGACGGATTGTTTTCACACATGTATGTATCTTTATGACCACCAAGATCTCGGCGGGAACGGAGCTGGTGCACGCATTACATCGTCAAGTCCAATCGTACCAGACCTATCTCGGGGTAATTATAGACAACTATATCGACAATAAATTAATGGTACCCCTACTCCGACACGAACAGCTCTCCGCGAAGCTCCTCTACTTCATCACAATTACTAGAATAAAGGCTACCAGCAATATGCCGATCGGCTCTACCTTCCGTTCAACATGGCGAGCAAACTAGCCCCTGGTCCAGTCTTGGGAATGGGCTGATGCATCGGCCCGGTATGATGAACATTCCCACCATTGTTGTGGGTATGCCCTTGTACAGAAGGGATATACGGTTGTTGTAGTTGCTGCTGTGGAGGAGGATGTTGAGGTTGGATCTGGCTGGAACCTTGATGAGGTGGAGGACGGTGCGGCGCCGCCTGGTATCCGGTCGGACCACCATACGCAGGCTGATATGCGTTCTGGGGAGGGACGTAAGGCTGTTGGAATCCCGAGCTGAAGGGTTGTTGCTGTTGTTGCAGTGGCTGAGGAGGTAGGTGTGGACGATAAGATTGACCTTGAGTAGGAATAGGCGGCTGGGGTCGAGCATAGTATCCTTGACCGTGTGGGTTGTAGTCGTGTACCGCTTGAGCGGGCACAACGGGTGGCATAGGCCTTACTGGACCGGGTGCGCCGTAGTGAGATTCATACGGGGGAGGGGGAGCACCCCTGAGTCGAGGTGGGCTTGGACCGGGGCCGTTTGGATAGGAAGGGCCAGGATGATGGGCCTGAGGTGCTTGAGCGGGATTGCTGGTATAGTATGCGCCGGACGATGGAGGGAAAGCTGCAGGCTGAACGGGTGGCCTGTACTGCTGTTGCATAGGTGGTTGAGGTGGACTGACGCGGAGAGGTTCATGGTATGTGTGGGTCTGGTTGGCGTTGCCATACTCCGCGCCGTGGTATAATGGCTGTACGTGATTCGTTTGATGGCCGGAGTTGGTGTCGAGACTAAGTCCAGCCAGCGTCATTTCCAGTAACGCCCTTTGCTTGTTGATCCTATCGTCGGCAGGTGGACTAGGCGGTCGAGGCGTGGTAGGAAGCGAATCATGCTGAACTTGAGGCATGGGCGCAGCCTGAGGCGACTTTGCAGCAGCCTGAGCTGGAAAAGCGAGCATCGCCAAGAGATTCGCAGTATGAGGTTTAGGCGTTTGAGCGTCGTTTTGCAGAGGTGAGGCTGACTGAGGCGGCGGTTGTGATTGTGGTGCAGCGGGCGTCTTCTGATTGAGCAGCGACAGTAGATTCGACTTGCCAGGTTCCAGCTGTTGATGTTGTAAAGTAGGTGCCGGAGTGGCGCTAGTACCGATCGAACCTAGTAATCGAGCGAGAGCGTCGTCTTCGTTCTCCTCTCTTGTCGCCTGCTCGCTCGCCGAGACGCTGACGTTTGCAAACAGTCGTTCGATCCCATCCCTGTTGTCCCCATCACCACCTGGTCCATCTCGTTTCAGATCTGCTTCCTGACTATGCACGAAGTTTGCAAACAACTTGTCGAGAGCCGTAGCCGGCTGAGTGATTGGGTGTGACGAGACGGTTGGTACAGAGTTGACGGCGATGGCGGAAGGGACGGAGGCGTCATTACGAACAGCACTCTGGAGGTTCTTGGGTCGTGATTTATCACCACGGTTAGGATTGTGTAGAAAATGCTTCAATGCGCTATTGATTAGTGATTACATCTTGGGAAACGGGGTGGACATACTGCACGAAAGGTGCAACTTTGAAGAAGACGAGTGACTTCTCTGCTGTTTTTGGCCGTTTCCTAGACCAGGTAGGAAGATCCTGTAGTTTGACCCATCGAGTTTCCTTACCGTCAGACACAGCTCTCACTGAAATGCACTCACCTCTATCTCATTTCTCGTCCTGGCTGCAAATGGAAAGCTCTCGTCCACACCCGTAACAAAGAACATGGTCGACGATTGACCATTGATGAATGCTTCACATTTGGCATTAGGATCTATTGACCTAGAACAATCATATCCGGTCTCCTCCTCGAGCTGTATCATTAGTATAGCCTTGGTTGTGATGCAAATGACCTACTTCTCGTACTGCACAATCATCCTCAGTCTCATTCTCGTTGATCTTCCCTCGAGGCCAACTCCAGGCTTTGGCACCGTAATGTCGTACTAGTAGTGTCTATCTCGTCAGCGTCGCCTTAGATGGGCGGCATACCTTTGACTCTTTGGCATTGATCAATGCCACACCACAGGTCGGTACCATCCTCTTGTACCTGGTGTATTCTTCCCATGTGGAATCGTAATTGATGGGTTTCCCCGCTTCATCAACTACATTGGCATAGAGTGGCGAGGACGCGATCAAGATCTTGGTAAAGTGTTTCTGGGACAAAGGGGGCAACGAGGGATTGAGTGGTCGGATAAAGTCGTCATAGTACCAGTGCCTACGATGTTTAGCTTGATACATAACGAGAGATCGTAGCTTACGCCTCTTCAGCTTGCCAATATAGCCTGACAGGTGTAGTCTCCATACGAGGTAGATTCACCATGAATCTCGCAATAAGCTCCTCGAGTACATCTTCAAAAGACATGTCCTTGAAGACATTATCTTCCTCTTCTGCTCCATCCATTTCTTCTTGATAATCGCTCTGAGTCCAAGCAGGTGCGATCCTAGAAGAAGAACCGGCGTTGGGATATGTAGACATGGTACTTGAGCTTTATGTATTTACGTTTACAATGGCGTTGTCAAGAGGTCGTTTAGGCGTGATGCGGAAGGGTACTTGCTTGTAGCGCAGTTCTGGGCGTTATTGTCCGTGTATATTTGTAGTTGAAAGACAGGTCTAGGGTCGCCTATGGGTCGCCTTTGTTATTGATTCAAGCACTCTGTGTGTTGAGGATTGACTTCTTGAGGCGCGATAAAGGATAGAAGTGATCATCACAGGCACTGAACGTGGTGGTTGCATTTACTTAATTCATCCTGCCAACTAAGGATATATAGCGGATCTACCTCATACAAGGAATTAGCATCCCCGGTCCGTCTTGTCCGACAAGGTAACTTCAAGGAGGGGGCCTTGTGGAGATGCTACAACTACCATGCGACTGCCGCTCGGACAGCCTTCGCCATACGAAATGCCTCACCATACCCCAGACCCAGTAAAGAAGATCACCTCGAACCCAGTGACCACCCGAGAAGACCTGATCGACCTACTACATGATCTCCTGATTCCCCTTCAAGCCGGTCAATCACCTGGTGGAGCTCGTATACGGATTGGACACACCGGCACACATTTCGATCAAGTAGCAGCAGAGCTTGAGGGATATGCTAGAGCCTTATGGGGTTTGGCGCCGATGTTAGCGGCTGATCCTGAGAACCCAAAGTTCTCGGGATTGAGGGCTGCATGGGTGAAGGGGTTGGATCATGGGACCAATCCGGCTCATGAGGAGTATTGGGGAGATCATACCGATTCGGATCAGAGATTTGTCGAGATGGCTGCGATTGTGAGTAATTCCCTGTTCCCCAATGTCTAGGGCTTACAGTAGGGATTCTCATTGTCCATTGCTCCAGACGTCTTTTGGAAACCCCAATCGGCTGAAGCGAAGAAAAGGATCAGTCACTGGCTATTGCAGGCCAACAAATTCGACTTCCCGACCAACAATTGGCGATGTCAGTCCGGTGAAAAGCTTGAGTTTCCCGCTGATGATCAGTCTTCCGTGTCCTGATCAATCTGGGCTTAAGACTAGTCGGGGCAGAATACTCTCAACAAGCCATCGACGACGAGCTTAACTTCATTGAGTCATACTATGGACCTCACGTACGTCACATGCCATCTATGCGATGGATACTGAAGGGTACAGGCGTTCCCATCTGATGGTCCGAACGATACTTGCAAGGCATACGATTACTACGCAACCTCATTCGCTATCCCCTTCTACTCCCTCATTTACGCTCGACTGGCAGGTTCTTTCGACCCAGAACGAGCAGAGCGATATCGAAAGCGGGCGATTCAGAATATCCCAGAGGTTGTACATCTCTTTGCTCCCGATGGAGCTGCCATACCTTTTGGTAGGAGCATGACATATCGTTTCGCCTGTTCTGCTTTTTGGGGTGCTTTGGCTTATGATGATATCGAGGTGAGTCGAATGATGTTATTCTGCTGATAACCAGCTACCAGCGCCATTCACTTGGGGTATCATCAAGGGTCTTCTGTTGAGAAATATCAGGTGGTTTACCCAGAAAGAATCCGTCTTTAGCTCTGACGGTACTCTCACTATCGGCTGGGCGTACCCTAATCTGTTCATGAGCGAAGTAAGTTTTACCGGAATCAAGGAGCACGAAGTGCTGATGGAAAGGACTACAACTCTCCTCAATCACCTTACTGGGCACTCAAAGCATTCCTCCCGCTCATCTTACCTTCATCTCATCCATTCTGGCAAGCAAAGGAAGAACCATATCCATCTAAATTCCTGAAAGAACCATACCACATTTCGAAACCGTGGATGCAAGTGTTCTCCCATGCTGCGGGGCACACATTCGTCCTCAGCGCCGGACAGTAAGTCCACCCTCACCTAGTAAGCATGAAGAGACTGACACCGTAGATCAGTGGCATTCCCGATGCGCCAAGCTGCTGTCAGTCAACCCATGCTAGATGGAACACGAGCTGACCATTCAGGCAAAATATGGTAAATTCGCCTACTCGTCCCAATTTGGATTCTCCGTACCGACCGGAGCTCTGAATTTCCAACAACACGCTCCAGATAGTGTACTCGCATTATCGGATGATGGAGAAGGGGAGCGTTGGGTCGTACCTCGTAAAGTCGAGCATAGGGGTATATCGGATAAAGGTGTCATTACATCAGTCTGGAAACCTTGGCGCAAGTGCTAAACTCTCAAGGATATACCCCTTGTAGGCTGACGGAGCAGCGGACGTGACGGTTGAGACGTGGCTGGTTCCTCCTCCCACCTCATCCTCGCCATTCCATACCAGAGTACACAAGATCACTTCCCCCCGAGCAATCCTAGCTGCCGACTCTGGATTCGCCATCCATTCCCAAACTGGCCCTATAGGCTCCGAACGTCGCATGCCAGTCTTACAGTCGCCATCCGAAGATATACATGGCCGATTCGAGGATAATCAATCTGGAATAGCAACTTCAAGAGCGGGCATTAGTGGTGTTTCCGACTTACTTCGTACTGGCAGGGGGAGGGTCCATAATGCCGATGGGAATAGTAATACCAATTTTGCAAGGACTGTTATTCCGAGTATAGTCAGTCAGGTGAATGGTGAGAAATGGTTGGCTACTAGGATATTTGCTGTTCCTGGCGATAGTGTCACGAAGGGCTGGCTGAAAGAATGGGAGGCGAGTCAGAAAGGCTGGGATAGTGTGGATGAAATGAAGAAAGAACTGGGTATCTAGGTTAGGTATTGGTCAGATATCAGTAACAGAAATGGATCACAACTTGTTGTTCCGACTTGCCCCTTATATCGGGCTTGATCTCCGCCGTATGATATGACTACTGTGTACTGCTACATCTACTCTTCCTCTTCTCTATCGCCTCTTCTCTGATCTTCCGACATCTCCACATCGGCAGACTCCTTGGGAGCATCAGTGTGCCAAGTGGCTTTCAATTCGCCTGTTTTACCGGGAATAGAAGCTGTTCCAAGAGCTAGCACCTTCTTGTCAGCCGGACACCTCATCGTACAGACGTGAAGCTTACCTTTTCTGCCATCTCTCGATTTGGGAAAGTAAAGACGACACCATTTTCGTTTACCGACATGTTACCCCCGTTCTCCTCGTACCACTCCTTAATGGGCTGTTGAGCTTCACTCTGCTGCAATGCTTCGCCAGTGATGATAATTGATCGAGATCGGTTATCTAGTCGCATAGGTCGAGCAGCGGCATAGCTTCCTCGTCCGCCTCGTCCTCGAGCTCTTCCTCTTGGCGCTCCGCGGCCGTAAGGCGAGTATCTTGATGACTGAATACCTAATGTACTTGCCTGCATCATCAGCTCGGTCGTCGCATCTGTGAAGAGCAGCTCACCTTGTCCTTCAAGGCAGAGAGCTGCGCATTAAGCTTCATCAATTCCTCCTGATCCTTTCCAGCAGTCGTCTCCATCCCTAATCTCGCCAATTCAGAGTCTAATCGTTCTTTATCACCTCCCTCCAATTTCTGCTCCGGCCGAGGTCTATCCAGCTCTTCCATCTCTTTGCTCAATTCCCGTAATCTCGCCAAGACCTTCATCTTTTCCTCCTTGCTAGCTCCCTCTGTACGCTTGAACAAGACTTTCTGCTCCGCCATCAAAGTCTCCTTTTTCGATGTGCGTTCCCTCTGTTCCAGTTCTAGTAATGTCTTTTGTAATAGATCTTGTGGGCCCGAGTAGACGGCTTTGGTCGTTCCTTGTACTCCTTCACCTGATTCCATCTTTTTCATATTCTCCATCAAACCCCTACTTGCGTCCAGCGCTTGTTGTCCTGCATCCCCCTGTCCAGGTCGAGGTCGGTGCCAGAGGACTTTCACATGACGAGATCCGAAAACAGCAGCATCCGATTTCCATGCTTGATAGGCTTCTCTGTTGGTCCCATATGATAGTAGAGCTCGTTTCGACTTCCCCTCTAAAGCGATATTGGTAACGTCTCCGAATTGAGAGAAATATTCTCGTATCTCTGGTACCGAGAGATGCTGATGCGGTATATCGGTAATGACCAACGTTGTAGATGTACGGTCTTGTGGTGGTCGATTAGATCCCCAGAATTCGGATTTCGGGTCGGAAGCGGGTGGCATAGGTTGGACGAATGGGAATGGCATGAATGGCATACCTGGCATTCCAGGGAATGAGCCGTTTTGTGGTGGTCCACCTCGTCCGGGTCCTCCTCCACGACCTCCTCTTCCACCTCTACCTCCCCTTCCACCATTTGGAGCATTTGGTGGTCCTCCCTGAGGCATGAACATATTTTGGAACATCATCTCCGGTGTTGGGATGATTACATCGGCATCGTGCTCATATTGGCAGTTGGCTCCGCGCAGACAGTATCCTTTTTCTTCACCATCAGCTCAAACATCCACGAGAGATGTGGAAGAATATACCGTGATAATCGAAACAACGTTGTCGACCACTACCGCTCCCACTTCCCTGACCTCGCCCTTTGTCCTGACCTCCCATCTCAACATCACCACCCTCCCTCTGACCTGATGGTCCGGCTTCTGCGGGAGCGGCATTCTGACGTAGTGCCGAGACAGCACTGGGTCCAGTAGGGGCGTTTGCGGGTAGGTTGGGGTTGATTGCTGGTGGTTGTATTGGGACCGCTGGGGCAGGGGCGGCGGGTGCGGCAAGGAAGGACTTCGTTTGGAGGGCCTGGAATAGCAGTTCGACGAATGGTCTAGCGTCTGCGCGTCAGCAGAGTATAGCAGCGTTTTGGTTAGACATACGGTCTTCTAAGAAATCTGCTAATTCTCGAGAGATGAACTGTCTGTGAGCGAAGTCTCCGAATGACAAGCAGGTCCACCTACAATCTTCCACTCCTCATCACTCATCTCTGCGTCATGCTTAAGAAGAGCCTCGACGTAATCAGCAAGAGCGTTTGGGTCGGCATCACACCTAAATGATCAGCTCCCTTCAAAATGACAAAGGGATAAAACTTACATTGGCTCAAGTGTGGTAACGAGCCACGCTTTGAACTCTGGGAGTTCACATAGATCTTGAAACGGCATACTGACCCTCTTGATATGCTAGAGAATGTATGCTATATGGCTAAAGTGATAGTTATACAAGTGGTAGTGGTGTCTTTAGTGGTGAAGAACGTAGAATGATGACGGAATCAAATATATTGCATCTAGACTGTCTCTGATCTTTGCATTGTAAGAATATATAATCTATGACTGGGTGAAGGCTCTATCACTTCCTCCTCAGAATCATCGACCTCATCTTCCAAGTGACACGTCTGTGCTCTCCGACGTTGATCATCCTCATATTCTTTAGCCAAGATCCGAGCCCAGATCTCTGCTTGCTCTTTTATCGATTTCTCCTTTGCAACTCGCTTTTCCTCCTCCGCATCTTCATCGGGAACGAATCCGTTCGCTGGGAAGTTCTTTCGATCAGGTCGTTCTGTCATATCAGTATCGGGTGATGACACACGAAGGAGTAAGTACTGACGTTTGGAGGTCTTGAAAGCTTCATCTAATTCTAGGTAAATATGCCTGAAACCAGGTATATGATTCCCCTCAAACAAGACTATCGAGTCAGCTTCCACCAAAAATCATAAACTTACATCTATGTTCCTCATGTCCAAATTTCAAGTAATCGTCATAAGGGATCAATTCCCCACAACAAATCTCAATCAAAATAGTATTATCGAATGACCGCATATAATCCGCATGTAATCTACACGTCCTTGAAAACTTTCGATAATATCGTACTTGTGGGTCTGGGAAGTGTAGGTATTTACAAGTCTTAAAGTGTTCCAGATAAGATTCGAGTTCGGGATGGGTGAATGGTCTTGGGTCGGGTAAGACTTCCTTTCGACGTCCGTTTGAACCTGAGGCCTGCTCCCTGGCTCCCGCGTCGGCGTGTTCTTTGACGTGAATGCATCGTATGAGTTCGTTGAAGGGCATTGTCGTGAGTATGAAGTATGGAGTACAAAGTATGAACAAAAGTTAATTCGAGTCGCGTACTTATGCATTGTGCTGTGTGACATATGAGACATTTGGTTACAGCCGTGGTTCACCACACAATTAGTCCGTTCCCAATAACCCTCATTAACACATCACGCATCACACGGTCCAAAAGCCTAGTGTAGTTCCACAGGGCTGTGGTCCAACTGTTACAGATATACCGGATGGACAGCTGAAGTATGCGACTACATGATGACTACAACATACAAAATTGTCCATTCTAGCTCTGCCCCCGCTCAAGCCTCTTCAGCAAGAGCAACCTTGTCAATAGTCTCTCCATCTACAAGGAACCCATCCAGTACCTTCTTACGCCCACCCTCCAATCTCTCCTCTTTACTGCCCCTCGTAGGCTTCTCTACAGCTCCAGGCCCACTCATCCAGACTTCATCCCAAATATCGCCCACTCTTGTCCTCTTTGCCGGATCCCGCACAAGTAATTTGGCAATGACATTCCTTACTGCCATACTACCCACGTCGGGCGGGAAGGAATATTGAGCTTTGGCTATTCTCATCATCTTTCGACGACGTTCTCCATCTTCTCCATCGAAGGGCATTTCTCCGACAATAAGGGCATAGAGTACTACCCCTACTGCCCAGGAATCGGTATCTCGCCCGTCGTATGATTTGGCCATGATGATCTCTGGAGCTGCAAATGATTCCGATCCGCAACGTGTATTGAGCATAGGCGAGGATGAGGAAATGAATCGAGATAGACCAAAGTCTGTAAGCTTGAGTAGAGGAGTGGGTAGGAGATCTAGCGGTATTGACCCGCTTTCGGTGGGCGGTAATGTAAATGGATTGACCGTTAGAATGATATCTACACATCAGCTAGACCCGTTCACCTGACTCACTCTCTAGCTTGATGTCGCGATGAACAGCGTGAACCTCGTGAAGCCAGCCAACAGCTTTACAGAGTTCACCAAATAGGCGCCGAACAAATCCTTCACCCACATCATCACCTTTGCCAGGCAACATCATCCGATCCCGATTAACCGGATCGGATACAAGCTCAAACAGTTCACCCCCCTGCAGCCGCTCCAGTACCAGACAGTGATGTGTCTTTGTAGAGAAAGACGATAGATACGAAACGATACCCGGATGAGAAATATGCCGGAGCACTTCGACTTCTCGGACAAACGATATCCTTGTCCTGGCATTGGCGGATACAGTCGACCGAGCGAGTAACTTGACAGCGGCCAGAGGAGTATCGACTTGACCATCAAGAGGCGATGCTGACCAGACGGAAGAGAAAGCTCCATCTCCAATCCTCTTTTCCAGCGTCCATGTCCGCTCATCAGAGATCCGGGATCCAGTGATCAAATCGTCCGGTTCGATCACAGGACGTAGGATGTCGCCTGGAGCTAGAGTAACTTCCTCGGCGGTCCGTTTCGATTCTCGCGATAAGTGTTGGGATTCTCGACGTGCGATTTGAGGGGCAACGGGGAATTTTGGCAGGGTCGGCAGCGTCGATAGTTCTTCTGCAGGTATCTTTTCCTCGGTCATACTCACACTGAGTTCAGGAGCCTGTAGAGAGATGTTGCGACGCGGCGATGAGAATGGATCAAGTTGAAAGGTAGGCGGAAGTCCCGAAGGCCGAACTGCGTCGGTATATGGCGATTTTGTCGGCGTGCTAACAGATCGGTCCCCTCGTTTAGACCATGATGAGGGGAGACCTTTACCGATACTATTATCCCTAGCGAGTGGTTTCGGGGGCGTAGGCAGACCTCCAGCCGAGCCAAAGAACAAGTCATTCTTCGAGCTCGAACTCAAAGCAGGACTGACGGCTCCTTCATTATGCGGTGTCGACCCCCTGATCTCTTGCTCTTTTCCACCAAGCAATCCATCAGGAGCAGTGGACGGGTGAAGGAGGATAGGCGAAGGGAGTGGAGATGGGGCATTCCGGTCCCATGATTTATCGAATCCGAATGAAGTAGTTGACGACGCGGATGGAGGTGTGAGAGAATCAAGAGAGAGTCGATTGGCACCATCAACGGCACGGCGGGTGAGTGAGGTCCTACGGTGGACAGCTTGGGACAGGTCGATGCGCATGGCGGGTGGGGCCATGGTTTGCCGAGATGGTCCCGCTTCACTAGGTAGGGGTACTGTCGCCGAGTCTGCACCCATGGAACTGGCGATGAGCGCTCGCCGTCACACCTCTGATAAGACTCACTCAAGATCCCCTCCTCCCACATATCCTTTTATGAATTCCCATTCTTTGCTCTCCCTCGAACCATCGACAAGGTGAGCCAGCGAGTCCAGCGTTAACGTCCCACTTGTCTGCTGTGCGAGAGCCTCGAGCGCTTCGACCGAAAAGGAAGGAGGTAGCGGTACCGTTGCCGGATCAAAGTTTCGGCATACAAGAAAAGCCTCTGAACATTAGCCAATTATCAAGCAGTGCGATATATCACTCACCACCACTCCCTTGCCTGCTACTTCTTGGTTTCCTGACCCAGACCCCACCTCTTCGACCCCGCATGTCAAATCCCTGCTTCCCTATACGCGATTTCTCCATTTCCAATTCGACACAACTTCCCTCAATTGGGTCATTGTCAAACTCCTCAAACCCACTATGCTCGTCATCTATACTGAGAGGACCAGGAAAGAAGAGGCGTAGTTGTGAACGCAACATGCCTGCGTGTGGGTCGAGGGGTGATAAAAAGATCTTGAAGATGAGCGTAGCTTGAGGCGCCATAAGTGTGAGGGCTAGTGTGAGAGCCTGAAGTCAGTTTCGACAACGAAGTTGACCTACAGCTAGGAGTAGTTGTGAGTGTAGGTATGCGTCTAGGTCGTGAACTCCCGTGACTGCTTGTTAGCATATGACCTCGGCACATTCTAGATAACTTGCCATCCGGTGCACCGTCGCAGACTACCAAGTCCGCTTTCTTCCCACCTAAAGCACCGAGGACGAGGGGTATCGTCGATGGTAGCGTAATATCGGTTTGCAAAATAGTGATTCCCGGTAACGGCGCCTATTATCAACACAGACCAACAGCAAGTAGAATGTAGACCTACCATAGGCTGCAGGTCCAGCGAAACCACCTTACCCGTCCCTTTACCTGGTCTAATCCGGTATAAGCTCGTGCATTCCCCACTTTGAAAGGACTGTGGACTCACCTGAGCTTTTGGCCCAAAACCTGACTCCAGCTGCCTGGGGCAGCACATAGATCCACCGCAGTCTCTACACCATTAAACAGATCAAATTCCTCGTCGAGATGAAGTAGTTTGAAAGCTGATCTTGCTCTATAGTTGGATGATTTGGTTTTACGATAATAGACATCGCGCTTATCTATTGATGATTTTGACGAAACCATTGTCGTTGTCTTTGTTGTCTTGCGCTTATCGATATGAGGCTGAGAACTGACAGCGATACTTGTATGACTCGGACAGATATGGACAAAGGATGTAGATGCTATAGACAGGGAGAGGGAGAGGGACGACAACTTTGTAGAGGAAGAGACAGAGTTGATAGAATGGATAAAGCGCCGAGAAGAGTTACAAGACGCGTCTAAACTAGATTTACTCATGACAATAAGCTTAATTGGATGATCTACCGTTGATAGGGGTAGAAGGTAATGATGCTGCTGTGGTATATATACATTCCGGTGGCTGACTTCGCTAAGCAGTGATCATGTGAATCCAGTCATTTGAACGATACACACGATTCAGCTAAAGGAAGTAGAAGCGGCACCTATCAGGGTAATCATGTCGTCGAGTCTGTGCACCGCCGTTCACTCCGACAAGCACGGACAGCAATGGCAAACACTCCGCAGTCGGAGCTTGACGACCATTCCTCCTTCACGATACTCAATCCAGAGATCAAGAGAAGCGTAGTCATTCCCGCCATTGGGCGCAGCTGCGCAGCGAAACGCCACCCGCAGGATCCTAAGTACCAAAATCCAAAAGTTGCATTCCATCCTTATCCTTACTTTAATTTCTTTTCCGTGAATTTCTCACGTACAGCTGTACTCGTAGATGGGTATGCCATATCCTCTCTAAACGCTACTATCACATATCCCACTAAAACCATGTTTGCGGTGATGATTGCGCAAATGGCTGATATTGTTGTTGAGCCTAGTATGTCAGCTCAGCACTAGCAGTCCAATCGTCTGCTCATTTCCTTCCTACTGTGGAACCATTGAACGAAGGACGAAATACTCACCTTTTGTGAAGTATTTGAGGGTTGCAAAGTAAGTGCCTATTGGGACGACAGCCATTAATACTGCGAAGAGGACGAGCTTGAATAAGACTGCTCTACTTCGTCAGCTCTACCTTCTTCCAATCCAGCGGCGTCCAAGAACCAATCTCCACATATGACTAAAGTATACGATAGGCCAGTGTATCACGCATCGAGACTTACGGAGGCGCTTGGTCTTGAGCCATCTTTCCCGAGGAGACCGGTCTTGACATATTGGCTGGGTAAACTTGTCTTTGAAGGTAGCGGAATTGAGAAGCTTGATGTCTGGTGGTCTTGCTCTTCGGTCAAGCTTTTGTGGTGTAGATGAAGTCTCTAGAATTGATAGTAGTGCAATGTAGTGTACACCGGCCATGCACGAAATGATGACTTGAACTTGGTTCGTTCCTGAATCCCGGGTCTCCGAATTCGAGTACACGATAACCAGTCAATCATTTACCATATATAATCTAGCAGCTGACCATGGCGCGTCAAGGAGAAGACATGACACGGCGTATAGCCTTATCTGATTCTCTAGCAGATGGACGAGGTCGTTTTCTAGTCGGTGGGCAGGCTACTCAAGCCGCGTCGGGAGAGATCAAGATGTACGAGTGGAGGAAGGAGGTGAGTACGTTGATGCGGGTTTAGCTGATATCCAGGTTGGCCAGATGGGTATGATTGGTTTACAGACTGATGTTGGGCAAATTCGGGTGAGCTGAAATGGAATGGAAGATTGAGAAGCAGAGCTGATGGCAGGCAATGGCATGGTCACCTATGCCGACACACCGAAATCTGGTTGCTACTGGACTAAGCTCTGGTCGGACCGTCCTCCTCAATATCTCGCCTGCAACACTCGCCCTACCTGCCAACCACACTACACCCTCTTCATCCCAATTCACAGTCGCCCAACTATCCGTCAAACATATTCGAGCGGTTACGGCAGTTGCTTTCTCTCCTGTGGACTCAAATTACCTAGCGACAGGATACGATAGGCATCGTTCAGATTACTCGTTACTTATATGGGACCTTGGCGATGCTATTTCGCGATTACAGCCGGAGACCACATCCAGCTGGCGCAGGCCATTAGGTAGACTCGATGTCAATAATCCCCAAGCCAAGGATCCGAGGTGGTTACCAACAGAACCTAGACCTATACAGCAATACTGCCCGAACGAAACTATCAATTCACTCTGCTTCTTACATTCCGATATCCATTCTCTACTCGTTGGAGCTAATGGAAAATCTATCCGACTATACGATCTACGAGCGCCAAATCCACCACCAGCGGGTACATCGCCCAGAGATAACTCTGTCATACCTGGGGTATCGGCACAGTGGGCAACAAGAGCCGTCAACGGTCTAGCAGCAGATCCAAATCGAGGAGAACGATTCGCAAGTTTCGAGCTCAATTCGGGAGAATGTGTTGTCAAGGTCTTCGACGTGAGGAAACCTGGCATAGAAACTTTGAGCTTTAAAGTGACTGGTACGGTGGTAGCCCTGGAGTGGCTTCAAGATGGGAGGTTGGCAGCAGGGACCAAGGAACATGGAGTAACTCTCTGGAATTTCGTGAATGGGTCACATGAGACCAAGGACAGCAAGGAGGATTTCACGGAAGTAGGGGGCATGAGGATGTGTGAGTGTCCATGTCGAGTACTTGCTGAATGTCAGTATCGACACCCAAGAAAGACTTACATAGCTTTGCATTTCCCTCCACCCCAAGCGGCCAGAAGGATATCCTCGTGGTAAAGAAAGATGGATCCCTATCAATCGGTCCCATAGGTGAAAGCCCAACTGTACGTCCGACAAATCAGAATACCACTGATGTTAGCTCGCGTCAGCCTCCCGCGGCGATATGGTCATTTCCACCTCGACCAAATTACATGTCGTCTCACCCGATGACGCTCCCGCCCGATCACGAGCATCCTCCACAAGCAGTCATGGCGATACCCACAAGAACGACGATGAAGATGATAAAGCATCAATTTCATTCGAGGACTATAAGCGACAGAATCGATTCCAAATGGCTCCAGAGGGTGTGAATCGTATTTTGGCCGAGGCAGGAGCTAGTCGTGGTGGACGACAAAAGTCGGGTGTGAGTAGCGGGTATCAGACTCCTCGAAGTACTGAGAAAGGTGCTCGATTTGGGGAAATGAGGGAGTATGTGGATGAGAAAGAGGAGATTATGGGCGGGTTTGATGGGTTGGGACGTATATTGAGAGGAGACATGGGGTATGCTATGAGGTGTAAAGCTGAGGAAGGCTATGGGCTGGCTGATGTGAGTGGCGCTGTGACTGGTGATTACAATGTGCTGATCTGCAGCTTCATTTGAATGCAGCAATATCCACACGCTTCACCGGGCGAGACAGGCTCGCGGGTGTATGGGAATTACTTGATCGTGAGTCCAGCTGGTCAAGAGCTGAGAGATGAGCTGATAGCAGACCTGATCACGGTGATGCCGCCTTCGACATCTACATACCGCGAATACGATCTCAGCCACTACGGCCTCTATCCCCTCTGGCTGTCACTCAACCTCACTCGATCCAAAGAGGATTCTAATACAACTCCACCCCGCCCAACAACAACTTCATCAACTTACCCCACCCCACCAGTCGGTCCCGAATTACCAGCATCATCAGGCTCAACAGGTTCACGCCGCGAAACAGTCAAACAAGGTTCATCGGCATGGTCAAACGTTACTCGTTCCCCCAATACTCCCTCGCCAGTTCAAAAATCGGGCAACTCGCCTCAGAGTCTACCGAGCACTGAGCAGGAGAATGGGTTCCGCGAAGCTGTTTTGGCTATTAATGAGAAGAGAACAGATAATGGTCAACTTGGTAGTATTGGAAGTGGGAAACTACCACCTACGGATAAAGAAGCTCAGAGGAGGATGATGGTTGTTATTTGTGGTGAGGGCCGTGATAAAGCTGCCGTTTCGGAGGTCAACCGGTGAGCTACTTTCACCTGTACATTGCCAATGGGAAATGAGCTGACGAAGTAGTCTGATTGAAGATGGGCAGCGTACAAAAGCGGCTTGTTGGGCGTACTTCTCCGGGGACGAAGAGCCCGCAATCAGTATCTTGATGAACAGTGATAGTACGTTCTCGCTTGTCCTCAAGTGCGATGGCTGATGATGAGACGAGAAACACCGCCTAATGGCCTCAACGATAGCGGGTTTCCTGACCCAATCTCGAGCACTACGAGGCAGCGAGTTCTGGAATTCGCACTGGCCATCATTGATAAATAAAGTCGATGACCCGTACATTCGGGCCATCCTGCTCAAAATCGGTGGTGACAACTGGGAGAGTGTACTAGAAGAGGAAGCGATCCCATTACTTGATCGAGTGGCTATTGCCATGTTCCACCTCAGTGACAAGGCTGTAAGTCTCGATCTCTTTGGTGTAGGCTGACTAGTAGTTGACAAACTTCCTCAAAGACCGATACCAACGCTGCCTACGTCATGCTTCACTCCACGGTCTCCTGCTGACAGGGCTCACATCCCTTGCTATACCCCTCCTCCAAGCTTTCTTGGACCGTACATCCGACATCCAAACTGTATCACTCTTATCAGCATTCATCCCCTCCTCGCAACTCGACGCGAAAGAGAAGAAACAGGTCGAACGTTGGGTGGAGGGATATCGCGATTTACTGGATAGTTGGGGGATGTTTACGGCTAGGAGTAATTTCGATGTTCATCGTTGGGAAAGGTTACGAAAAATGGGCGAGGAGATGGGTGATGAGCGGATCGTCTGTCCTGCGTATGTCACTTGTCCAAACTTGAACAGAAGCTGATGAGTAGATGTAACAACCAAGTCGGGAAAGTGGAAGAAGGACATATCAACCGGAATGCAGTCTTGAGATCAACCACAACATGGCCAAATGAGCGTGTAAGTCATCCCATACACCTAGTGAGCCGAACTAATGGAGCTAGACAACGACCTGCTCGCTATGTACCTCCGTCCTTCCGAGATGTGTTATATGTAAGCCTCCTATGTCGTCCTAAACTAATTCACAGGTCTGCTACATGTCCAACCTCGCTTTGCTGATCCATGGGAAGAAGAGCCGTCTCTAGCTGGTATGCTCGCCTTCTCGTCGCTTCGGGTGAAGCTCACATTTAGATACTCTCGACGCGGCATACGTCTGCTGTCTAAGTTGCCGGCATGGTGGACATGCCAACCATATCCTACCGTGGTTCAATGGTGGTCTAGATGGTGAACCAGGACATGATCAATGTGCAGTAGCAGGCTGTCATTGTGAATGTGCCAATATCTAACCTCGTTCTATTAGCAAGTTGTACCCTTAAATACGGGTCGATGTCTATGCATAGCACATGCAAACTCCTGATGCTGTAGAATCTATATACAATCTGATGAATTACATTAATGTGGTCCTCCCCGGTGCAATTTGGATTATACTATGCACCCATTGCCTCTTTGTCCCATCCTATCTTCTCTCTATCCTGCTGTTCGACCTCTACGAATTTCTCCATTGCGTCCAACCATTTTTCTGGTCTGTGGATCGTGTTTGAATCCGAGGTTGACCGTCTCTGACGACCGATAAAGCGGGTATGGGCCATCATTGGCATTCTCCTGAGTACACGTCCTGATAATTTGTATTCCTCCCATCATCAGCAAATTACAAAAAGCGAGGGCTGGACTTACATGACACCTAAGCGCCAATCTCGCCAGCCCAATCCCTAAGTCCGTTGATCGTTCCGCTTTCGTCTTCTTCGTATCTCCATTGACGTGATTTCCATTGACCAACTCTTTCTTCTGCTGTAGCTTATATGCGTTATTTGCGTTGATCCACTTTGGGATCTCTAGAGATCTCATCGCTTCTTTATCCATGAGTTCTACGAAACATGTTCGTAACATCCAGTAAATCGCCTCGGGGGGTGGTAAGGGGACGAACTCTTTGATGTCGGCACGATCAATAAACGCGTTATCTGCCAGTCAGGTCAATCGATGAGAATAATTTTGATACCTACCAATAGCGTGAGAGAGATTGGAGGTGGTGAGTACAAGGACGTTCTGTCTTGATTTGAGCTTGTCCAATTGCGTTAGAACGGCATTGACGACCTCTTGATCAGCATCCTACTTCTGCTTAACCTGACAATCACTCACTCTGAGAGCATCACCAGGCTCAGACCCTCCTGATGTCCTGCTCCCGGTCAGACTCTCAACCTCGTCTACGGGATCAGCGGGTACACTAATAAAGGAATGGAGTCATACCAATCATGATGATCACAAATGTATCTTCATTGTCCGCCATATTCGTTACATGTGAAAAGAGCTTCTGAACAAGCTTGCCAGATTCAGAGAACCATTTAGAGAATAATGAATGCGAGTTGATTTCGACAAGTTTCGTGCTTGAGTAGCTGACGATTAGCCTCCAGCGTCGTTGAGCCCGGACAAGGAGAGGGGGGACTTACGTGTCTTGGAGCCTTATTGAGATCTTCTGCGCCAGAGCCCTACACAGTGATGTCTTGCCCGTCCCTGGAGGTCCATGGAGGAGAACCAGCCTGGATGTCAGCTCATGATTCGTCTGAATATGATCAGCTTACCGACTCCAATTCACCACTCCTGAACTGATTTCTTTATCTGAGAAGAACATTGACGAGTAGATATACTGCAATAACCGCTCTTTGAGATTATCGGGGTAGACCAGGCTGAGTATCAGCTTTGTGCGAGAGATATGCGAACGTAAGCTTACTTTCCCCATAATTCGTCCATGTCTTCAGAAGGTAATGATTTCGTATGAGCTGCCGAAGGGGCTTTCTCTTCTTTGCCCTCGTCCTCTGTTCTCTCAGCTTACACTCCATCAGGGGGAAAGTCTTAGCTTACCACTCAGTTCACCAGCTATTTCATCGTCCGCTTCATCAGACATTCTGTAAATATGAATCTCCAGCTCGGCGTCTTGTAGCTTTATCGAATTCGTATCATTCGCTACCTCGTCAGTAGTTTCTCGAAGTGATCACGCACAAATTTCCGCGACGACCACAGACTCGAGCACATGGGCCAGTGCATCAATCTCTTCCCATCCATCTACCTCTTCACCTGAAATCATCCATACAGTATCGGCCAGATAACCTCGTAGAATTCGTTCTACCGTGTGAGGCATGGTGCGAGCTTCGGGTCTGAGTCGAGCCTCGACTACCCATCAGCTGAACCCCTGTAGGTCAATTAGAGCTTACTATGGACAATAGGTCTGCTATCCTCTTCGACCTCATCCTCACTTTCCTCCTCTTCCTCCTCCTCAGCGTCCGTCCTTGGATCTTCTACATCCATACTCTCCTCATCATCCACTGTTGGGGGTTTGTAAGGGGGTATACTTGGAATCCTACCAAGCTTCAATGCCACAGGAGGAGGTGACGATAGTTGCGAGCTTGAAGCAGCAGGTGGAGAATTGATTAAAGACATGTTATCGGATGAAGGGGATATTTCGTTGTCTTTACTTGGCAATGGTGATTTATATGGGCTTGAGGGATTGGCGGTGGAGGAACCACGATGTCTTCCTCCATACGTGAGTGATTTTCTATGCTTGGTGGTCGGTCTAGGCGGCTCGGGAGCTACGAAGATAGCCATACTAGCGATGTGTGGTCGAAGGAAGGGAATGTCAGTTGATATTCATCAACAAAGTTGATTTTACTTTTACAAGACGCGTCTGAAATAATCCCGCTCTACTGTGTAGTGTGTAGGGGTACGGAGATACTGTAGAGTACAGTCATGAATGCATCAGAAACGATAAGAGTATAATAGACTACGGTCTAAGAAGGATTAAATGGTCTGGGGCTGGAGAAATGTATACACGTCGATAATCACACATCAAATATCAAACACGATCTCGACAGGTTTACCTAACAATTACAACCGTAGTTCTGAGAACTCTCGGAATCGATTCTGATGGGATCAGGGTAGTCGGCGTAACTGTCTATCAGCGTAGCTCAAATTAAAGACAATGACGACTTACAGCTCGGTCTCGGCTTCCTGTGCTAGGGCATTCTTGGCGATAGTCTGGAAAGCTTGCTCGACGTTGATGGCCTCCTTTGCTGAGGTCTCGAAGTATGGGATGTTGCCCTTGGATTGACACCATGTCATTGCTCGTTTCTGGGATACCTGCTTATCAGTCTTATGCCGAAGAAGGGTCTCGGAGAACTGACCATCCGCTTCGATTCCTCCATATCGATCTTGTTACCCAATACGACGAATGGGAAGTTCTCGGGATCGTGCGGTGAGGCCTACTGATCAGCTCGACTTAAAATCCGCAAGCTGAAACATACCTGAACAAGGAACTCATCTCTCCATCCGTCCAGCGCTTCAAAGCTCTTGGAGCTGTTCACATCGTATACCAACACACAACAGTCCGCTCCCCTGTAGAAAGCAACACCGAGAGATTGGAATCGTTCTTGACCAGCGGTATCCCATAATTGCATAGTGACCACTCGATCATCGACAACCAATTCACGAGTTAGGAAATCGGCACCTGTATATCAATATCAACCCCAGAGCTGGATGGGTTCCATACCAATGGTAGCCTTGTATTGGTTTGAGAATCGCTTGTTGACGTATTGGTTCATTAGGGATGTCTTTCCGACTCTGATCGTCAGCGCTTATCCTGGTTCCAGTGCAACTGGTCGAGTTGCAGGACCGCAGCTTGGGAAGGTGGGGTAGGGTCCGACCGCCTAATATTGGCGAAAGGCGTCCCTCTGCAATTATCTCGCCTTGTAGACAGATACACGAAAATCCATGTGTACTTCATAGAGTAGATGAGACCAGCTATAAACCACTCACCCAGAGTCACCAAGGATGATAACCTAAAAGGAGCGTGAGCGGTACACGGTGATGATACTCATAGTCAACATACCTTCAATAGAACCTTCTTTCTGGATGCCATGTTGCTAGATCTTGATGATATAGACTGTTCTTGGAGTGTTCGAGGTCGTAATTCGCTAGATTATGTATCCCAAATGAATATAGGTAGATATAGGTGGCCAAGGTAGAGAGAGGTTGACGATAGTGACGACCGGGCTTCACCGCTGAGTACATTTACCGCTTTGGGTAATTATAACAACAAAGGTAAAACACGGGGAGCGCTTAAGCATCCCGAATCTGAATATACAGTGGGGTAGAACAGTCCAATACTATACAACTAACGAATACAACAGATCAATCTTCTTCCATATCATCCTCTGATCGTTGGCGATCGCTTTCTTCTCTTACTTCTGAATTTGCCCTAACTTCCCCCTCGGCATCTTCTCCAACATTCGCCAGACTCAGTAAACCAAGTCCACCAAGCTGAGGTGCCTGCCCTTGCTGAGCTGCGATCGTAGCAGCAGGTCCCGTCGGTATGAAGTTCCCTCCTAATGATTTATTGGTATTAGTCCCCAGTGATGTACTGAGGACACCGGATGTTGAGCCTATACTGAGGGCGGGGGAGGCTTGACGCGATCGAGAGCTGAGTGGGCGGTACGGTCTTCTATTAGAATTTGTTGCTGCAAAAGGCGATGAAGGGATAGGCATAGATGATAGTGGGCGAGATGGGGACATTGGAGTCAGCGAGGGCGAAGTTCCTCGCGGCCGTTTATACGGATCGAAGCGATCATCCGGTTGAGCTGATTTTTAGCCTTGCCCGATTGCGGCGAACAACTCTACTCACCTTTTCTCTTGCCAGGGCGCATTGAGGCCGAGCCTCCGAGAGATTCTCTATACTGCATGAGACCGGGGCTGGAAGCAGAGTTCGCGCCAGGCGAGGCTCCAAGCTGTAGATCAGCACCATCACTACACCTGACAACTGAACGTACCTCCAAGCGCTCGAGGGTAGGACTGCCCAAGGGCGTCCCGCCTCCCATCCCTAAGCTTCCAAACGCTCCAGGCAAAGCCAACCCACTACCAGGACTCGACATCATTTGATTCGAGAAGCTCATTCGAGCTGGTCGTGATCCCCACGCGCCGGTCTGGGTTGGCGGGGTAGGGACACCTCCACTTCCGCTCCCACTTCCACTCCCATTCCTACTTCCCGCTATAGCAACAGGTCCCGATCCAGGGGTCATCTTGCCTGATTCTGATCCGGTACCAGGCCATAGAGCACTTGAGCTAGATGACATTGGCCGATCCAGGTCCATTCCAGCTGCAAATGCAGCATTCACCGGTTCGCTTCCGTCCGCATCATCGTCTGAATCACTATCACTATCCATTCTCATATTTGTCCAAGACGTTCGATCGCGATAAGAAGGTCGTCTAGCCGGTAGATCGTTATCATCTTCATTATCTGCCATTTCGGGGAACCTGCCTCGAGTAGACTTGGATGCTCTTGGAGTGAATGGTAATCGGGATGCATGAGAATGCATGAATCGTTGCATCCGTGCTTCAGATTGCATTTCATGCTCCTGCGGAGCGGTCTCTGAAATGAGTGTCGCCAGTAGCGTAGCTGGGAGTGGTTTCCTGTTGAATGCGGCGAGTCCACCTGGGATCGTCGTTTGTGCTTGTGAACCGGCAGCTTGGGCCGGGGCTGGTGAGATAGGGTCGTTCTCTACCATTTTGCCTTTTCCTTTACGCCTACTGGCAGAAGTATCGAGGTGACTGGGTAAGAAACGAAGTGGTGAACGGAGATCTTCGGGATCAGTCAATTCCATCATACTTTCTCCCTCTCCACTCTCCTGGTCCATGTCGCCATTCAACGACATTGAAGGAGGCGAATTGGTAGTCAAAGACTGCATTGATGGTGGAGCGTTTGGTCGATATGATGGTTGACCGGTGGGCGAAGCACTAAACATCGAAGAATCCCTGCTTCCCCATCTTGATTGACCTCCTGATCCAAAGGGGTTTGAATGTGACCTCGTATTGGTAGGCGAGACATTTGGACTTCTTGATCCTCCTTGAACCCTTCCCATTGCAGATTCCAACTCATCATCCGTATCCTCCTTATTTTCATTCATAATCGCATCATCCATCCCACTGGGACGATGAGCCAAAGATAACATACTAGGTCGTCTTAGTCGTCGAGTAGTAGAAGATCCAGCTTGAGGTGGTGAACGTTCATTATTCAATAACACGGAACTCAATTGAGTTTCGCGCCCTGAACTAGTCGAGGAAGTAGGTGATACAGCGAGGTGAAACGCATTTGTCGTAGCTGCGAATTTCACCGGAGTGACGGCCGTAGCTGGATGAAGTGGATTCTGGGAGAATGAAGATAATGGCGAGATTGGTCGAGAATGGGATGACTTCGGTCGTCCAGTAGCATTGCCGTTGGAGGGATCTTCGGGTCGATCTTGATATACATGGTTGGATGAGTCGGATTCCATAATGAGCGGGCAAAGTGTAGGTGGGATGGGGTCATTGGCGTATCAACCCATCATCCTTATTCTCCGCACTCTCCTATGCAGTTCAAGTTCGGTTTTCGACGATTGTGGAGCCCTGAAGGAAGAATTAGAGCGAGCTTGGGTATTAGGAGTGCCCAAAGGATTGTATTATAGTGTATGCAAAGAGTAAATTGGGCTATCTAGCTTGAAGAAGTAGATTCAGTTACCAAACACGTTGAACCACCTTGCTCCATACAACTCACTACACTATACTTTACCTTACAACTCCACACATATCATATCAAAGCATTGTCCGCCTCTAGTCTGTAAAGCCTACACTCTAATGACTCAATAGAACCCATCTTCGATCTCGCACGCATACTCCACAAACACCTCAGCATGGCATTCCAACCTCCTACACGCCCCCATTCGGCAAACCCGCATATCATCCTCAATTCCTCAATCTTCCCTAGACCATCATCAGCAGCTTCAAACCGAACAAAAGCCCCATCGCCTACTAAACTATACTCCAACAATCGTCGGTCACATGAATGGGAAGATGCTTGGGATTCAGGATCGGATCACGAAGATGACCTACCTACTGGATTGAAGGGGAATGGAGCTGCACCTATTCCCATCAGACCTAATGGGAATGGGCATCAGCGTCAGTCATCTACTGGGAGCGTTGTAGCTGGAAGCTGGGCTTCTGGGTCATATCAACACGTCTCGCATCGGCCAGCTCTGAACACATCAAAGACCTACACCGAGGGCGCGACACCCCCGCCTCTGGGAACGGGGTCTCCTGCGACTGCGGGAGGACATGGAGAGTCAAGTGGATCAAGACTGCCACCTGGAGGTGCTTGGGAACTTGTCGATCCGGTAGTAGAGGAGGAAGAGATGGTACCGCCCGTCAGGGCAGGCAAAGAGGCTATCAGGGAGGACGTGGATGCGATTCTCAGGGGTATGCCTCTTCATCTCTTCTATTTACAGGGCTGATGAACAGATCCTCTACAACTACTTTCCTCACTTCACCTGTCAAGCTCGGCCCCCTCAACACCAACAACGGCCACGACAAATCCAGCGTCTGTATTCCCATTCCTGGCTAATACCCAAGTATCATCCTCATCGAGCTCTTCGAATCTGTCCAATATCCCATCGAATGAGGCTGGATCCACGACGCCAAAGTCTCTAGGCAGGAAAGAAGGGATTAACAGGCAAAGAAGCGTAAGGACAGAGCGGAGGAGGGAGAAGTTTGCCAAGGTTCTAAGGGGCAGGGACGAAGATGGAGGCGGTGTTGATCTTGGTAAGTCAAGCTTGACATATATAATCATCAGCTGATCGGCTAGGTGAATTGAGAAGACTCGCATGGAGCGGAGTGCCCGAGGAGGTCAGGCCGATCGTCTGGCAGCTCTTGCTCGTATGTCCCACAGCAACCAGCAAGCACAGGATTGACAAGCAGAACTACCTACCTCTACCCGTGCAACCTCGACTTACGACTCTACATCGGAAACGAAAGGAATATTCGCAACTGGTCGATCAATACTTCGGTCGAGGTCTCGCTTCTCTCGATCAACAGGTTCGTGAAGCATATTAATCAAGACTGACAATCAGATGTGGCATCAAATCGAGATTGATGTGCCCCGTACCAGGCCCGGCGTTCCACTATGGTCAACGATGACCGCTCAGCGATCACTCGAACGTATACTCTACGTTTGGGCAACCCGTCATCCCGCTTCGGGGTATGTACAGGGAATCAACGATTTGGTGACGCCATTCTTCCAAGTCTTTTTGAGCGCTTATATCGGTATGTTCCCCTTGATATGATCTGTACTGAAACTAGACACCGACCCGGAGCTGTTTGATGTTGGTGATCTGGACCCTGCTGTGCTTGCTGCAATCGAGGCGGATTCGTTCTGGTGTCTCTCCAAGCTGCTGGACGGAATACAGGATAATTACATCAATCAACAACCTGGTATACAAAGACTTGTCAAGCGAATGTCGGAGCTGGTCAAGCGGATTGATGGTGAGTCAAGCGATATACTCCTCGAGACTATTCGCTGATGAGTAGCACCACTCGCTGCTCATTTCGAGGATCAAGGTATCGAATTTATGCAGTTCGCATTCAGGTGGATGAACTGTCTGTTGATGCGTGAGATCAGTATGAAGTGTACAGTCAGGATGTGGGATACTTATCTCGTATGTCGCTTTCATCTTGTCATCAGCCCTCGCTGACGATGCCCAGGCGGAAGGAACAGATGCGTTCTCCCAATTCCACCTCTACGTTTGCTCCGCATTACTGGTCAAGTTTTCCGAGCGTTTACGAGATATGGATTTCCAGGTAAGCTTTTTCGCCCCGTTTGCATCCAAGCTGATCCACAGGAAATGATCATGTTCCTTCAATGCCTTCCTACACAGACATGGACCGATCACGATATTGAGCTGTTGTTGTCCGAATCATACGTCCTGAAAACAGTTTGGCAAGGGGCAGAGAACCACTTTGCGAATCAGAAACCAAATGGAGGCGGGTTTGGCATGCTTGGACGATGAGAGCCTTTCGACGCTTTCATCTCGGTAGCCAGTTTAGTTGTACAATAAGCAGATGCATG
>Ga0308160_10001331_pt1 | contig 35600 bp, 31 predicted proteins | sample PhyFR1_FD_201036 | JGI IMG/M metagenome (GOLD analysis project Ga0308160, IMG submission 201036) | Phyllosphere microbial communities from UC Gill Tract Community Farm, Albany, California, United States - DLSLF.R1 | ecosystem: Host-associated > Plants > Phyllosphere > Unclassified | place: USA... | reverse complement strand
GAGCGAGGCGCCGTACCGGGTGACGGTCTCGCCGAACTCGGCGATGACACCGGGCTGACCCCACCGCATCAGCTTGGGCCCCGCGACCGCGACGGACGGCGACACCTCGACGGTCGTCATGAGGTGCTCGAGCGCCTCGGGCGCCGGCGCGTTGTCGTGGCCGAGCAGCCAGACCCATTCGTCGGGGTCGCCGTCGCCCGGGTCGGAGAGCCGGACGCCGTGCGCGGCGGCGGCACCGAAGGTCTTGGCGTCGGGCAGCGAGGCCAGCTGGGCGGCACCGCTGAGCGAGAGACGGCCCGCGGCCGAGTCCTTGCCGCCGGTGTCGACCACCACCAGTGCCTCCGGGGGCCGCGTCTGACGCGACAGCCCGTCGAGGGTTCGGTCGAGGTAGGTCGCTCCACCAGGGGCGACGAGGATCGCTGTGACTCTCGGCTGCATGACTCGTGCAGCCTAGGTCGCACCGACGCGGGCACCGGCTCGGCGCGCCGACGCGCCGAGCGAGACGTGGCGACCAGCGCCTCCTGGTCCCCTCGAGCGCGTCCCCGGCCCAGGCCCACGCCCAGAAAAACGGAACGGCACCGACCCGGAGGGGTCGATGCCGTCGGAAGCCGAGGAGGCGCGGGTCAGGCCCGCTTGCGGAGCTTGCGACGCTCGCGCTCGGACAGGCCGCCCCAGATGCCGAAGCGCTCGTCGTTCTGCAGGGCGTACTCGAGGCACTGGGCCCGGACGTCGCAGGACGCGCAGATCTTCTTGGCGTCCCGCGTGGAGCCGCCCTTCTCGGGGAAGAAGGCCTCGGGGTCGGTCTGGGCGCAGAGGGAATCCGCCTGCCAGGCCAGCTGGTTCTCGTCGTCGGCGACGGTGGTGCGCGACGCCGACGATCCGACGCCGGGGACGCCCAGCTGGATCGGGTCGACGTGCCAGTCGTCCGGGACTCCGGCGCGGTTCTCGTGGATGCCCACAGCGCATCTCCCCTCGTGTCGATCGCCCGTGAATGTACGCGACAAGGTAATTACACCGGTGTCATTACCCATCCGTCAAGTCGAGGGCCAATAAACCCTCCACCCCCCGATCAGGGGCAAGGGAGCCCCGGCGTGTCGGGGGACGTTTCGACCGGAACGGGGACCTTGGCCGCGGGGTCGTCCGTCAGCCGCGAGGCGCGGCCTGCCAGGCGCTCGTGACCATCTCGAGGAGCGTGTGCCGCATCTCCCAGTCGAGGTCGCGCGCCGCCAGGCTGCCGTCCGCGACGATGCGGTCGGGGTCGCCGGGGCGACGCGGAGCGATCTCGGGCGTGAAGTCGATGCCGGTGCCCTCGCGCATCGCGGCCATGATCTCGGCGACCGACACGCCCCCGCCCGAACCGAGGTTGTAGGCGGGCTCGACCGGCTCGCCCACGTCCAGTCGGCGCGCCGCGGCGACGTGCGAGACCGCCAGGTCGGCGACGTGGACGTAGTCGCGGACGCAGGTGCCGTCGGGGGTGTCGTAGTCGTCGCCGTTGATGCGCGGGACGCGTCCCTCGACGAGGGCCGCGAAGACGAGCGGGAAGAGGTTGTGCGGGCTGGCGTCCCAGAGGTCGGGTCGGCCCGAGCCCACGACGTTGAAGTAGCGCAGGCTCGTGTGGCGCAGCCCCTCGGCCACGGCCTGGTCGCGCAGCAGCCACTCGCCGATCAGCTTGCTCTCGCCGTACGGGGACGCGGGCGCCTTGGGGGTGCCCTCGGTGACGAGCTCGGTCGGCGGGGTGCCGTAGACGGCCGCGCTCGACGAGAACACGATCCGGTCGACGCCCCGGCTCGACATGGCCTCGAGGAGGCGGGCGGTCCCCGTGACGTTCTGGTCGTAGGTGTGCAGCGGACGCTGGACCGAGACCCCGGCGTACTTGTACCCCGCGACGTGGACGACGCCCGTGACGCCGTGCCGGTCGATGGTCTGCTCGATCAGCTCGCGGTCGAGGATCGAGCCCCGGACGAACGGCACGTCGCCGGGCACGAAGCCCTCGAGGCCGGACGAGAGGTCGTCGAGGACCACCGCGTCGATGCCCGCCCCCGTGAACTCGCGGACGACGTGAGAACCGATGTACCCGGCACCGCCGGTGACCAACCATGACATGGGGCCAACCTACCGGGTGCCCGGCGGGTGGTGGCGGGCCCGGGACGTGGCGCGCGGCGGCGGTCGGCGGCCCCGCCCCCGACTCAGGCCGGCGTGGCCACGTACGCGGTGCCGTCGCCGGTCATCGCGAGCCGGACCTCGTCGGGCGTGACGAACGCGGACTCACCCCGACCGAGCCGGATGGTGCCGTCCTGCCCCTTGACGTGGACCTCGCCGTCGGTGACCAGGACGATGCTCGGACCGCCGATCTCGACGACGGCCCCGGGTCCCGAGGCGTCGACCCGCAACAGGGCGAAGGCCGTGCCGCCGGGGGCGAAGCGCTCGACCCCACGGGCGACCGGGACGGGCTCGAGGCGAGGCACCGGCAGGGGTTCGAAGTCGAGGACCTTCAGCAGTTCGGGGACGTCGACGTGCTTCGGCGTCAACCCGCCACGCAGAACGTTGTCGGACGGGGCCATGAGCTCGACGCCGAAGCCACCCAGGTAGGCGTGCACGTTGCCGGCGGGCAGGAACAGGGCCTCGCCGGCCCGCAGCGTCACCCGGTTGAGCAACAGCGAGAGCACGACGCCGGGGTCGCCCGGGTAGCGCTCGGCCAGGTCGACGACCGTCGCGACGCTGGCGCCCTCGGCCCGGTGGGCGGCGGCGAGCTCGCTGACCGCGGCGATGGTCGCGGCCGACTCGTCGTCGGCCCGGAAGAGGAACGCGAGGGTCGAGCGGAGGGACTCGCCCAGGTGGTGACGGAGCCGGTCGAGGCGCCCCGAGCCGTCGTCGAGCAGGTCGACGTCGGCCAGGGTCTCGGCCGGCTCGCGGAACCCGCAGAGGGCGTCGAAGGTGTCGCTCAGGGCCACGATGATCTCGGGCTTGGCGGAGGAGTCCTTGTAGTTGCGCTCGGGGGCGTCGAGCGGGACGCCGGCGGCGTCCTCGCGAGCGAACCCCTCGCGGGCCTGCTCGGGGGTCGGGTGCGCCTGGATCGACAGCGGTCCGTCGGCCGCGAGCAGCTTGAGCAGGAACGGCAGGTGGTCCCGGTCGCGACCGAGGGCCCGGCCCGGCTCCGCGGCGAACCAGTCGGCGAGGGTGTCGGCACCGCCCACCACCGCCGGGGCCACCACGACGCTCGGCGAGCCCGGGTGCGCGCCCAGCCAGAGCTCGGCCTCGGGGCGGCCGCTCGGTCGACGACCGAGCAGGTCGGCGATGGCCGTCGTCGAACCCCAGGCGTAGTCGCGGGGCGTGTTGGTGATGGCGAGGAACATGGCTTTACCTGCTTGTCGAGGTCGTGCTTGGTCGCCCCCTACAAAGCCGTACGGTCGACGACGCCGGGGCGTTGACCAAAGCTACCAATCCCTTGGTCACGGCCGAAGCGCTGCCTAGGCTCCTGTCGTCCCGACACGAAGCAATGGAGCACGGATGTCATCAGCGACCCTCACCTCGTTCACCTCTCTCGTCAGCGACTTCTACGGCTACGAAGACCTGCTCTCCGACCGCGAGAAGGGTGTGCTGGCCGACCTGCGCCGCTACCTCGAGACCGAGGTCAAGCCCGGCGTGAACCGCCACTGGGCGGACGCGACCTTCCCGCACGAGATCGTCAAGGGCCTCGCCGGCCTCGGCCTGTTCGGCATGCCGTGGGAAGAGACGCGCCCGTTCGAGAACTCCGCCGTCTTCCGCGGCTGGGTCGCCCTCGAGCTCGCCCGTGTCGACGCGTCCGTCGCGACCTTCGTCGGCGTGCAGAACGGCCTCGCCATGGGCTCGATCGGCGTCGGTGGTTCGCCCGAGCAGCGCGCCGAGTGGCTGCCCCGCATGGCGAGCGGCGACCTGGTGGGCGCCTTCGGCCTGACCGAGCCGTTGTCGGGGTCCGACTCGGCCCAGGGCCTCCGCACGATCGCCACGCGTGACGGCGACGACTGGGTGCTGAACGGCTCCAAGCGGTGGATCGGCAACGCCACGTTCAGCGACATCACGATCATCTGGGCCAAGAGCGCCGAGGACGGCCAGGTCAAGGGCTTCATCGTCCCCACCGACACCGCGGGCTACACGGCGACCAAGATCGAGGACAAGCAGAGCCTCCGCATCGTCCAGAACGCCGACATCACCCTCGAGGACGTCCGCGTGCCCGAGCGCAACCGGCTTCAGCAGGCCGACTCGTTCCGCAGCACGGCGGCCGTGCTGCGCCTCACCCGGGCCGAGGTCGCCTGGGCGGCCGTGGGCAACTCCATCGGCGCGTACGAGGCCGCCCTGGCGTACGCCGACGAGCGCGTGCAGTTCGGCAAGCCGATCGCCAAGCACCAGCTGATCCAGGACCTGCTGGTCAAGTGCATCGGCAACATCACCGCGTCGATCGGCATGGTGGTGCGCTGCTCTCAGATGCTCGACGAGGGCACCCAGCGCGACGAGCACGCCTCGCTCGCCAAGGCGTTCACCACGGCGCGCATGCGCGAGACGGTCGGGTACGCCCGCGAGGTCATGGGCGGGAACGGCATCGTGCTGGACTACGACGTGGCCCGGTTCTTCGCCGACGCCGAGGCGCTCTACAGCTACGAGGGCACCCGCGAGATGAACACCCTCATCGTGGGCCGCAGCATCACGGGCCAGGCAGCCTTCGTCTGATCCGACGGGCGGGGTGGCCCCCGGTCGCCCCGCCGCGCCTCCCCCGTCGTCTAGCCTGGTGCCCATGACCTCGACGCTGCCCGCGCGCCCCGCCCGAACGGCGCCGGCACGCGGAGCCACGACGTTCGCGACGCTCGCGTTCCTCGTGCTCTTCGGCGGCGACGTCCTGCGCAACGGCACCGGCTGGTGGGGCTGGGGGGCGACCTGCGTCGCGATGGTGGTCGCGGCGGTCGTCCTCGTCGTGCGGCACCCACCCCGGGTGCGGACCCTCCCGCGCCTCCTCGTCCTCTTCCTGGTCTTCGCCGTCGCCTCGATCGCGTGGTCCCAGTACCCGGCCGGGTCGGCGATCGGCATCGTCCTCACGTTGATGACGAGCGTGGGCGCCCTGGCGATCACCGTCGTCGCCCCGTGGCCGGCCATCGTGGCCGCTCTCGGACGAGCGCTGCGCATCCACGTCGTGGCCTCCCTGCTGTTCGAGGTCGTCGTCGGGCTGTTCGTCCGCCAGCCGGTCTGCCCGGTCTACCTGGACTGCACGGGGCGGCCGGCGGCGTGGTTCTGGTCGCGCGACGTGTTGTTCGAGGGCGGACGCATCCAGGGACTGCAGGGCAACAGCAACATCCTGGCGATCATCGCCTTGCTCGCCCTCATCGTCACGGCCGTCCAGGCGGCGGACCGGTCGATCACCCGCGGCTCGACGGTCGTCGGGCTCGCCGCCGCGCTGCTGGCGCTCGCGCTGACCCGGTCGGCGACGGTCGCGGTGGTCGCGGTCGCCGTCGGCCTCGTCCTGCTGCTGGTGCTGGCGACCCGCCGTCGCGAGCCCGGTCGCCGCGCCCCCGTCTTCGGTGTGGCAGCGTTCGTCGTCGTCGTGGGTGTCGCCGTCGCCGTGTTCGCCCGCGGCCCCCTCCTCGCGGTGCTCGGCAAGAGCGGCGACCTGACGGGCCGCACCGACATCTGGTCGGCCGTCTACGACCTCGGCGTCCAACACCCCGTCGTGGGCTGGGGTTGGGTCAGCTACTGGTTCCCGTTCGTCGAACCGTTCAGCGACCTCGCCGAGCGCAACGGCGTCGTGTACCTGCAGGCGCACGACGCGTACCTCGACGTCTGGTTCCAGCTGGGCTGGATCGGCCTCGCGTTGTTCGGGCTCACGATCGTCGGCGTCGTCCTGAGATCGTGGTGGTGGGCCGTCGACCGGCGCATGCTCTCGCGCGAGGTCGCGGCCCCGTGGTCGGCCCTCGACCTCCTGCCGCTGCTGCTCGTGACGGCTCTGCTCGTCCACGGCGTGACCGAGTCCCGGCTGATCGTCGAGTGGGGCTGGGCCACGTTCGTGGTCGTCGTGCTCGTGACGCGCCGCGATCCCTTCGGCTGGACGGGCCACGACCGGTGACCTCCGGCCACGGCCACGGATTCGACCACAGCCGCGATCCCCTGCGCCGGTACCTCTCGGCCTGGATCGGTTTCTCGGCCGGCGGGCACTTCTCGCAGGCCCTCTCGGTCGCCATCGTGCTGTACGCGTTCTCGACCCAGACGGTCCGGGCCTTGATGGGGTGGCCGGGCTCGCTCGCCGTCCTCGGCACCCTCGTCGTCCTCGCGGCCCTCTCCCTCGTCGGCGGTCGGCACCACATCGAGTGGCACGGCATCCTGCCCGTGTCACTGATCGCCCTCTTCGGGTTCATGGGCCTCAGCGTCTTCTGGAGCGACTACACCTGGGTCACCGTCGGCGGAGTCGCCTACGCCGTCGGGTTCGGCGCCCTGGGGCTCTACCTCGCCCTGGGACGCGACCTGGTCCAGGTCGTGCGGGCCTTCGGCGACGCTCTGCGCATACTGCTCGTCGTCTCACTCTCCCTCGAGGTGCTGAGCGGGCTGCTCATCGACCAGCCGATCGCGTTCCTGGGCATCCAGGGCAACCTCGCCGCGGGCGGGCCCATCCAGGGCATCTCGGGCACACGCAACTACCTGGGGTTCCTGGCGACGCTCGCCGTCATCACCTTCGCCGTCGAGTTCCTCACCCGGTCCGTCCCGCGGCGTCAGGCCGTGGCCTCGGGCGTGCTCGCCCTCACGGCGCTCGGCTTCGCCCGCTCCCCCGCGACGGCGATCGCGGTCATCGTCCTCGTCGTGGCGGGCGTGGCGCTCGACGCGCTGCGGCGGGCCCCCGAGTCGAGACGGTCGCTCATGCAGTCGGTCTTCGCGGTGATCGTGGTGCTGGGGGGCGCGCTGGCCTACGCGGGCCGCTCGCGCCTCCTCGATGCCGTCGACGCCACGAACGACCTGTCGGTCCGGTCACTGCTCTGGGCTCGCATCCGCGAACTGGCCGCGGTTCACGACATCGTCGGCTGGGGCTTCGTCGGGCAGTGGCCGACCGAGATCTTCCCCTACTCGACGATCATCGCCCCGAACGGCCGGCCACACGAGACGGGCCTGAACGCGTTCTTCGACATCTGGTTGCAACTGGGCCTCGTCGGGGGGCTGTTGCTCGTCGTGGCCGGCACGCTGGCATTCGTCCGCAGCTGGATCACGGCGTCCGGCCACCCGATCGTCGCCTACGTGTGGCCGGCACTCGTGCTCGTGCTGATCGGCGTCACGGCCGTCGCCGAGAGTTTCGTGCTGTTCGAGGGCACCCTGATGACCTTCGTCGCCATCGCGACCATCGCCGCCCGGAAACGGTCGTGGCGGTCACGCCTGCCGCAGGCGGCCGGCCGGTAGGAGGCGCGGGTCGGGTCGTGCACCCCGCCGCCGACCGCGAACGGCGCCCGGTGCCCCGGTCGGGGTCAGTCCTCGACGACCCAGCGGGGCCCGGGGCGCTTGCCCAGCAGGGTCTGCAGGCGGCGCTGGACACCCCACTTCGTCACCCGGAGCATGGCCTCGACGACGATGGCCTGGCTCATCTTGGACTCGCCGAGCTCGCGTTCGCGGAACTCGATGGGTACCTCGACGACCCGGCCGCCGGCGTCGAGGACGCGGAGCGTCATGTCGACCTGGAAGCAGTAGCCCTTCGAGTCGATGCCGGTGAGGTCCATCGCCTCGAGGGCCTGGCGGGTGTAGGCGCGGAACCCGGCCGTGACGTCCTTGAGCTGGAGGCCGAGGGCGAGACGCGCGTAGAGGTTGCCGCCGCGGCTGAGGACCTGGCGGGAGACCGGCCAGTTGACGACCGAACCACCCGGGACCCACCGCGAGCCGATCGCGAGGCTCGGGGCGGACGTACCGGCCGCGCTGACGAGCAAGATCATCTCGGGCAGCTTCTCGGGCGGGTGCGAACCGTCGGCGTCCATCTCGATGACGACGTCGTAGTCGCGCTCGAGGCCCCAGCCGAAGCCCATGACGTAGGCGGAGCCGAGCCCGAGCTTGCCGGTGCGGTGTGCCACGTGGATGCGCTCGTCGTCCGCGGCCATCGTCTCGGCGAGCTCGCCCGTGCCATCCGGGCTGCCGTCGTCGACCACGAGGACGTGGACCTCGGGGACGGCGGCGAAGAGTCGACCCAGGATGATCGGGAGGTTCTCGACCTCGTCGTAGGTGGGGAGGACGACGAGGGCGCCGGCGCCGGTGTGGGCGGAGGTGGTCATGCGATGCTTCCGGTTGCGGGGAGCCGGTGACGCGTGGGCGTTCCGGTCGGCTGGGCCGTGGACGGCACGCCGATGACGACTCTAGACCGAGGGTCCGACCCGGCCCACACGGGTCGCGTGTTCAGGGAACCTCGTCGACGACCTCGCACGACAGGAGGGCACCCCAGCCCGCCGGAGCCCCGGCCACGTCAGCGACCTCCGCCCCGTCGTCGCAGACGCCCTCGGCGACCCCCAACGATCCCTCCCACCGAGGTCCGTCGGCGCGCACCGTGTCCGGGCCGACGAACCAGGCCGCCGCGACGATCGCGAGAGCGACGAGGGCGGCCGCACCCGCCGCCCGGAGACGTCGTCGTGTCGAGAGGAGCAGCGCGTCGACGGCGCACAGCACGACGACGAGGAGGAACATCGACGGCACCACCGCATAGCGCGTCAGCCCGAGCTCCGACACCCGCCCGGGGTCGGCGAACCAGAACTTCGTGTCGGGACCGTGGTTCACCACGACGTCGAGGGTCCATAGGCCGACCGACGCGACCGTCGCCACGGAGGCGAGGACCATCCGCTCGGAAGCCACCGAACCGGATGCGTCGTCGTCCGACCGGTGTACGGTCGAGCGTCCGACGGACCGGATCACGACCAGCGCCGACGCCACGAACGGAACGGCCGCGACCAGGACCACGGACCATCCGGCACCGTCGAGCAGTCCGCCCATCGTGGAGGCGGAGGGTACCCAGGTACCGAGGACGACGGACGTCAGGTAGCCCAGGACGACCTGCGGCACCGTCGAGGCGGCACCGGGGGCGTCCGCTCGCGGCGTGAGCGCTGCGACGACGACCTGGACGACGAGCGCCGCGCCGAGGACGGCCACGGGCACGAGATCCCGGCGCGTGGGAGCGGGCCGACGGCGGAGGAGCCGCGCCAGGACGACGAGCGGGACGAGGAGGACGGCCTGGATCTCGGTCAGGCCGACGAGCAGCGCCGCGACGGCGGCGAGCACGGTGGCGGTCGTGCTCCGGTACCGATGCAGCAGGAGGAACGGGGTGAGCCACAGCAGGTACCAGTGCAGGTTGGCGAGGTTGCCCGCCACCTCGAGCGGCCCGAGCGGCACGAGGACCGTCACGGCCGCGAGCGCGAGCCGGACGACCCCGGACGCCACGAGGCCCCGCGAACACAACCACACCGCGGCGGCCACGACACCGGCCACCAGACAGGCGAGGACCGTGACGCCCGACGCGAGGCCACCGACGGGCAGCCACGACCACGCGAGATCGGCCACGACGCGGGGCACGAGGTGCAGGTAGCCGTCGTACGGGACGAACCAGGTCTCGAAAGGACCGCCGGCCGCTCGCTGCTGGACGAACACCCGCCCGTCCTCGGCCCAGAGCGTGTCGCGGGCCGCCGGCGGCAACCGCAGCCAGGCCACGAGGGCTGCGACGGCGGCGATCGCGACTACGCCCAGGACGCCTCCACCTCGGCGCGCAAGAAGACCGGGCCGCCCACCCGAAGCGGGCGTCGCCCCACGGGTCCCGGGGGTCGGGGTCGAGGTCGTCATGGGCCCATTGTGCCGGTCGGGGCCCGACCTGTTGGTACCATCGGACCATGTCATCGGCCCTGGCGCAGACTCTCATCGTCATGCCCGCGTACAACGAAGAGGACGTCGTCGCCGACGTGGTCACCGAGGTCTTCGACAAGCTGCCCGGCGTCACCGTCCTCGTCGTGAACGACGGCTCGCGGGACGACACGGTCGCCCGCGCGCGATCCGCGGGAGCGACCGTGCTCGACCTCCCGTTCAACCTGGGGGTCGGCGGAGCCATGCGCACCGGCTTCAAGTACGCACGGCAACACGGGTTCCGGTACGTCGTCCAAGTCGACTCCGACGGGCAGCACGACCCGGCCGGGGTGCCGCTCATCCTCGACGCCCTGGCATCCGTCGACGTGGCCATCGGTGCCCGCTTCGCCGGCGAGGGCGACTACCAGGTCACGGGCCCGCGCCGATGGGCGATGGTCGTGCTGGCGGCGGTCATCGGTCGCATCGCGCGGACGAAGCTGACCGACACGACCTCCGGGTTCCGCGGCGCCGGGCCCCGGGCGATCGAGATCTTCGCCCGGCACTATCCCGCCGAGTACCTGGGTGACACCGTCGAGTCCCTCGTGCTGGCGGCACGGGCCGGTTGCTCCATCACCCAGGTGCCCGTCTCGATGCGCCCCCGGGCTGGCGGCACCCCGTCCCACAACCCCGTGAAGGCCGCCGTCTACCTCGGACGGGCCGGTCTCGCCCTTATCATCGCCCTGTGGCGGCCTCCGCTCGCCCTCAGCGTGGAGGCCCCGACCCCATGAGCGTCACCACCTACGTCTTCGGCATCGTGTCGGCCGTGCTCGTGCTCTACGTCGTCTTCGAGATGCTCCGTCGTCGACGCGTGCGCGAACGCCACGCCCTGTGGTGGATCTTCGCCGGCGTGCTCGCGCTCGTCGTGGCCGTCTTCCCGGGCATCCTGACCGGGGCCGCTGCAGCCCTCGGCATCACCGCCCCGACCAACCTCGGTTTCTTCCTCAGCACGATCATCCTCTTCCTGGTCTCGGTGCAGCACAGCGCCGAACTCACGGTGCTCGAAGACAAGACCCGCACCCTGGCCGAGGACGTGGCCCTGCACGACGAACGTCTCCGGCGCCTCGAACGCTCCGTCCACCGGGCGGATCAGGCCTGATGGGTCTCCCCCGCGTGACCGTGGTCACCCTCGCCTACGGCGACGAGGCGGTCCTGCACGACTCCGTGTCGTCGGTCCTCGCCTCCACGGGCGTCGACGTCGACGTCGTGTTGGTCGACAACGGGTGCACCAGCGATGCGGTCTCGACGCTGCCCGCCGACCCGCGCCTCCGGGTCGTCACGCCCTCGGAGAACCTCGGGTTCGCCGGCGGGGTGAACTTCGGGGCACGACTGGCCGAGGGCGAATTCCTCTCGCTCGTCAACAGCGACGCCGAGGTGCGGCCCGACACCCTGGCCAAGCTGGTCGCCGTCGCGTCCCGACCCGAGGTCGGCATCGCGAGCGGAAGCATCCGCCTGGCCTCCGACCCCGAGGTGATGAACTCCGCCGGCAACCCCGTCCACGTCGTGGGGCTCAGCTGGGCGGGCGGGCTCGACGAACCCGCCGCGCACCACGCCGAGGAGGCGCAGGTCGCGTCCGCATCGGGTGCCGGCCTGGTCCTCTCCCGCGACCTGTGGCTGCGCCTCCGCGGGTTCGCCGACGAGTACTTCGCCTACCACGAGGACGTCGACCTGAGCTGGCGGACCTGGCAGCAGGGGCTGCAGGTCGTCTACGTGCCCGACGCCGTCGTTCTGCACCACTACGAGTTCAGCCGGAACGCGCTCAAGATGTACCTGCTCGAGAAGAACCGTCAGATCTTCCTGCGGACGGCCTACGGCCCTCGACTCCGAGCGCTGACGTGGCTGCCCGCCACGGCACTCGACGTCGCCATGCGCGTGGTCGCTCGCGCGCAGGGGTGGTCGGACGAGAACGCGCGGGCCCACCGTTGGATCAAGGACAACTCGTCGTGGTTGCGTGAGCGACGCACGTGGGTGCAACAGGTGCGGACCACGTCCGATCGCGACCTCGTGCCGCTGCTCACGGCGACGCTGGATCAGCAGGTGTTCCCGCTGCCCCGCGGCGCAGGCGTGCTCCAGACCGTGATGCGCACCTACTGGGCCGTCGCGCGCCGACTCGTCTGACGTCGGACGTCGGCTCGACGCATCCGGCCGTCCCCGGACGTCAGCTGCCGAGCAGCGATGCGACGAAGATCGGTGCGGCGACGACGGTCAAGACGACGCCGACGCGCCTGTTCCGACTGAGCAGGACTCCCGCGCAGAGCAGGAAGGCGGGCAGCATGGAGATGCCGTACCGCACCGGGAGGGTGAAGTAGAACCCGCTGACCGCCATCACGCCGACGGCGAGGAGCGGCCCGGCGATGAGCGCCATGACGAGTGCCGCCCACGAGACGAAGCGTTCGGGGCTACCGGGGCGCGCGGTGACGACGAGCCCCACCACCCCGGCGATGGAGAGCCACGACACGGCGGTCGCGGCGACGACGAGGGCGATGGAGTTCGCCACCCCGGTGGGGTCCTGGGACGTGCCGCCCAGGAACTTGAGACTCTCTTGGATGGCCGACTTGATCGAGAAAGTCTGGGAGACGCCCTGGTCCGGTGACGGTCCGCTCGAGGCGGTCGCCCGGATGACGACCCAGACGGCCTGTCCCGCCACCGACGCGACGACGGCCACGACGGCGGCGATGGTGGATCGGCTGAGCGACCCCGCCACGAACCAGGGGCGACCACCCGGCGACTCCGAGGCGTCGCGGCGAGCCCGGGCGAGGGACCACACCAGCAGTGCCAGCGCGGTCAGACCGACGGCCGCCACGTTCTGCACCTTGAACAAGACACCGGCGACCGCGATCACGACGAAAGCGACGTGCCCGGAACGGCCGGTCATGATGCGGAGCGCCGTGTAGAGCAGCCCCGCCCCGACCGCGAGCGAGGGCGCGTCGGTGCTGAGGTAGGTCGAGGACCAATAGGCCGCAGGTGTCGCGATCAGGAGGGCCCCGATCCCCACGGCGACCCAACGACCCACCGACAGCAGCCGCATGGACGCGTAGAGCAGCACCATGCCGAGCGCCAGCCAGAGTCCGCCCACCAGGGTCGCGGCGTCGAGGAGGCCCACCCCGAACCAGGTCAGCGGTTGCGCGGCGACCCAGGTGGTCGCGAAGTAGAGCGGTGTGTAGATGTCGGCACTCGTGACGCCCTCCATCGGGAAGGCGTCGTCGGCCTCGTCGCCGGCCTCGACCTCGGAACACAAGGCCGGGTTGGGATCGAGCGCCAGGCGGACGCCGTTGCAGGCGATGGCCTCGCGCGCGAACTCCCCGGTCTCTTCCCCCTGGGTGACGATGAGTTGAGTCGGCACCTTGCCCAGGTAGTCGACGTACACCCACTCGTCGATCGGCGACATGGCCGTGTTCTGGGGAGCGTGGACCAGCACCATCACGAAGGACAGCAACACGAGCACGACCGGGCCGACGAGCCGGGTGAGACGGGACCGGACGGAATGCGGCGGGAGGGGATCGACGGTGCCCAGTCGGAAGGTGGCGTCGGGATCGGCGCTGATGTCTGACACGGGGTTCCTACTCGTCGTTAACGGGATCGCTCGCATGCCCCGGCGTCGTGGGAGCAGACTCGACCACGGGGCCACCCCGGCCTCGGCCCGGGACTCGGAGGTTCAGGACGACCATCGCGACGAGATTGACCGACGACCCTACGAGGAAGCCCAAGCTACCAGCCTGGACGCCGAGGGACGGGCCGGACACGACGATGACCGCCAGACCTCCGACGAAACCCGAGATGGACGCGAGAGCCACCTGGCGCGACCGGCCGGCGGCCAGAAGGAGCGCCGCGGGCACCAAGGCGATGGTGAAGACGAACACTCCGAGCATCAGGAACTGCAGCAGGGGCACCGCCTCGACGCCGACGGCCGGATAGAACAGCGGCAGATAGATCGGGGCCAGGGCGGCGACGACGCCGAACCCGAGAGCCATGACGCCTGCCAGCCCGATCACGAGCCCTGCCGTCCGGCGGTCCCGGAGGGAGGCGCCGTCGCTGCGATGGGCGAAGGCCGGGATGACGATCTGGCTGATGGCCTGACCCAGCATCGACGCCGGCGTGGCGAGGGTGAAGGCCGCGGCGTAGACGCCCGCCTGGACGCCGGGGCCGTAGTACTGGGCTGCGAGCATGGCCAGTTGCAGCAGACCGTTCGTGGTCAGACCGGCCAGGACGTTCCACGCCGCGAACGACAGCACGCCGTCGACACCGCCCGTCGCCGGCTGACCGGGTCCGGACCGAGGCCAGTTCACGACGGCGAAGACCGTGTACGCGACCGAGAGGGGCACGAGAGCCCACGCCGGGTCTCCGACCACGGCGACGACCGCCACCAACCCCAAGCTGAGCGCCGCCGTGAGACCGTCCCAGAGCGCGACGCGAGCGGCACGGTGACGACCGAGTTGGACCCCTCGGGTGTACGCGTAGACGCCGTACCCGGCCACGAGCCAGGCCGCCGACAGGGCGACCCCCAACCCGTTGCCGAGCACGAGCGCCGTCGGGACGGCCGCCAGAGCCAGGGCTGTCGTCGAGGCAGCCATCGAGCGATCCAACAACCGGGCGAGCGGCCTGGTCCCGGCCTTCTCGTGGGCCGCGACGGCGAAGAACCGCGAGGCCGCGGTACCGGCTGCCGTCGGCCACAGGAGGGCGGCGAAGATCGAGAGCGAGAGCAGGGCACTCGCGTGCCCGAGAGCCTCAGTGCCGAACACCCGGCCGAGCACGACGGTGTACGCCAGGCGCGAGACGCCCTGGACGACGATGCCCGCCGTCGACAAGACCGCCGACGAGGCCAGTGCGCTCGACCGGGCGGACGTCGTCAGCGGTTCTCCCACCGGGTGCGCACCTTCGACACGACTCCCCCGACGCCCTCCACTCGGTAGTAGTGGTAGACCCGTCCCAGATCGTGACGGAGGCCGTACTGCTTGCGTCGGTTGCGGACCTGCACCTTCGCATGGGTCAGGGCGGTGTGGTCGGGTTCGCCGGAGCCGCCCTTCTTGTCGGCCGCGCGCACGGGCTCGCGGACGAACTCGACCAGGGGCGCGAGGACGTTCTCCCAGGTGAACCCCTCGCGTACACGCTTGACGTTCGCCACGTGGCGGCGTCGGGCCGAGTCGTCGAAGAGGACCGACTCGAGGGCGTTCGCGAGTCCGTCGACGTCGCGTTCGCTGACGACCATGCCGAGGTCTTCCTTGGCGACGAGCTCGGCGAACGAGTCGCCGTCGGTCGTCACGATCGGCAGCTCGGCCCAGAGGTAGTCGAGGATGCGGGTGCGGAACGAGAACGTGGTCTCGAGATGCTCGTAGTGCGTCGAGACGCCTGCGTCCGCCTCGCGCAGGTAGGCCCCCCGATCGTCGTAGGGAATCCAGGACTCGTTGAAGAACACGTGGACCCCGGTGAGTCCGAGCTCGTCGGCCACGGCACGGACCTTCGCGACGATGTCCATCTCGGGTACGTCGGGGTTCGGGTGCTGCACGCCCATGAAGAAGAGCTTGACCTCGGGACGGCGCCCGGCCAGCTCACCGATGGCCCGCACCAGCGTGATCGGGTCGAACCAGTCGTAGATGCCCCCGCCCCAGACGACGAGCTTGTCGTCGACACCGATCCCGGGAAGGACCCCCTTGACCACGGCGCGGTCGTGGCGCGGAGGGGTCGACGACAGCCCGAACGGCACGACACCGATGAGGCTGCGCAACTCGGGGTCGCGCGAGTAGGTGCGGGCGTTGACCCGGCCCGATCCCGCGAGCTGACCGAGCCAGAAGAGGCGCTGACGCTCGGAGGCGCAGATGAAGTAGTCGCCGAGCTCGAGTTGGTGGTTCAGGGTGTCGGCGGCGTCGAGGATCTGACGGTCCCACGCCTCGACGTCGGTGCTCCGACCCTGCTCGAGCTGCTCGAGGTGGAGCGGATCGTAGACGTCGACGACCAGCACCTTCCGGGTCGACTCGAGCACGGGGAAGAGCCGCAGGGCGTGCCCCTGGACGATGATCACGTCGGCCCAGGCCTCGTGCTCGACCATCTGCCTGGGGTGACGGTGGGGAACCGTCACGACCTCGAAGCTGTCGTCGATCGACGTCGAACGAGTCATGCTGACCACGCGGACGTCGTGTTCGAGTGCGAGCTCGCGCGCCATGTTGGTGGCCCGGATGGCAGGACCCGCCATCTTCGCTCCGATGGAGTCACCTGTGACGATCAACACCCGTCGGCGCTTGACGACCTCGAGCACGTCGAGGGACGCGACGATCTTGTCGTATCCGGCCAGATAGCTCTCGATCGGGTAGGCCGGCTCGTCGCGGTTGCCGAACAGGTCGAGCAACTGCCGATCGTCCCTGACCCGCGACGCCTGGATCTCCCGTCTCGATTCGGTGAGCGACGGCAGCATCTCGACGAACTGGTCGATCCCGTAGATGCCCGCCATGCCTTTCTTGGGCACCGGTCGGGTCTCGACGGAATCGTCGCCCGGGGTGCGCAGGTCGAGCTCGGTGGAATCGAGTTCACTGCGACCAACGGCACGCCGGACCACGAGAGCCAGCGCGCCGGGCAGGGCCTTGTCGAGCTGCTCTTGCCCGAGGTTCTTGTACAGCGTGAACAGTGCGTTCCGTTCGAGCAGGTAGGTCTCGCGGAAGTCACCGAACTTGTTCATCGACGCGTGGTGTTTGTGGAACGCGACCGACCGCGGTTGGTAGCGGAACCGCCACCCGAGCAGGTTGAGACGCCAGCCGAGATCGACGTCGTCGTAGAACATGAAGTAGCGGTCGTCGAACCCGCCCAGCTGGTCGAAGAGGTCCGCGCGGATGAACATGGCGGCACCCGTGCCGAAGAGGACGTCTTTCTCGACCTCCCAGGCACCCGTGTCGGGGCCACCGGCATGGGGTTTGTAGCCCATGCCGTACCACGTCATGGCCGCTTCGGTGAAGTCGACGTTGACGCCCTCCCAGTCCAACACCTTGCTGGCGACGGCTCCGATGTCGGCGCCGGCGGCGAAGGTGTCCATCGCCGCGCGGATCCACGAGACGTCAGGCCGGGCGTCGTTGTTGAGGAACGCGACGATCTCGCCCGAAGAACGTTCGACTCCGAGGTTGCAGCCGCCGGTGAAGCCCAGGTTGCCGCCGGACTCGACGAGCGTGAAGTCGAGGGACGACGCCTTGAGGCGTGCGACGTGATCCGCCCCGGAGTCGTTGTCGACCACGATGATCTCGAGCTTGTCGGCCGGCCAGTCCTGGGCGGCGAGACCCTCGATGCTCGTGAGCGTGTCGTCGGTGCCCTTGTAGTTGACGAGGACGACGGAGACGACCCCCGGTTTACGGTCTTTCATGGATTCCCTTCGTCGGCGCGACATCGCCCGGCGCGTGGGCGACGAGGGCGCAGACAGCGCCACGGCAGGTCGATCCTACATTCCCCGGGAGAGACGGCCTCGCCCGGCGCGGCCCGGCGAGCCTGCGCGGAACTCGCCACAGGTAGAGTGACCACCGTCGTCATCGAAGCGATCGCCTCGATGCCCCCTACCCCACCCGAGAGCATGACCGTCACGACAGAGCAGCCGACCCCGACGCCGGACATCTCCGCGCACTACCGTTCACTCACCTCGGGAGAGCGTGCCGTCGGGCCTCGCGGGACGATCATGTTCTGTGTCTCGACGGCCGATCTCTCGGAAGGCAAGGGAGACCTCTACGTGGCCGCCGGCCTCGCGTCCGCCCTCTCGGCCGAGGGGTGGGGAGTCAGCTTCTGGCCTGCCGAGCGGTGGCACGAAGAACCGCCCGTCGCGACGGACGTGGCCGTCGTGATGATCGAGTCGTTCGTCCCCGGGCTGCTCCCGCCGTCGACCGCGACCATCGCCTGGGTCCGCAACTGGACCGCGTCCTGGGCGAGACTCCCCTATCTCACCGAGTTCGACGGAGTGTGGGCCTCTTCCGGTCTCGCGTCAGAACACCTCGAGGCACGTTTCGGGCGCCCCGTCCCGGTCGTCCCGATCGGAGTCGACGACGCACTCTTCGTCGATCCGGGAGTCGAACGCGACTTGCCGATCGTGACCACCGCCAACTTCTGGGGCGTCGAGCGGCGCCTCCGTGCCGTGCTCGACGATCTGAGCGACACACACCCCGTCGTGTGGTTCGGAGCGAACGGCGCGCATCTCGAACGATCTCCGCGCATCGACCACAGAGACCGTGTGGACTTCTTCGACCTGCCGGGGGTGTACGGCCGCAGCCAGCTGGTCGTCGACGACGTGATCGATCCTGCTGCCGAGTTCGGCAGCCAGAACAGCCGCATCTTCGAGGCACTGTCGACCGGAACGCCCGTGACGACCAACACGAGTGCCGGCCTCGCCGAACTCGGGCTCGCACACCTCCCTGTGTTCGACGACGCGAATTCCCTCCGGCAGATCGTCGAACGGTTCATCGACCCGTCGCCAGAGCAGGGGCACGAAGTCGCCGAGTGGACACGTCTGGTCCGCGACCGTCACTCCTATGCCGCACGCGCCCGATCCGTCGCTCCTTTCCTCGACGAGGCCATCGCCGGTGCCCGTGGCCGATCCTCGCGTTCCGAGATGCTCCGCTGGATCACGGTGAAGCAAGAGGAGCTCCGACACGCCTCGCGCGAACGCGACGGGCACCTGATCACGGTGCGACGCCTCGAACGAGAGGCCGAGGCCTTGGCCGACACGATCGGGGCCCTGCAGGGCAGGCTGGCCGAGACGGTCGGCCCCCTCGAGGAACTGCGCGAACTCAAGGGCAGCCGGGCCTACACGCTGCTCGAGCGATACCGCTCCGTCGCCTCCCGGGCACGCGGCCGCTGAGCCTTTCGCACCAGCCCCGTCCCGTCATCTGACGGTGACGGTCGCGCAGGCAGCCCGATTCTCGCCCGGGCCGACGTTGATGGCGAAGGCGCACAACTCGTGGGTGCCCACGCGCAGCCCGGGAACCGACACGTCGAACTGGTGGTTGGCGCCGTACGGAGGGTAAGTCGTGGCGAGTGAGGGTTTCGCCACGTCGGCCGTGACCTTCGTCGTCAGGATGCCGTCGACGTAGACGTGCACACGCAAGGCCTCGACGGAGTCGGGGTCGATCGTCCACCCTCGGAGGCGCGCCGTTCCCACCGCAGGAGACGATGCCTCGTCGAGGAGGATGGCCGGGGCACCGCTCACGGCCCGAACGGACGAGCACGCGACCGTGTTGGCGCCGACGCCCACGTTGATCGCGTAGAAGCAGATCTGGTGGGTGCCCGGACCGATGCCCGCGAGAGTGGTCGAGAAAGCATGACCCGCTCCGTATCCGGGGAAGGCGGTCGCGAGGGAGTCCTTGGCGACGTCGGCCGAGAACTTCGTGTTGAGCACTCCGTCGACGTAGACGTGGACGCGGACGGGATCGACCGTGTCGGGATCGACGGACCAGCCCCGGACGAGCACTTGGCCGAGATCGGTGGCCCGAACCTCGTCCAGGTACAACGCGGGCGGACCCTGCGGTCCGACCACGTTCACGCAGCCACCCGCGTTCTCACCGGGGCCCTGGTTGATGGCGTAGACGCAGACTTGGCGAGTACCGCTGGCGACACCCGTGAGGCTCGCGGTGAAGGCGTGCCGAGCACCGTAGCCGGGGAACGCCGTCGCGAGCGAAGCCTTCTCGACGTCGGCCGTCAGCTTCGTCGTGAGGACTCCGTCGAGGTAGACGTGAACGCGGACCGGATCGACGGTGTCGGGGTCGAGTGCCCAGCCCCGCAATGTGACGACCCCCGGCGACGTCGATGACGCCTGGTCGAGGTAGATCTGCGGTGAGCCCGACGGTATCTGGACGGTCGAACAGCCGAGGCGGGTGTCCTGACCCGAGCCGACGTTCGTGATGGTGGTGCAGACGCTGTGCGCACCCGGAGCGACGCCCGTGGCCGTGAGGGTGAAGGCGTGTCTGCTGCCCCACCCCGGGTAGACCGCGGGAAGGCTCGGCTTGTCGACATCGGCCCGAGCGGTAGCGACCTCACGGCCGTCGACGCTCAGACGGACCGTGACGGGGTCGACTACGTCGGGGTCGATGGCCCACCCACGCACGGCGATGGTGGCGGGCGAGGCGGAGACCTGGTCGATGTAGCCGAACGGGGACCCGGAAGCCACGGTGAACGAGCGGCACTCGAGCAAGGTGTTGCCCCCGGCCATGACGTTGATGGCGATCGCACAGATGCTGTGGGCCCCGGGAGCGACGCCGGTGATGATCTTGGAGAACCCGTGGCGCGTGTTCGACGCGCCGAGGGTCGGCGCCAGATGCGGATAGTCGATGTCGGCCGTCGCGCTGGTCACCCCCTGACCGTCGATGTAGAAGTCGACGCGGATGGCCCCGGTGGTGTCGGGATCGACCGCCCAGCCGCTGATGGCGACCTGTCGGAACCCTGCGGTGGCCGCGTCGACGTAGCCGAACGGGTTCGTCCCGCCGGTCGTGGACCCGAACCAGTCGGTGTAGAGGCGGAAGAAGTTGCGGTTGCCGTACGCCGAGCAGGAGTCACCGGTGCCGTACATGTTGTTGAGGGCAGCCGCGTTCGGCGTGTACGGCGTGTAGATGTACAGCGAGGCCGTGGCCTGGTTCTGGATGTACACGGGCTTCGTGCCGCAGGAGGCGTTGGGGTGGTAGAAGATGTTGTTCGTACGGCCCGCCTGGTAGCTCCACGACGTGGGCGTCGCCGCGTAACGCTTGAACTGCAGCGCGGCGCCGTAGACCTGGTTGAAGAACCCGTAGTACTGGGCGTCGCAGGCGGCCGTGTCGGGGCACCCGAACCCGGTCGCCGAGCGGTACATGTACGCAGTGGGCGCGGAGGACGTGACGATTCCCTGCTCTTTCTCGAGCAGGACGAGCAGGACCTTGGGGCTGATGCCGCAGACCTGCGAGACGTTGTAGATGATGCGGGCGGCCGATTGCCCCGCGCCTCCGGGGTAGGTGCCGCAACGCTGGCCGCTGTCCTGGCGTGTCGTGGTGTCCATGGAGTAGTTCTTCAGACAGGTGGGGCCCGAGGTCGCGCGACAGGTGGGGACCTGTTGGTTCAGGAACGACTGGATGCTGTCGAGCGACATCGATTGGGCGTCGTAGAAGTTCTTGTCGCTGATGATGTTGCCGGCATCGAAGTCGGCGCCCGACGCGGCTTCGGCCCGATCAGGGGCTGCTGCCACGGAGAACGCCGTCAGGGCGGAGGCCGCCAACGCGAAGGCCACCAGGGGGGCCAGCCACTTCTTCATCATCAGGGCACCTCGATTTGCTGGGGATCTGAAGCGACGGACTCGTTGCCCACCACGTAGCGAATGGTCACGCTCCACGAACCGGACGACAGTTCTGAGCGGGGGACGGAGAATTGCCCGCAGTCGACACTCGACGCGGAGGCCTGCGGGGTGCTCGTTCGCTGGACGGTCACCGAACCGCGCGTCACCACGAGACGACAGGTACCGTCGGGATCGAGCTGCCCGCTGACCACGCCGCCGACTTCGAGCCGCGACTCGGCGGCGTTCCACGAAGCGAACGTGACCAAGGGCGAGGCCGGATAGTCCCCGGGGTCGGGATCGACCGCCGGCTCGGTGCTCGTCGCCTGGGGGAAGGGCTGCCCCGCGATGCCGGTGGTCGGTGCGGCGCCGGGTTCATCGCCGTTCGGCGTCGGCGTCGGCGTCGGCGTCGGCGTCACCGGGCCGGTGGACACGCTCGCCGAGGCGGTGGGCCGCACCGTGGGCCCCGAGTCGTCTCCCGTTGCTGTGCAGGCGGCCAGCCCCAGGACGACGACTGCACCGAAGGCGGCGGAAGCGAGGACGGAGCCACGGCGTTGGTCGTGGGGCATTGTTGTGACCTGTCTGATCAAGAGGTTGGAATCCACCGTAACCCAGCCTCCCGTCAGGTTCGGCGATCGACTCGTCATCGTTATCTGACGAGTGCGGCCCCGGCCTCGTGAGGCCGACACTGCGAAACGGCACGGCGGTTATGCTTGCCCAGTCCATTTCCGCCGACCGGATCGCGTGATGACCTCCAATTCCCGTATCGAAGCCCTCTCCCACGAACCACTCGTGGTGATCGGGGCTCCCGCAAAGGCGTTCCGCGGCACCGGCAAGTCCCTCCGCGACATCGTGGGCCAGCGCGAAATGCTCTCGCTGCTCGTCCGCCGTGATCTCAAGGCCCGTTACAAGGACAGCGCTCTCGGATTCGTCTGGTCACTCGTCCGCCCGTTGACCCAGCTGCTCATCTACTACGTGGTACTCGGTCAGTTCCTCGGGGCGGCTCGAGGCATCCCCGACTTCGCGATCTACGTCTTCACAGGGCTGACGGCCTACACGTTGTTCAGTGAGATCGTGGCCGGGTCGACCAGCTCGATCGTCGGCAACAGCGGTCTGATCAAGAAGGTCTACATCCCACGCGAAGTGTTCCCCCTCGCCAGCGTGGGCGCCGCTCTCTTCAACTTCTGCATCCAGTTCGGCATCCTGCTGGCGGCCACCCTCGTCCTCGGCAAGTTCCCCCTCACCTCGGAGCTGGTCTACCTCGTCCCGGCCCTGCTGGTGATCGTCGTGTACGGCACCGCACTCGGACTGGTCCTCTCCGCGCTCAACGTGTACCTCCGCGACGTGCAGTACCTCATCGACGTGGGGCTCATGGTCCTCTTGTGGGCCTCACCCATCGTCTACGCCTGGTCGCAGGCCAAGTCCGTCCTCGGTGACGGGTTGCTGTTGCAGCTCTACACCGACAACCCCCTGACCCTCTCGGTGCTGTCGTTGCAAAGAGCGATCTGGACCGCCGGCCACGACAGCGTCGTGTACCCGGAGCACCTGATGCTCCGCCTGCTCATCGCGCTCGCCGTGGGGCTGGTCCTCCTCTTCGGCGCGCAACGCGTCTTCTCCCGCCTCCAGGGCAACTTCGCCCAAGAACTGTGAGCACCATGACCACGGACGACATCCTCAGCACCCCGCCACGCCCCGCCACCGACGCCCCGGACGTCATCGTCGTCGAGGGGGTCTCCAAGCGGTTCACGGTCCGGAAGGACAACTCCCTCAAGGAGCGACTCGTGACCCTGGGCAAGATGGGCCGACGACACCGCCAGGACTTCTGGGCGCTGAACAGCGTCGACGTCACGATCAAGGCCGGTACCACGGTCGGTCTGATCGGGCAGAACGGCTCGGGCAAGAGCACGTTGTTGAAGGCCATCGGAGGCATCATCCAGCCCACCACCGGCACCGTCTCGCGTCGCGGGCGCCTCGCCGCGCTCCTCGAGCTCGGCGCCGGCTTCCACCCCGACCTCACCGGTCGCGAGAACGTCTTCCTGAATGCCGCCCTGCTCGGCCTCACGCGCCAGGAGACCGAGGCCCGCTTCGACGACATCCTGACCTTCTCGGGCATCGGCGACTTCATCGACACACAGGTGAAGTTCTACTCGTCGGGCATGTACGTCCGTCTCGCCTTCGCCGTGGCCGTGCACACCGACCCCGACGTCCTGCTGGTCGACGAGGTCCTGGCCGTCGGCGACGAGGCGTTCCAGCGGAAATGCCTGGACAAGATCCGTTCGTTCCAAGCCGAGGGGCGAACGATCATCATCGTCACCCACTCGCTCGCCCAAGTGCAGGAGCTCTGCACCAGAGCCGTTTTCCTGAACAAGGGAACCGTCATGTTCGACGGTGATCCGAACGACGCCGTCGCCCTCTTCCGGGACCTCCTGGAGGATCGGCGTCAGACCGAGGCCGAAGCTGCTCACGACCCCCTCGTCGGCTCCGGCCACGTGACGAGTGTCGTGGTGTCGGCCGCCGGTCGCGGCGAGGGCACCAAGGTACTGCCCGGAGACGACCTCGAGGTCACGATGGAGTTCGAGCACGCCACCGGCATGGACGAGTGGATCGCTGCCTTGCAGATCAACAGCGCGTCCGGCCAGGTCGTCTACGGCACGACGAGCACTCGCATGGGCATCGACCTACCACCGCTCCTGGGCACGCGGCGCCTGCGTTTCGTCCTGAAGGACGTCGCGTTCGGCGAGGGCAAGTACTTCGTCAACGCGTCCCTGATGGACCCTCGGGGCGTCCACGTCCACGACCTGCCGCAGGGTGCCTCCTTCGACGTCCCCGCCTACGCGCTGGCCGTGGGCACCGTCCATGCCGAGCCCGAGCTCGTCCAGCTCTGAGCCGACGACGCTCGTCGTCGTCGTCAACTGGAACAACGCAGCGCTCACGGCACGCTGTGTCGAGGCCCTCGACTCCCAGGTCGGCGGTACCGACTTCGACCTGATCGTCGTGGACAACGGCTCGGAGGACGACTCGGTCGAACGCCTACGTCCCGCTCTCGGAAGCCGGCTTCTGGCGCTCGGGCACAACGGCGGTTTCGGGGCAGGGGTGAACGCAGCGATCCGTGCCCGCAGGGCTGACCGGTACATCCTGGTGAACAACGACGCGGTACCCGCACCTCGTTTCGTGGCCGAACTCACGGCCGCCGCCGACCGGGCGTCCGACCACGTGGCAGCGTTCACGGCGCGTCTCGAGCTCGAGGGACGATTCGTCCCGGCACCCGTCGACGACGCCGCTCCCGACGACTTCGTGGCGGCCGACGGGTCGCGGTGGAGGCGGGCCGACGAGGGCGCCGTGCTGGTCAACTCGACCGGTGGCGTCCTCGATGCGTCGGGCAACGGCCAGGACCGTGACTGGCTCAGCCCAGCTAAGAGGTCGGGTGGTTCGAGGGTCTTCGGTTTCTCGGGTGGCGGCGCGCTGCTCCGAGCACAGGCCCTCGACCGGGTCGGCTTGTTCGACGAATCGCTCTTCATGTACTACGAGGACACCGAGCTGAGTTGGCGCCTGGCGGAGCACGGCTTCGTCGTCGAGCACGTCCCCGAGGCCGTGCTGGTCCACCGCCACTCGGCCTCCTCGGGGACGTCGTCCTGGGTCTTCCTCTTCCACAACACCCGAAACCGGATCAAGGTCGCCGTCTGGCACGCCTCGGCCCCCACCGTGGTGCGCGCGGTGCTCCGCACGCTGGTGCGGGTCGTTCGATCGCCGCGTGACACGTCCGCGGCCGCCGTCCGGTCCGGGTACTTCGCGGCCCTCCGCGACCTGCCGTCCGACCTCCGACGACGTCGTCGGTTCACCCGGCAGGCGACGCACGGCCGTCGTGAGATCGACACCCGGACAGGTCTTCGGCGTACGCCCTGAGCCCTGCCGACTGCATGTCGAGCGGGACCACGAGACTATGCTTGTCGACGGTCCATCGAGTCGATCAGGGAAGGGCGGCGTGTGCCACACATCTCCGTTCTCGTCGACGGCACGGCCATGCCGTCCGCTCTCGGAGGCGTCGGCCGCTACGTCGAGGGCCTTTCGGGCGCGCTGGCCGAGCTCGACGTCGACCTGACGATCGTGGTGCGTCCCGAACACGTCGCGCACATGCGTGAGGTCGCGGCCGGCGCACGGATCGTCGCCGCACCCGGGTGGACCACCCGCACGCCCCTGCGGTTCCTCTGGGAACAGACCGGACTGCCCCTGCTCGCCCGGCGTCTCGGCGTCGACGTCGTCCACTCGACGCACTACACCTTTCCGGTCCTGCGCAGACAAGGCTCCGTGGTCACGTTGCACGACGCCACGTTCTTCAGCGATCCCCAGTGGCACTCGACGATCAAGAGGCTCTTCTTCACCGCGTGGACGAGGGCCGCGCTGCGTTCGGGGCGACCGTGCGTGGTTCCGAGCGACGCGAGTGCCCGCGAATTCCTGCGTCACGTCAGCCGGTGCCGCTCGACCGTGACGACGACTCCCTTGGGGGTCGACTTTACGGTCTTCCGTCCCCCCACTGACGCAGAGACCGCCTCGTTCCGGGCTTCCCTGGGTCTCGAGCCCGCCCACCGCTGGATCGCGTTCCTCGGCACGATCGAGCCCCGCAAGAACGTCGGAGCCCTCGTGCGGGCGCACGAGCGCCTCCGCGGCGAATCCGCCGACGTCCCGTTCTTGCTGGTCTCCGGTGCACGCGGCTGGGACACCGATGCTCTCACCGCCCTCGACGACCAACCTCCAGGAGGCGCGGTGCGTGAACTCGGGTACCTGCCGGTCGACGAGCTCCGCAGCCTCCTCGGCGGCGCGGAGGTCGTCGTCTACCCCAGCCTCGGCGAGGGCTTCGGCCTCCCCGTGCTCGAGGCCCTGGCCTGCGGCGCCTGCGTCCTGACCACGGACAGGCTCTCGCTACCCGAGGTCGCGGGCGACGCGGCCGCTTACACGGAGCCCGACGAGGACTCCCTGGTCGAGGCCCTTCGGACCCTCCTGGCCGATGCGGACCGTCGCGCCTCCCTCCGCGGTCGTGCCGTTCCCCGGGCCGGCCGTTTCACCTGGCTGGCGACCGCCGAGGCCAGCCTCCCGGCGTATGACGAGGCGGCCTCATGACGCCCCGGGTGGCCGTGGTGACCGTCACCTACAACACAGGCGAGACGCTCCGTCCTCTTCTGGCGAGCATCCCCCGGGCCAGCTCAGACCCGGTCGTGACCGTGGTGAGCGACAACGGCTCGAGCGATGTCGACCTCGTCCGGTCCATCTCGCAAGAGAACGGCGCCTCGTTCGTCGTCTCGGGCCGGAACCTGGGTTACGGGGGCGGTGTGCGGCACGGTCTCTCGACCGTCACGGACCCGGTCGATTTCGTCCTGGTCACCAACCCTGACGTCGTCCTCGGCGACGGGGCCATCGACCGTCTCGTCGAGGCCGCAGAACGGCTGCCCCGAGCGGGCTCACTCGGACCCAAGATCGTCGACGAGACGGGAGTCGTCTATCCGTCGGCTCGGCGTCTCCCGTCGTTGCGGACCGGCATCGGTCATGCGGCCTTCTCCCGGCTCTGGCCGGGCAACCCCTGGAGCCAGTCCTACTGGGCCGCCCGAGAGACCGCGGTCGAACGCACGGCCGGGTGGCTGTCCGGGGCCTGCGTGCTCGTCCGACGATCCGCCTTCGACGAGATCGGTGGCTTCGACGAGGGCTACTTCATGTACTTCGAGGACGTCGATCTGGGGGCGCGGCTCGGACGTGCCGGGTGGGACAACGTCTTCGTCCCGACTGCCGTGGTGATGCACAGCGGAGCCCATTCGACCTCCGGCAGTGCCAAGACGATGGAACGGGTTCACCACGACAGCGCCTACCGGTACCTGTCCCGTCGCTACCGTGGGCCCATCCTCGGGCCGCTTCGAGCGGCGCTGAAGGTCGGGCTACGAGTCCGTAGCTGGTGGGTCACCCGATGAGGCGCCCCTCCGTTCCGCAGGTTCGGGCCCGCCTTCGTCACGAGTCGAGGCGACTGGCCCGGCGCGCGCTCGAGACCCTGGGCCAGGGTGAACGCCTCGACGTGTTCCTCGCCCGGCGCCGCGCGCTCCGTGCCCTCGCTCCCGGCGGCTGGCACCAGCGCCTCCTGACGCTGCTCGAGAGCGGCGTGGTCCTGTCGACCACCGGCCGTTGGGCCTCCGCCTCACGGGACTCCGTCCCGCTGGTGGTGTGTCTCTGGAATCGACCAGAACGCATCGACGAAATCATCACGATGCTCGAGTCACTCGATCCGACACGACCCGTGCGGCTACTGCTCTGGAACAACGCGGTCGACGAACGCGACTCCTACGCCTGGTTGCAAGACCACGAACCCCGGGGAGCCCTGGCCAGCATCGACCTGGTGCACAGTGCCGCGAACATCGGTGGCCTCGCCCGCTTCGTGGCGGTCCGCTTGCTCCGCAACGCCGGCTACGAGGGCCCTGTCCTGATGCTCGACGACGACCAGGACGTCACGCCGTCGTTCGTGGTCGACCTGTTGGCCGACTACCAGCCTCGCAGCATCGTCGCCTGGTGGGCCTTCGACTTCGGTCCGTCGTACTGGGACCGGGTCCAGATCGATCCGGGTGATCGTGCGGACCACGGCGGGACCGGTGGAACGGTGCTCGATTCCTCGTTGGTCGACGATGACCGGTTCTTCCTGTCGCTGCCCGAGCGTTATGCCTTCCTCGAGGATCAGTGGATGTCCCACTACGCCCGTTCGCTCGGCTGGACGATCGTCAAGGCCGACACCGAGATAGGGTTCGTGCTCGAGCACAAGAATCAATACCACGGCCTGCACGAACGCAAGGACGAGTTCCACCGGCACCTGACGGACGGGACCGTCCCGACCGGCCGCCCTCTGCGCTCGTCGTCCCGTGGACGTCGCCGCGGTCGGTTCCACCGCGCCGGGTCCTGACCGACGAACCACCTGTGCGTCCTCGGGACCCACGAAGGCCCGCCCGCCCCAGGGGCGAACGGGCCTTCGTCGAGTAGTAGGGTCAGACCGACAGAAGACGTTGCAGGTAGACGCCGTAGCCGCTCTTGGCCAGGGGGGCCGCAAGGGCGGCCAGCTGCTCGTCGTCGATCCACCCGTTCCGCCAGGCGATCTCCTCGATGCAGCCGATCTTGTGCCCTTGGCGGTCTTCGATGACGCGCACGTACTCGGACGCCTGCATCATCGATTCGAACGTCCCCGTGTCGAGCCAGGCCGTGCCGCGGTCGAGGACCTGGACCTGGAGACGACCCGCGTCAAGGTACCGTTCGTTCACCGTCGAGATCTCGAGCTCGCCTCGCGCGCTCGGTTCGATCGTCTTGGCGATCTCGATGATCTCGTTGTCGTAGAAGTAGAGGCCCGGCACGGCGTAGTTGCTCTTCGGCGCGGCCGGCTTCTCCTCGATCGAGATGGCACGGAAGGCCTCGTCGAACTCGACGACTCCGTAGGCTTTGGGGTCGGCGACGTGATAAGCGAAGATCGTCGCCCCCTCGACATCGGCGTTCTTCTTGAGGTTCGAGCCGAGACCGACCCCGTGGAAGATGTTGTCGCCCAGGACGAGTGCGACGCTGTCAGAACCGATGAACTCCTCACCGATGATGAAGGCCTGGGCCAGCCCGTCGGGTGAGGGCTGCACGGCGTACTGGATGTCCATCCCGAATTGTGACCCGTCGCCGAGCAGTGCGCGGAACTGCTCGTTGTACTCGGGGGTGGTGATGACCAGGACCTCGCGGATGCCCGCCATCATGAGCGTCGACAAGGGGTAGTAGACCATCGGCTTGTCGTAGATGGGCATGAGCTGCTTCGAGATGCCCTTGGTGATCGGCCAGAGGCGCGTGCCGGACCCGCCTGCGAGGATGATGCCCTTCATGTCAGTTGCCCTCCTGCGCGTCGAGCGACGCGTAGAAGGCCCTCATGTCGGACCAGGTCGGAAGGAGGCCCGCCGACACCGCCCCGGAGAGCGACGGAGCGGCTGTGTCCTTCGGGGAGAGCAGAGGTTCGCCAGCCGCTTCGGGGAAGACGAGGCCGATCTCGGGATCGAGCGGGTTGATGCCGTGTTCGCGCTCGGCACGGAACGTGTCGGTGACCAGGTAGCTGACCGTCGCGTCGTCGGTCAGGGCGACGAAAGCGTGACCGAGCCCCTCGGCGATGTAGATGGCACGGCGGTCGACGTCGTCGAGCAGGACCGTGTCCCACTGGCCGAAGGTCTCGGACCCGACACGGATGTCGATGACGTAGTCGAGGACGGCGCCGTGGGTGACGGTGACGTACTTCGCCTGGCCCCGCGGGACGTCGGCGAAGTGGATGCCCCGGACGACACCCTTCTTCGACACCGACGTGTTCGCCTGTCGCAGATCGACGGAGTGGCCGACCACGTCGGCGAGGGCGTCGAATCGGTACCACTCGAGGAACACGCCACGGTCGTCGCCGAACTGCTTCGGCGTGATCTCGTAGCTGTCTGGGATCTTCAGTTCGCGGATCTGCACGCCGGAAGTGTACCAACCGACGGCGCGCGACCTCGGATCAGCGTCGCGAGTAGTCGGCCCCGGTCTTCAACTCGGACCGTGGGATCGACAACGAGGCGAGGATGTCGTAGAAGCCGGCGGCGTTGATGTTGCGCGGAGCCATGCCGACGGCGCGGAGGGCGACGACGGTGGGCTCGGTCGTCACGTGGCGCAGCATGCGCGGCGCGACGACGCACACGTAGCCGCGTCCGACCTCGGGAAGGGTGTCGTAGCAGTGAAGGACGATCATGGTTTTCCTCTCAAGGGACGGGCGTCAAGCCCGCCAGTAATCCGCGTCCGTGACGACGGCGGACCGGGGGATGGACAGAGCGTCGACCAGGAGTTCGAAGTGGCTGCGGGAGATGGCGTCGAAGTAGGGCACCCCGATGGCCCGGAAGGCGTTGACCTTCTCAATGGTCGTGAAATGACGGAGGAAGCGGAAGCCGAGGACGCAGGTGTAGCTCGTTCCGACGCCCGGCATGGCCTCGGGCACACGGAGGGCGATCAGACCGGAGTCGTTCTGGACGGCGTTGGCAGGCCCCGTGTACGCGGAGACGAAGTCGAAGTGCCATGGTTCGGGTCGGGAGAACGTGTTGCCCGTGGGGCTCCAGCCGAACGACGGCGCGTTCGCGTCCATCCATCGCTTCGCGCTCGAACCCGACGTCTCCACTCCGGAGCCGAAGTCGCAGGAGATCCCCCAGCCGTGGTTGCTCGTCCCCGGATAGGCCGCGAGGTTCCCGGTGCCGGCCTGGTACCTGTTCCAGTAGTCGACCTGCCGATCGTAGGAGCGGTAGCCCTCCGTGATCCGGAGAGGCCGTCCGACGGCGCTCTGGAAGGCGAGTCCGAGCCCGAAGAACTGACGGGCCGCGTCGTCACGCAGGAACCCGCTGCCGGCGACCGACGCCGGCACGAGCTCCAGCATCGAGGCAGGGATGCGCCCGTTGGATTGGCCGCCCCAGGCGGACAGTGCCGCCTGCGCCACGGCCTCCTCGACCGTGTCGACGCCGACGGTCGCCTCGGCGAGGAGCAAGGCCGCCCGGGCCGAACGGGGACGTAGACCGTCCGCCGCACCCACCGCGACGGCCGCTGCGCCGACGGCTCCGGCATAGGCCAGCAGTCGACGGCGGTCGAGGACGGACGCGCCGGCGGGCAGACTTCTGGAGTCGGAGTCGTCGAGGGGCATGCGAAGACGTTTGCACGAGAGTCGCCGACGGTCCAGACCTATCTCCCCGGGTCGTGTCGTCCCCCGAGCCCTGTACCCCGGTTTTCCGGTCCTCCCGAGGAACGCCTCCCCCCACGACTGGGGGCAGTCGACGGGCCGGGTCGATCCACCCGCCGTCGGTGACCGCCACGGCCGGGGGCCGCCCGGTCCTCCCGGAGGCGAGCGACCCGTCCGATAAGATGGATCGACCGCCTGCGATCGACCCCAAGGGACCACTGTGAAAATCCTCGTCACCGGCGGAGCCGGCTTCATCGGCTCCAACTTCGTCCGCCGCACGCTCGAAGACGCCTACCCGGGCCTCGAGGGGGCCGAGGTCGTCGTCCTCGACGCTCTCACCTACTCGGGCAACGAGGCCAACCTGGCGAGCGTCGCCGACTCCCCCCGCTACACGTTCGTCAAGGGCGACATCCGTGACGGGGCCCTGCTCGACACGCTCTTCCCCGAGGTGGACGCCGTCGTCCACTTCGCCGCGGAATCACACGTCGACCGCTCGGTCCGCGACGCCTCGATCTTCGTCGAGACCAACGTGCTCGGCACCCAGCAGCTGCTCGACGCCGCCCTGCGCAACGACCTGAAGCGCTTCGTCCACGTCTCGACCGACGAGGTCTACGGTTCCATCGCCGAGGGCTCGTGGGCCGAGGACCGCCCGCTCGAGCCGAACTCGCCCTACTCCGCCTCGAAGGCCGGCAGCGACCTGCTCGCCCGCAGCTACCACCGCACGCACGGGCTGAACGTCTCGATCACGCGCTGCAGCAACAACTACGGTCCGTACCACTTCCCCGAGAAGGTCATCCCGCTCTTCGTCACGAACCTGATCGACGACGTGCACGTCCCGCTCTACGGCGAGGGCAACAACATCCGTGACTGGCTGCACGTCGACGACCACACCCGCGGCATCGCCATGGTGCTCGTCAACGGCCGCGCCGGCGAGATCTACAACATCGGCGGCGGCACCGAGCTCACCAACAAAGAACTGACCGAGATGCTGCTCGAGGCCACCGGCAAGGACTGGTCGTACGTCGACCGCGTCCAGGACCGCCTGGGCCACGACCTGCGGTACTCCGTCGACATCTCCAAGATCCGCGACGAGCTCGGCTACGAGCCCCAGGTCCCCTTCGAGAAGGGCCTCGCCGACGTCGTCCAGTGGTACCGCGATAACCGCGAGTGGTGGCAGCCGCTCAAAGAGCGCGCCGCCCTCTGATGGCCGCCGCCCAGAACTCCAAGTACCTCGTCACCGGGGCCCGAGGCATGCTCGGCACCGACCTCCTCGAAGCCCTCTTCGGACGTGACGTCACGGTGCTCGGCCGTGCCGACCTCGACGTGACCGACCGGGACGCCGTCTTCGCCGCCGTCCAGGGGCACGACGTCGTCATCAACGCCGCCGCGTACACCGCCGTCGACGCGGCCGAGACCGACGAAGAGGCCGCGCTGGCCGTGAACGGCACCGCAGCCGGCCTCCTGGCCGAGGCCACCGCCTCCGTCGGGGCGAAGCTCGTCCAGGTCTCGACCGACTACGTCTTCGACGGCGACGCCACCGAGCCCTACCCCGAAGACGCCACCATCGCGCCGGTGAGCGCCTACGGCCGCACCAAGGCCGAGGGAGAACAGCTCGCGCTCGCCGCCAACCCCGAGGGCACCTACGTCGTGCGCACGGCTTGGTTGTACGGCGCCCACGGGGGCAACTTCGCGAAGACCATGGTCAAGCTCGCGGCGTCGCACGACACGGTCAAGGTCGTCGACGACCAGCTGGGGCAGCCGACCTGGACGGCCGACCTCGCGACGCAGATCGTCGCGTTGCTCGATTCCGACGCCCCTGCCGGCGTCTACCACGGCACCAACTCGGGCAGTGCGAGCTGGTTCGAGTTCGCCCAGGCCGTCTTCGACGAGGCCGGGCTCGATCCTGCCCGGGTCCTCCCGACGGACAGCTCGGCCTTCGTCCGCCCCGCACCGCGACCGAGCTACAGCGTCCTCGGCCACGATGCCTGGGCACGAGCCGGACTGACGCCCATGCGTCCGTGGAGAGAAGCGCTGGCCGAGGCTGCGAACAGGGGAGTGTTGCAGACCGATGACCACGCTGCGAGTAGTCGTTGACCAGATCCTGGCTCCCATCCCCGGAGGCATCGGGCGCTACACCGAAGAACTGACCCGCGCCCTCGTCGAGACCGCTCCCCGCGGTTGCGAGGTCGAAGGGGTCGTGGCGGCCCATCCGCAGACCGACTACGACCGGTTGACCGATTTGCTGCCCGGCCTGTCCCATGTCACCAAGTCACCGCTCGGTCGCCGTGAGTTGGCACTGGCGTGGCAGGGCGGCGTCGTCGGGCTCCCCGGGCGCGGCATGGTCCATGCGACGAGCCTGTTCGCCCCCCTCTACCGGCACGATCGCGCGCTCGACCCGGGAACGCAGACGGTCGTCACCATCCACGACACCGTCCCGTGGACTCACCCTGAGACCCTCACCCCGCGGGGCGTCCGTTGGCACAAGGCCATGGCCAAGCGCGCCTTCAAGCACGCCGACGGCGTCGTCGTGCCGACCCACAGCGTGGCCCGCGAACTAGCCGAGCTGTTCCCCTTCGGTGACCGCCTCCGTGTCATCGGCGGCGCCGTCAGCCCCAAGCTCGCCGTCCCCGCGGACTCCGACGACGTCGCCGACTCCCTCGACCTGCCCGAGCGCTACGCACTGAGCGTCGGCACGCTCGAACCGCGCAAGGGCATCGAGCCGCTCATCCAGGCTCTCGCCCACCCCGACGCCCCCGACCTGCCGTTGCTGATCGTCGGGCCCGAGGGGTGGGGAGACGTCAAGGTCGCCGACCTGGTGGCCGCTGCCGGCCTGCCCGGAGACAAGGTCCGGACGATGGGTTTCGTGTCGGACGAACAGCTGGCGGTGCTGTTGCAGCGAGCCGCGGTCTTCGTGTTCCCCAGTCTCGCCGAGGGGTTCGGGCTGCCGGTCGTCGAGGCCTTCAGCCTGGGCACGCCCACCATCGTCTCGGACGCCCCTGCCCTGCTCGAGGTAGCGGCCGACGCGGCCGTCAGCGTGGCTCGGGAGGACGCTGCGGGTTACCCGGAGCGTCTCGCGCAGGCCATGTTCCAGGTCGTCACCGACGTCGAGCTGTCGACGCGTCTCGGCATCGCCGGGATCGACCGCGCACGGGCCTTCAGCTGGCGGGACTCGGCCGACAAGGTGTGGCAGCTCCACGCCGATCTCTGAGCCACGGGGCGACCCGAGCGGCGACGCGAATGCCCCCGGAGCCGTGGGCGCCCTGCGGTGACGCACCGCGCCTCCTCGTCCGGTCGGCGCGCGCCGTCGGGCGGCGAGCCTCGGGGGCACGATCCGAGGTCGTCCGTCAGGGCGCGGGAGCCGGGGTGGTGGCCTGGGCCACCGCGGCCCGCATCGCGTCGTAGTCGGGGTAGACGTTGTCGTAGGTCGGCGGGACGAGTTCGAGACTCGTGATCTGCTGGGACTTGGCCTTCACGGCCAGGTCGACGAAGGCGGCCAGGGCCCCTTGCGGGATGTCGGTGTCGACGGTCTGCACCCCTGCCGACGCGACGGCCTGGAACTTCGACAGGACCGTCGCCGGTTGGAACTGCGACAGCAGCGCCTGCTGCACCTCGCGCTGACGAGCCATGCGGTCGTAGTCGCTGGTGCCGTGCCGCGCCCTCGCGTACCAGAGGGCGTGGTAGCCGTCGAGCTTCTGTTCGCCGGGCTCGATCCACCCGTCGACGTTGATCGGCTGACCGTTGCCGTCGACGCCTCCGTTGATCGGGATGCGTTGTTGCACGTCCACCTGGATGCCGCCGAGCGCATCGATGAGGTCGACGAAGCCCTGCATGTCGATCAGGGCGTAGTACTGCACCGTCAGGCCCGTGATGCCTTCGACGGCGTCACGCATCGCCTCGACACCGGGATTGCTGCCCTTCGACTCGGCGTCGGGGTAGAGGTCGGGGTGCTCTTCCCCGTAGGTGTACAGGAAGCTCACGAGGCAGTCGTCGCCGCAGTCGTAGCCGTCCGGGTAGTCGCCGTACAGCGGCGACCCCGCGACGAAGGGTGCGTCGTACAGGTTGCGCGGGATGCCCACGATGGTGGTCGCACCGGTCTCGGCGTCGATGCTGGCGACCGAGATGCTGTCGGGGCGCAGACCGGTGCGGTCCGCCCCGGCGTCCCCGCCGAGCAACATGATGTTGTAGCGCCCGTCCACAGGAGGCGCGGCGTCGGCCCTCGAGGTGAACAGACTGTTGAGCAGACTGTGCTGCACACCGGCGAGGTAGGCCCCGTAGGCCGCGGGTCCGACGGTCACCACCATCAACAGCACCATCGCCCCGGCGAGAAGTCCCCGGGCCGACGGGGCCGTCCGGACGATGCGGGCCAACCGCAGCGTGTCGACGGTCAGCACCACCCACAGCACCGCGTAGTACGCGAGGAAGACCTGGACGACGGTGAGGGCGACGACGTTGGTCGCGATCTCGATCAGGGGCGAGCGGAAGGCGAACGCCAGGACGACGACGACGACCGCGACCATCCAGAAGACGAGGGTGGAGGCGAGTCCCCACCGGCCGAGTCGGCGACTGCCCGCGAGCACCTGCGCCGACCCGGGCACGACCACGTTCAGGAGGACGAGAACCCACGCCCGCTTCGTCATGAACGGCTCGGAGGTGACGTCCGGGTGGCGGACGGGCAGCGCAGTGCTCACAGTGATCGACGCAGGTCGGCGTTCTTCTGCTCGACCAGCTCGGCGAGGGACTCGGCGTGGCGGGCCAGCA